>Ga0068855_100001172_pt1 | contig 32524 bp, 25 predicted proteins | sample KBSCornC52_FD_66592 | JGI IMG/M metagenome (GOLD analysis project Ga0068855, IMG submission 66592) | Corn rhizosphere microbial communities from Kellogg Biological Station, Michigan, USA - KBS Corn C5-2 | ecosystem: Host-associated > Plants > Roots > Rhizosphere > Soil ...
GCGCGAGGTCGATGCCGAAGTGGCTGTCGTCGAGCCGCGCCAGCTGCGCCTTGCGAGCCGCCGCGTGATAGTCGGCAAAGCTGTCGAAGGCGAAGCTCAGGGTCTCGGCGTGGGGCAGGACCGGGAGCAGCGGCAGGCGGATTGCGGTCTTGATCCCGAACACCCCGCAGTCGCCGGTGAACAGGCCGGTGAGGTCCGGCCCGTAGTGCCGCAAGTGGCTCGCCGCGCTGGTCTCGATGACTTCGCCCGAGGCCAGCACCACCTCCATCGACACCACTGACTGGGCCGACATGCCATGGGCGGTCCCGCCATGGCTGACCGTGTTCTGGCTGACCGAACCACCCACCGTCGCCGCGATGCCGGAAAACGGCCCCCAGAACGGCGTGCGCAGCCCGCGCTGGTCCAGCTCCTCCTTGAGCCTCGCCCAGGTCACCCCCGCGCCGACGGTGACCATGCAGTTGGCCTCGTCGACCGCGATGCTGTCGAGCGCCCCGGTATCGACCAGCACATGGCCCCCCGCGGGGAGCAGGTAGGCGTCGGTATATGAGGCCCCGCCGCCGCGCGGCACCATGGCCACCCCGGACCCGGCGCAGAGCCGCACCGCCTCCTGCACCGCCGCCACCGTCTCCGGCCGGATCGCCGCCAGGGGCAGGCCGCCGGAACGGTAGACGTCGTTGGCGAAGTAGCTGAGCCTCGCCTCGTTGGTGGTCACGGCCTCCGGGCCGAGCACTTCCTCCAGCCGGGCGACGAGCGGATGCGGTGCGGATGCCATGGGTGCCTCTTGCAGTGGAATTGCACCGTGCTTGCGGGCGCGTTGCAACGGTCACCATTATGGCCCCGTCGCCTATCCGGCCAGCGGTCAATCCGGCGGGCCAAATCGCACCGATTGCTGCGCGGCGCATGATGAGCCCCAAAGGGGACCCGCCGATGACCACGCCGCCAACCGCATGGACCCGCACCACGCGCCTGCTCCACTGGGGCATGGCGCTCGCCGTGCTGATCATCGTCCCCGCCGGCTACGTCATGGCCTGGACCTATGTCGACGGCCTCAAGGGCGGCCCGCTCGCAAGCCTCCATGTCCGCGCCAGCCAGGTTCACCACACGCTCGGCCTGCTGATCCCAGCCTTTGCGCTGGTCCGCCTTGCCTGGCGCCTGCGCCACCCCGCGCCCCCTTTGCCGCAGGGCACCTCGGCGCTCGGCCCGCGCTCGGTCCAGGCGCTGCTCTATGTCCTCCTGCTGCTCCTCCCGCTCACCGGCTGGGCCGCGCTGTCCTCGCTGGCATCGGCGGCGGGCTACCCCGCGCCGCAGCTGTGGTTCTTCGCGCACGACGGCTTCGGTCCGGGCGGCCGGATCCCGCACATCGTCACCCCCAAGCCGTGGAACGCGCCCAGCCTGTTCACCTATGGCGTGTTCGCCCGGGCCCACCGCTACCTGATCTACCTCGGCGGCGTTCTGCTGCTGGCCCATCTCGGCGGCGCGCTGTGGCACCACTTCGTGCGCAAGGACAATGTCCTGCGCGCCATGCTTGGCAGGTCTCCGCGCTGATCCGGCTGCGCGCTTACGCGATCCCGTCGAGCAGCCGAACGCACTCGCTCTCCGCCCCGGCTCGCGCGATATTGCGCCGAGCCAAGGCATAGAGCGCCGCGGCCAGCGCCAGGCACGGCAGGCAGACCAGGGCGATCGACCAGCCGAGCAGCGCCGCGTCGCCCAGTACCCGCTCGGTCACCATGGCGACGGCGAGCGGCCCCAGCGTCGCCCCCAGCACGGTGTTCAGCACCAGGGTGATCGCCACCGCGCTTCCGCGCATCCGCGGCGGGAACAGCAATTGCAGGCTGGCGAGCATGATCGTGCCCGTCACCGCGAAGACGGCATTGGCCGAGGCCGCCAGCCCGGCGGCGAGGCGCGCATCCGGGGCCAGCGCCGCCAGCATCGCCGGCGCCGCGCAAAGCGGGGCCAGACTGAGGATCGCAAACCGCGCCCGCGGCCGTCCGGCCTTCATGGAGCGGTCGATCAGCGCGCCGCCGAGCAGCGGCCCCACGGCGGAGAACAGCATCGAGAGCGGCCCCAGCCACGCGCCGAGGAAGGCCGGCGTCTGGTGGAATTCGCGCATCAGCATGGCCGGCATCCACGCCGCCGCGCCATAGGCCGCCGCGAAGCAGACCGCGAATCCGAGGTAGAGCGGCACCAGCACGGCCCGGTTGCGCCACACGAAGGCCGCTTCCGCCGCGCCAGGCCGGCTCTGCACCCGCGCCGCCACGCCAAGCCGTGCCGGCTCGCGCGCCAGCAGCAGGATCGCTCCCGCGATCACCAGCCCGCTCGCCCCGAACCAGACGAAGGCGAGCCGCCACGGCGCCAGGCCGCCGACCAGCGGAAGATGGTCGAAGGCCCCGCCCGCCGCGGCGGTCAGGATCAGCCCGGTCAGCGAGATGGCAAGGCCGTTCGCCAGCCCCTGGCCCATCATGAACAGCGAAATCGGCCGTCCGCGCCGGTCCGGCGGGAACAGGTCGGCGATCAGCGAAATCGCCGCCGGGCTCAGCGCCGCTTCGCCCAGTCCCACCAGCAGGCGCGCGGCGAACAGTTCGCCGAAGCTCTGGGCGAGGCCACTGCCGATCGTCGCCAGGCTCCACAGCGCGATCCCGCCGGCCACCAGCCGCCGCCGCGAAACGCGGTCCGCCGCCAGCCCCATCGGCACGCCCATGAAGGCATAGAACAGCCCGAAGGCCAGCCCCTGCAACAGGCCGATCTGCTGGTCGCCGATGCCGAGGTCATGCCGCACCGGGTCGACCATGACGTTGAGCGCCCCGCGATCGATCACCGAGCAGATGCCGGCGAGGAACAGCAGGGCGACGAAGGTCCACGCCTGCCGCCGGTCCGGCCAGTCCGCCGCCAGCGCGGGCAGGTCCGTGTCGGCCGGAGCGGCGCTGGCCATGGTCAGAGCAGGCCGGTCTTGCGGGCGCGGGTCTTGATGTAGTCGCCCAGCCAGTCAAGGTTGCGGAAGCGCAGGGTCCCCCGGCCCACCGCGGTCGAAGCCCAGGCCATGCCCGAGACCAGCCGCAGGCACTTGGCCATCAGGAACACCTCGATCGCCTCCTTCTCCACCGCCGTATAGGGCCTCACCGACTGGTAGCCGTCCTCGAAGGCCTCGCCGTAGCTGGGGGAGAAGCCGTAGAACAGGTTGCCCCAGACGAAGTTCTGGACGTCCTGCATCAGGAAGTCCTCGCCCGCCCCGTCGAAGTCGAGCAGGGTGATTCGGCCGTCGTCGTCGACATGGACGTTGGAAGGGTGGAAATCGCGGTGGCATACGCCGAGCGGCGCGCCCGCGGCGGCCAGTTCGTCCAGCTTCGCATCGAGATTGCGGGCGATGACCGGATAGTCGCGCAGGTCCTCCGGGCGGTCGTAAACGAAGTCGATCAGCGCCGGCAAGCAGGTGTTGTAGTCCCTCGCCCGCTCGGTGGCGAACTGGTGCTTGCCGCCGGGCGCGCGGGCATCGGCCCATTCGAGGCCCAGCAGGTGCATGCGCGCCATGGCCGCGCCGATCCGGTGGCCGGTATCCTCGGCCAGCCGCTCGCCGAACTTCACGCCCGGCGCCCAGTCGTAGAGGGCGATGGCCCGCTGCCCTTCCGGGCTCTGCACCTTGAAATAGAGGCTGCCGTCATGCTGCGGCACGGCGACCGAGGCGGGGAAGTCCTTCGACTTGAGGAAGGCGAGGAAATCGAGCTCGTAGGCCACGTCGTCCACGTCGCGGTAGGTCTTGCGCCAGACCCGCAGCGCAAATTTCGCCGTGGCGTCCTGGACGAGATAGACGTCGTTCATCCCCCGGTAGAGCAGAAAGCAGGACAGCTCGCCCACCAGCGGATAGCGCTGGCGCACCTGCTCGCGGATGAAGTCCGGGTGGAGGACCGAGTGGGCGACGGTGGCGAGGGGAAGGTCAGTCACGATCGTACCAGGCACGTAGTTCATCGGCGATCAGCTCCGGGGCAATGTCGAATATATCGCGGTCCAGCGTGGGCAGCTCGCGCCATGTCGGCTGGCGCAGCAGCTTGCTGGCTTCGCGAGCATTTTCCAGCAGGTCCTCGTGGCTCTGCAGCACCAGGACCGGCTGGGTGATGAGCGAGAGGCGGGCGAATTCCCAGGCCCACACGCCCTGGTAGGCCCAGGTGAACCGGTGGAGCACGCGGGCCTTGTCGGCGAAGTTGCGCAGGGCCTTGTCGAGCGGCACGCCCGGATCGCGGTTCCCCACGACATAGCCGTAAAGGTTCTTCAGCAGTCCGAGGATCACCGTGCCATCCTCGTCGGGCGCGGAATAGTCCACCGCGTCCCTCAGCCGCGCGGCGGCTTGCTCGGCCGGGTACATCGGGATCCCGGTCATGGCGACACTGCGCACCCGGTCGGGCCGCAGGATCGCCAGCTCGGCGCTCAGCAGCGTGCCGGTGTGGAAGCCGTAGAGGTTGACCGGCCCGTCGAGCAGGCCCTCGGCCTCGAGCGCGTCCAGCCCGTCGGAGAAGGCCGCCGCATAGCCGGCCATGCCCGGCGGGGCAGGGGGCGCGTCGCTCATCCCGTAGCCCGGCGTGTCGAAGGCGATCACCCGCCGGTCGCTCGCCAGGGCAGCCATCAGCGCCTCGTACTCGTAGCCCGACGAAGGGTTCTGGTGCAGCAGGACCACCGCCGGCCTGGCCCCGTCGCGCGGGCCGGCGTCGCGGTAATGCAACTGGCCGTAGCGGCAGGCAGTATAGGCGCGGCGGATCAGGGCGGGGGGCATCAGCATGGGGCTAGGATGATCGCTGCCGCGCGGCAAGGCGCTGCGAATGCGGGGCTATCCGCCCACCGGAGAGTCTCGCCGAGCAGTGGTCGTCGCAATCTGGCTAAGGCACGATGCGGCACCATGCAGGAAAGCCGCCGCCGATGACTATGCCTGATCCGCTGCGCCTCGCCCTCGTCGGCTGCGGCCGCATTTCCGGCGCGCACCTCGGCGCGGTCGCCGACCTGCCGGATGCGGTCCGGCTGGTCGCCCTCGCCGATCACGACCCGGCGCGCGCCGTCGCCGCCGCGGAGCCCTTCGGCGCCGCGGTCCATGCCACCTACGAAGACCTGCTCGCCGATCCGGCGGTCGAGGCCGTGCTCATCGCCACGCCCAACGCCCTCCACCATGCCCAGGCCCTCGCCGCCCTGCGCGCGGGCAAGCACGTGCTGGTCGAAAAGCCCGCCGCCGAAACCGCCGATCAGGCCCGCGAACTCGCCGCCGAGGCGCAGGCGCGCGGGCTCACGCTCATCGCCGGCCACACCTTCCGACACAACGAGGCGGTGCGCCAGCTCGTCGCCCGCCGCGCCACATTCGGCAGGCTGCTCAGCCTCGAAGTCGCCTGGTGCGTCCGCTGGGACGGCCCCCAGGCCCCGTGGTGGGCCGAGCGCAGGCCCGAGGAAGGCCTGATCCTTTCGCTCTTCGCGCCCCACGCGCTCGATTTCGTCCAGCTGGTCATGGGCGACGACGATCCGCTGCGCGTTCACTGCGAGGCCGCCCGCCACCAGTCCGGCTGGCAGGGCGAGGACGAGGCGATGATCCTGCTCGGCTATCCCGGCCGGCGCATGGCCTCTGTCCACGTCTCCTACAACCAGCCCCACGTGACCGAACGCAAGACGCTCTATTTCGACAAGGGCGTGGCCGAGATCACCGATGGCGAGGTCCTCACCTGGAACGGCGAGGTGCTGGTCGACGCCCCGCCGGGCTGCCTGGTCCGCCCCAAGGACATGGGCGGCCGCACCTTCGCCCACTATTTTTCCGGCCAGCTCGCCGACTTCGTCGCTGCCGTGCGCGGCGCGGTTCCCCATTCCGCCACGGCCGGCGATGTCGCCCGCCTCATCGCCCTGATCGACCGGATCAAGGCCTCGGCCCGCGCCAACTGCGCCGAAGCGATCGACCCCGCTCCTTGAATTCGTCGCTTCGCTGATCGGCAAAATGAAAGAAGCCGGGGTTTCCCCCGGCTTCTTTGTTTGCGCTTCCCTGAGGGGGAAGGAGATCAGAACTTGATCGTGGCCTTCACGCCCACCGTGCGCAGGTCGGGCAGGCCGACGATCACGTAGCTGAACGGACCGCTGCCCAGCGACGGGGCGGCATTGGCCGGCAGGATCTGCGCGCTCGGCACGGCGCCCACCTGGTTGAGCGGCACGGCCGGGGTCTGCACGTTGTTCTGCTGGATCGAGACATAGTTGCGATCGTTGAACAGGTTCGTCGCGAAGACCTCGAGGCTGTAGTTGCCCAGCTTCACGCCAAGGCGCGTGTTCACCACCGAGCGGTGCTTGATGAAGGTCAGGTTGGCCGGATCGAGGTACTGCTTCGACTTGTAGTTGAGGTCGCCGCGCAGGAACCAGGTCCCGTCGATCCCCGGCAGGTCGCCGGTGAACTGCGGGCTCACGGAGAAAGAGTACTTCGAGGTCAGCGAGAGGTGATGGCCGACGAAGTCGTTGCCGAACAGGCCGGTGGTCTTCGAGATCGACGGATCGGCGAAGGCCCGGATGTTGGTGTCGTTGATCGCGCCCGAGAAGCCCAGGGTGAACCAGCGCGTCGGAGCGGCGGTCATGTCGAGCTCGACGCCCTTCACCAGGGTGCGGCCCGAGTTGGCCAGGCCCGTGACCACGGCCGAGGCCGAGGCGAAGACCGAGCGGGAGTTGTACTGGTCCTTCCACTCGCCGGCATAGGCGGCCAGCGCATAGGTCAGCTTGCCGTTGAGCGCGCGGCCCTTCACGCCCGCCTCGAACATGCTCAGCCGCTCCGGCACGGTGAACGGCTGGATGCCGATCGACTGCAGCGCGGCGATTTCAGCCGAGGTGCCCGAGAACAGGCGCGAGTTGAACGAGGTGATCGAGACGTTCGCCGCCTTGGCCCACGAGGCATAGGCCATGAGGTCGGGCGAGAACTTGTAGTTGACGATCACGCGCGGCATGAAGTTGTTGAACGACTTGGCGAAATAGGCGGTCATCGGGGGCTTCACGCCCTGCGGGATGCCATATTGCGCCTCGGAGGCCGCGCTGACGGTGGCGCCCGCGCCGCCGGCGAAGAGGTAGACCTTGTCGCGCTGGTAGCGGCCTTCGAGGTTGATCGTCAGAGCGTCGGTCACGTTGTAGTTGATCGAGCCGAACACACCGTAGGTCCGCACCTGCTGCGGCGACGAGAGCGTGCCGGCCGAGCGGTTGGCGGTGAGCGTGGTACCGGTGACGCCTTCGCCCTGGATGCCAAACAGGTCGGCATAGGACTTGGTCCACAGGTAGTTGGCCCCGATCATCGCCGAGAGCGGGCCCTTGTTGTCGAAGGCCACCCGGAATTCCTGAGAGAAGTCGCGGTTCACGCGCTCGATGACGAAGGGGAAGTTGAAGTAGGGCAGCAGGCCGTTGGCCGCGGTCGGCGCCACCGGCACGGCGGCGGCGTTGCTGGTCGCCACGGCATTCACCAGGCTGGAGCTGTCATAGTTGTCCAGCTCGGCCATTTCCGAATAGTATTCGTCGTTGAAGCCGGTCAGCGACGACAGGGTGAACCCGCCGCCCACTTCCCAGTCGATGTTGAAGTGCAGGTGTTCGTAGCGGCGCTTCATGCCGTAGCCCTGCACGCCGTCGGCGGCCGAGACCGGGCGGAACGCGCCACTGGCGAGGGCCGCGGCCATGGCCGGGCTCACCGTCGTGTTCTGCGCCGGGCTGCTGAACGGCAGGGCCGGGACCGCGCCGCAGATGAACGGGTTGCGCGTGCGCGCTTCTGTTGCGGAAAGGCCGGTGACCAGGCCCGAGAGCACGCAGTTCGACAGGCTCGGCACCAGCAGGGTGCCCAGCGAGCTGCCGGTCAGCGCCGGCACGTTGGCCACGCCGTTGTTGGAACGGATCTCGTAGGCCGAGAGCATGCCCTGGGCCGAGGCGCCGTCGTTGTCGCGGCTGTAGAGCCCGAAGGCCTTGATCTTCAGCGAGGGGGTCGGCGTGAACAGCAGCATGCCCGAGACGACCTTGGTCCGCTGGTCGCCAAGGTGCTCGCTGGTGTTGGCGCCGTTCACATAGGAGCCGCCCTTCTGCATGGCGCGGCCGGACAGGCGGAAGCTCAGGACGTCCGGAACAATCGGACCTTCGATCGTGCCCTGAAGGTCGTAGCCGCGGCGGCTGGAGACCTGGCCGCTGAACTGGCCGCCCAGCGTGCTTGCCGGGGTCTTGTTGACCACGTTGATCGCGCCGGCAAAGGCGTTGCGGCCGAAGTAGGCGTTCTGCGGGCCCTTGAGCACTTCCACGCGGGCCGGATCGGTGATCGCGTTCAGCGCCGAGGCCGAGGACACCGGCACGCCGTCGATGAAGCTCGCGGTCAGGGTCGAGCTCGTGCCCGAGGGGGTGAAGCCGCGCAGCGAGATCTGCTGGAACGAACGGTCGTTGCGGCCCGAGTTGTTGCTGGTGATGTTGATGCCCGGGGTATTGTCGACCAGGTCGCTCACCGAGACGATGCCGCGCTGGGCGATTTCCTGGCTCGACATCGCGGTGATCGCGATCGGCGTCTGGAGCAGGGTTTCCTCGCGCTTGCGGGCGGTGACGACGATCGTGCCGACGTCATCCTCTCCCACACCGCCGCGCTAAGCCTGCACGATGACCGCGCCTGCCCTCGACAATGGCTTTAGCGAAGCCTTGGCCATCGTCGCCGACGCCGAGGCCAGCGCCGCGCGCCTCGCCGCCGCCACCGGCTTCGTCCGCCGCCACTCCGGGCCGGTCCCGCCGGCCGCGCTCACCTTGCTCGGCCTGCCGTCCACCCGCTCGGGCCAGGAAATTCTCCTCGGCCACCGCGATGTCGAGCGCGGCGCGGTCCGCCTGATCCAGCTCGACGGCCTGCCCGCCCCGCGCTTGCGCGATGGCGCCCAGACCTGGGATAGCGGCGGGATCTTCGACATCAACCTGCGCGCGCTCCCCAGCATTGCCGCGCTCCACGAAGCCTTTGGCCAAAACGGCTTCCTCGCCCGCGCCCCGATCACCGACTGGGACTTCGGGCCGCTCGCCGTGCGCGAGGTGGTTGAAGACGATGCCGATGGCCTCTGCATCGCCCTGATGGAGCGCGTCCACCCCCCGCTCACCGGCTACGAGGGCGTCTCCGGCCCGGCCTCATGGGTGTTCAATTCGACCCAGGTCGTCCCCGATTTCGCCGCGGCCCGCGCCTTCTACGTCGAGACGCTCGGCTGGCAGCCCGTGCAGGAGACCGAAAGCATGGCCGGCCACGCCGGCGGCGCGAACTGCATGGGCCTGCCGCTGGGCATCGCCGAAAGCCTGCTCATGCGCATCGGCATGTACCAGGCCCACGGCCGGATGACCGGCTCGGTCGAGATCATCCAGTTCGGCACCCGCACCCTCGATTTCTCCCACCGCGCCCCGCCGATGCGCGGCTGGGCGAGCCTGCGCTTCCCGGTGAGCGACCTCGACACCCTGCTCGCCCGTGTCCCCGCGACCATCGGCCCCGTGGACCTCGATGGCAAACGCGCTGCAGCCGTAGTCACCCCCTGGGGCGCAAGGCTCGAATTCATCGAAGCCTGAACCACCCTCCCTCCCCCTCGATGGGGGAGGGATACGAAGGCTTGAGAGCGGAGCGAACTAGCCGAAGTTGGGTGGGGGTGAGGGCGCGGCCAGGCGCTACCCCTTCAACCCCTCCAGAAACGCCAGGACCTCCGCCTCGCTCACCACGTCGGCATACTTGGCGTTCATGTCGAACAGGTTCGCCTCATGCGGCGCGGCATGGCGATCGCCGCAGGCCTCGGCCACCACCGCGGTCTTGAACCCGTGGCTCATCGCATCGACACAGCTCGCCCGGACGCAGCCCGAGGTGGTGAGGCCGGTCAGGATCACGCTGTCGATCCTCGCCGCCGTGAGCGTGGAAGTCAGGGAGGTGCCGAAGAAGGCGCTCGGATACTGCTTGGATACCACCAGCTCGTCGTCGAACGGCGCCAGCCCTGGTCCCCATGCGCCCATCGGGTTGCCGCAGGTGAAGTTCTTGAGCGGCAGGGCCTTCTCGAAGAACCGCCCGCCGTCGATCCCGCTCGGGTGATAGACCACGTTGGTCAGCACCACCGGCACGCCCGCGGCTCGCGCCGCCGCGCGCACCCGCAGGGCCGATTCCAGCGCATCCTCCACCTCGGAATAGAGCGCGTTGCCCGGCTCGAAATAGGCCTGGCAGAAGTCGATCAGCAGCAGTGCCGGGCGCTGGCCGAAGCCAACGCGGTTGTCATAGGCCTTCTTGTAATTCGCCAGGAGTTCGTCGTCGCTGCTCATCGGGTGTCCTCAAGCATAGAGCCATGGTTGGACAGCGCGCTGCCCGGCCTCGAAGGCGTCGATTTCGGCGCCGTGCTGGTTGATCACCTGGTCGGTCTCGTCCCAGCCATTGAGCAGGGCCAGCCGACGTTCGGGCGGCAGGGCGAAACCAAGGGTCCTGTTCCCCACGACCAGCGTCTCACTCTCGAGATCGACCGTGAAGGCCCGCCCGGCAGCGGCCGCCGCCATCAGTTCCGCCAGCTCGGCCTCGGCCACCACGATCGGCACGATCCCGTTGCGCAGGCAATTGCCGAAGAAGATTTCGCCAAAGCCGGTGGAGATCACCACCCGCGTGCCCAGCCCATGCAGCGCCCAGACGGCCTGCTCGCGGCTCGATCCCGAACCGAAGTTCGCCCCCGCCACGATCACCGGGGCTTCGCGGAACTCGGGATCGTTGAGCACGTAGCCCGCCACCTCGCTGCCGTCGGCGGCAAAGCGGCGGTCGTGGAACGCATAATTGCCCAAGCCCTTGCGCGCCGTGATCAGCAGGAACCGGGCCGGGTAGATGATGTCGGTGTCGATGTTGTCCTCGGGCATGGCCGCGGCCTTGCCGCTCACCCGGGTAAACTTGTCGGCGGGCATCAGGCAAACTCCCGCACGTCGGCCAGCCGACCCGTCACCGCGGCGGCAGCGGCCATGGCCGGGCTCATCAGGTGCGTGCGCCCGCCCGGGCCCTGTCGCCCCTCGAAATTCCGGTTGGATGTGCTGGCGCAGCGCTGCCCCGGCGCAAGCCGGTCGTCGTTCATCGCCACGCAGAGCGAACAGCCCGCAAAGCGCCACTCGAACCCGGCCTCGCGAAACACCCGGTCCAGCCCCTCAGCCTCGGCCGCCCGCCGCGTCGCCGCCGATCCGGGAACGACCAGCGCGGTCACCCCCGGCGCAACCTTGCGGCCCTGCAGGATCGCCGCCGCCGCGCGCAGGTCCTCGATCCGGCCATTGGTGCATGAGCCGATGAACACCACGTCGACCGGCACAGTGTCGAGCCGCTGCCCCGGCGTCAGCCCCATGTAGGCCAGGGCCTTCTCGGTCTCGCGCCGCACCACCGGATCGGCAATGTCGCCCGGATCGGGCACCGAGGCCCCGATCGGCAAGGTCTGGTTGGGGCTCGTCCCCCAGCTCACCTGCGGCTCTAGTCCCGCAACGTCGAGCGTCACCACCTTGTCGTAGACCGCCCCCGGATCGCTGGGCAGCGTCCGCCAGTAGGCCAGCGCCTGGTCCCACAGCGCGCCCTTGGGGGCGAGCCGCCGCCCCTCCAGAAAGGCCAAGGTCGTCTCGTCGGGCGCCACCAGACCCATCCGGCTCCCGGCCTCGATGGTCATGTTGCACAGGGTCATCCGCTCGGCCATCGCCATGGAGCGAACGGCATCCCCCGCATATTCCACCGCATGGCCCAGCGCGCCGTTGCTGCCGATCCGGGCGATCAGGGCAAGGGCAATGTCCTTGGCGCTGACCAGCGGATGCCGCTCGCCCAGCAGTTCCACCTTCATCGACTTCATCGGCGGCTGGGGCAGGCACTGGGCGGCCATGATCGTGCCCTGCTCGCTCGCACCCACGCCGAAGGCCAGCGCGCCGAAGGCCCCGTGCGTCGTCGTATGGCTGTCGCCGCAGGCGATCGTCGTGCCGGGGAGGGTGAAGCCCGTCTCCGGCCCGATCACGTGGACGATCCCCTGTTCCGGCCCGGTGATCTCGGCATAGGGCACGGCGAACTCGGCCACGTTGGCTTCCAGCTCGGCCACCTGCGAGCGCGCCAGTGGATCGGCGATCTCGCCGCCCCGGCTCCGCGTCGGCACGGCATGGTCGGCCACGGCGAGATGCGTCTCCGGCCGACGCAAAGCCCGCCCGCTCTCGCGCATGGCGACGAAGGCCTGCGGGCTGGAAACCTCGTGGACGATGTGCCGGTCGATATAGAGCAGCGCCGAGCCATCGGGCAGCTGCGCCACGACATGGCTGTCCCACAGCTTCTCGAACAGGGTGCGGGGGCGGGAATGGGTGACGTCTGACATCGCGACTCTATTTGTACTAAAAATAGAACAAATTCTACTGCTTCAGCGCGCTCGCCGGAACGCCCGCCTCGATATAGGCCGCCAGCAGCTGCGCGTAGCGGTCGGGTACCTCCAGCGGAGGATAGTGGCCCACGTCGCCCATCATCACCTTGGAAATCTTCGCGTTCGCCAGGTAGCGGGTGATCGCGTTCAGCGCCGATTCCGGCAGCAGCGGATCGCCCGTGCCCCAGATCAGGAAGGTCGGCGCGGTCACCTTGGCCATCTCCACCGCCGCCTGCTTGCCGTCGCCGATCCGGGCGATCAACGCGATCAGGTTCTTCTCCGGCACGCGGCGATAGAAGTCGTAGTATTCCTTGCGCGTCTGCGGCGAGATCCGCCGCGCATCCCCGGCGAAGTAGCTGAGGAACCGGTTCCAGAAGTCCTGGTCGCGAAAGCCCTTGGCCTTGGCCCGGTCCTGCGCGGCGATGAACTCCGGCGGCATGACGAGGTGGCTGGTGTCCACCGGATCGGACGGCGTGTTGGACAGCACCAGCCGCTCGACCATGTCCGGCCGCCGCGCGGCAAGGTACATGCCCATGGTCCCCCCGCTGGAAACTCCCGCGAAGGTGACCTTGTTCACCCCGAGCCTGTCCAGCAGCCCGATCGGCACGTCGGTCGGCACCATGGCCTTGGCGGCCTCGTCGGTGGCCCCTTGCGAGAGGCCGTAACCCGGCAGGTCGAAGCGGATCACCCGGTAGCGGCCCTTGAGCAGCGCCGTGATCCGGTCCCAGGTGCGCAGGCTCGATTCCGAACCGTGGACCATCAGCAGGACCGGCGCCCCCCGCGGCCCCTCGTCCTTGTAGTGGATGGAGAGCCCACCGATCTCCATGAACCGGCTCTGCGGATCGGCGTAGATCTTCCTGAGCTGGGCCAGCGTCAGGTAGGGATGCGCCTGGGCCGCCGGTGTGGGGGCGGGGGCCTGCGCCTGAACGACGGAACCTGCCGCCATCAGGGCAAGGGCCAGAACGGCATGGCGCAGTCCAATCATCGGCACATTCCCCAAGTCTGCAGCGGTCATCCGGCGCGCAACCTAGCCGCCGCCGCCCCGCCTATCCGGCCGGGGCCAGACACTATCCGCCTAGTGGTGAGCGGCAAGCGCCTTGATCGACAGCGCAGGCCCGCTTGTAGGACCTGCGATCTGTTGTAGCATCGGCCCCCACGGGCCACATGGGGACGGACTGGCGCACATGCGGATCGACAGGCGAGGCTTTACCCTTGGTGCCGCCGGCTTCGGCCTCGCGGCGCTGGCCGGCAGCGCCGAAGCCCGCAAAACGCGCGCCAAACCGGCGAAATCCTCGCCCGCCCCCGCCGTTCCCGGACGGCCCGATGTCCTGATCCTCGGCGCCGGCGTCTCCGGCCTGCAGACGGCCTGGCTGCTTGAAAGCCAGGGCCTCAAGGTCCAGGTCCTCGAAGGCCGCACCCGCGTCGGCGGCCGGGTGATGACCCTGCTCGACCAGCCGGGTTACCCCGAGATGGGCTTCAACTCGATGGCCGATGGCTATGGCCGCGGGATCGACGCCGCCCAGCGGGCCGGGGTCGAACTCGAGGAAGTCGGCGCCCGCTACCGCATCGGCCCCCCGCCGGGCGTGTGGATCAACGGCCAGCACCTCTCCCGCGAGGAATGGGCTGCCTTCCCAGGCAATCCCCTCCCGCCGGCCCTCAAGGCCATGCTCCCGCAGGAAGCCGTCTTCGCCCTTGTCGCCAGGCACACCCGCCTGGCCGACTGGACCGGCTGGAACGATCCCGCCAACGCCGGCCTCGACATTCCCCTGCACGATTTCCTCGCCGCCCAGGGCCTGTCCGACGACGCGATCCGCCTCGTCAACGACGTCTCCCCCTACTACGGCACCAACGCCTACGACGTCTCCGCGTTGATGCTCGAGTATAACGACGGATTCGTGAAGGCCATGGCCGCCGCCGGCCCGCGCAGCCTCGCGGTCAGGGGCGGCAACCTCCACCTCGCCACCGGCATGGCGAAACTGGTCAAGGGCGATATCGTCCTCGGCAAGCAGGTCACCGCAATCGAAGCGGGCGATACCAGATGCGCCGTCCGCTGCGCCGACGGCTCCGTGTTCGAGGCCGGCAAGGTCGTCTGCACCCTGCCGTTCTCGACCCTGCGCTACGTCCACGTGGCCCCCGGCCTCACCGGCATGCAGGCCCGGGCCGTCGCCACCTTGCCCTACCAGCCGCTCTCCATCGCCTTCATCACCGCGACCGCCCCCTTCTGGGAGGACGACAAGCTCGCCCCCGCGATGTGGACCGACGGGCTGACCGGCAACGTCATCCCCCAGCGCTACGGCGCCACCCCGGAGGAGATCACCGGCTTCCAGGTCCAGGCTCGCGGCGCGCTCGCCAATTACTGGGACCGTCTCGGCAAGGAGGCGGCGCTCCAGCTGATCGTCGCCGGGATCGAGGCCATGCGCCCCGCCGCCAGGGGCAAGCTCCAGGCCCGCGCCTACTTCTCGTGGTCCGAGGAACCGTTCAATGCCGGCGACTGGGCCTATTTCGGCCCCGGCCACGTCCGCGATTTCGTCAACACGATGAGCGTCCCGGCCGGCCGGCTCCACTTCGCCGGCGAACACACCGCCACCGGCGCCCGCGGCCTCGAAGGCGCGCTGGAATCGGCCGAGCGCGTCGCCCTCGAAATTCTCGCCTAACCAGGGACAGAGCTGAACCCATGGAATACGACTATATCCCGCTGCCCCAGCGCAAGCCCCTGATCTGGCCCAACGGCGCGCGGGTCGCCCTGATCCTCACCTTCAACCTCGAGACCTGGGACCTCACCAAGGACACCGACAAGCCCTACTACGCCGGCGGCCCGGCGATCCTGCCCGACGTGCTCCCCGGCAACACGCCCGATTTCCCCAACTACACCTGGCGCGAATATGGCCAGCGCGTCGGCATCTGGCGGCTCTTTGAGCTGTTCGACGAGCTTGGCGTCAAGGCAAGCTGCACCACCAACGCGGTCACCTTCGAGCGCCGCAAGGCGATGACCGACGCGGTGCTCGAACGCGGCTGGGAACTGCTCACCCACAACTGGGAACAGGGCGAACTGCTCTCCTCCTTCGCCCACCAGCCGGAGAAGGAGCGCGAGATCGTCCTCGCCTCCCTCAAGCAGTTCGAGAAGTTCACCGGCCGCAAGTCCAAGGGCTGGCTGTCGTCAAGCCTGCGCGGCACCATGCAGACCGCCGATATCCTCGCCGAGCAGGGCTGCACCTTCTACTGCGACATCATGAACGATGATCAGCCCTTCCTGCTGCGCACCCCCAACGGCCCGATCGTCTCCGTGCCCTATTCCAACGAGATCAACGACTTCACCTTCATCACCCGCAAGAACTTCACCACCGACCAGTTCCGCGACGCCCTGATCGAGGAGCTCGACGTGCTCTATGCCGAAGGCGCGAAGACCGGACGGATCATGAACGTCGGCCTCCACCCCCACGTCTCGGGCCGCGCCCACCGCGTGCGCGCCATTCGCGAATTCATCGAACACGCCAAGTCGCTCCCCGGCGTCTGGTGGGCCACCCGCGAGGAAATCGCCGAGTGGTACCTCGCCAATCACGAGAGCCACATCCCCGGCCAGCTTAAATGAGCCGTCCCGAAACCATCCTGATCGTCGGCGGCGGCATTGCCGGGATGACCGCGTCCGCTGCCCTCGCGCAGCAGGGCTTCAAGGTCACGCTGCTGGAATCCGCTCCCCAGTTCGGCGAGATCGGAGCCGGGCTCACCCTCACGCCCAACGCGATGAAGGGCCTCGATTCCATCGGCATCTGCGAGCTCGCCGCCGGAGTGGGCGTCGAGCCCACCCGCCAGCGCATCCAGCACTGGCGCGACGGCCACACCATCGTCCAGTTCGACCGCTCCACCCAGCGCGCCAAATACGGCGCCCCATACATCACCGTCCACCGCGCCGACCTGCACGACGTGATGACCGGCGCCGCGAGACAGGCCGGCGTGGACATGGTTGCCGGGGCCAATGTGGTCTCCAGCGAGGGCACCGCGGTCACCTGCGCCGATGGCCGCACGTTCTCCGCCGATGTCCTCGTCGGGGCTGATGGCGTGAAGAGCGTGATCCGCCAGCGGTTCGAGAGCGCCGCGCCGCACTTCACCGGCCATGTCGCCTGGCGGTGCCTCGTCCCTGTCACGCCCGACCTGCAGGACCTGTCGGACTTCCCCGGCATCATCATCGGCCCCGGCGCGATGATGAACCGCTACAACGTGCGTCAATCCAAAATCATGAACTTCGTCTTCTTCGCCCGGCAGGAGGGCTGGAACGAGGAAGGCTGGACCACCCCGGCCGATCCCGCCGAGCTGGAGTCGATCTACGGCCACTGGTGCGACGATGCGAAGCGCCTCATCGCCGCGGCGATCAGGCAGCCCCTGTTCAAGTGGGCGATCAATGCGCGAAAGCCGCTCGCCAGCTGGACGCTCGATGGCAACGTCACCCTGCTCGGCGATGCCGCCCATGCGATGACACCCTTCCTTGGCCATGGCGCGGCCTGTGGGATCGAGGATGCCGTGGTCCTCGCCCGCGCGCTCGCGGCCAGCGACAGCGCCGCCGAAGGCCTCGCCCGCTACGAACAGGCCCGCCACGAACGCGCCACCTTCATCCAGCTCGAAAGCAATGCCAATGCCGATCGGATGCAGGGCCAGGATACCGACCTGTTCGGCATGGAAGGGATGAAGGACGAGGAATCGCTCGGCCTGTTCACCTACGATCCGCGGACCGTGGCCGTATGACCGAGCCCCTGCCGTTCGACGGCCACCTCATTGCCCCGGAAACGGCCGAGTTCCTCGGCGCGTCGCACCGCCTGCTGATCGGCGGCGAATGGGTCGAAGGCTCGGGCGAACTCGCCACCCACGATCCCGCCACCGGCCTCGAGCTTGCCCTGTTCCAGACCGGCGGCGCGGCGGAGGTCGACCGCGCGGTCAGGACCGCCCGCGCCGCCTTCGAAGGACCTTGGGGCCGGATGCCCGTGGCCGAGCGCACGGCCATCCTCTTCCGCCTCGCCCGCCTGATGGAAGCCAAGGCCACCCTGCTCGCCGAACTCGACATCGTCGACAACGGCATGCCCGGCTTCATCGCCGGCCTGACTACGGCCAACTGCGTCGAAATGGTCGACTACTATGCCGGCGCGGTCATGCGGATCGAGGGCAAGACCATGGCCCCGCCGCGCCACGTCGCCGCCGAGGCCGAGGCGCTGACCTATACCCTGCGCGAGCCGGTGGGGGTCTGCGGCCAGATCGTCCCGTGGAACGTGCCGCTCTCCACCGCCATCCTCAAGCTCGCCCCCGCGCTGGCGGCGGGCTGCACCGTGGTGGTCAAGCCCAGCGAGGAAACCCCGCTCTCGGTCCTCGCCCTCGGCCAGCTGATCCTCGACGCCGGCTTCCCGGCAGGCGTCGTCAACATCGTCAACGGCCTCGGCGCGGAAGCCGGGCAGGCGCTGGCCGAACACCCCGGGGTCGACAAGATCTCGTTCACCGGCTCCACCGCCACCGGCCGCAGCATCGTCGCCGCCGCGCTCGGCAATCTCAAGAAGGTCAGCCTCGAACTTGGCGGCAAGAGCCCGGTCATGGTCATGCCCGATGCCGACCTCGCCCTTGCCGTCCCCGGCGTCGCGCTCGCCACCTTCTTCCTCCAGGGCCAGAACTGCATGGCCGGCACCCGCATTTTCGCCCACGCCGCCATTCACGACCAGCTGGTCGAAGGCCTCAAGGCCTTTGCCGGGGGCATGACCCTCGGCCACGGCCTCGATCCCGCCACCTTCCAGGGCCCGCTGATCTCCAGGGCCCACACCGCCAAGGTCATGGGCTACATCAGAGGCGCCGAAGCCTCTGGCGCCACCCTCGTCACGGGCGGCCACCAGCTCGACCGCCCCGGCAACTTCGTCCAGCCGACGATCTTCACCCATTGCGACAATGCCATGCCGGTCATGCGCGAGGAGATCTTTGGGCCGGTCATGGCGATCCAGAAGGTCGAGACCACCGACCTCGACGAACTCGCCAGGCTCGCTAACGATACGCCATACGGCCTCTCCGGCTCGGTCTGGACCCGGGACCTTTCCACCGCCCACCGCCTCGCCGCCCGCATCCGCTCGGGCCACGTCTCGATCAACTGCCACGGCGCGGTCGGCACCAACATTCCCTTCGGCGGCTACGCCCAGTCCGGCTGGGGCCGCGAATTCGGCGAGGAAGGGCTGGACCTCTACCTCGAAACCAAGGCGGTGACGGCGCGGCTCTGATCCCGGCGTCACGCCCCGACACCTGCCTCACCTGAAATCACCCGTCGCCCCTGCGCAGGCAGGGGCCCATCCCGACCTAGCGGACGATCGCCGCCGCCTCGTACCGACGCGAGCTTGGGATAGGCCCCTGCCTGCGCAGGGGCGACGCCAACCTTATTCGCTGGCCAGGCCTCAAGCCGTCCCCAGCTGCCCCCCACCCGGCCGCGCATTCGACAGGTCATGGCTGATCGCCGCCGCCGTCGCCTTGAGGTCGTCGAGGTACTGCTCAAGCGCGGTTGAAAGCTTCATCGCCGCCACGAAGAACACCATGGTCATTGCCGCCTCGAACTGCCCGTTCTTGAAGATCGGGAGCGCGATCGAGGTGGTCTTGCCGGGGGTCAGGTTGAAGTGGTTGCGGCCCTGCACGGCATAGCCCTGCGCCCGGATCCGCTCGACATCGAGGCTGACCTCGGCGGTCGCCAGGTAGTTGAGGTCGATGTCCTGCGAGACGCGCATGAACCGCAGGATCATCTCGCGCTCCTCGTCCGGGGCGAAGGCCATCGAGACCTTGCCCGAGGCGCTGTCGAGGATCGGCAGGGTGAAGCCCGGGTAATAGTGCTCGAAAGTCAGCGACGAGTTGGCGTGGGTGCTGTCGCGCAGCATCATCTCGCGGCCGACGCGGATCGCGATCGAGACCGGCCAGCCGACCCGCTTGGTCAGCGCCACGATGTGCGGCCGGGCGATGTGCACCAGTTCGTCGTCGTGCTGGAACCCGGTCGCCAGCGTCTGCACCAGCGCGGTCGCCCGGTAGCGCTTGCGCGCCGGCTCCTGCTCGATCAGCCCTTCATACAGCAGCGTCTGCACGATCCGGCAGGCCGTGGGGTAGGGGACCTGGCTGGCCTTGGCGATCTCCATCATCGATAGTGAGCCATGACGATTGATCGCCTTCAGCGCCGCGATGGAGCGCGTGATCGAGCGAATCGGAACCCCTTTTTCCATCTGCAACTCCCCATGCCTTGTCCGTGGAGCGGAGAGTGACAAACGAATGACATTTCACCGGAAAGATCAAGAATTTATCCGTCTGTCGGATAAATTATCTACCAGACGGGGACCACGACCTGCCGGATCGCCTTTCCTTCGGCGAGCTTGTCCATCAGCTCGTTGATTTCCTCGAGCGGCCCCACCGAGGAGAGCAGCCGCTCCACCGGCAGGCGCCCGGCGCGCCACAGCGCCACGTAGCGCGGGATGTCGCGGCTGGGGATGGAGGAGCCCATGTAGCTGCCCATCAGGGTCTTGCCGTCGGCCACCAGCGAGAGCGCGTTGATGGCAAGGTCCTCGGCCGGATTGGGCAGCCCGACGGTGACGATCCGTCCCCCGCGCCGCGCCGACCTGTAGGCCTGGGCGAGCACCGCGGCCTTGCCAACGGTCTCCACCACCACGTCGCTGCCGAAGGCCCCGGCGTCGTCGTCCGGCGCATGGGCCGAAGCCGCGCCGAGTTCGAGGGCGAGCGCGCGCTTTTCCGGCGCCGGGTCGATCACCCGCACCGGCTGGGCCCCGCTGGCGAGCGCGCCGAGCAGCGCGGCGAGGCCGACCCCGCCAAGGCCGTAGATCGTCACGCTTTCGCCGGGCCGCACGGCGGCGGTGTTCATCACCGCGCCCACGCCCGTCAGCACCGCGCAGCCGAACAGGGCGGCAGTCTCCGCCGGGATGTCGCTGTCCACCTTCACTAGGCTGCGCCGGTCGACCACCGCCTGGGTCGCGAAGGCCGAGACGCCGAGGTGGTGGTGCACGGAGTGGCCCCCATGTTCATCGGCACACGAGAGCCGCGATCCGCCGCGGATCAGCTCGCCCTTGCCATTGGCCGCCGCCGCCGTCGCGCAGAGATAGCCTTCGCCCGAAAGGCACTGCGGACACTGCCCGCAGCTCGGCAGGAAGACCATGACCACCCGGTCACCAACAGCAAGTCCCGATTCCTCCGGATCGCCCAGCGCGAGCACCGTGCCCGAAGCCTCGTGGCCCAGCGCCATCGGCATCGGCCGCGGCCGGTCGCCGTTGATCACCGAAAGGTCGGAATGGCAGATCCCCGCCGCGTCGATCCGCACCAGCACTTCGCCCGGCCGGGGATCGGCCAGGTCGAGCGTCTTCACCGCCAGCGGCGCGCTGTCCGCATAGGGGCGCGCATGGTCGCCGCTGCGCTCGAGCACGGCGGCGGCAATCTGGCGGGTCATTCCGCGCCGCCCCACTTCTTCTCGAAGTCCCACACCTCCTCGAAGCCGATCAGGTGGCAGAACTCGGTGAAGTTGAACAGGCCGTCGGGCTGGCCGATGCCCTGTTCCTTGAGGTCCACCAGCACCTTCTCCATCGCCGCCGCCGCCGCGAGGCTCGTCAGCGAGGGGTAGATCGCATAGGCATAGCCGATCTCGGCCAGCACCTGGGCCGGAGGGACCGGCGTCTTCCCGTGGTTCGACATGTTGGCCATGCAGGGCTTGTCGAGCAGCGCGCAGGCCTTGCGCATTTCCTCCTCGCTGTGCAGCGCCTCGGGAAACAGCACGTCGGCCCCGGCCTTCGAATAGGCCTCCATCCGCCGCAGGGCCCCATCCAGCCCCTCGCTCTCACGTGCGTCGGTGCGGGCGATGATCACGAAGTCCTCGCTCGTCCGCGCATCGACCGCGACCTTGATCTTCTCGACCATGTCTTCTGTCGGGATCAATCGCTTGAACGGCGTGTGCCCGCACTTCTTGGGGAATTCCTGGTCCTCGATCTGGATCGCGGTGACCCCGCTCGCCTCATAGCCCTTGACCGTGTGGTGCACGTTGAGCAGCCCGCCATAACCGGTGTCGCCATCGGCGATCACCGCGGCGTTGGAGGTCCGCGCCAGCGTCTCCATGCGGTTGCGCATCTCGGTGTAGGTGGCGATGCCCGCATCGGGCAGGCCCCAGGCCGAAGCCGTCAGCCAGTAGCCCGTGCCGTAGACGAGGTCGAACCCCACCTTGTTGGCGATCACCGCCGCGATCATGTCCTGGATGCCGGGGACGACGAAGAACTCGCCTTTGGCGAGCTTCTCCCGGAAAATCGGGCTGGCCATCCTACTCGGCCGCCTCCGCGACATGCCAGCGCGGCTGGACCGGGGCGGGGAGGCCCGTCTCGGCCAAGCAATTGGCCCGCAGGGTCTCGATGTCCGGCCCGAAGTCGAACACCTCGATCGGCCCGCGCTCGGCACGGATCTTCGCCCGCAGCGCCTCGGTCGCCGCGGCGTCCACTTCGCCCGCATCGGTCAGCACCACGCCATAGCGCAGCGCGCCCTTGGCGGTGACGAGGCCCTGCTTGAGCTCCTTGGCCAGCAGCGCCGGATCGCGCTCCAGCGGGTCGCCCCAGCCGCCGCCGCCCCAGGTGATGAAGTGCAGGCGGTCGCCCGGCTCCACCGGATAGTCTTCCAGCTTGTTGCCGACGACGATCTCCGTCCCGTCGGCCTTGACCAGCACCTTGCGCGCCCGCGCGCCGGGGAGGCCGCCGTTGACGCCCCACGGCGGCACGAACCAGCGATCGTCGTGGATCGCGATTACCCCGGGCTCGAGGAACTTGTAGACCATGTCGATCCCGTTGCCGCCGCGGTGCAGGCCAGCGCCGCCGCTGTCGGGCACGGTCTCGTAGCGCTCGATCACCAGCGGGAAATAGCGCTCGAGGAACTCGTTGGGCACGTTGGTGAAGCCGGGGAACAGCGAGTGCCCGTCCGGCCCGTCGCCCATCGGCCGCCCGGGAATGCCGCCGAAGCCGATCTGGAACAGCTGGAACCACTGGCCCTGCTTGTCGGTGCCGGCGTAGAACAGGTGGGGGCTGGAAGAGAAGCCGGCAGCGTTGAGGAATTCCGGCGTCTTCTGGCCAAGCAGGCCGCCGAGCACGTCGAAAAGCCGGCCCAGCACGTGGGTCCGGCCCGACAGCGCCGCGGGGAAGCGCGGCTTCAGCAGGCTGCCTTCCGGGATCCGGATGTCGATCAGGTCATAGTAGCCGTCGTTGAACAGGATCTGCGGGTCGAACACCATGATCATGTAGATGCCGAAGAACATCCGCATCATGTTCTCGTTGAGGAACATGTTGATCGAGGCCGAGCTCTGCGGGTCGGTCCCGGCGAAGTCGAGCACCACGCGCCCGTTCTCGCGCCACATCGTGCACTTGATCTTGTAGGGGCCGAAGCCCTTGCCGTCGTCGCAGATGTAGTCCTCGAAGCTGACCTTTTCCTCGCCGATGGCGGTCTCGACCAGCTGCTTCATCGCGCGGTAGTTGCGCTCGAGCAGGAGGTCGGTGGCCGAGACGAACACGTCGTCGCCGAACCGCTCGGCCATCTCGATCACCCGGCGCGAAGCCACGCGGCAGCTCGCGATCAGGGCGTTGAGGTCGGCCTTGCACCAATCGGGCGTGCGGACCTGGTGCATCACGAGCTTCAGCAGGTCCTCGTTGTACTGGCCCTGCTTCCACAGCTTGACCGGCGGGATGCGCACCCCTTCCTGGAAAATCGTGCTGGCGTTGATGGGCATCGATCCGGGGACCATGCCGCCGATGTCGCTCTGGTGGCCGAACATCGAGGTATAGGCGATCAGCCGCCCGTCCTTGAACACCGGCAGCAGCACCAGCCAGTCGTTGGAGTGGCTGATCGCGCCCTGCACTGAATAGGGGTCGGAGAGGAAGATCAGGTCGCCTTCCTCCACCGTCCCGTCATAGCCGTCGAGGAACGGCCCGATGTAGGAGCCGAACTGGCCCACGATCATCTTGCCGGTATGGTCGGCGATCAGCGGGAAGGCGTCGCCCTGTTCGCGGATGCCCGGCGACATGGCGGTGCGCACCAGGGTCGCGTCCATCTCGATGCGGGCGTTGCGCAGGGCGTTCTCGATGATGTCGAGCGTCACCGGGTCCACCGGGACGGTCTGGAAAGGCTTGTCGTTGGCCTGGATGATGCGTGCGGTCATGGGTGCAGTCCTCAGGCGAGATTGATCAGGATGTTGCCGACATGGTCGACAGTGCCGACGCAGTCGGCTTCGATCAGCGTGGTGGCGTCCATCTCGGTGACGATCGCCGGGCCGGGGATCACGTCGCCCCAGCGCAGCTTCGACCGCTCATAGATTACCGCAGGCTTCATCTGCCCGTCGTCCCACAGCTGGTGGTCGCGGATCTTGGCCCGTTCGGGATTGCCGTCGCCCTTCTCCAGCGGCGGGGCTGGCAGGTCGAGCGCCGGGCCCATGGCCACGGCGCGCAGGTTCACCAGCTCGTGGGCCGATTCCATGTTGAAGGTGAACAGGCGCAGGTGTTCCGCGTCGAACCGGTCGGTAACGCCCTTGAGCCCGTCGCGCTTCAGCACTTCCGCGTCGATCGACAGCGGCACCTCGAAGGCCTGGCCTTCATAGCGGATGTCGAGCTCGAACAGGCTGGTCACGTCGGCATCGGCGATGCCTTCGGCGGTCAGCTCGGCGCGGGTCTGCGCCGCCATTTCGTCGAGGATCGCCTGGACCACGGCCTCGTCGGTATCCTGCACCCGCTGCGAGAACGAGCGCGCCGTTTCCGTGCGCATCCGCGTCGTCGCATCCCCCAGCGCGCAGAGCACGCCCGGCGAAACCGGGGAGATCGCCGGCCACGAACCCATCAGCCGGGCCACGGCGTTGACATGGAGCGGGCCGGCCCCGCCGAAGCCCATCAGCGCGAAGTCGCGCGGATCGTAGCCCTGCTGGACCGAGATCATCCGCAACGCGCCGAACATGTTCTCGTTGACGATGTCGATGATCCCGCGCGCCGCGGCCATCAGGTCGATGCCGAGGGCATCGGCGATGGTCTGCACGGCAGTCTTGGCGCCCTCGCGATCAAGCTTGAAGGTGCCGCCCAGCAGGTTCTCGGGCAGGTAGCCCAGCACCACGTTGGCGTCGGTCACCGTCGGCAGGGTGCCGCCCTTGCCATAGGCCACCGGCCCCGGCACCGCGCCGGCCGATTGCGGTCCGACGCGCAGCGCCTTGGTCAACTCGGGCACATAGGCGATCGAGCCGCCACCCGCGCCCACGGTCTTCACGTCGAGCGCCGAGGCGCGAACCTTGAGGTGGCCCACTTCGGTCTCGCGCTGGCGCCGCGCCTCGAGGTTCTCGATCAGTGCTACGTCGGTGGAGGTGCCGCCTACGTCGAGCGTCAGGATGTTCTTGATCCCGGCATTGCGCGCCACCCAGACCGCGCCGGTCACGCCGCCCGCCGGGCCGCTCATCAGCAGCGAGACCGGATGCTCTTCCGACTTTTCCGAGCTCATCAGGCCGCCGTCCGAACGCAGCAGCGAGAGCGATCCGACCATGCCGGCGCCGCGCAGCCGCTCGCGCAGGTTGTGGACGTACTTGCCCACGACCGGGCGCACCGCGGCATTGGCCACGGTGGTCAGCGTCCGCTCGTATTCCTGCATTTCGGGGAGCACCACGTGGCTCAGCGAAACCGGCACGTCGGGCATGATCTCGGCGGCCAGCTCGCCGACGCGGCTCTCGTGCTCGCCGTTGAGATAGGCGTTGACCAGGCTGACCGTCAGCGCCTGGACCCCGCTGTCGCGCAGCTGGGTCAGGCAGGTGCGAACCTCGCCCTCGTCGATATCGGCCAGCACGTTGCCGCGCGCATCGATCCGCCCCTTGATCTCGCAGGTGTCCTCCAGCGCGGCGAGCGGGGTCGGCTTGGGCCAGACGATCCAGCCGGCAAGGCCGCCGGGCACGAAGGACCGGGCGATCTGCATTACCTGGCGGTAGCCGTCGGTGGTGATCAGGCCCACCCGCGCGCCCTTGCCCTCGAGCACGGCATTGGTGGCCACGGTGGTGCCGTGAAGGAAGAATTCGACGTCCGACGGGTCGATCCCGGCCTCGGCGGTGATCGCCTTGACGCCGTTGAGGATGCCTTCGGAACTGTCGTGCGGGGTGGAGGGCGTCTTGTGGCGCCAGAAGGCCCCGCTATCCTGGTCGAACAGCAGGAGGTCGGTAAAGGTGCCGCCGACGTCGACTCCCAAACGATAGGTCATGGCTTCCCCAATCTTGTGCCCGCGGACGGGCGCTGGTGGATTTCCGGTGCCCGAACAGCACGGGCGATTCCGGTTGGCTCAAATGATATAGGTGTATATCAAAACGGCAAGCTGCAATCGTCACTGGCTAGTCGCGACGGGGCAGTGCCCGTCGATTTCGGACAGACTTATCCGCCCAGCGAATTTTTCAACCTGCCCGGATGGTCGTGAAGGGGACGCTGGGGCACCACTGGAGCATCAAGGGGAGTTTATCGCGTGGCCTACGATTCCAGCAAGCTGATGCCCGAAAACCAGGCCTTCCTCGCCCGGCGCGCTGCCGGGCAGGGCCTGCTCGTCGGGGGCGAATGGCGCGAAGGGGCCGGCACCTTCGCCACCCTCGATCCGGCCACGGGTGAGGAAACCGGCCGCATCGCGCTCGCCGGCGCCACCGAGGTCGATGAGGCCGTCGCCGCGGCCCGCGCCGCACTGGCCGGGTGGAAGGCCACGGTCCCCACCGAACGCGCCCGGATCCTCTGGAAAGTGGCCGAGCTGATCGAGGCTCATATCGATGCGCTCGCCGAACTCGAAACGCTCGATCAGGGCAAGCCGCTGTTCGTCGGCCGCTGGGCGGAGATTCCCGGCGCGGCGGGCCAGTTCCGCTTCTTCGCGGGGCAGGCAATGGCGATCGAGGGCAACACCATCGAAAGCTCGATCAACTACCAGCCAGCCGGCAAGCAGGTCCGCACCTGGACCCTGCGCGAACCGGTCGGCGTGGTCGCCGCGATCGTCCCGTGGAACTCGCCGCTGGTGCTCACCGCGATGAAGCTCGCCCCCGCGCTGGCAGCCGGCTGCACGGTGGTGCTCAAGCCCGCGGAAGACACCTCGCTTACCGCCCTGCGCCTCGCCGAGCTGATGGAGGAAGCCGGCGTCCCGGCGGGCGTGCTCAACGTCGTCACCGGCTATGGCGCCGATACCGGCGCGGCCGTCGCCGCGCACACGGGGGTCGACAAGATCGCCTTCACCGGCTCCACCGCCACCGGCCGCGCCGTGCTCGATGCGGCGAAGACCAACTTCAAGCGCGTCACGCTCGAACTCGGCGGCAAGTCGCCCTCCATCGTCCTGCCCGATGCCGACCTGTCGCTCGCCATCCCGGGCGTCGCTAACGCGATCTACTTCAACTCGGGCCAAGTCTGCATCGCCGGCTCGCGGCTCTACGTCCACCGCTCGATTCACGACCAGGTCGTCGAAGGCGTCGCCGCCTATGCCAAGGGGCTCAAGCTCGGCCACGGCTTCCAGCCCGATACGCAGATGGGCCCGGTCGTCTCCGCCCGCCACGCCGAACGCGTCGAAGGCTTCCTCCAGCGCGCCCGCGCCGAGGGCGCCACCATGCTCACCGGCGGCGAGCGCACCGGCGAGGCCGGCACCTTCATCACCCCCACCGTGGTCACCGGCGTCCGTCCCGAGATGGAAATCGTCCGCGAGGAAGTGTTCGGCCCGGTCGTCGTCGCGCAAGCCTACGACGATGTGGAGGAGGTCGTCGCCGCCGCCAACGATTCCGCCTATGGCCTCGCCGCCTCGGTCTGGACCGAAAGCCTCTCCACCGCCCACCGCATGACCAGCGACATCCGCGCCGGCACGGTCTGGATCAACTGCCACGCGATGTACGATGCTTCGCTAGCCATCGGCGGGATCAAGCAGTCGGGATGGGGTCGCGACAGCGGCAAGCAGGCGCTCGACAACTACCTTGAGTGGAAGACCGTTTGCGCGGTCGTCTGAGCAAGGCGGGAATGGCGCTGCGACGCGGTTGCAGTGCCGTTGCAGTGCCGTTGCAAATTCAGGCCGAAGCGGCGGCCTCGGCGGCGACCAGCTTGCGCTCGTCGAGGTCATAGGCCCACAGGAACAAGCCGTTGATAATGAACAGCAATGCCGGGATCACCGCATAGCCGAGCTTCAGCGCCAGCAGCGCGCTCTCGGGCTGTGGCACCAGTTTGCCCGCGGTCGTCGGAATATAGCCCAGCGCGCCGAGGAACACCCCCAAGACCGCCACGCCGAGCGCGAAGCTGACCTTCTCGGTCACGGCTATCGTACTGGAAAGCAAGCCTTCCCGGCCTTCGCCGGTCAAGGTCCGGTCATAGGCCTGGGTGTCGCCCAGCATCGAGATCGACATCAGGATGATCGCCCCCGAGCCGGCTCCCAGCAGCGCGCCGCGCAGCGCCAGGCCCAGCGTTCCGACGTGCGATCCGGCCAGCAGCCAGCTCAAGGTCGCCACACAATATATAGCAACGCCAAAGAGATAGGTCTTCCGCTTGCCGATCCGCCGCCCGCTCCGCACCCACAGCGGCATGATCGCGGCAGTCACGATATTGGCCACCACGGTCAGCACGATCTGCCCGTTGTAGCCCACCCCGACCACGTTCAGCATGAACAGCAGGCCGCACGAAGCGTTCGAGGCGAAGGCCAGAAACTGGAAGATCTTCGCGCCTAACAGCATGAGAAACGGCCGGTTTTTTCCCAGTGCCCGCAGCTGCGCCAGGCCCGGCAGGTGGGTGCCTGACTTGGGCTGCGCCCCATGCTGCACCGGCACGGCCAGCGCCGTCGCGGTCATCGCCCCGCCGATCACCAGCGCCATGACCAGCCCCATCGTCGCATAGCCCGAGGCCCCGCCGCCGCCCCGCTGGATCAGCGCCGCCGTCCCCGCCATGGCCAGCAATTGGCCGATCGAGACGAACACCGTGCGCCACCCGATGAGGCGAGTTCTCTCATGAAATCCGCTGGTTAGCTCGCCCGGCATGGCCATGTAGGGCACGTTGAACAGTGAATAGGCAGTCGAATAGATCACCAGTCCGACGATCATCCACACCACCAATCCGGTCTGCGTCAGGGCCGGCGGCGCGAACAGCATCAGGAACGAAATGGCCGAAAGAAGCGCCCCGGCCGCAAGGTAGGGCTTGCGCCGCCCCCACCGCGAACGGGTCCGGTCGCTGACCATGCCGATCACCACATCGATCACCGCATCGGCCAGCTTGGAGACCATCAGCAGGTACCCCGCCAGCTGCGGCGATTGCCCCAGCACGGTCGCCATGAACGCCGGAAAATAGGTGGTTACGGCGTTGAGCATGATCGACACGCCGACGGTGCCCACCCCGAACCCAAGGCACAGCTTCAGCGGCAGGCGCCCATCGGAGGTCGTGGCAGGTCCATGCATCGGCGTCATCCTTCCAGAAATGCGGCGATGATCCGCGCCTTGTCCGCCGACGCCGGGCCACTGGCCTCAGCCCGGCCGTTCGGCAGGAGGTCGAGCGCCGTGGCGACCGACTGGTTCAGCAGGGCGAGCTCGTTCTCGGCCTTGAGCAGCAGGGTGGGCGCGCTCACCAGCGGCATCCGCTCGTAGGCGCGATAGCGGAAGGCGGCGAGGTAGGGCTTGGAATAGGTTCCCAGCGCCTTCAGCACGTCGAGGGTTATCCGGTGCAGCACCTCGGGACTAGGCATCGGCACTGCGAGCCTGCGCTCCGGGTCCTTCATGAAGTGCGGGAAATAGAGCGCCTGGTCGCGGCAGAAGTTGAAGGCCCAGATCAGGTGGCGGCCATATTCGTCGGGCTCGACCACCGGCGCATAGTTGGCGATCACCGCCTCGCGCAGGTCGTCGGCATATTCGGTGATCCCGTCGAGCACCAGACGCCGTACACGCTGCGGGTAACCGGTCGCCAGTTCGCACACGATCCGCGCGCCGGTGTGGGTGCCATAGGCGTCGACCGGTCCGAGGCCGAGGGCATCGCAGAGGCGGTTCATCGATCCGGCGAAATAGGCGATATCGGGTTCGTCGCCTGCCGGAGGAGGAGAATCGCCATTGCCGAGCGTATCGGGCGCGATGATCTCGCCGCGGTGTCCGGCTTCGCGCAGAGCCAGCATCAGGCCTTGCATGAACCATGAGCTGGCGGGCGAGGCGTGGCAGACCAGCAGCGGGGTGGCGGCGGGATCGGCGGCGGGGAGGCGGCGCAAGTGGAGCTGGCCCTCGTCCAGGCGGACGAAAGCGCGTTCTATTGTGGGGTGATCGGCATGACCCATGGAGTGCATGCCTATCGCAAGCCCACGCTTCGCACCACGGCGCGGCTGCTCTGTCCATCAGGCGGATAGCTTTGGGGTTTGGGGCCGGAAGACTTTGAAAGGGGAGCGATAGACCTGGCGATGACGAGCTTTGCCCGCCTTGACGATTCCGCGCTGCTCGATGCGCTGGCCCGTGGCGGGCCGATCAACGTTGAGCGGGCCATTGCCGTGATGGAGCGGCATCGGCTGGACGGGCTGGTGCTGGGCGAGGCGGTGAACGTGTGGCACGCGCTGGGCTTCTGGCCGCAGATTGCGCGGACGCGGGTGGGGCAGCCGCCGGGGACCTTCACTATCTTCGCACGTGTGCGACCTGATGAGTGGGGTTTGGTCACCAGCCGGTTCCTGCACCACTACACCTGGGCCGACGGGCGCCTGCGGCCGGACGTAAGTTGCTGGCTTTATGGGGAAATTGGCGACTCGGGGGAGGAGGCTCCGCCCCAGCCGATGACCGGGGCGGTCATGCCCGAGCGGCAGGATGCGGCGTTCAGTGCGGTTGAACTTGGGCGCAATGCGGCGACGGCGGGGGTCGATCCGCTGCGGCAGGGGTTCGGCGATACCGGCGCGGCGATCGTGGCGGCCATGCGCGACATGGGGCTGTGGCAGGGGCGGATCGGGTTCGATCATCCGGTGATCGCCGAGGTGGCCGAGCGGCACGGCCATCCGGGCGCGCTGGTCCAGGCGGACAACGTGCTGCGCGAGATCCGCCTGATCAAGTCGCCGCTGGAGATCGCGCTGATGGCGCGGGCGGCCGAGGCCAACGTGGCCGCGCTCAATGCGACCGGACGGGCGATCCGCGCCGGGGCGACCCATGCCGAGCTGCAGGCGCTGTTCCGCAGGGAGGCGGCGCTGCGGGGCAACACGGCGGTTTTCGTCAATGTCGATCGGGTCTCGTCCGAAGTGTCGCGCATTGCCGTGGCCGATGGACAGACGCTGATGCTCGACGGGGTGAGCCAGCACCTTGGCTATCACGGCGACTTCGCCCGCACCGTCTTCGTCGGCGAGCCGACCCGCGCCGCCGCCCGCGCGGCCGAGGCCGCTGCCTTCGCCTGGAGCGCGATCCGCGAGCAGCTGCGCCCGGGCCTGCGCTATTCCGACATCGTCGCGCTGGGCCAGGAAGCCCTGCGCAAGGGCGGGTTCGACGCGGTGATCGGCTTCGGCCCGCACTCGGTCGGCCTCGCCCATACCGACGAGCCGGGCGAGGTCCACGGGGGGTTCTGGCGCAAGCCCGACATCCTGCTCGAGCCGGGCATGATCCTCTCGGTCGACTGCCCGGTGCTCGATACGGGCATCGGCGGCTCGGGCCATTGCGAGGACCTTGTCCTCATCACTCCCGACGGGTGCGAACCCATCCATTCCCTGCACGAACCGGTGATCGTCGTATGACCAGACCCTTCCTTCTTTCCGCCGGGGTGAACGACCCCGCGCTGGCCACGCCCGGGCGCCTCGCCGCGGTGCTCAGCGCCGCCGATGCCGCGGGCTTCGACCTGCTGGTCCTCGGCAGCGCGGCCGACCACCCGTTCGATGCGCAGGTCCTTGCCGCCTGGGCCGCCCCGCGCAGCACCAGCGTGGGGATCGTGGCGACAGTGGCCGCGGACAATGCCCACCCGTTCCACGTCGCCCGCGCACTCTCGGCGGTGGATTTCCTTGCGGACGGACGGGCCGGCTGGTCGGTCGTCCCCGGCAAGGCCTCGCCCGCCCAGGCCGACGACTTCGTCCGGGCCACCCGCGCGCTGTGGGACGGCTGGGACGCCAACTGCCTGATCATCGACAAGGCGAGCGGGGTCTATCTCGACCCGGCCAAGGTGCGCGTCCCCCACTATGAGGGCCCGTTCTACAGCACGCTCGGCCCGGTCAATGCGATGCGCCCGCCGCAGGGGCACCTCGTCCTCGTCAGCGACGGCGCGGCCCCAATGGGCGTGCCCGGCGTGGACATTGCGCTGATCGATGCCGGACAAAGGCTGGCGGCGACCAAGTCGCTCGCCAAGGTGAGCGCGGACACTTCGGCCGATGACCTTGCCCTGCGCTTCGCCGCCGGTGAGATCGACGGGGCCCACTTCACCCTGACCGCCCCGGAAGCGCAGATGCCGCAGATCGCGGCGCGCTTTGCCGCACTTGGCGGCGCGCGGCGCGGCAAGACCCTGCGCGAGCGGCTGGGCCTGCCGCTATCCCCGGCCGCGCTCACCCCCCAGCTGGAGGCCGCATGATGGAAAAGCAGATCCACCTCTGGGCCTTCCTCCAGGGCATCGGCCACTATCCGAGCGGCTGGCGCCATGCCGGGGCGAGCCCGGCCGACGTCTTCACCATGGATTACTACCGCAAGGTCGGCCGGCTGGTCGAACGCGGGCGGTTCGATGCGATCGTCTTCGGCGACCAGCTCAATGCCCGCGTGGTCGGCGAGACGACGGTCTCGCGCCTCGCCATGCCGACCCTCGACCCGGTGACCCTGCTGACCGCGATTGCGGCAGTGACCGAGCACGTCGGCCTCGTCGCGACCGTTTCGACCACCTACAATACGCCGGAAATGCTGGCCGAGCGGTTCGGGACGATGGAGCGGATCACCGGCGGGCGTTCCGGCTGGAACATCGTCACCTCGGCTCATCCTTTGACCGCGCCGAACTTCGGCGATGCCGAGCTGCCGCCCAAGTCGGAGCGCTATCGCCACGCCGCCGAGGTGGTGGCCAGGGCCAGCGCGCTCTGGGCGGCGATGGACCGTGAGGGGCCGGCGCTGCCACAGGGGCGTCCGGTGTTCGTTCAGGCCGGGCAGAGCGGCGACGGGCGCGATTTCGCCGCGCGCACGGCCGAGGCGATCTTCTGCCCGGCAGCGACGATCGACGACGGCATCGCCTTCC
>Ga0068855_100001173_pt1 | contig 32517 bp, 26 predicted proteins | sample KBSCornC52_FD_66592 | JGI IMG/M metagenome (GOLD analysis project Ga0068855, IMG submission 66592) | Corn rhizosphere microbial communities from Kellogg Biological Station, Michigan, USA - KBS Corn C5-2 | ecosystem: Host-associated > Plants > Roots > Rhizosphere > Soil ...
TCCCAGACTGGCGCGAGCGTGGCACGGATGGCTGCTTGCCCCTCCACGCGCGGCTGCACTCCCTTGAGCCGAAACGGCCATTCGATGACGCCGTCGGTGGCGAAGCAACTCAGCCAACCGTCGAGGTCGCGCGTGACCTGATGGGAAACGAGGTGCTCCCAGACTTCGCGCAGGGTTGCGGCCGTCAGATTGTCTCTCTCCATCGGAACCTCCATTATGTACCTATAGGTTTAAAATCGAGCGCGCGAAGGGCGCACGCTCCGCCCTCCGCGGCTAGAGTAGCGTCGCGAAGGCTTGGGCGATCCGTTTGGCGCGCGGCGCCGGTTCGTCGACTCTCGCGAGCACGGTCATGCCGACCAGCGCCGCGAGGAGTAAGCTAGCGAAGGACTTTGCATCGAGCGAGCGAGCGAGTTCCCCTCGCTCCTGAGCCTCCGTGAACGTTGTTTCGAGCAGGCGCTCCATGCGTTGGAACGTGTCACGGACGATCTTGGTTGCCGCGGGGTCATGGCCGCCGAGCTCTGCGGCCGTGTTGGCCGCGAAGCAGCCGCGGCGCAGCAAGGCCGCATTTTCCGGAGCTGCCAGGCGCTCGAAGTAGCGTTTGACGCGCTGGCGAATGGCCCCTTTCCCGGCGAGCCCGCGCGCCAAGCCGCTGACGCGGTCGTCGCCATAGCGCTGGAGTGCTCGCTCGAAGATCGCGTGTTTGCTCTCGAAGGCGTTGTAGAAGCTGCCCTTGCCGACCCCGATTGCTGCGAGCAACTCGGCCGGCGTCGCCGCCGCGTAGCCCTGCTTCCAAAAGAAATCCAAGGCGCTGCCGATGGCTGCGTCCAGATCGAAAAGGCGAGGGCGTCCCATGGCTAGAGAGAGGGATAGCCGTTTTGTACTCGCGGGTCAAGTATGAGCGCGGCGTGCTGGATCAGCACCGCGGGCGTGTCCGCAGCGCGTCGAGGTCCCCGAGCGTTCATTCCGCGAGCTGCGTCCTGCGATTGCAAAACCGAGCCTAACGCTCGCTGGGTACCGCATAAATCCCTTCGAGGCACACCGGTTGGCGCCCTGAGCACCCCGGTTTGCTTTCGCTGACGCGCGGTCGATTGTTCTTCCGAGCTCCATTTTAGATACAAGAGATCCGACGCCGTCTCCCTTGATCTGAGGGAGCGCAAGCTGTCTTCGATGCACCGCGCCTCGTCGCAGAGGCGTGCTTCACATCCTGCTGTCGTCCCCGGTGGCCATTGCACGGCCGGCGTATCGACGGGCGGCGGCGTGCCGAGCGACGACTTCGTGCTCGCTGGACGAATGAAAGACCACCCACGATGAAAACGCCGACCAATCCAGGCCTGTTCACCAGTGCGTTCGTTGCGCTCCTCCTTTTACCCGCCTGCTCCAGCAGCGGCGACGGTAGCGCGACGCTCGGATCGGCCGGCACTGCTGGCGTTCCTGCGGCGAGCGGCGGTATGCCGGGGAGTGGCGGCGCAGTCGGCGGCGGCGGCGACGCAGCGGCGATGGGCGGCTCCAGTGCTGCAATGGCGGGAAACAGTGGCAACACGAGCGGTGATGCCGCGGCAGGCGCTGGCGGTGTGAGCTTCGGCGGCGAGGGTGGCGTCGCTCAAGGTGGAATGGCGGGAACCGGCGGCATGGGCGGGTCCGTCAGCGTGGTGATGGGGGGTGCGCCGCGCGTGACGCCGCAGAGTGCAACGTCAGTGCCGGCGACATACGGGACCGACGTTGCCAATCCCGGAAAGTGGACCGGTAAGACGTACCAAGCCTACTACTACTCGGCGACCGGCTCGGCTGCGGACATGTTCAAGCCGCCGGTGAAGCAGAGCACGCCAATCACCAAGCCTGTCAATATCTACACGCCGCCGGGCTATGACGCGCAGACGCAGTACCCGTTCATCGTCGTCCTGCACGGCTACGGAAACGATCAGGACAGATGGTCTGAGCTGGCGGAGCCGAAGCTCGTGCCCTTGTTCGACAACCTGATCAGCTCGAAAGTGACGCAGCCGTTCATTGCGGTGTTCCCGTCAGGTACGGTGGGAGGCGCTTCAAATGCCAGTGGCTACTATGACTTTGGCGGTGAGCTGATCAACGATCTTCTGCCGTTTCTCGAGGCGAATTACTCGCTCAAGAAGGATCGCGGTTCGCGCGCGCTGGCTGGCTTTTCGTTTGGCGGAATGCAGACGCTCGCCATCGGCCTGTGCGCCCACCTGGAGGATTTTGCCTGGTTCGCAGGCCTCGATCCGGCGGGGCCGGGTACTCCCTCGGCCGATGCCATCGCGCAACACGTCGCGACGGAGAACCCTGCGATGTATCCGGTCTACTACTTCTACATCAGCGTGGGTAAGAGCGACACTACCGCGGGCGACAGCGCGGCGGCCGCGGCGAATGGGTTGACCTCGAAGAGCCCGTACTTCACGGCTCAGAACTTCTCGTTTCAGAACAACATCCCGGGCGCGCACACCTACCCGGTCGCTGAGGTCGGGCTTTACAACTTCCTGCGCATGGCGTTCGCCCCGAACTGAGCCGCTTTCAGTAGTTGCGCTCGCAGCTGCCCGAGGCCGGCTTTGCCAATCGATGGAAGGTACACGCTCGAGCACCCCTCACTAAGTAGGTGAGTCAGTTTTGATGCGTTCGCTCAACCATGGTCGGCTATTGCTCGTATCCTTGACGGTTCCGGTGCTCGCCTGCTCGGGCAGCGGCGGAATGGCCGGGGTGATGGGCGGCACGGGCGGCTCGTCTCCGTCGGCCGGTGGAGGCGGTGGCGTCATTCAAGGCAGCGGTGGCGGTGGGCGCAGCGGCGCGGACGCAGGAGCATCGACCAGCACCGCGGGCGCGACCGCAGGAACCAGCGCGGGCGGCGCCCAAGGGGGTGCAGCGGGGGGAATGCCTGCCAGTGCTTCAGGCAGCGGCGGCACCGAGCCGACTGATGGCGGTGTCGCGGGCGCTTCCGGTGCGGCGCAGTGCCCGTTCGGAACCGCCGAGTTCTTCTTATGGCCTGGCACAGCGCCGGGCTCCGAGAAGGTCACGTTGACGGAGAAGGTCCAGGAGCTCAGTAGCGATCCCGCCGTGCACGACCGGCACATCACCGACGTCAGTAAGCCCTCGATTTTCGCGTATCTCGCTCCGCACCCGAACGGCGCCGCAGCTTTGATCTTGCCGGGCGGTGCCTACAGCCTGCTCGCCTTCGATCTCGAAGGGGTGGACATCGCCAAGTGGCTGAACTCGATTGGGGTGAGCGCCTTCGTGGTGAAGTACCGGCTGCCCGCGGATTTTCCCCAAACCTGGATTGCGCTCGCCGACGCGCAGCGCGCCATGCGCCTCGTGCGCGGCAATGCTGCGGCGTGCGGTATCGATCCGAAGCGCATCGGAGTGATCGGCTTCTCTGCCGGTGGACACAACGCCTCGCAGCTCGAAACGCGCCCCTCGGCCGTGACGACGCCGAACGTCGACGACACCGACCTGCTCGACGCCCGCCCCAATTTCGGCATGCTCCTGTATCCGGTCATCTCCATGGATCCCGCGATCACCCATACTGGGTCCAGAAACAACCTCATCGGATCGAACCCCACGCCGTCCGATGTGCTGCTCTACTCGAGCGAAAAACAGGTGACCGCGGCGACACCCCCGACGTTCATCGGCGTGTCGAAGAAGGATACCGGCGTCAACCCGCAGAACTCCGTGGTCTTCGACAACGCACTCAAGGCCGCGCAGATCGCCGAGGAGCTTCACTTGTACAATGACGGCGCGCACGGCACCGGCATCCGTCTGGCGACCGGCGACATGGCGCAATGGCCCGCTCAGGCGGCCAGCTGGCTCAGCAAGCTGAAGTTCACGACCGCAGCGCCCTGAGCAGCGCCTGTGCCGGCGCGCGGACCCGCGCCAAGAAGCGCTCGGCGGTCTCCGCATTTGTTGCGCCTCGGCGCAGAAAAATGTCCGCCGCGTGGTTCGTCGAACGTTGTTCTTGGGTGTTGCCAATCAACGTTCAAGGAAAACGCACATGCTATTGAAGGACAAGGTTGCGGTCATTTACGGGGCGGGCGGCGCGATCGGCGGCGCGGTGGCTCGCGCTTTTGCGCGGGATGGCGCGAGGGTATTTTTGACGGGGAACCGCCTGGAGCCGGTCGCGGCCGTCGCCAGAGACATCACCGCTAGCGGCGGCGTTGCAGAGGCGGCGCGGGTCGACGCGCTCGACGAGCGTGCGGTGGACGAGCACCTGCAAGCGGTGATCGGCAAGGCGGGCAGCATCGATGTCTCGTTCAACGCGATTGGGCTCGCGATGGAGAAGATCGCTGGTCCCGCGCTGGTCGAGATGGATGCCGAGATGTTCTTTTTGCCGGTCGCCAATTATGTGCGCTCGTACTTTCTGACCGCGCGCCTGGCGGCCCGGCGCATGCTTCAGAAAAAATCAGGGGTGATCATGACGGTCACCGCGCTCACCTCGCGCAAGGCCGTAACGTCCGCCGGGGGCTATGGTTCGTCGCAGGCGGCCAAGGAGGCGCTCACCCGGGATCTCTCCGTGGAGCTAGCGCCCCACGGGATCCGCGTGGTCGGCCTGCGCTCGAATGCCGTCACGGATTCCGAGACGTTTCGAGAGGTCTTCGACATCAAAGCCAAGCCGATGGGCGTGACCTGGGAGCAGTTCACGCAATACATCGCCAGTACCAGCCACACGCTTCGCGGCACGACGCTCGAAGAGCTGGCAAACATGGCGGTTTTCGCGGCCTCCGAGCGGGCGAGCGGGATGACCGGAACGACCGTCAATTTGAGCATGGGCACGCTCGATGATTGACGCTTCTGTGGCCTAGGGCGGCGGAGCCCGGCGTGCATCGGCGCAGACCAGATCCCCGGCCGCCCGGTCGGCGCGCTGTGGCGCGGCGAGGGCCATTGGACCCCTAGTGACCGACATTGGCGCTCGAACGCGACCCGCCGCCGAGCCCCAGGGCAAAAAAGTCTGTCCGCGCGCGGCCCCGTCGAACGTTAATAACGTCGGCACGGCCGATCGCCCACCTGGCGCCGCGCCGCAGGAGTTTCGACCATGAACGAGTTCGTCTTTCTGTGGCGGCGTCCGCAACGGCCGCCCAAAACGCCGCAGCAGATGCAGGAAACGATGGAGAAGTACCGGGCGTGGTTCAAAGACATGGAGGCGAGGGGACACCTCGCCCAGTACGGGCAACCGCTCGAGCCCAAGACGGGGCGAGTCGTCAAGGACAAGAGCGGCAATTTCAGCGACGGACCGTACGCCGAGACGAAGGACATCGTGATGGGGTACTCGCTGATTGTGGCGAAGGATTTCGACGAGGCGGTCGCGCTCTGCAAGGACCATCCGATCTTCGACGAGGGCGGGCTGATCGAGATCCGGCCCATTCTGAAGCTATAAGTGAAGCCGAACGACGCACTCTTTCGGCGGGAGGCGGCGCGGCTACTCGCGACGCTCACACGCGCGTTTGGCGTAGAGAACCTCACGCTCGCGGAGGACGTCGTGCAGGAGACGCTCGCCAACGCGTTCGAGGCCTGGAGCTACAACGGCGTGCCGCCTCATTACTCCGCGCTGCTGGCGAAGGCTGCAAAGAACCGCGCGCTCGACGTCTTCCGGCGTGAGCGTACCGCGCGCAAGTTCGCTCCGGAGGTGCGACGGCTGATCGAGAGCGAGTGGACACTCCGGCCCGCGCTCGACGCCATGTTTCTGCCCGATGCGCTGAAGGACGACGAGCTGCGGATGATGTTCACGTGCTGTCATCCGCGGCTCGGCGAAGACGTGCAGGTGGCGCTCGTGCTTCATCTGTTGTGCGCCCTGGGTGTGGACGAGATCGCGAGCGCGTTCCTCGTTTCGCCCGCCGCGATGGAGAAGCGCCTGTCGCGGGGCAAGAAGCTGCTCGCGGAGTCGGGGCACCTGTTCGAGCTCACTGCGGCGGACTTCTTGCCGCGGCTCTCCGCGGTGCATCGCGCACTCTACCTGCTCTTCAGCGAGGGCTACCACGGCGCGTCAGCGCGCGCCGTGGTGCGCGAGGATCTGTGTTGGGATGCGATGCGGCTCGTTCGGCTGCTCGTGGAGCACGCGCCGGCGGCGACCCCGGCGACCTATGCGCTCGCTGCGCTGATGTGGCTGCTCGCCGCGCGCTTGCCGGCGCGCATCGACGATGCGGGGAATCTCAAGGATCTGTTCGAGCAGGACCGCTCGCTGTGGGACGAGGCGCTCCTCGCCGAGGGCACGTGGCTGCTCGAGCAGAGCGCGAGCGGCGAAGTGCTGACCGAGTACCACGTGGAGGCTGGGATCGCCGCCATGCACGCCACTGCCGCTAGCGCCCGCGAGACGCGCTGGGAGCACATCGTGGAGCTCTACGACGCCTTGCTGAAAATTCGCCCGTCACCGGTCGTGGCACTGAACCGCTGCATGGCGATCGCGCAGCACGACGGACCCGCGAAGGGGCTCGAAGCGGTTCGAGCCATCCCGGATCCGGGCCGGCTCGCCGCTTACCCGTTCTACCCTGCCGTGCTGGGCGAACTCGAGCTCCGATGTGGTCGAACGGCGATCGCTCGCGGCCATTTCGAGCAGGCTCGACGGCTCGCACGAAACGACGGCGAGCGCCGGTTCCTCGACCAGCGCATCGAAAAGTGCGCGCGCAAGGCGCACTCGTAACCAAGAAAGTCAGCCCCATGCAGCTCTATCTTTTTCCCCCATCGTCACGTGCGCTCGCCATCGTCGCGCTCAAAAACCATCTCCGTCTCGAGTGCGTGCTCAGACCGATTGATCTGGGCCGTGGCGACCAGCGCGCTCCGGAATATCTCGCCCTCAATCCAAACAGCAAGATGCCGACGCTCGAGGATGGCGAGTTCGTCCTGTGGGAGTCGAACGCGATCTTGTTTTACTTGGCGGCCAAGCGCCCCGAGAGCGGTCTTTGGCCTACCGATCTGCGCGCTCAAGCCGACGTGCTGCGTTGGCTCGCCTGGCAGAGCGCGCATTGGGACGCCGAATCCGTGGGCATGGTCGCCTTCGAGAAGTCGTCCAAGATGGTGCTCGGTCTCGGCGCACCGGACCCTGCCTTCGTCGCCCGAGGCGAGCAGAATTTCGTCCGCTTCGCGGCGGTCCTCGACGCTCACCTCGCCGGCCGGAAATGGCTGCAGGGCGAGCAACTGACGATTGCGGATTTCTCCGTCGGGGCCCTCGTGCCGTCGGCCAGCCGCTTCGGGCTACCCCTCGAGCGCTTCCCGGAGATTCAGCGCTGGTACGAAGGCCTCGCAGCCCTGCCGGCCTGGCGTGACGCCATCGCTGCCAGAGACGCGGCAGCCGCCGAGTGGTTCGCTAAGGGCCGAAGTTAGCCTCCGAGCAAGTGTGTGCGTTCTTCCGGGCTGGGGGCGCGATCCGGGGACGCCCACGCAATCGCCGTCGCTTCCTTCACCGCGCGGGCGCTATTGCTCTTGCGAGCGGGATCTGCGCGCTCGACGCTGACGCCGCCGCGCAGCAATGAGGCCGAGCAATCCCCACCCGCCGAGCCCGAGCACGCGCGGCTGCCGGCGCGCCAGGTTGCAGCTGCAGCCGTTGGTATCGGAGCTCGCGCTTGCGGATGCGCCTCCGCCGTGTGTTCCGGCCGTCACCGCCGCTCCTCCGCTGCCCGCGTTCGAAGAGCCCGCGACGGCCGTCGACGAACCGGCTTGGGCCGAAGCGCCGCCGGATGACGCGAGCCCGGCCGTGCCGCCCGTATTCGGAGGATTCGAAGCGCCGCCGACTCCGCCGGAACCGGCGTTCCCGCTGCCGCCTGGGCCCATGCCACCGCCCGCCGATGATCCCGATGCACCCGCCGATCCCGTGCCTCCCGTACCGCCGATGCCCGTCTCGGCGTCGAAGGCCACGCCGTCGAAGGGCACCACGATGATTTTGCTCCCGTGATTGGAGTTCGCGGGGATTTGGTTGTCCTTATCCACATCGCTGACGGCCCACGTCACGTGCGTCACGTGACCGTCTTGCAGCAGCACACTGGGCCGCTCCATCTTGTTCCATTGATTGACGGTCGTGCTAGCGACATAGCTGAATAGCTTTTGCGCGAGCCGCGGGTCATACGCCAGGCCCTCGTCGGTCCAGTCGTGCACGCCGTCGAGCGAGCTCAGATGATAGCCGACGCGGTCACCCGGATAGTCGTACAGGACGTGATACTTGCCGCCGCTGTACCAAATCAGCGGATCTTCCGCCAAACTGTAAGTGGATTGGACGCTTCCCGGCGCCTGCGGATCGGCCGAGGTGTGACGCTGCCGATTCGGATAAATGCTCGCGAACGGCGGCTGCTGATTCGCTGGATATTTATTGGTCGGTTGCTCTAACTTGTACGGCCCGCACACGGTATCGCTGAGCGCGATCAGCCCGTGCCGCTGCACGATTTCGAATTTCCCGTCCGCACGCGCAACCAAGCTGACGTTCGAGTCCCAATGCGAGTCGCTCCCCGCGTTTACGCCATTGGTTTGAATTCGATCTCCGTTACTTGCCGGGCAGGGTGTCCAAGGGCCGTTGAGTGAAGCGGACGTAAAGACCGAGAAGGGCACCACCTCGCTGACGATGAGCGCGTAGGTGCCGTCCAACAGCTCCACCGCGGACACGTTGTGTCCTTTGTGGCGATCGCCCGAATCGGGCCCGTTGTCATAAGCGTAGCCTTGCCTCTCGTACGGCCCTAAAATTGCGGTTGAGCTGACCGCATGGATGGCGTCAGAGCTCAACCAACCCGGATTGAAGCCTTTGGAGCCCGGCCAGCTGCTACCGAAGAGATGGTAGCTACCGTCCTTCGCGCGAATGATCTTGCCGTCCCAATAGTAGTAATCGGGCGGCACGCCGGCCCCCTTCGCGCTTTCAATCCCGTTGCAAAGATCGCGCGGTAGTACTCCCGCAACGCCCCACGTGGCTGAGCTGAGCGAGGCGCACGTGATCGGCGTCGGACGAATGTAGTCGATGAAGGTCTTGCTGGTCGGCTGCGCGCGCGCGGTGCCACACCAGGCGCTCGCGAGCCCGATCACCCCGGCAATGAGCCGGTGTTTCCGAGGGCCATCGCTGCGCGAGCAGTCCAAAAGGCGCGCTGCGGGCAGCATCGAACGGACGGGCGAGCAAGCGCGAGCAGAGCGGACCCAAGCTTTCATCACGTGGTTATTGTCGGGCGAGCCCCTCTGTTCAATGATTTCTGCGCGCGACTCGCTGTTTTTCCGCCGGAGGTTACTGTCGGAGCGAGCCCCTCTGTTCATTCCTTTCGGGGCGATTCGCAGTTTCCGCCGGCGGTTGTCGCCGTTTGGCGAAATTCTTGTTCCCTACTGAGCGCGTCCCGACACTACTCAGCAATGTCGCTCTTCACGTTGGGCTTGCGTCGGGCCCAGGTAGCTCTTTTCGCCTCCTTTTGCCGCCTTCGGGTGAGCCCTGATCGCCTCTATACCGCGCTGGCGCTCGCGGGCGTGCTGTTGGCGACGGCCATTGGCTGCGGCAGCGGCGGGAATAGCCAAGGCACGAGCAGCGGTGGCGGGCAGCCTGGCCACGGAGGCTCGGCGAACACGGGCGGCGGCGACACGGCGCACGGTGGAGCTGGGCAAGCCGGGACGGCGGGAGCACCGGGCAATGGTGGCTCCTCAGCCGGCGCGGGAGTGGGAGGCTCATTGGCAGGCGGCGGCTCGAGCATGGGCGGCACCGGCGGTGGGGATGCCCAAGGGGTACGCGTGGTCCAGAACTTCAACCAATCTTGGAAGTTCAAACGCGCCGATGTGTCGGGAGCGGAGGTGGCCACCTTCGACGACACTTCCTGGGACAACGTGGGCCTTCCGCATTCGTTCAGCCTGCCCTACTTCATGGCGTCGAAGTTTTACGTCGGCTACGGCTGGTACCGAAAACACTTCACGATGCCGGCGTCTTCGGCCGGGAAGAGCGTGTCGCTCGAGTTCCAGGCCGCGTTCGACCAAGCCGAGATCTACCTCAACGGCAAGAAGGTGGGCGAACACATCGGCGGCTACAACGGCTTTTCGATCGACCTCACGTCCGCGCTGAAGGACGGTGACAATGTCCTCGCCGTTCGCCTCAACAACAAGTGGAACGCGCAGCTTCCGCCGTTGACGGGCGACCACACTTTCCAAGGCGGGCTCTATCGAGACGTGTTCCTCGTCCTCAAAGATCCGCTGCACGTCGCCTGGTACGGCACTTGGGTCACGACGCCCACCCTGGCGACGAACGCCGGTGCATCGAGCACGGTCGCCATTCAGACCGAGGTGCAGAACAACCGCGCGGCGGCCGTCACGGCCACATTGACCACAGACATCGTCGACAAAGACGGCAAGGTCGTCGCCACGGTCTCGAGTCAGCAACCGATCGAGGCGGGGAAGACGGTCACCTTCTCGCAGACCACGCCCGCGATCACTAACCCTGGGTTGTGGCATCCGGACCATCCGACCCTGTATCGAGCCCTGTCTCACCTCACCGACGGCACGGCCGCCGCGGACGAGGTCAGCACGACGTTCGGGTTCCGTTGGTTCAGCTGGTCGGCGTCGCAAGGGTTCTCCTTGAACGGCGCGCACTATTGGATTCAGGGAGCGAACCTGCATCAGGATCACGCAGGCTGGGGCAACGGCGTGACCGATGCCGCGCTCTATCGCGATGTGAAGATGGTGAAGGACGCCGGGATGAACTTCATCCGCGGCTCGCACTATCCGAAGGCGCCCGCCTTTGCGAACGCCTGCGATGAGCTCGGGCTCCTGTTGTGGTCGGAGAACGCGTTTTGGGGTGGTTTTGGCGGCTCGGGCGGCTGGCCTTACAACGGCGCGTATCCGAGCACGTCGGCCGATTACGATGCGTTCGACGCGAACGTCCTCGCCAGCCTGACGGACATGATCCGCATTCATCGCAATCACCCGAGCATCATCGTCTGGAGTATGGGCAACGAAGACTTCTTCACCGGCGGCCCGGGTGACCGAGTGATCGCTCTACTCAAAAAGTCGGTCGCTCTCACTCACCAGCTCGATCCCGCGCCGACTGGGCGCCCCGCCGCCATTGGCGGGGCCCAATCGCGCATCGGTAGCACCGAGGCGGGCTCGCTCGGAGACATCGCCGGCTACAACGGAGATGGTACGGGCTACAACGACCCGGGCGTCCCCAACATGGTGTCCGAGTACGGTGCCGACGTGAGCACGACTCGGCCGGGCACTTACGATCCGGGCTGGGCGAATCTGACCGTCGCCAATGGCATGGCCGCCCAACCGGCTTGGCGCAGCGGGATCTCCCGCTGGTGCATGTTCGACTACGGCAGCCAGATGAGCGCCCAGTACACCAACTCCGGAATCGTCGACTATTTCCGGATCCCGAAGCGCGCGTACTACTGGTACCGAAACGCGTACGCCAAGGTGGCGCCGCCGACCTGGCCGACTGCCGGCACGCCCGCCGGATTGAAGTTGACCTCGAGCACGACGACGCTCTCGGTCGACGGCACCCAAGACGCTTGGCTCTTGGTCACCGTCGTGGACGGGAGTGGCAATGCGATCAGCAACAACGTCCCCGTGACGCTCACGCTCAAGTCGGGGCCTGGGGAGTTCCCGACCGGACCGAGCATCACCTTCACGCCGCCAGGCAGCGGCACGGCATCCGACATCTCGATCCGCGATGGTCAAGCGGCAATCGAGTTCCGCACCTACTACGCGGGCACGTCGGTCATCGAGGCGACTTCTCCCGGGTTGACGAGCTCGAGTGTCACGATCACCTCCGCGGGTTCCCCCGCGTGGGTCGAGGGCACGACCCCGCCGGTGGCCCCACGCCCTTATCAGCCCTGAGCTGAAAAGACGTGGTGCGGTGACGGGGGGCGCGACGCCGGCCCCCCGAATCGCCGGCTCAGCGAACCTGCTCGAGCGAACAATACTGCTGACCGTCTAGAATGGTGAGCACGTAGAAAGGCGGACACGCGCCGTTCGTGGGCGGCGGGGTGCAGATGCTCGTGCCGGTGCCGGGGTCGACGTAGAGCTTCATGTCGGAGGGGCAAGTGCCGGAGCCGGTGGAGCCGCCGGAGCTAGTGGAGCCGCCGGAGCCAGTGGAGCCACCGGATCCGCCGGAGCCAGTGGGCGGCGGAGCGATGCAACAACCGCCCGAGCAGATGTCGCCACCGGAGCAGTCGTCTCCGGTGGTGCAGGGCAGGACGTCCACGGGGCACATGCTCCCGGCACAGAAGGTCACGCAGGCTTCGCCCGCGTCACCGCCGATTTTGTTTTGGTCGCCGTCGTGGACCATCACCTGGAAGCGGTAGTTGTGACCGGGTTGCAAGCGAATGTCCCAACGCACTTCGGCTCCGTACGCCTCGGCTTTCGTGATCGAGCCGGCGGGGGCCGTGTGGCCGTTGCCGTAGTTTTGGAGGTTCTTGGTGGGATCGACGTCGGGAGTGATCGACGCGCCGGTCGCGTCCACCGTTCGAACTGCGCCCTTCCACGTGCCGGCAACGTACGTGGGATTTACCGGCGCGCCGCCCCATTGCCAGTCGCCCGCGACCGCCTTTGCGTCGGTCGTGATGTCGGTGATGAAGAGCGCGGGCCACATCGGGCGCCCCACGGGATCGACGCCAGCGAGCTGTCCGGTGATCAGGTTCGTGCCCGTGTCGGGTGAGTCGACGATGTCCGGGCTCTTGGTCAGCGCTGAAACCGGGAACGTCTTGGCGACGCCCAGGATGTCCGCCTCGTGAACGCCGAGCGTCATCGCATGCTCGTCGTTGTAAAAGAGCTGGACGCTCGCGAAGGGGTAGCCGCCAGAAGGTACGATTGCAGCGAGCACGGGGCTCTCGTTGAAGAGGATGTTCGTGAGCGGATTGGCGCTCCCGAACGGGTATCCGCACTCGGTGATGACCGTGCCGACCACACCGGGTTTGCACGCGCTCGGCGTCCCGCTGCTGCCGCCGCTGCCACCGCTGCCGCTGCCGCCGCCGCCCGTCATCACTGCGCCGGAATCGCAGCTGCCGGTTTTGGCATTGCAGCACATGCCGCCGGTGCAAGTGAGCCCCGGCTTGCACTTGTTCATCGGCTGGCACGTGCAGCCGAGCGACCCCACCGTGCACTCGGTCGTATCGACCGTGCCGGAGGCACCGGCAGGGATCACACACGCGCCAGCTTTGCAGACGCCGCTCGCGCAATCCGGCCCGGTTTGGCAGCTGCTGTTCGGGAGCGGCACGGTCGGCATGCACAGCCCGCCGGTGCACACGCCGCTCTCACAATCACTCGCCTGAGTGCAGGCCGAGCCCGCGAGGACGCCGGTGCTCGCACCGCCCGCGTTCACGCCGCCGTCGGACATCGCACCGCCGTTGGCTGTCGAACCCCCGCTCGACATGGTGCTATCGCCACCCAGATTCAAGCCGTCGGAACCGCCGGCACCGCCGCTGGTCGAGCTCTGACACACCCCGGCGACACACGGTTGACCCGAACAGTCTTGCGCTGTGGTGCATTGCCCGCCGCTCGAAGTGCCGCCGGTCGAACCGCTCGAGCCGCTCGAGCCGCTCGACCCGCAAGCGAACGCCAGCACCCCGGTCAGAAGAAACCCAAAAAACTGAGCGAACGCACGACGCGGTTGATGAACCATCTGTTCCCTTTCCGATTGTCACTAAGAGCGCGCACCAGCGCGAACGAACTCTCAATCATACGCGCTTCTCAATCGCGCCGGTAAGCGTCCGGCGAGAATCCGGGGCGGATGGAGTACATCGCCGCCTCGCCGCACACACGTGATGGTGTGTGCGAGCGCCTTGAGTTGCTGCGTGGCGCGATCGGTACGGGCGTTTTTCCGCGTCGCACTCGGTTCGAAGGTAAGCGCTCAGGTCCCCTCTGCGCGCAATGTCGGACAACGCAAACGTGTGGCGAACGGTGGCCGTTTCAGGAGGAGCGCGACTGGGTTTTCGAACGTGCGCTGTCCAAGGTGAGAGAAATGCGCGCGCTCGCGGTGGTGACCGCGATCCGCTGTGCCCGGTCGAGCTCGCGCTCACGCTGTACCGTTCGATCCCCGCGTCGGCGTTGGCGGTCCTGCCGAATGCGGGACATGGGCCTATTTTTGCAGATCACGCCGCGCGTTTCGCGCAGTTGGCGCTCGAGTTCCTCGCCGCTGACGTTTGAGCCGAGGGGCCACCGATGCGAGGTCGGTGCAGCCTTGGTCAGGAAGTCGCTGCGCGACGCCGAAGGCTGTGCCGACCCGCGACTGCCTCGTGACCATCAAACCCTCGAGTCGCCTCCGAAGCGCGGCCAAGCGGGACTCGACATCCGCAATCCGAATGCGCTGCCCGCAACATACGGTGGGTGGCGGTATGTACCGATGGAACTCATCCGCGAATCGGCGGAGCGAACGCCGGCTAGCCGTTGTGCATGGTGGCCTGCTGCGGTAACAAGCGAGCTTGGGAAGATCCATGCCTGCAAACAAACTCGTCTTAGCGACGATCGCTGCACTTTCGGTGATCGCGCCTGCTCTCGTGTCGCGATCGGCGGCTGCGCTGCCGATCGCGGGCCGCGTGGCACATCCTTACAACCCGGCCCTCGGTGAGCTCGGTACCGGCGAAGGCTCATCGACCGGTTTCATGTCGCTCGACCCGATGTACTTATCGTTCGGCGTCTATACCGGTGTTGCCTGGCTGCATTCGGCGGCCGCGAACGAGAACAGCCTGGGGAAGGCGGGAGGCACGATTTACCTCTCGCTCGGCTTCGGCCTGTTCGACCTGATCGCAGGCAACGCTTCGTTCGGCGCGCTCTTCCCGGCAGATCGCCAGCCGTTCCAGCAGGAAGTGGTGCCACAGTTCGGGTCGGGCGCACCGATGAACGCTACGTCCTCGGTTGCAGTGACCAACTATTCGCTGGCGATCGGCCCGCGCACACCGAGCTTCTGTTTTTCCCCGTTTCCAAACGGCGTCGACAACTGCTGGGCTGGGCACGCTTTCGTCTACTATGGCCACGCCTGGGTCGGCGGCTCGCGCAGCATCGAAAATTGCGCTGACTGCAGCAGCTACGATCTCTCTTTGGCCAACGGCTCGTTTCTCGAGCCGGGTTTTTCGCTCGGCGTACCGTCCCGGCAAAGCGTTGGCATCGAGCTCACGACCTCGGTGCGAAGCTACTTCGGAGCAGCACTCGCGGGCGAGTGGCGGATTGGTTTTGACTTGCTGTTCTTGTGACGGCGCTCAGCGAGTTGTCCGGGAGCCGCTTCCTCGCGCTGAACGCGGCCGTGATCCGGCGCGCGGGCTGCGCGTTCAAAGCGCGTGATACAGCTGACATTGCCCGGCTTCGCAGACAGGCTTCGGCGGTGCGGCGCAGGGCGGATAGATGGGCATACAGGTCGAGCAATAGCTCTTTTCCCAGAGGCTCAGTTGATAGCCCATGACCATCGCTTGCGAGCTACTCACCGCGCTCGCTCCGCAGGACGCGCCGCACTGGGGGGAGCCGCTGAGGATCGTGCAGTCGTCATCGACCATGCAGCTCGTCGCGCCCGGCTGCGCGAGCAGGTTGCCCAGCAACGCTTGATAGCCGTCCTTGCCGGCAGCGCACGCTTCGCCATCGGGCACACAGGTGGGGCAGCAGTTCCCTGGCTCGATCACCGGAGTGGTTCCTGGCTCGCAGCCGATGTCGGTACACGCGACGTCGCCGCAACCACCCACGCCGCCAGCGTTCCCGGCTCCCGAAGAGCCGGTCGAGCCGCCTGAGCCGCCGTTCGGCACGCAAACGGGGCAGCATGCGCCGGGCGCCAGCGTGTATCCCTGCGCGCAGTCGATCGCCGGGCAGAAGGCGAGGCAGGCACCGCCGGTCCCCGCCGTGCCGGTGCCGGCAGTTCCACTACCGCCCGCGCCGCCATGCCCGACAGTGCCGCCCACGCCCGCAGTACCTGCGACGTTCCCAGTGCCGGCTGAGCCGCCCGAGTTGTTTAAGACCGAAGTCGAGCCCCCGCAGGCAGCGAGCCACAGCGCGCCCAGCGCGGAGATCGTCAACGTGAGGCTCTTTTTGACCGACTGCGTGCTTGCCATGGTTCCCCCCATGAGAGCAGCTCTCGTGCCACGCAAGTTGTGCCGGATTCTCGGCGATTTGCGGGTGCTACTCGTGCATGAATGGCCCAACCTGACACAGGGAAGGACGCCGTTTGCAGGGTCCGAACGCGCCCGCGCACGCGGACGCGGCGCGGCGGTTTTGACGAAGCGGCGTTGATCCGACGGGCGGCACGGCCGCGCCCGCGGCACGACGCGCCAAGGCCCGCGCTCCGTGATATGCCGAGCCCGCTTTGTCGAAGTTCGAATCATCGTTCCGCGTACTCCGCCCGAGTCGTCGCGCGCTGCTGCTGCTTTCAGGCGCTGCCATGCCCTTGGCTTGGCAGAGTGGCGCGTTTGCCGATGATCAAAGCGCGCTCCGAGCGCGGGGCGTGCTGCGCTTCGGAACCTCGGGCGACTACGCGCCGTTCAGCGTTGCGGACAAGCAGGGCTTCAGTGGTCTCGACATCGAGCTCGGCAAGCGGCTCGCCAAGGACTTCGGTGCCAAGGTCGAGCTCGTTCGCTTCGCTTGGCCGGAATTGATCGCGGGCCTGCAGGCCGCAAAATACGACCTTGCCCTGAGTGGAATCACCACGCGCGCCGATCGCGCCCTGAGTGGGCAATTCAGTCGGCCGTACGCGGTGACCGCGGCGGTCGCGCTGATTCGTCCGGCGGATCGCGCGCGGTTTGCCGACTACGCGGCTTTGAATCGAGCCGGCGTGCGCTTGATCGTCAACGCGGGTGGGTACCTCGAGGGCGTCGCGCGGCGGCTCTTTCCGCAGGCGACGATCACCACGACCACGGACAATACGCAGCTGTTCGCCCCGGTACTCGAAAAGACTGCCGACGCGGCCATCTCGGATAGCGCTGAGGCTTATGCACACCGCGCCTCGGGCTTGAGTTCGCTCGGTCCGATGACGCGCGATCGCAAAGCCGTGCTCATTGCCAACGGCGCGCCGGAGCTCGCGAGCTGGGTCGACGCTTGGCTCCGCGATCGGGAGCGCGACGGTTTCTTGCCCAAGCTGCGCCAGCACTATTTGGGCGCGCCCGCGCGGGACGCGCTGCCCGCCGTTGCTGAAGCCGTTTGGGGCGCGATTCAATTGCGCTGCGAGCAGATGCCATACGTCGGCGCGTACAAGCTTGCTCACGGCTTGCCAATCGAAGACGCTGCGCAAGAGGCGCGTGTGCTCGCGCGCATGGCCGACGCGGCCCGCGCTGCCGGGCTCGAACCCGAGCCCATCCAAGGCCTCTACCGAGCTTTGATGGCGAGCGCGAAGGACATCGAGCAAGCACGTGGCCGCGAGCCGAACCGGCTACAGCCCACGCTCGACGAGCTAAGGCTCGTGATCCGCGGGCTCGACGCACAACTCTTGGCCGAGCTACGCGAAAGCCTGCTCGGCCACACCCACGTCGACTGGCGCAAATCGAGCGAGCGCGCACTCGCTGTCGATGGTTTGGACTCGGCGCGCAAAGCCGAGATCGGCGACGCGCTGAGCTCGGTGCGAGCGAGCAAATAGCGCGCCGCGCCGGTTCCGGCAGGGCACGAGGGGCGAGTCGGCTTGTTACCCTCCGGTTGTCGACATCACACCCCCGGTCCAAGTTCGAGCGATTGTGTGCCCCGATCGGAGTTCTTGGACGTAACGCGGGTCCGCCCCGAGGCATGATCTTGCGATGCGCCGGTAAAGCGCGCTAACTTTTGCGATCGTGCCCAAGATGCGACGCTTCGTGGTTTGCGTGCTCGTGACTGCGTGCGGCGCGCGTACGGAGCTCCTGTCGGGGACTCACTCCGACGCCGACGCCTTAGGAGGCGCGGGCGGTAGCGGCGAGCACACCGCTGGCTCGGGGGGAGGCTCGCTGGGTGTGGGGGCACACGGTGGGCTTGGCGGTGCTTCAGTGAGCGCAGGCACGGGCGGCGCGCTGTTCAGCGCTGGAGGCACTAGCGGCGTTTCCGGTCGCGCGGGCAGCGCTGGCGATGCGGAGAGCGCCGGGCAGAGTGGAGATAGCAACGCAGCGGGCGCCGGCGGCGAAGCAGGCGCGCCGGAATGTCCGCCGTGCGTGACGCCGCCGCCCAAGTGCATCGATGCGCACACGGTCCGTCGCTTCGGTGCGGGCCAATGCAGCGCCGGGGCCTGCCAATTCGCCTCGACGGACAGCCCGTGCCTCACGAGTTGTCAGGACGGCGCGTGCCTGCCCTTCGCGGCAAGCATCAGCCAAGGCGAGACCAGTGCGTGCGCTACCGTCAACCACGGTCCGCTCAAGTGTTGGGGTGATACGTTCAATGGCCTGCTCGGAAATGGTTCCGGGATCGGTCCGACACCGGTTCCAGGCCTCGAAACCGGTGTGCGTCTGGTCTCGGTCGGGACGCGCGCGGCGTGCGCGTTGATGGACTCGGGTGATGTCAACTGCTTCGGTCTGGGATTCAGCAAAGTGACGAAGGTGACGGGTCTGCCGAGCGACGTGACGAGCGTTGCGTGCGCGTCACCCTATTTCGATCATACCTGTGTGGCCAGCCCGACTGCCGGTGTCATCTGTTGGGGCTCGAACAATTTCGGCCAGCTCGGCAACGGTCTGACGACGCCCTCGTTCACTTATCAGTTCGAGCATGTGAACGTCGTCGGCCTCGCCCAGGGCGTCGTCGCGGTCAGCGCTGGCAGCAACGACACGTGTGCGATGACCGGCGGCGGCGCCCTGTGGTGTTGGGGGATGAATCGCTATGGTGAGCTTGGTACCGGCACCCTCGACCTCGCGTTGACGCCTGCGGCCGTCGTTGGCTTCTCCGCCGGAGCGACCGCGATCTCGGCCGGGGAGGAATACACGTGCGCCCTCACCGATCAGGGCGCGGTGCGCTGTTGGGGCTGGAACGCGACGGGCCACGCCAACGCCTTGAGCCCGATCGACGTGGCCGGCGTGAGCGACGCAAGCGCGCTGTCGGTAGGCGGCGTCGCCGGCTGCGCGGTGACGCGCAGCGGTGCGCTCAAGTGCTGGGGGCTAGCCGCCTGGAATCAGCTTGGAACTGGAAGCGCGACCGACTCGTACACACAGGCCGTCGATCCAATCGGGATGTCGAGCGGTGTCGTGGCAGTGGCTGTCGGAGAGTACGGCGCGTGCGACGTCCTCGAGACCGGAGCTGTATACTGCTGGGGCAACGGCCCTGGCGGTGCCGCGCTACCCAAGCAGCTGGCCGGTTTTTGAGCGCTCGACGCGCGCAGCTCATTTGCTCGTCTCGGCTTGCTCTCGGCGGGCTATGCTAGTGCTGCACACGTGAAGATCGGCGTTTTTCCGACACCAATTCGCGAGCTGCACGGGGTGGGGGGAGGCGCCACGCGCTTGTGGGTCAAGCACGATGACCGAACGAGCCCGCTCTACGGCGGCAACAAACTACGGAAAGCCGAGCGCTTGCTCGAAGACGCGCGAGCCAAGGGCGCGCGCGAAATCATCACGGTGGGTGCGGTGGGCAGCAATCACGTGCTCACGATCGGCGTGTTTGCCAAGCAATTCGGGATCCGCGTGGCCGCCGTCGTGGTCGCTCAACCCGAAACCGAACACGTGCTGCAGAACCTGCGCGCCGCTCTGGCGCAGGGTGTCGAGCTGATCCCCGCTTCATCCTACGTACAGGCCGCCATGATCATCGCGTGGCGCATCTTGCGCGGCGCGTACTACATCCCTGCCGGCGGCTCGAATGCGATCGGCGCTGCGGGGTTCGTCGCAGCCGCGCGCGAGCTCGCCGCACAAGTGGCGGCGGGTGAGCTACCCGAGCCCGACGTGATCGTCGTGCCGCTGGGCTCCGGCGGCACGACGGCGGGCCTCGTGGCGGGGCTCGCGCTCGAGCGCATGTCGACCCGCGTGTTGGCGGTCACCGTCGCCGAACCGCCCTGGCTCGTCGAACGCAGCGCGCGGAAACTGGCCAAGCGCTGCGCCGGCACTCCGACTCCCAATCGCCTGCTGGAGCGACTCGAGCACGACCGGAGCTACCTCGGCAAAGGCTACGGCCACGCCACTGCGCAGAGCATGCAGGCGCTCGAGCAAGGCAAGCAACTCGGCCTGACGCTCGAGCACACTTACACCGCAAAATCCTTCGCTGCCGCGCTCGATCTCGTGCGGCGCGGCACCGCGCGCAACGTGCTCTTCTGGCAAACGCTGTCGAGCGCGCCGATGGCGCCGCTGCTCGAAGGAGCCCCGCCGCAAGACGGGATCGACCCGCGGCTCAAGCGCTTGGCGCGCCGCTGAGCCGCTGAGCTGCTGAGCTCCTGAGGGCCCGTCCCGGCGACGGAAAAGCGGGGCTGGGAACGGCCCGGTGACCCACGACCAGCACGTGCTCGTCGGTCACCGACAAACTCACATCACGTTGCCTGGCTTGCCAAATAGAGCCCGGGACGATTGATCTCCATGAAGATCTCTGGCCGCGCCAAAGGCACGAATCCGAATTTTTCGTACAGACCGTGCGCGTCTCGGGTCGCGAGGAGGAACCGGCGCAAGCCTTGAAGGTGAGGATGCGCGAGGACCGCTTCCATCAACCAAGTGGCCAGGCCGCGCCCGCGGTGATCTTCTAATACGTAGACGTCGCAAAGGTAGGCGAAGGCTGCGCGATCGGTGACGACTCGCGCGAAGCCGACCTGCCGTTCTTCACGGAAAAGGCCGAAGCAGAGGGAACCGCCGATTGCTCTTGCCACAACGTCTTTCGGAATTCCCGGAGACCAATACGAGCGGCTCAGATAGGCGTGAATCGCGTCGACGTCCATCGCGCCTACGTCCGTAGATATTCGATAGCCCAACCGGTTCGATTCGATGTCGCCCATGCGCTGCTCCCGTCTCCGCCCAAGCTACCGCTCTCGAGCTGCGGCCGCATCCGGAAAGCCACCCGTCTTCTGGTCGCCCTCGCCGGCTTTGCCCCTACTGAGTGCTGAAGCGGACTAAGCCGCGCTGATTTGGCCCCACGGCGATCCCGGCCAGTCCACGAAGTGCCAGCCGGGATCGGTGACCGAGAAGAACCCTCTTTTCCGTGAGGCAAAGACGCTTCTCGGCGCGGGCCGGAGAAATCTTTCAGACCGCTCAAATCCGTTTTGCCTGCCCGCTCGTAACCAAACGGTCAGTCGACAATCCTCGGAAAGGGACGACCATGATCAGAAAGATACTGACCGCGGGCCTGCTGCTCGCGGCAATGCAGGGCTGCGGCAGCGATAGCAATGGCAGCAGCTCGGCGAGCAGCGCCGGCAGCTCGGGAACGGCCGATAAGGGCCCGGGAGCGGCATTCCTGTGCATGAGCAGCGGTAAGGATGCCTTTGACACCTACGGGGCGGCAGCGTTCGTCGCGGTCAACGAGTCGATCGTGTCGAATGTGGTGGCGGAGCTCACTGCCAACGGCACGGACAACCTGGGCGATGCGTTCACCAAGATCGGCAGCGGCAAGCCCGCGTCGACCGCGGACGACATGGCCACCTTCAAGGGCAAATTGGCGGCCTTCTTGGTGTACGCCTATGGCGGTCCGGAGAGCATCACCTACACCGACAACAAGTCTTATTCGGGGCTGCAAAATATGGCCGCGGCGCACGTGGGCCTCGGGATCACGAGCGATCAGTACGACTACTTCGTGACCAACCAAGTGGTGCCTGCGCTGACCGACAACGGCGTGACGGCCGACGACGTCTCGAGTTGCTTTGCCCCCGTGGTACTCGATGCGACGTTCAAGGCGTCGATTGTAGGTAAGTGATGAAGCGCGCTCTCGCTCGAGTGTTGACGATTGGCGCTGCGCTCAGCGCGCTCGCGCTGGGTATGGTGGGCTTTGCTCATACCTCGGCGGCTCGTCCGCTGTTCGGCGCGGTACTGCGCGTCGCGCGCGGCGGATGTCCCTTTGGGTACGACCAAGCGCTGAGCCCGGCACAGCGAGAGCGCGCGCAGTTGCACTTCGCGATCACTCACCGCGGCGAGGGCCGGGCAAGGAGCCGCCCGGCGCTCGGCTTCCAGCTCGATCGAACCACGCGCGATGAAGTCGTGGCAGAGCTCGCGGCGCACGGTATTGCGTGCGCATCCGGCACGGGCATGTCCGATTTGACCTGCACCGGCGTGCCGAGCCAGGCGCTGCCGAATGCCACGGGCCCCGCGCGCAACCTGTGGTTTACGTTCGGAGTTCGGCAACAATTGCTATCCGTCGTTGCACTGTCGCGCGCGAGCGAGGCAGACATCATCAGCGAGGCCTTCGTCGCCACGCGCAGCGCGCTCGATGACCAAGCGGGCGCGGTGACCAAGACCGAGGGCGACAGCGATCTGCGCGTGCTCACGCAAGGAGCGCTGCGCCAGGCCAGCGCCGAATTCCGCTTTCGCAACTACTACGCGCTCACCCGAGCCACCAATCTCGGGCAAAGCTTCGTCTTGACCGAGGAGTATCGCTCGCTGCCCGATTGATCGGGGGAAGGGGCACTGATACGGTTCAGCACTCGTGAACGCGGACGGCGGCAGAGACTTAGACAAGAGCGCCGACGAGCGCGGATTGGACGAGGCCCTCGTGCGCGCGATCGCACGGGGCGACACGCGTGCACTCGCCACACTCTACGATCGACACGCGCCGCTCATGCTGGGCCTTGCTGGGCGGATCATCGGTGGTAAATCGGAGGCAGAGGACATCGTGCACGACGTGTTCGTAGAAGCTTGGCGCCGCGCGGCGGACTACGATGCGCAGCGCGGTAGCGTCAAATCCTGGCTCTTGCTCCGCACCCGTAGCCGCGCTCTCGATCTGAAGAAGTCGGCGGGCAGGGCGCGTACCGTGCCCACGGGCGACTCTGCCTGGCTCGCTGGCTTCGCGGATCCGCGCGGTGACGGCTCCGAAGCCCCGGACCGCGCTCAGCTGCGGCGCGTCGTTTCAGCCATGAACCGAGACCAACGCGAGGTTCTGCTACTCGGCTACTTCGAGGGTCTGAGCTGCACTGAAATGGCGACCCGCCTCGGCCTTCCCATCGGTACCGTCAAGTCCCGAGTGGCGGCCGCACTCAGCGCGCTGCGTCTGCAGCTTGCCGATCAACGGGGAGGCGTCTGATGTTCGAGGCGCTGTCGGCTTTGGAGCTCCTCCCGGAATTTTCGCTCGAGTCCGCGTCGAGCGAGGCCGAGCGCGTCGCGCTCGCTGAATGCTTCGCGAAGCTGAGCGCGCTGGCAAACGCCGACCCGAGCGCGCTTTCACGCGGCCGCGCGCGGCTGCTCGCTGCCGTCGCGGAAAGCTCGGAGCGCTTCGCGCCGCTGTTCGGGAAGCTGAGCGAGCTCTTCGATCTGCCCTCGCACGCCTTGCGCGGTATTTTCACGCGCGCGGCCGTGCCGGAGGCGTGGCAGCCCGGTCCTCTGCCGTGGGTTTCGCTGTTTCACCTGCAAGGCGGGCCGCGCGTGGCCAGTCTCGACGCGGGCTTCGTGCGCTTGAAAAAGGGCACGCCGTTCCCTGCGCACCGCCACACGGCTACCGAGCGCGTGCTGATCCTCGAAGGCGGCTACCACGACCATACGGGCCGCTGGTATGGCCCGGGAGATCTGCACGAAATGCTCGCAGGCAGCCAGCACTCGCTGCAGATGAACACGGAGCGCGACGTGCTGCTCGCGGTCGTCTTGTCCGGCGAAGTCGAAGTGCTGGCGACTTAGGCGCGCGACGGCGATGGCGCGCGACGGCGCGGTTGCCTTGCTGGCGGTGCTGGTCCCGCGCGATCTTGCGAACCCGTTCCCGTCGATGTCCGCGGACGAGCCCGCCAGGTTCGGTTGGATTTTTTTGATGGTCACGCGGCGCGTCGCGCGGCGGCAAAGCCTTCGGCGTCACGGACGCCTTTCCGCGCGCAAACGCGGCGAAGCCCGCCGGAGGCGCGCTGAGCCCTGGGCGCCAGCGCTGCCGTGCAAGCGCGCCCCAGCCGCCTTTTCCGGCTCGGCGGCTCGGTCAGCCTCGGACCCGTCGGAAGTGTGTTGAAGTTGACTGTGCTGCGCGGCGCGCGCAAAACCCTGAAGCGTCGCGCGTGCGACGCACTGCTTGTCGAGCTGACGAGAAAGCGAGGAAAAAATGCCGAGCCGAGCAACGGTCACTGATTTCATCGCCACCATCGAGCGCGGAGAGTTTTTGGAGGCTTTGCCCAAGTTCTACGCCGAAGACATGATCGCTCAGGAAAATAACCTGCCGCCACGCGTCGGCCGCGCCGCACAAATCGCCAATGAAGAAGCCGCGCTGAAGCGCATGCACTTCGACTCGATCAAAGTGGCCTCCTATTTGGTCGACGGCGATCGCGTGGCGATCAACTACGTCTTCGAAATGACGACCGTCAACGGGGATCACCTGCGCATGGACGAGATCGCGTATCAATTGTGGCGCGGCGAGCAGATCGTGAGCGAGCGTTATTTTTTCGATCCCGCGCAGCGCCAGCCGCTCAAACCGTGACCGCAATGCCCGAAGAGGAAATAGAGACCGCAGAGCTCAAAGCCAGCGTCGAGGAGAGCGTCGAGCGCGCGCTCGAGGCCGAACGCAAGGAAACCGGCTGGACCGTGTACCTTTCGCTTTCGACCGCCATCATCGCGGTGTTCGCCGCCGTCGCCTCGCTCGAATCCGGCGCGAACTCCAACGATGCGATTTTGGAGAAGAACGACGCGGTGCTCAATCAGTCGCAAGCGTCCGACCAATGGGCGCTCTATCAAGCCAAGGTGATCCGCGCGACCGTCGTCAACGGCGAGAGCGAATTTGCCGATGCGACCAGCCCGGCGCTAGCCGCAAAGCTGCGCGACGAGGGCGCACACCTGAAGAGCGAGCAAGCACCGCTGCAAGAGCGCGCGCGCAACCTGGAAGCGCAGGTGGAGCTGCACAATGCGCGCGCCGAGCGCCTGCTGCACCGGCATCACCGCTTTGCGATCGCGGTCACGCTGTTTCAAATTGCGGTCGCGCTGTGCGCGATTGCCGCGCTGATCAAGAAGAAGCCGCTCTGGCTGGTCGCGCTCGGCGCGAGTGCCATCGGTCTAGTGCTGTTCGTGCTCGGTTTTCTCGCGCCGGTGTGAGCTCTCACGCCCGCGGCTCGCGCGGCCCGGGCACGAACGCGAGCGCCGGCCGCGCGCAGCTGGCGCTGCTTGCGGCCGACCCGGCGCGCCGAATGGCTACGGCAAGCGCGAAGGCTTCGGCAATTTGCCGCCCTCGAGCACGTAGCGGATGACCTCATCCATGAACTTGCGGTCGTAGACTTCGCAATCTTTGCCCACTTCGCCGATGCTGACGCCTTTGCAGGCTTTGCGGCGGGCGTCTTCCGCGGCCAAAATGTCTGGTTGCGCTTCCAAGAATTTGCGCGTGTCCAAGCTCAGGCGGCGCCACTCGATCTTCGAGTGCGTGATCCCGCCGCGCGGGGGCTCGCGCGAGAAATCGCCGTCGTGGATCGTTGCGCAAGCGCCGTTCCAGCGCAGCACGTCGTAGCCGGAGTTGTCTCCGACTTGCATCTCGCCGTCGTTGTCGCGACGCTTGAGCGCGATCACTTCTTCCCCGCGCTCCATCTTGTCACCGAGCAGAGAGGCGCCGCCGGAAGCGTTGAACGGCTCCGCGCGCGCCAGCATGTACAGCCGTTGCCAGCGCGTGCCTGGCTTGAACATGGCGAGCGCCACGTCCGGATACACGTCGTCGCACAGCCGCTTTACCCAACCGGGCGGCGGCACGCACTCGCGCTTGCCGCGCGCGCAGTGATCGGGCAGGGCGGGCCGCTTCTTGCCGCTCGGCGCCCCCACCGATTGATCCGTGGACGCGACCTGGGGCCCCGCCGCATTGGGCGTGCTTGCTGAGCCGCAACTCAAACAACTCAACGTTAAAACCAGTCCCGCGATCCTGCGCATAGCCGTCGGCGCCTCACTTCGCTTCGTCAGTAGCGCTGCGGCGCGAGACACACAAGGCCGTTCAGCGCGGTCTCGGCGCCGCTCACGTAAAATTGAAGCGAGAGCGCCGCGCAGTTTTCCAATCCGTGTCCGATTCAGTTCACAATGGCGCAAAAATTGTTGGTCTTGAAACGTGAGCGCGTGGCTCCCGCACCAGCGTGCGGAAAAACCAGTGAGTCGGAAATGTGGAACTAGTTCTAGCTCGGGTACAGAAGTCCCCGCTCAGCGGAGCATGGCACCGCTGCCGAACATGCTTTGCGGCGGCCAGCGATTGCTCTCTCTCATCAACCCCTGGGCTATTGTTGCGCCGCTTTGCCGGCGAGCGCGACCTCGCGCAGCAGCGTCGAATCGCACTGATAAGCTTTGAGTGTGACGCTCGGGCCGGTCATGCGCGCGACGAGCAGCCTTTGTCCGGTCCAGACGGCACGCGACGCCGGCGGCGCGAGCTCGGCAGGAAGAAACGCTTCCACGCGATCGCGCGGGCCGTCGAGCGAGAGTTGCAAGCCATTCGGACCGCGTTGGTGCAAGAGTGGGCGACCCGCGTCGCACACCGCGTCGAGCCGATTGACGCCAAGATCACTGGTTTCGGCGTTGCCCGAGCGGACGCGCACGCCGCGGCGTTCGCCGCCGCAATCACCAACGACCAGCAAATCACCCCCTTGGGACAGCGCGCCGAGCGGTAGGCAGCCCTCGAGAATGCGATCTGCACGGGCGTATTCGGGCTCGGTTTGGATGCTGAATAGCGTGGTAACCGGCTTGCCCGTCGCGCGCGAGCACACGCCGTAATACCAACGGCTGCCGGCCACGGCGAAGCTCACCGAGTTTTGCTCGCAGGGCAGGGGCACCGAGAGCGGCAGGCTCTGCGTGCTCGTGCCGCTCGCTTCCAAGCGATGGAAGGCAAAGCCGACGCAGTCGTTCGCGCTCGAGTCGATGCACTCACTCTTGTCACCGCGAGACAAGACGAGGAAGCGGTCACTCGTGCTCGTGATCGCGAGGTTGCCGCGCGGGCGCGAAACGGGCAAAAGCACCGGACCGATTTCGATCACGTGCGCGGCGCTGGCGCTGTCGCTGATCGTGCGCAGCGTGCCACGGCTGCGCGCGGCGCCCGCCGTCTCCTCGAGCCAGACGATGCCGAGCTCCTGCTCGCGCGCCACTGCTGCGACCTCCGAAATGCTCGCGCTGGACGGCGCAACTCCGGCGTCTTCCGCCTCCGCGAAGACCGCTTCGGTGCGGCGCGTGGCGCCTTGCGCGTCGAGCAGCGTCAAAGACAAGCCCTTGCCCGCGCCGGGCGCCCAGACCAGCGCGGCGCCGCCGTTGGCGGTCACCAGATCGAACGCGCCGGCGCTGACGGGGCGAGGCACGGAATCACGCTGCGTGTGCGCTTCGGCCTGACTCCGCTGCGCAGCGGCCGCAGCCGAGGTCGCGCTGGCCGCACGGCTCGCGGCGGGCCGTTTGCAGGCACTGACGAGGACGAGCGCCACGAGAAGTGGGAGCACGGGACGCATGCTGCGGAAAGCACTCTGAGAGCGGGGCGCGTGCAAGTCTTCCTCCTGGCTGCGGGCAGCTACGCGAGCCAGAGCACGGCCGTGACGCAGCGCGGATAGTACTTCGAACCTTCGGCGATGCCGGCCACACACTGATCGCTCATCGCGAAATCGCGGGCGCCGATTTGTTGCCAACGCGCATGGGCAGCATGGCTCTCTGCAGCCGGGCGCAGGCCGAACACGCGCTCGGCCACTACCTGGCACAAAAAGATCTTACTGAGCCAGCTGTTGTCGGAGGTGCTCGATAGCTTCCAGCCGCCGTCGGGAAATAGACACAGATCGGGCGCGAGCACGCGGCGCAAGTGTCGCTCGAGAGTGTCGAGCAGGGCCCCGTACGGCCCCTTTCGGCTCAGGAGCTCGGACTTTCTCCAAAAGAGCGGGAAGACCAAGCCCTCGATCGCCGGCAAAATCGCGCTTTCGTTGCCCGCCTCGAAGACCGCCGGAATGAAGCCGAGCTGGTCACTCCAAGCGCTCGCGATGCTGCGCGCGGCCCGCTCGGCTCCGGCCCGTGCCGAGTTGGCCAGCTCTTCGCCGTTCAGCCGCTCGAATGCCAGCGCCAGGCCGAGCCAAGCCGCAAAGCCTTTCGTCGCCATGTACAGATTACGGCGCGCCTGGCCCAAGCTCGAATCGAGGCTGTCATAAGTGGTGATTTCCCAACCTCCGGCGCAGCGGCTCGAATCGAGGTTCACGAGCCCGTTGCGGCGGGCGGGCTCCGGATCGTCCCGCTGCTCGAGCGAGCTGAGACAGGCGCGAAAGATCGGCGCGCGCCGCTCGAGCCAAGCTTGGTCATTCGTGTGCACGACATAGCTGACGGCGGTCAGCACCCAGTTGAGCAGCTGCTCGGCGCTCATGAAGCTGAAGCAGGCGGCGAGTCCGGGCAGCTCGTAGCTCGACTCGCCGGGCGGCGTGAAATGCCCGGCCACGCCCATATCGTGACTGAAACTGAGCCCGCCGGGCAGACCGGTTCGCTCTGGCGGGGGAACGAGCTCCGTCAGCTCGTGCGGATCGCGCGTGTGGCAATGACGGATGCGCCGCGCGTTAGCCGCGGGGCGCGCGAGCTCGTCCGTGTATGAGTAACGATCGGCGAACGAATCGAGCACGTTTCGCACGACCCACGGATTGAGCCCGAGCTCGTAAAAGCTCTGATCGACGGCGAGGTCGAAGGTGTTCATCATCGCGTACTCGCCCTCGAGCACGACCCACAACGGCTTACCCGCGTGATCCAGGAGCTGCGTGTTGCCCCAGTAGCTGCGCTCGGCGTGCGCGAACAAGAAGCGTTGATGCTCGTCGAGCGAGCTGTGGAGCAAGGTTTGATCGAGCTTCAGCGCGGCCGCCTTCAGTTCGCCAAACCGCCCCAACGCCGTTTCCAGCACCCGGTGCAGGTTTGGGTAAAAGCGCGTGTAGAAGTAGCGACTCTCGAGGCCGGTCGTGACCTCGCCGCTGCGACAGAAGCCGATCACGAGCTTCAGCTCGCGGACTTCGCCGGCCGGCACTTCCAAGGTGAAACCGCAGGCGCGCCCGAGCAGGTGTGAGCGACCGTGCGCGAGAAAATCGAGCTCGCTCCATTGGACCCACGGCTCGAGCCCCGGTACGTCTTCGGCGGCCAGCCCGAGCTCGAGCCCCCAGCCCACGGCGCGGGCCCCCGCAACGCCTTCGATGAAGCGGCAGGGGTGTTGGGCGTCGATCGCAAACACCAGTCGCTTGGGCGTGCTGCTGCCGCGATTGTCGAGTCGGAGTTCGGCGGCGATCGCCGGTAAGAGCGCCGCTGCCAACTCGGCCTCGGACGCGTGCTCTGGATCGGGTAGGGCGCTGACGGGCGTGAACAGGCTGAAGCTGAAATCCCCGGCTCGCCAAGTGTCGGTTCCCCGGAGGTACTCGCGTGTGACGTCCGTGAGCGCGTGGCGACGCGTCGGTTCCACCGCCGCCGATGGGGCGACGAACTCGGGGCGCTCTATGGCGGCAGCAACGCGAAAAAAAGGCAACGCAAAGACCTCGCCCTGCTCGTCTGCGTAACCGATCACGAGATCGTGGCTCGCCGGTTGTGCGCCTTCTATCGTTGGCCCGCCGCCCGCGCCGAAACGGCCGCAGGTAAACGTCGCGTACGCGCCTTGCGGCGAGTGATGAGCATGAAAATCGATGGCATGCATGGATTGTTGAGGGCGTAGGGTGAGTACGGCGCGCACCTTCCAAAAATCTCAGATTGGCGCCGCGGAATATCGCGTTTCGAGCTAGCTCAGTGCGGGGGCAATGTAGGGTGGAGTAGCTACGTGGTAAATGCGCCCCAAGTTGCGCGTAGATTCGATCTGCAACCGATTCCAGCTCGACGCGAGGACACGCAACGTTACTGCTAATCCTAAAGGTTTAGCGGTATCCTTTGCAAAGTGCGGCAAGTTGCGTCAAAAGATGCAAGATATGGGCGCTCTGCCTAAACGCACTTTCTTGGTTACGTTTCCGTTGCTCGCGGCGCTGGTCGCGTGCCAGGGCAAGGTCGAAGGCTCCGGGACCGATGAGCACGTGGGCGCCGCCAATGGCGGAAGCGGCTCGCTCGGCTCTGGCGGCAGCGTGGCCTTGCCGCCGGATACCACGCCCGCAGCCCTGCTCCCGACGCGCATTCGTCGTCTGACCAACGCCGAATTCGAAAACTCGGTGCACGACGTGGTCGGCAATGCCCAGCCCGTGGCGAGCGAGTTCGTGCCGGATTCGCGGCAGAGTGGGTTCACCGTCAACGACGCGCAGCGGGTCGATTCCGTGCTCGTCAAGCAAATCGCGGGCGCCGCCACCACGTTGGCCGCGCAGGTGCGGAGCAATTGGCAAACCGTCGCCCCCTGCGCCGATCCGGCGACTCAAGCCGAGACGTGCGCGAAGGCGTTCATCCAATCCTTCGCCAGCCGCGCGTTTCGCCGCCCGCTCGCTGACGACGAGGCCGCGAAATTGCTCGTCCTCTATCACGTCGGCGCGGACGGCGCCGCGTATGAAGACGGCATCGAAGAGGTGGCGAGCGGCGTGCTGCAATCCGCCGGTTTTTTGTATCTGACCGAGACCGGCAACGCCGCCAAGGGCAGCACGATCGCGCTCACGCCCTACGAAATCGCGAGCCAGATGTCGTATCTGCTCACCGCTGGGCCACCCAGCCAGGCCCTGCTCGCGTCCGCGGCGAATGGCGACCTCGACACGCCGGCCGGGCGCGCCACGGCCATCAATCAGTTCGGCCTGCTGCAAGGCGCGTCGGCGCTCGAGCGCGTGACGCGCATCATTCGTGAGTGGCTCGGCACCGACCAACTCGAGAACACGGCCAAGGACACTACCGCGTATCCGGATTTCGCTGCCTTGAAGCCGGCCATGGTCGCCGAGACGACGGCCTTCATCAACGACATCGTTTCGCCCTTGCCGGGCGGCGTGCCGGTACCGAGTGACAAGGGAACCCTGCACCAACTCCTGAGCGCTGATTGGACGTCGACGACCGATCCGAAGCTGCTCGCGCTGTACGACAACACCGGTGAGAAGAACCCGCAGGGCTTTTTCACTCTGCCGGCCCGGCGCGGCATCCTGAATCAGGGCGCGTTCCTCTCGGTGTACGCGCACGCGAGCGAGACCGCGCCCGTGCTGCGCGGGGTCGCGCTGCTCCGGCGCATTACCTGCATCGGTGTGCCGTCGCCGGCCACGCTGAACATCACGGTCGTGCCCCTCGTGCCCGATCCGTCGAAGACGATGCGCACGCGGCTCAACGCGCACGTCACCGATCCGGTCTGCGCCGGTTGTCACACGGCGATCGACAATTACGGGTTCCCGTTCGAGATCTACGACGGCATGGGCAAACACCAGACCCAAGATCAAAATCAGCCGATCGACAGCGGCGCGGACATCTCGACCTCATTTGCGGATTTGAACGGCCATTTCAAGGACAGTAACCAGCTCGCCCAGAGCTTGGCCGAAAGCGCGACGGTTCGGGAATGCTTTGCGCGCAACATCTTCCGGGCCTCATCCGGGCGTAGCGACAGCGCCGTGCAAATGAGCGAGGACGATTTCGTGAAGTTCTGGAATACGCAGGCTAGCGCCGCCAACGGCAACATCATCGACACGATCTTGGCCTTCATCGCCAGCCCCACCTTCACCATCCGGAGGACGCAATGAGGCGCCTGACTCCGTCGCGCCGCGCGTTTCTGCGCGCCATGGGCGCGGGCATGGCGGCCCTGCCGTTCTCGCGCTTGCTCGAGAACTCGGTGGCGCAAGCCGCGGGCGAAACGCTGCCCCTCAAGTTCATCACCATCTATCACCCGCACGGGGTCGCCGCGGAGTTCTGGGCGATGAAGTCGGCGGACACCGAGGCCGCCTTCGACATCGCGTACGACAACTGCTCGCTCAAACCCTTCGACGACGCCGCCACGTACGGCAAGAGCTTCAAAGACAAGATCATCACGATCGAGGGCATCGACCACCTGTCGAACGCCAACGGTCATGATTCGGCCGGCACCATCCTCACCGGCAGCCGGATCGACGGCTCGGCGCGCAAGCCCTCCAACGCCTCGCTCGACCAATTCCTGGCCGTCACGAACAAGCTCGGCACCGATACCCGCATCACCAGCGTGAACCTGGGCGTCGGCAATGACGCGACGGATCCGGGGCTGACCTTGTCGTACGGTGACGGCGGCGCGCCGCTGCCCAAGATCATCGATCCGGTCGCGGCCTTCAACCTGCTCTTCAACGGTTTGGCGACGAGCGCCGATCCGGCGGCAGTCGCCGCCGCCGCGCGCAAGCAGAAGCTCGGCCAGGGCGTCGTCGACTACGTCCGGTGGGACATCAACCGCTTGCGCACTGGGCTTGCGCCGAGCGAGCAACAAAAGCTCGATCAGCACTTGAGCGCGCTCAGTGACATCGAGAAAACGCTCAGCGCCACCACCGGGCCAAAGTGCGTCGTGCCCGCGCTGCCGGATGCCAGCAAATTCCCGCAGCTCCGCCAGTACAACGGTGGCGAGCCGTACTTCGACGCGATCACCAACGCGCACATCGACATGCTTAGCCAGGCCCTGGCCTGTGACGTCACGCGCTTCGCGACGCTGTTTTTGAATGATCTTTCCTACGCGGCCAATCCGCTCGGCTTACCCGCGGACAACCACGGCTCGGTGGCGCACCCGTACAACGCGTCGTCCGTCGGCGCGAAC
>Ga0068855_100001175_pt1 | contig 32507 bp, 32 predicted proteins | sample KBSCornC52_FD_66592 | JGI IMG/M metagenome (GOLD analysis project Ga0068855, IMG submission 66592) | Corn rhizosphere microbial communities from Kellogg Biological Station, Michigan, USA - KBS Corn C5-2 | ecosystem: Host-associated > Plants > Roots > Rhizosphere > Soil ...
AAAGCCATCTCCTGGCTTCGGCGCTGTACCAGGAGACAGAGATCGGTGGCCCGCCCTAGCTCGGTGTCCCAGCGCAACCACCTGGATCAGCAGTCGTGACGTCTTCCCGGCGAAGCCGCGGAGAGGGCAGCGGCCTCGGTCCCGCGTCGAGATAGCCGAGCTGTTCGGGAAGAGCGCAAGAATGACGCAGGCACGGTCGCTGACCGCAGGCATCGCGTGTCGTGGGTGTGTGATGCGGAAGGAAGGCATGTGCGGGGCGACTGCATCCCGACCGGGCGTGGCTAGGCGTTTAGCGCCGCGAACAGCTTACGAAGCAGGGCGTCAAGTGCCTCGCGCTCTTTAGCGTTGAGGGTGGCGAGCAGCCGATCCTCATTCGCTACGTGTACGGGCAGCGCTTTGTCGATCGTCTTTCGCCCACGGGCCGTGAGGCGGACCAGCGTTGCTCGGCGGTCCGCCGGGTCGGGCCTGCGGGCGACCAGGCCAGCTTCGACCAGCCGGTCGAGTCGCTTGGTCATGCCGCCAGAGGAGAGCATGGTGGCACTCATCAGTTCAGTCGGGTGTAATTCATACGGTTCGCCGGCGCGACGCAGTGCGGCAAGGAGATCGAACCAGCCGGGCTGCAGATCGAAGCCGGCAAGACCGCGCGTGAGTTCGGCGTCGGCGAGGACGCTAGCTCGAAGCAAGCGACCGACTAGCACGAGCGGCGCGACGTCGACGTCCGGCCGCTCGCGTCTCCATGCCGCTTCGATCTCATCCAGATGATCCATCCTGACAGGATACTTGATTGGAGATATACTTCCTAGCAAGATACTTATAGAAAGGGGTTCTGCACATGAAGGCGCTGCGGCTGCACCCCGATGGCCTCCGGCTCGAAGACATCGCCCGACCCGAACCGAAGGAAGGAGAATCGCTGGTGCGGGTCCACGCAGCGGCGATCACCCGCGACGAACTGACGTGGCCTACCGACCGGCTGCCCGCAACCCCCTCGTACGAACTTTGCGGTGTCGTCGAGTCGACCGGCGAGGAAGTCATCGCCCTCACGCCATTTGACCGCGACGGTGTCGCAGCACAATGGGCAGTGGTGCCGACGATCGTGCTCGCGCCCAAGCCGGCGCGCCTCAGCCACGAGGAGGCCGCCGCACTACCAATGCCGGGCCTCACGGCCTGGCAAGCACTCGTCGTCCACGGCACTCTGCAGCCGGGCGAGCGGGTTCTGATCACCGGCGCGCACGGCGGCGTCGGCCACGTCGCCGTCCAGCTCGCGCGCCACCTAGGCGCAACCGTCGTCGACGACGGCGAGCCGTGCGACCTGCTCTTCGACACCGCCGGGGGCGATGCACTCGCCCGCAACGCGGCCACCGCGGCCCGAATCGTCACAGTCGCCGCCGAGGCACCGGGCGCGCACTACTTCGTCGTCGAGCCGGACGGCGAACAGCTCGCGTCTTTGCCCGAGCTGCGACCTGAGATCGACAGTGTTTTCCCGCTCGTCGAATTCGAGGCGGCTTTTTCGCGTAGCGCGTCGCGCGGGAAGCACGGCAAGGTGGTGATTCGTGTCGCCGATCAGCCAACACCATAAGGCCGAAGCCTTCGCGGCCTTGCACAGCGGAGCGCCCTTCCTCATTCCCAATCCATGGGACGCCGGTTCGGCCCGCGCGCTCGAAGCGTTCGGTTTCAAGGCGCTCGCGACGACCAGCAGTGGCTATGCGTTCACGCTCGGCCGCCGCGACGGCGGGGCAACCCTCGACGACGTGTGCGCGCACATCGGCGCGCTGGATCAGGCAACCGGATTGCCGATCTCCGCCGACTTGGAGAACGGTTACGGAGACTCGCCGGCGGCTGCCGCCCACGCCGTCCGCCGCGCCGCAGAAGCCGGGGCCGTGGGTGGCTCGATCGAAGACTGGGATTCCGAGAGCGGCCGCATTTACCCGCGCGGCCATGCCACCGAGCGCATCGCTGCTGCAGTCGAGGCGGCGCATGAACTCGGGTTTCGCTTCATGCTGACCGCACGGGCCGAGAACCACATCCGCGGCAACCCTGATCTCGACGACACGATCGCGCGACTGCAGGCGTTCGAGGCTGCCGGTGCCGACGTCCTCTACGCGCCCGGGTTGCGCACGCTCAAACAGATCCGAACCGTATGCGCAGCAGTGTCGAAGCCGGTAAACGTGCTAGCCGTGTCTGGCCTGACGGCGTCCGACATCTTCGCGGCGGGTGCGCAACGCATCAGCGTCGGCGGGGCACTGACATGGGTCGCCGCGAAAGCGCTTGGCGAAGCAGCGTCCGCGATTCGTGACGGCGACTTTTCCGTACTCGGGGCCCGCCCGCCGCTCGACGAGTGGTTCCGCTAACCGACGAATCCCTTCACTGGCGGGAATGACGTGGGCGGTGGCGCGGCCCGTTGTGGGGCGTCGCCGGTCCAGTCCATTTCCGGCTGTCGAGTCGCTCTGGCATGCTGGGTTGCTCCGTCCCGTCTACGCGTCCTCCCGCCACGGAGGCAGTCATGCTCAAGCGCGCAGCCGCGGGCAGCCTCGAGCACGCGGTGCTGTCGGTGTTGTGGGACGACGGCGGGTGGCTGCCCCCAAGCAGCGTGAACGAACGCCTCGGGTCTGCCCACACCGTGAGCTACGCGACGGTCACGACCGTTCTGGTGCGGTTGTGGGGTAAAGGACGGGTAGAGCGCCGCAAGACTGGCCGGGCGTTCGCCTATCGGGTCATCGAGACCCGCGAGCAGTTCGTGGCGCAGCGGATGGATCAAATCCTGGGAGTGGCCGCCGACCGCTCCGCCGCGCTCGCTCACTTCGCCGAGACGCTGAGTGACGACGATCGCGCTGAGCTTCGCCGACGGCTTGCTAGGCGGCCGAAGCAGTGACGTTTCTCTTACTGGCAGCAGGTTTTGTGCTCTTGATGACGGCAGCGCGCAACCAGCAATCATGGGCGCGCGTCGCGCCACGGATGCGGGCTTGCTGCCTGCGCGTGAGCCTTGCCGGTGCGGTTGTGTTCGTGTATCTCGCTCTAGGCTTGCTCGCCGTGCCAGCAGCTCTGGCAATGGTCCCGGCGTCCGCCCTAACCGCCTCTTGCCGGCGGTTGCTTGCCGGGCTGGATCCGGGTGGCGAACGCGCCGCCTGGTGCGCTGTGAGTCTCATCTTCGTCTCGATCGTCGCTGTCGTGATAGCCGTATTACGTTCGCGCCGGGCGACAAAGCAGTTGCGAGTTGAATCCGGGGTCGGCGACCACGAGTCCGTTGCCGGGTTTGACGTGGTGACATTGCCAACCACGATTCCGGTGGCGTACAGCCTGGGCGGTCGAAGTCGGCAGATCGTGCTGAGCGCGGGTCTGCGTGATCGCCTCGACGCCGAAGGTGTAGCTGCCGTGGTCGCGCACGAGGCGGCACACGTGCGTGCGGGCCATGATCGTTGGCTTCTCCTCGCAAGACTTCTTGGTGATGCACTGTGGTTCTTGCCGTGGACGACGTCGGTCATCGGTGCGTTGCACTTGTCTTTGGAGCGTTGGGCTGACGAGGAGGCCGCCCGCGACGTCGGCAGAGGTGTGCTGCGCACCGCCTTGCTCGCGGCGGTCGATATCGGCCCCGCTCCGGCTCACGCCGCGGGGTTGTCCGGCGCTGGAACTGCATTGGCCGAACGGGTGGCGATGCTGAGCGCTGGGCCGCCGATCGATGGCGCGCTACCTCGATTTGCCCTGCGGTCGCTCATCGTCGCGGCGATCGCCGCAGGTGCCGGGTTCACGGGGCTCGCGACCGTCCTCGTCGCGCTCTCGCGACTGTGTACGACGTAGCGGCGTGCCTGTCTTCCCACCGGGACTGAACTACTACACGCTGTACAACTACGACAGCCTGTACTAGCTTCACGCCATGGCAGAGCTGCGACCGAGTGCGCCTGAACATCGCGGGCGGATCGTGGTATCGGGGTTGACGAAGACCTTTCCTGGCGTGCGCGCGGTCAAGGGGCTGAGCTTCACCGTCGAGCCGGGATCGGTCACCGGGTTTCTCGGCCCGAACGGGGCAGGAAAGACGACGACATTGCGAATGTTGCTCGGCCTGGCAATACCGACCTCGGGCACCGCGACAATCGGCGGTCTGGCCTACGGCGACATCGACGATCCGAGCCGTCTCGTCGGTGCGGTGCTCGATGCGACGAGTTTTCATCCCAGTCGCACGGCGCGCAATCACCTACGGGTGTACTGCGCCGCGACCGGGTTGCCAGATACTCGGGCGGACGAGGTCCTCGATCTGGTCGGTCTTCGCGCCGTGGCCGACCGTGCCGTGCGCGGTTATTCGTTGGGTATGCGTCAGCGGCTCGGCCTGGCGACTGCACTGCTCGGCGATCCACGCGTGTTGATCCTCGACGAGCCAGCCAACGGGCTTGACCCCGAAGGCATCGTCTGGTTGCGCGGATTCCTGCGCGACATGGCCGAAATCGACGGCCGCACCGTCCTGGTGTCGAGCCATGTGCTGTCCGAAGTCGAACAAACGGTCGACCGCGTCGTGATCCTCGCGCGAGGCCGGTTGATTTATGAAGGCACCCTCGCCGAACTCGCCTCCGAGCGAGCGACCCTTGTTCGCACACCGACGCCCGATTTGCTGATCAGTGCACTGACCGGGCTTGCCGGTGACGTCCGCTTCGAACGCGGCGTCGACGACCTCATCTACGTGTACGGTGTCGAACCAGATGCCGTCGGACACGCCGCTTGGCTAGCACACATCGAGCTTCGCGAACTGAGCCCGAGGCGCTCCGACCTGGAGAAGGCTTTCCTGCAGCTCACCGCAGCCGGTGGTGTCGGCGAGTGAACCGGCTGATCCGCGCGGAGTTCCGCAAGATCTTCACGACCCGGTTGTGGTGGGCCATGTTGCTCGGTGCGGCCGCTTTCGCGACGCTGGCCACGATCGGTCAGCTCGCCGGCAATGGCGTAGATAGCGCGGCATTGATGTCGGCGCGAACGCAGCAGGCAGTCTTCGCGTCCGCCACCTTCGGCGATATCTTCACGCTCGTCGTGGGCGTCATCGCGATCACTACTGAATACCGACACTTCACGTCGCGGCCTACCTTCCTGAGCGAACCACGACGCGGGCGCATCGTCGTCGCGAAGATGGTTGCGTACGCGATTCTCGGCCTCGGTTACGCGACGGCATGTATTGCGGTGACCGTGGCGGTGGCGGTGCCTTGGTTGGCGACCGAGCACACGACGGTCGAGTGGCAAAATCACGACCTGATCTGGGTGATCGCGGGCGACCTAGCGACGATCACGGCCTTCGCCGTATTCGGGCTCGGTGTCGGCGTTCTCGTGCGAAATCAGATCGCCGCCGTCATCGCCGCCCTGGCCTACTTGCTGGTGCTCGGACCGGTAATGCAAGTCATCCCCGGCGTAAAGGTGATCTACCGGTGGCTGCCAGGCGCGGCAGCTGACGCCGTCACCGACGTCGGCCACTTCAACGACCGACTGCTCAACCCGTGGGAGGGCCTCGCTGTCTTCCTCGCATGGGGAGTGCTCTTTGCGTTGTCGGGCTGGTGGTTCACCGTCCGACGCGACATCCCGTAGGTCGAACATCTTGCAGGTGCTCGGTGATCTGTTTGCCGCGCGATGAGAGCGGTCACTGAGTAAGACCGCGCTGCGTTTCGTGGTAGTAGATGTGTGCAAACCAAAGCTCAGTGACGACGACTTGATGCGCGGTCTGTACGACGAGCACGCATCGGCGCTACTCACCTTCGTGAGCCGCTTGCTCGGCGGCGACCGGCAACAGGCCGAAGACATCGTTCAAGAGACGCTCCTGCGGGCGTGGCGCCACGCCGAGCGCCTGCCGACGGACGGCGTCCGCGCGTGGCTGTTCACGACCGCGCGCCGACTGGTCATCGACAACTACCGCGCGCGGCGCGCCCGCCCTGTCGAGACGGCTGTCGACGTCGTCGCCGCTGCGACCGCACCTGACACGCTCGACGCCGCGCTCGATGCGGTGCTCGTCGCAGACGCGCTCGAGGCGGTCACGCCGGCACATCGGTCGGTGCTGATCGATTGCTATTACCGCGGGCGGACGGCGGCAGAAATCGCCAAGGAGTACGGCCTGCCACCAGGCACGGCGCGATCGAGGATCTTCTACGCCGTCAGAGCGCTACGACTGGCATTCCAAGAACGCGGGGTGACCGGCCCATGACGTGTGAGTTTGAGAGCTGGATTGGGGCATACGTGCTCGACGCCCTCGAGCCTGATGAAACCGCGATCGTGCAATCCCATTTGGCCGGCTGCCCGCAGTGCCAGGACGACATGATCGGGCTCAGCTGGATCCCCGAGGTGTTGCGCCGCGCGCGTCTCGAGGACGTCGACCTACCTGCACGCGAGGGCTCGACGGGCTCTGCCGCTTTGCCGTCGCACGTGATGCTCGACCGTTTGCTCGCGTCGGCGCGCGTGGAGCGGCGGGCGCGCAAGCGTCGTCGCTGGAGTGTGACGATTGCTACCGCCGCGCTCGTAACGGCAGGCGCTGCGGCGACAGCTCTTGCGACCGCGTCCGGGCCGGCACATTCCGTAGTCATTCGAACCGTTGACCCGACCACGCACGTAGAAGCAGCTGTGACCGTGACGCCGCGAAGCTGGGGTAGCGAAGTCGAACTGGAACTCACAGGGGCGTACCCGGATGGCCATTGCTCGTTGCTCGCGCGCGCAACGGACGGCCGTACCGACATCGCTGCGAGCTGGGTGGCATCAAACCAAGGAGGCGCGAATGTGCCTGCAGCTACGGCGATTCGCGCGGGCCAACTCGCCGAATTCGACGTGATCACGTCGAGCGGCCGGCAACTGGCTCGGATCGTCGTCCCGCATCAAAATAACTGAGGTGCTGACAGACGATGCACCGCAAATATAGAGGAGGAACTCACATGGCAACTACTCCGCTAGCTCGCGGATTGAATAGCGCAAGACCCGCCATCCTGCTTGCAACGACTGGGCTTTCCGCGTTGTTGGTAGCCGCGTGCAGCAGCGGCGGATCCAGTGGCGCGACGTCAGGTGGGACCGCGTCAGGAGGCTCGACGAGCTCAGGGACAGGTGGCGCTACGGTGGCCACCCGTGCTGTGTCGGGCATGGGCGATGTGCTCGTCGACGCGAAAGGCCGCACGCTTTACGCCAGTGACCAAGAAGGCGCAGGCAAATTGCTATGCACGACGAGTGACTGCACCGCGATCTGGTCACCGGTCACCATTGCCGCTGGCAAAACGCCGTCAGGACCGGCGCAACTGTCGGGCAAGCTCAGTGTCGTGACGCGCCCCGACGGCGCATCGCAGGTCACGTTGAATGGCAAGCCGTTGTACACATTCTCTTTCGACCACGCGCCGGGCGACGTCGCGGGGAATGGTCAGAAGGACAGCTTCGGTGGCACGAACTTCACCTGGCACGTGGCCACCGCCAGTGGTAGCGGGCCAGCACCTGCGGCGACGTCGAGCCCGCCGTCCGGCAACTACGGTTACTAGGCGTGCGTGCGCTGGTGCATGCGCTTCGGAAGCAGCGAACGCTGAGCGTCGTGAACTGGGTGCTGCGAGTGGTCACAGCCGCCGCGCTCGCGGTCGACAGTTATGTGCACGCAGACCTCGCCGATCGCTACGACCCCAACAGCGACGCGTCGATCAGTCAGGGTGATCTCTTTCGCATCGAAGCCGCCGTCTCGGCACTAGCAGCCTTCGTGATTGTGCTTGTGGCGACGCGCGTCACATGGACGTTCGTGTTTGCGGTAGCAGCGTCAGCGTTGGGTGCCGTACTGCTGTATCGATACCACGATGTCGGCACCCTCGGCCCATTGCCGAACATGTATGAACCCAGTTGGTATCAGGAGAAATCGTTGACCGCGATCGCAGAAGCGGTCGCAACCGCTGCGGCGGCACTCGGCTACTCGACGACCGCATTACGGCTGCGACGCACGGCCGGCTCAGCCCGCGGCAGCCCGCGTATCAGTCCCGTCTCTGGACGCGGTCGGCGCGGATGAGTTCAGTACAGGAAGCCGTAGGCGTCGAGATGCACACGGTCACGCTCGGCGTGCCGTCCGCTCGTGAACCACCTGTCTAGGTCGGGCGAACGAGCCGCGTTTCGTAGGCGAAGATCACCGCCTGCACGCGATCGCGCAGGCCGAGTTTTGAGAGAATCTTGCCGACATGTGTTTTTACGGTTGTCTCTGAAAGTGAGAGCTCGGCGGCGATCTCGAGATTGCTCTTGCCGAGCGCGATCTCACCCAAGACGTCTCGCTCGCGTTCGGTCAGTCTGCTGAGGCGTTGGTCGACGCTCGGCTCATCGCCGTCAGCTTCGCTCCCAGGCAAATGTGCTGCGAAATTCTCCAGCAAACGCCGCGTAACGCGAGGAGCCACCACCGCGTCACCGGTTGCTACGCAACGAATCGCAGCGACGAGGTCGGCTGGTGGCACATCCTTGAGCAGGAAGCCGCTAGCGCCTGCTTTGAGCCCGGCGAAGACGTATTCGTCGAGGTCGAAAGTGGTGAGAATCAGCACCCTCGAATCTGGGTGCTCAGCGGTAATCGCCCGAGTCGCTTTGATGCCGTCGGTGCCGGGCATGCGCACGTCCATCACAATCACATCAGGAGTGAGCTCGGCCGTGAGGCGGATTGCCTCTGCACCATCGCCGGCCTCGCCGATTACGTCGATTCCCTCGTGCGCGTCGAGCACCATGCGAAAGCCGGCACGCAACAACTCCTGGTCGTCCACGAGCAGCACCCGAATCGTCATGTCGTCCGTCCTGGCTCGCGCGAGAGGTCGAACGTCGCCCGTACCCGCCACCCGCGCACAGTATCCGGACCGACTTCGACCGTGCCACCGTAGACAGAAGCACGCTCGCGCATTCCAACGATGCCGTGCCCAGCGACCACGCCGCCGACCGGTGCACCATTGACAAGCCCCGACGATTGGACTGGCTGCAGACCGTCATCGACGACGTCGACGTCGAGGCGATTCTTGGCGAAACGCAAGCGCACGGTCGCGGTATTGGCATCGACAGCGTGCTTCAACGTATTGGTCAGGGCCTCCTGCACCAGCCGATAGACCGCGAGCTGCAGTCCTTGCGGCAGGTCAGCGACCCTGCCCTCACTGATCAACTCACCTTTCAGCCCGGTCAGTCGAACCTGCGCCAATAATTCATCGAGGTCGCCGATACCCGGTTGTGGTTGCAGTGCTGCGGGTTGATCTTCATGCAGGACGCCGAGGAGATTACGCATCTCCGTCAGGGCCTGCCGACCGGTAGCCGAGACTTGGGTTATAGCGTTCGACGCCCTTACCGGATCGGCCTCGAGCGTGAACGATGCCCCATCGGCCAGCGCAATCATCACCGAAAGATTGTGCGCCACGACGTCGTGCATGTCGCGGGCGATCCTCGCTCGCTCGGCGGCGGCAGCGAGCTGTGCCTGCTGGTCGCGTTCAAGTTCGAGGCGCGTGTTGCGATCCTCCAATGCGGCCAAATAGGCGCGGCGGGTTCGCATGTTCGTGCCGATGAAACCTGCGGCGGTCACCATTCCCGACAGGAGCACGAACCCGAGCGGTCCGCGACCACCGCCCGCCCACGACAACGTCGCAAGCAATACGCCGACTTCGAGCACCACGGCAGCCGCGACGGCTCGCCGTCGCGGCTCGTATGCGGCAACTGTGTAGAAAGCGATCAGGAGCGCGACGGCGGCGAAGATTCGCTTGTCACCGAGCCATGACACGAACGCGACCGATGCGATCATGCCGAATACGACGGACGGCGCGCGGCGCCGCCAAATCAACGGAAGCGCGAGCCCGAGGTCGAGCAGGACCCCGATCGGGATGGCACCGCCGTCGTGGCGGACCGAGTGAAGGCCGGGAAGCGCGATGACCAGCGCCAAGCAGATGTCAACGACCGTCATCGTCGGCCTGGCACGGCTCGGACGATGCACGATCGTCGACATCTGCGAGGGCATGGCACCAAGCCTAGGCTCGGCCATCGACTGGGCTGCCTGAAATCACGCGTCGCGACGCCGGAGCACCAGCGCTCCTATGGCGACCGCAGCGACTGCGTAGACCGCGAAGACGGCAATACCGTCCCACGGACTCAAGCTCGATGGATCGCTTACCGTCGTGATGATTTGAGTACCCGCCGGCGTTGGCAAGAACTTGAAGACGTGGTTGTACCACGATGTCGGCAACGCCTGCGCCAGCACCGGCAAGACCAATAACAGACCGAAAAGTGCCGCGAGCGCCCCGCCAGTGTTGCGCAACACGAAGCCGAGACCCACCGCAAGCATGCCCACCAGCGTCAGATAGATCGCGCCGCCGAACACCGCGCGCGCCGCACCGGGAGAACCAAGTCCCACACCGACATGTGCGCTCGATAGAAACATTTGCCCAAGCGTGAAGGCGAGGAAGCTGGAAACCAGCCCGATGACGAACACAACGGCAGCGAACACGGTGAGCTTCGCCCACAGCACAGGAAGCCGCCGGGGCGCGGCTGCAAGGCTCGCGCGAATCATGCCTGTGCCGTATTCACCCGTCACGATGAGTACTCCGAGAACCCCGATCGCCAGGGGTGCAATGAAAAGCCCCCGCAGGCTCACGGCAGCGGCATCAAACCGCTCGGGACCACCGATCCCGAAATGCTTGATGTCGTTGGCACGCAATGCGCTCAGGAGCATTCCGAACCCGACGATGAAGACGACCGCCGTAATGAGGCTGTACACGGTCGAGCGAAGCGAGCGCAGCTTTACCCACTCCGATTTGATGAGCCGCGGCTGCGTAACTCCCCCCGTGCCGAACGCGACGCGATCCGCGATTGCTGTCACACTCACGAGGCGCTCCTTCCAGCAGGCACGGCTTGCAGTTCGTAAGAGTCGGTCGGTGCGATGAACTCGACGGAGTCGCGGGTGACTTCCATGAACGCTTCTTCGAGCGATGCATGTTGCGGCGTGAGTTCAACCAACGCGATTCCGGCATCAGCGGCGATCCGCCCGATGCGCGTGCTGTCGACACCGCTGACGTCGAGGACGTCGCTATCCCGGCCGGCAATGACAACTCCTTCACCAGCAAGCAAACCCCGCAAGCGTGCGGCTTCCGGCGTCCTGACTTTGACCTGATCGCGCGATGCCATGCGGGTGAGTTCGTCGACCGTGACGTCGGCGAGCAGCCGACCGCGACCGATGACGATGAGATGCGAGGCCGTCAGCGCCATTTCACTCATCAGATGCGATGACACGAAAACGGTGCGTCCCTCGGCCGCCAAGGCTTTTAGCAGGTTTCTCATCCACAAAATGCCCTCGGGGTCGAGCCCATTCACTGGCTCATCGAGGATCAACGTCGCGGGGTCGCCCAACAAGGCCGATGCGATTCCCAGCCGTTGCCCCATGCCGAGGGAGAAACCGCCGGCACGCTTCTTGGCAACGTCGGTCAGGCCGACCAGGTCGATCACTTCTTCAACCCGGCGCCGTGGGATACCTGTCGTCGCAGCAAGTGCAAGCAGGTGGTTGCGAGCAGATCGCCCCGTATGAATTGCCCTCGCCTCGAGTAGGACGCCCACTTCGCGAAGCGGCGCGCCATGCTCGGAATAGGGCCGTCCGTTGATCCTCGCGGTGCCAGCGGTTGGGGCGTCGAGTCCGATGAGCATGCGCATCGTCGTCGACTTGCCAGCACCGTTCGGACCTAGAAATCCAGTTACGATTCCCGGCTTGACTTCGAACGTCAAATCATCGACGGCGAGTTTCTCGCCGTACCTCTTCGTCAATCTGCGCGCTTCGATCACGTTGCTCCTCCAGCCGGTCGGCGCCTGTCGACATCGAGGCTAGGCAGGTCACGGCTAAGCAAGCGACCTTCGCACGTACCATCGTGCGAGCCGTCCGCGCTCATCCCTGCGAAGTAGTTACCTCGGCCCCACGGCCGAGCCGCGAGACGGCGTCGAGTTCCCCGGAGATGTGATCGAAGATCTCGAGACGATTCCTGCCGCGGGCTTTCGCTTGGTACATGGCCGTGTCGGCCTGATGCAAGACGTCGTCAGCTGTGGCTGCGCCATCGCGACGTGCGTCGACTCTGGCATAGGTGATGCCGATGCTCGCCGTAACCGGGTAGTCGATGCCTCCGACCCTTACCGGCTGCCGCAATGCCTCGATCACCCGCCCGGCAACGCTGACGGCAGGGCACCCGGCACGTCGATCCGTGGAACGCCGGTCTTCCTGTGCCGGATTCGCTCCACGGGTGCGCCCGCGAACCCACGGCTCGATCACGATGACGAACTCGTCGCCGCCTACTCGCGCGACGACGTCGCCATCGCGCAGAACAGCGCTGACCCGCCGGGCAACCTCAATCAGCACGGCGTCCCCCGCGCCGTGCCCGCCGTTGTCGTTAACCCGCTTGAATCCATCAAGGTCGCAAAACAGCACGGCAACCTCGAGTCCTTCGCAGTCGGGCCGGGTGAGTGCAGCGCCGAGGCGTTCGACGATGAGCGCTCGATTCGGCAACCCGGTCAGGTAGTCATGTCGTGCGGCGTGCACGAGGCGCTGCTCCGCTTCGACCACATCGGTGACATCGCGGATGACGGCCAGCACTTCGCAAACGCGACCGTCGCCGTCGCGTCGAAACGGCGTGATGCGATGGCTCAACCAGCGCCAGCGACCGTCGGCATGTCGTGCCCGGTATTGCGCCTGCTCGACCTGCCCGTCACCAAGCTCCAGGGCCGCGGCCCTGAAAGCTGCCAATTGTCGGATGTCGTCAGGGTGCACAAGCGCCAGAATCCCTTGCGCATCAAAGGAACTCAGCTTCTCGTTGTCGTAGCCGAGAACCCCACGACCACGCGAGCGATAGATGACGGTGCCGGTTCGCACGTCGGTGACGAATGTCGAGTCTGGGATTGCCGTCAGCACCGCATCGAAAAATGCATTCGCGCGTCGTGCGGCCTGCTCGGCGGCATTCAACTCAGTGACGTCGAGCAACGTTCCCCTGCCCTGCAGAGGCCTTCCATCGGAATCTCGCTCAACTTCGACGTTCGAGCGGAGCAACCGCTCCGCTCCGTCGTGCACCCGGCGGATCCGGTATTCACACGTGTACGTGCCACCAGACTCCAGCGCCGCGTGCCATGAGTTAGTCGCGAATGCGACGTCTTCGGGATAGATCAGTTCGAGAATCAGTTGCGGAGTGAGCGCACCTGGTTCCAGACCCCACAACCGGCACATTTGATCGGAGAATGTCCATACGTCGGTACAAAAATCGTATTCGAAACTGCCCACCTGCCCGAGCCGCTGGGCTTCTGCCAGCCGGCGGTGCTCCTCCGCAAGCGCCCGCGAAGCCACCCGGTCGGCAGTGACATCAGTCAGCGCCGCCACCGCACCGATCACGTCACCGGCAGCACTGGTGATTTGTCGTCCACGCACCACGATGTCGCGATACGGGCCGCCGGCCGGCCCGGCGACGACGTCGAGCCTCGTGACTGGATCGCCGCGTAGCGCGCGCAGCAATGGATAGTCGCCCGCATCGAGCTTCCGGCCATGCTCGAACACGTCGATGCGCGAGGCGATCTGCGACGAGACGAGGCCGTCGATTCCGGTCTGCAGCCCAAACATCTCGCGTTCTGCGCGGTTGCTGACGACGAAAACACCGTCGGCGTCACACGACACGATTCCGACGTCGATCGTCTCGAGAAGTGCGTCGGTGAAGCTCTTCCGGCTGGCCAGTTCTGCATGCGCAGCCGCGAGGTCGCCGAGGCCGTCGCCATTCACCAATCGCCCGCTCGTGCGCAGCATCCGGCCGGCGATGATTGCCGGGCGTCCCATCCGAGAGGCCTTGCGCGTCGCCAACGGCGTCATCCTCCTAGGGCGCGTGCACCACAGCCGGGCTTACGCGGACAAGCCCGAATAGCCCGAGTCGGTAGACCCGGGCGGTGGGAAGCTACTGCTTCCATTCGACCATCGGCCGGCGGCTCGCTGAGTTGAGGAGTCCGGTTGAACGCACAACGGCCGCGTATCTGGTTGGGTGCTGATAGAGACCTCGACCCTCGGAGGGCACGTGGCACTGCGGATCATCGTCGGCTTGAGCGTCACCGTCATCGCGTTCGCCATAGCCGGACGACGGCTCTGGTGGCTTTTCCGCTTGATCACAGTCGGCCAACCTGCCGCCGACCGGATCGGGGCGCGTAAAGCGACCGCCACCAAGGGCAGCACAGCCGAGGCAACCGAGGTAATCGGGCAGCGCAAGCTGCTCGCGTGGACCGTGCCAGGGCTCGCACACGCCTTCACGTTCTGGGCATTCATCGTCTTGATGCTCACGATCATCGAGGCGTACGGCGCGCTCTTCGACGATCAGTTCGGCATCGGCGCCTGGACGGGCCTCGGGTTCATCGAAGACCTGTTCGCGGTTGCCGTCCTCGGGGCGCTTGTGGTGTTCACAGTGATCAGATACCGCCAGTCGCCCGCCCGCCGCGGGCGGGCATCAAGGTTCTACCGCTCACACACTGGCGCCGCATGGGGGATTCTCATCATGATCTTCGCCGTGATCGCCACCTTGTTGGTGTATCGCGGGGCGCAGATGAACACCGATCATTTTCCGTACAAGCCTTACCCGTGGTCGTTCGCGTCGTGGGTGATCGGGCGTGCGTTACGCCCGCTCGGCGCAGCGAACCAAGGCGTCGAGACATTCTTCATTTTGGCGCAACTGGTCGTGGTGCTCGCATTTCTGGTGTTCGTCACGTACTCCAAGCATCTGCACATCGTGCTCGCGCCGTTCAACATCTACCTTGCCCGCAAGCCAAACGCGCTCGGCCCACTGTTGCCGATGTATTCGGGCGACCATCTCATCAACTTCGAAAATCCGGCGGACGACGACAACTTCGGCCGAGGCAGGATCGAAGACTTCACCTTCAAGGGCTTGCTCGACTTGGCCACATGCACAGAATGCGGCCGTTGCCAGTCCGCTTGTCCTGCCTGGAATACCGGCAAGGTGCTCAACCCCAAGCTGATCGTCACCGAGTTGCGCGACCACCTTTTCGACTCAGCGCCGCGACTGCTCGGCGGCCACGCCACCGCCTCCCAGCTCCCGCCACTTGTCGGTATCGCGGACGACGGTGGCGTCATCGACCCCGAGGCACTATGGGCCTGCACCTCGTGTGGTGCGTGCGTACAGGAGTGTCCCGTCGACATCGAGCACGTCGACCACATCATGGACATGCGGCGCCACCAGATGCTCGTCGAGTCGGCGTTTCCGAGCGAGGCGGGCGGCATGCTGCGCAACCTCGAAAATGCCGGAAACCCCTGGGGAATGCCGGCGTCGAGCCGGCTTGCGTGGGCCGACGGCCTCGACTTCGAACTGCGCGTCATCGGTGCCGGTGAGCAAATCCCCGACGAGGTCGAGTACTTATTCTGGGTGGGCTGTGCCGGCGCATCAGACGACCGGGCCCGACACACCACTCGTGCGGTTGCCGAATTGTTACATCGGGCAGGGGTGCAGTTCGCTGTTCTCGGTCCGCTCGAAACCTGCACGGGAGATCCGGCCCGGCGCATGGGCAACGAGTTTGTCTATCAGATGCTGGCCCAGCAAAACATCAGCACATTAAGGGAAGTCAAGGCCCGCAAGATCGTCGCCAGCTGCCCGCACTGCTTCAACACGATCGGCCGTGAATATCCGCAGCTGGGTGGCAACTTCGAGGTGGTGCACCACACCGAGTTGTTGACGTCGCTTGTGTCGCAGGGACGACTGCAGTCGTCGACCGCTATCGACGCAACACTGACCTACCACGACCCGTGTTTCCTCGGCCGGCACAACTCGGTCTACGACGCACCGCGCGATGTGCTGTCGTCGGTACCAGGTATTACGGCGGTCGAGATGCCGCGCTGCCGCGAGCGCGGATTCTGCTGCGGGGCGGGTGGCGCCCGGATGTGGATGGAAGAGCGAGTCGGAAAGCGCATCAATCACGAGCGCATCGACGAGGCGTTGGCAATCGATCCCGACATTGTCGTCACCGCATGTCCGTACTGCCGCGTGATGCTCGGAGACGCCGTCAAGGATCGGCAGTCGTCTGGTGCCGCGCGCGGCGATGTCGTGGTCATCGACGTCGCCGAGGTGCTGCTGCGCTCGGTGCGTGGCCCCGCCCCGCAAGGCTCCCCAGGCGTCGGGTGACGATCGGCACGGTAGGCCGCGCTCAATGTCACCCAAACGCGGTCACCTAAATGCGGTAGTTAGCCCGAATGGCGTAGCACGGATTCGCCCGAACGGGTCAAGTTCGGCCGCACCGCTGCCGAAGCTCACAGCATCGGGTTCCGGGGCAGTTCCGGCGGAAGGGACGACATGGCTACCAACGCGCAACGAACGATCGTGATCGAGGACGACTCGCTGGCGACGTCCGCCGAACGGCCTGCCAACGCACGCGACGATTTCGAGCTCCCCACGTCGTCGCCCCGCGGCTTTCGACTGGGTCGGCGGGAAACCGATCGCGAGCGCTTCGCCGCGCAACGCACCGTCGAGACGTTGCGTCAACGCATCGCCGAACTCGAAGCCGAGCGTGCCCGTGCGCCCCAGCTCGAACTCGCCAAACTCGACCCCCTCCAGATCGCCGGGCTCGCAAGTGAGACCGCCGTGATGATTCTCCGCAGCGCCCGGACCGAGGCCGACGCGCTCATGGCACAGGCGCAGGCTCAGCGTGACGACGCCGAAGCGGCAGCCGAGACATTGCTCGCCGACGCCGGGGCGCGCGCCGAAAAAGTCGCCGCCGACGCCGAGTTGCGCGCGAAGCAAACCTTCACCGAGGCCAAGACCCGCGCCGACAAGCTCGATGCGCAGTCCCAAGCACAGGCTGCCGAATTGCGTGAGCGCGCCGAGACGCTCGTGCGCGACGCGAACGCGCAGGCCGAGAAGCTACGCTCCGAGACCGAAACTGCGGTTTCCGACCAGCTTCGGGTCACCGCCGAGCAGGTGGAGGCAGCGAAGGCCGCTGCGGTCGCCGAAGTCGAGCGGTTGCGCGAAACCTCTGAAGCTCAGGCCGAAGCAACGCATGCAAAGGCGCAGGCCGAGGCGGCACGCATCGTCAAAGAGGCGGCTGCTCGTCGAGATGGTCTGATCGCCGATCTCGAAGCCCAGCGCCGCATCGTCGATGCGATGATCGACGACAGCAGCGCGGTGCGAGCCGTGCTTATCGAGGCCTACGGCAAGTCGCGCGACACTCTCGAACTCGCGATCGCGAAACTCAACGGCCCACTCGACACCGCTGGTCGTCAAGCCGCGGCCATCGCCCGCGAAATCCAGGCGATCCAGGAATAGCGCGAACCGAGCTCAGCCGGCGAATGGCAGCGCAGCTCGGCCGCGTACACCGGGCGTGCAATGAAAGATCGACCCGGCCTCGGGCTGGACGTCGTCAGGCAGATTCTCACGCGACGTCGTGATGAAGAGCTGATCGAGGTTCTCGCCGCCGAAGGTACAGGCCGTCACCTGCGACACAGGCAACTCGACGACGCCGTCGAGCGTGCCGTCCGGCCGGTACCGATGAACGGCGCTGCCTGCGTAAAGGGCGACCCAGACGTAGCCCTCGGCGTCAACAGTCAATCCGTCGGGAATCCCGTCGGCGATCGCGACCAGCGTGCGTCGTCCGGCCAAACCCGCTGACGCGTCGTAGTCGAATGCGTCGATGCACCTGGTCGCCGAGTCGACGTAATACGCCGTCCGGCCGTCGGGACTCCAGTCGATGCCATTCGAACAGGTGACATCGCCGAACAGATGAGTTACCGAGCCGTCGGCATCCAACCGATAAACCGATGCCCGACCGGGTGCCTGGTCGTAGGCGATCGACCCGCAGTAGAACCTGCCTTGCGGATCGCAGCCGCCCTCGTTCATGCGAAGAGACGGGTCATTCCACACCTCGGGCAACGCGGTGAGCGAGCCATCAGTGGCCTCGAGCACGAAGCCGCGCTCAACCGCGATGACGGCCCCGCCGCTTCGTCGAGGCCTAACGGCCGCAGCGATCGAGCCGACGTGACGACGCGCCACCGACCGGTCGGCACCGATCGACAACACGTCGCCCGCGAACATGTCGACACACCGGAGGCCGCCCCAACTCGGCGACCACACGGGACCTTCGGCGTGAAAGGCGACCGGCTCGGTGTACTGCTCGACGATGGTCACGCCGGTCATGGTGCCAGCTCGACGACAACTAGCGGGACCCGGGCAGGTAGGTCGACATGCGGACCGTCGTGCCTCCCTCGCCGCTCCTGATCTCGACGAGGTCGCACAGTTGGTGCACCAACCACAGACCCCTGCCGCCTACCGCATGCAGCGGTCCACGCATGCGACCAACGAGAGCCTGGCCGATGCGTCCGCTGTCGCGAACCTCGCACACGATGGCATCACCCGACACCCACAGGCGCATCTCGCCGTGGCCACCGCCGTGACGGAGGCTATTCGTAGCCACCTCATTCACGGCGACTAGGACGTCGGCTGTGCGGTGCGGCGACAAACCCGCCTGCGTTGCGTGTTCAAAGACAACTCGACGCACCGCCGGCAGCTGTCCGGCTCCGAACACCGTCAGGATGGACGACGCAGGCGGCTGGGCGAGCGGACGGTCGAAATCGTCGGTCGACTTCGGGCCTCCAGTGAAGCTCGCGCTCGGCGCGAGCTCACCGGCCACGTAGGTGAGCGGATGCGAACGCCTGGCCGCCTTGACGACGTCGCCATCGAGCGCGCTTACGTCATAGGGACACATCAGCGGAAAGCCTGCAACATCGGCAAACGCGAGATTGAGCAGTTGCTCGTGCCATTCGCATTCGACGAGCTCTGCGGCAGAGCGGCCGGCCCACACCGGCTCGCCGATACCGCGTACGCCCTGCCTCTTGTTGCGCGAAACGAAGTTTTGCCACAGCGAGATGATGCGACCCGGATTGCGACCGTGTTCAGACATGTCGACGAGCTCGACGCTCGGCGCGGCCACCCAGGCGCATTCGCGCAACATCGAATACCGCGGCGTCGGAACCGCAACGAGCACTGCCTGGTCGGCCTCGATGCCGCGAGCCACGAAGTCGCTCGTCACCGCCACATAGTCGTCGGCGTTGTCGTAGAAGTACGCATGGTGAAGGAACGCGTCGTCGCCCGTGGCGACAGAAACTACGCTCACGTCACCTCCCGCCTGCAAGCGACCATAGTCGCTTGCGCGCGCAAGCAACGCTGGCGGCAAGGCCATTTCGACCTGCCGGACGCAGTCCGGGCCGTCCGCTGGCAAGTCGATCGAGATCGGGCACCGGACAGGAGCGCGCAAAACTGGTCTAGTCCAGTACAAATCATTGGACACGGAAGACCTCTTAGGGGATAGGCAATCTGACCCTGCCGATCAACGACCTGGTCAAGCTCTTGACCGATTGGTCTAGGCCATTTAGCGTCTGCACATTGCGCGTCCCCGCGCGTCGTGACGGTCCGATCTCACTGGCCCGTAGCGCCCCGTTCCAGCTAGCTCCCGTCAAGCCCCAGCCAAGCACCAAAGGAGATGCATCACATGCCACGCATGCCTCGCATGGCACGGCACACCGCGCGCCGCGGGATCGCGCTCGCCGCCGCGCTCGCGATCCCGCTCGCACTTGCACCTGCCGCGGCAGCACACGACAACGGCAAGGGAAATGGCCAAGGCCCCGACGTCCGTTCCGGCTACTACACGCAGTGGTCGGTCTACAGCGGGTTCACCCTGAAGAGCGTCATCGACAACGGCGACGCCTCTCACCTGAACGAAATCGACTACGCCTTCATCAATGTCGCCCCCGAAACGACGGGCAAGCTCGGCGGCACCGACCAGTACGTGCCAGTGGCTGACACACCGATCGAGTGCCGCAGCATTGACCCGTGGGCCGACTACCAAATGCCATTCGGGGGTGTGGGCCAGCCTGCGAGCATCGATGGCAGCGCCGACGATTGGTCAGGCCTGCAGGGCAACTTTAAGCAGATTCTTGAGTTGAAGGCGAAATACCCGAACATCAAGGTGATCGCGTCACTCGGCGGGTTCACGCTGTCTGACTGGTTCTCCGATGCAGCACTAACCGAGCAAACACGCGAGCATCTCGTGCAGTCATGTGTGAACATGTTGATCAACGGCAACCTGCCTGGGCTACCCGAGGGTGCCGCGAAGGGCGTCTTCGACGGCATCGACGTCGACTGGGAGTACCCCGGCGTGCCAGGTGATCACGCCACGACGCTGCCACCGGTCGCTGGCCCGACCGCTCGTCCCGACGACACCAAGAACTTCACGGCGTTGTTGCGGGAATTCCGCAGCCAACTCGATCAGGCCGCGGCCACCTCGCCCATCAATGGCAAGAAGCCTCACTACCTGCTGACCGCGGCCCTCTCGGCGAACCCGAGCACGATCGCAAAACTTCAGGTGAAGGACATTTCACGCACGCTCGATCAACTCGACGTCATGGATTATGACTTCCATGGCCCGTGGGAGGCGACTGGTCCGACCGACTTCCAGTCGGAGCTTTACCCCTCACCCAAGGAAACCCCGGCCAACCAGTTCAGCGTCGACTCCTCGATCAACACCTACCTGGCCGCAGGTGCCGACCGCGGCAAGCTGATCGTCGGCGTGCCGTTCTACGGCCACGGATGGACAGGCGTGCAGGACGGCGGCACCCACGGCCTCTACCAACCGGCCACTGGTCCGACAGCGGCTGACGGCGGGACGGCGACCTGGAACGTCGTTTCAAAACTCGGCTACCAGCCGTATCGCGATCCCACCACGGGCGGCTACTGGGTCTACGACCCGGCGTCGACGAACCTCTATGTCATCGACGACCCGACCGAGATCGTGCAGAAGATGCAGTACGTCACCCAGCGTGGATTGGGTGGCGCGTTCTACTGGTCACTCGACGGCGACGATAGCGCCGGCTCGTTGGGCGCCGCAGTCGACCTCGGGCTCGCCGGACACTGATCCCTGACCCCGCGAAACTGAAGTCGACGCGAACGGGTCGGTGCGAGCGCAGCAATGCGTTCGCGCCGGCCCGCGCCGTTTTGCCGTTCGTTACAACGATTCTCGGACGACGTCGTCGGCCACCTTGTCGGGCCGCAGCCCCCGCCACGACGGATGGCGCAGCCGGTTGTCGGTGGTCCAGTCGCCGAAGACGACCTCACCAACGAGCTCCGGCCGTACCCAGCGTGCGTTTCGCGCGACGTCGGCTGGCGCGTCGTCGATCGCGGGCCTCGGCGTCGTCAACGGCTGCAGGCGATGCGCGAGATCGGTCAACATTCGGTCGGTGAAGCCAGTTCCGACCTGTCCCGCATAGCGCAGCTTGCCATCGACATGCACTGCGAGCAGCAGCGCGCCGATGCCACCCGACCGTCGTCCTGACCCTTCTTCCCAGCCAACGATCACGACTTCCTGCATGCGCTGATGCTTCACTTTTACCCACGCGGGCGACCTGCGACCCGGAAGGTAAAGCGAATCCCGGCGTTTGCAGACAACACCTTCGAGTCCGGTCTCGTGACTGGCCCGCATGGCTTGAACCGGATCTCCTTGAAATGCCGGCGGCACAGCAACCAGCTCGGATTTGAGGTCGAGACGCTCTAGTAGCTCGCGACGCTGGTCGTACGGCACCTGCAAAAGTCGTTGGCCGTCGATACTCAGGACGTCGAAAAGCAGGTAGTGCACGGGAACGCGTTCACCGAGCCGGCGCGCCTTGGTTGCATCGGCCACGTGCATTCGCGATTGCAGCAGCCCGAAGTTCGGCCGTCCTGCGTCGTCCATCGCGACGATTTCGCCGTCGAGGATGACATCGTGGCCAACCAAGCTCGCCAATTTTTGCAGCTCAGGATAGGAAATGCTGATCTCGCGATCGTTGCGACTGAGCAGTCGCACCGACGAACGGTCAACGTAGGCGATGGCGCGCACGCCATCCCACTTCATTTCGACCGCCCACTCATCGAGCTGCCGCGAGGGAAGCTCGCCCGCGGTCGCGAGCATCGGCCGAATCGACGAACTCACCAAAGAATCCACAGTCGGACTCACCGACAAATGTGAGGGTCCGAGCTCATGCTCCGAAACTACCTGTGAGTTATCCGACGTCCTGCACGGGTGGCTCGCTGTCGGTGTCGACGCTCGGCGAGATTGCCAGCAGGGTGCGATCGCGATCGAGCGCGGCCTGCAAGAACGGAGGCAACTGCCAACCGCTGCTTACGCCGGCCTGGAACATCGCCACCCGGGCCTCGATCACCTCGCCCGCCAGCCGCTCGACCTCACCAGGAGCCGCCCCATGGCGTTCCGCGTACTCGAGTTCAGCGGTGGCGTCGCGCCAACGTCGTCCGGCAAGCTCCGGTTCCGCGTCGGGCTGAGATCCCGCAGACACGCCTCGCCACCTCCCTCGTCCCCTATGCCAAGTCTGCCTCGGGCGATATGCGGCCGCATCCACCGAATGTCCATTCCTGGTTGCCCAAGGGGGCAAAATCCAGGAGGCCAAATGCCCGCACCAAGAGCGTCCGCCTGAAGGCTGGCTCACGGCGCGCCGTGCGGTTCCCGCACGCTCGCGGGCGCGCCTGCCATGATTGGCGAAAGCCCGCTCACCGTGCGCGAAGGACTCCCGATGGCCCTGAAGATCTCCAACACTTTGATCGACGACCTTGATGGCGGCAAGGCGGTCGAGACGGTCACGTTCGGAATTGATGACCAGACCTTCGAGATCGACCTCGGCAAGCGCAACGCTGATCGTTTGCGCGCGACGCTGGCGCCCTATGTTTCCGCCGGTCGCCGCATGGTCAAGACCAGGGGCCGCGGTCGCTCGCGTCTCGTCGTCCAGCGCAGGGTCGATGTCGCGGCAGATCCTCGCGCGGTAAGGGCCTGGGCTCGTGCCAACCGGGTCGCGGTGCCCGAGCGCGGCCGTATTCCCGCCGCCGTCATCGAGCAATATCGCGCCGCCGGCCACTGAGACTGCGCAACGCCGGAATCGCCGCCTTGATCGCGGCGACCTCGTTCGCGTCGAGTTCGGCAAGGCTTGCTGCCAGCAAGGTCGTCCGCTCATCGGCTGCCTGACCGACGACGGCCCTACCCCTGTCGGTTAACGAGATGAATGCCGACCTCGCATCGCTTGGATCAGCGCGGCGCTCGACCAGTTCACGTCTGACCAGCTCGTCGACCGACCGAGACGTGGTCGGCGCTGCAACGCCTTCGCGTCCGGCAAGCTCGTGCAATCGCAGGCTTCCGCATTCGTCGAGCGTCACCAGCGCCGATAGCTGCGACGGCGTGAGGCCGCCATTCGCCGCGCGCGTACGCCGGGCCAGCCGGCTCATGGTCACGCGCAGCTCGGCTGCCAGCGCAATGAGTTCTTGATCGGACGACGGTGGCGTCGCTGCGGCTTGTGGTTTCACGGTTGCAATCCCACCGCGTCGGCTACCCGTTCGTCGTGAACGTAACGGCCGCCACGCAACATCGACGCGACCGCACCAATCAACGACATCACGATCGCCATCGTGAACACGATCACCAGGCCATGATGGAACGGACCCGAGATGAGAGACGGAAAGAACGCGTGACCGGTGAGCGTGCTGGCATCTGACGCCGGCAACGACGACAGCGTTTGGCTGCCGACCAGGCTTTGCACCGGGTTATAGCCCAGGAAGGCAGCGAACAGACTGCCTACCGGCGGCGCATTACCGATTTTCGTCGCCACGTCGGCCGGCACACCATGACTTTGCAACCCAGCGGTCAGCGTGTGTGGAAGCGTCGATGCGAGGCCCACGATCATCAGCGAGAAGAACACTCCGATCGACAACGACGTGCCGGAGTTGAAAAACGTCGCACGCATGCCGGACGCCGAACCGCGCTGGTTCGCCGGCACGCTGTTCATGATGCCGGTTGTATTAGGAGCAGAGAAAAGTCCTGACCCGATGCCGTTGACGGCAAGCAGCAAGGCGAACAGCCAGTACGGGAAATCCGTCGGGAGTAAGGCGAATCCAACGAAGCTTGCGGCCACGACGAGCAGGCCACCAGTGGCGAAGGTGCGGGCCCCGAAGCGATCCGACAGGTGGCCCGACAGTGGGCCGGCGAACAGAAACGCAGCGGTCAAAGGTAGAAGGTAGATGCCGGCCCATAACGGCGTGTCTTCGAACCGGTAGCCGTGCAATGGCAACCAGATGCCTTGCAGCCAGATGATGAGCATGAACTGCAGACCGCCACGCGCGATCGATGCCAGCAGACCGGCCAGATTGCCCGCGCTAAATGCCTTGATCCTGAACAAGCCCATGGCGAACATCGGCTGGGCGACTTTGGTCTCGACGATGCCGAACGCGACCAGTAAAAGGCATCCGCCGATGAGCCCGGCAAGCACCCACGGATCGGTCCAGCCCATGTCCGAGTTGCCGTAAGGCTGGATGCCGTACGTGATTGCCGCCAACACGGCTGTTAGACCTACGGCGAACAACGCATTACCCCACCAGTCGATGCGCGCCGCGTTGCGTGCGCCGATCTCGTGCAGGCTCTTGTACGACCAGATCGTGCCGAGTAATCCGAAGGGCACCGACACAAAGAACACCAGACGCCAGTCGACTTCCGAGAGCAGGCCACCGGCGATCAGCCCGATGAACGAGCCCGCGAGCGCGGCTACCTGGTTGATGCCGAGAGCCATTCCGCGTCGGTCGGAGGGAAATGCGTCGGTGAGAATCGCGGTCGAGTTCGCGAACAGCATCGCGGCCCCGACACCCTGAACGACGCGCCAGATAATGAGCCACAGCGCGCCGTCGCTGCCGTGCAACGGGTCGAGCGCTAGCCCTACTGAGCCGATGGTGAAGATCAGAAAACCCATGTTGTAGATGCGCACCCGGCCGAAGATGTCTCCGAGCCGGCCGAGCGAGACCACCAACACTGCCGTGACTAGCAGGAAGCCCATCAAAATCCAGAGCAGGTAACTCACGTTTCCCGCTGCCAGCGGATCGAGCCCGATCCCCCGGAAAATCGCCGGTAGCGAGATGATCACGATCGATGAGTTGATCGTCGCCATCAACATGCCGAGGGTGGTGTTCGACAGCGCGACCCATCGATAGCGTGGATGTTGCGCGTCGAGGGCGTAGCGGCTGAGACCCCGGCTGGTGCCCCCGTTTGCACTAGGGGCGTTTTTTGCTTCCATCGGGTGGGGCACCTTTGGCTGAGTACTTCGTTACCAACAAGTAACTATCTCGCCCAAACTACCCGCTCGCTAACCGATGCAACGACGGTTCTTCGCTACTCACGACGACGGGTGCGCGCGACGATTACGCTGGAAGCCCGATCGGAGGTGTGGCGGTGCCATTCGACCTGAGCATGACCAAGCTCTTGGTGCTCGGCGTTATCGCCATGATCGTTTTCGGCCCTGACAAGCTCCCGCAGGTTGCTCGGGACGCGGGCCGCATGCTTCGCCAGTTCCGGGCGTTCGCCCAGCAAGCCCGCACCGAGTTGAAGTCGGAACTCGGCGATGCGGTCGGCGACTTCGACATCGAAGATCTGAATCCGAAGCGGTTCGTCCGCAAGCACCTGCTCGAAGGCTTCGACGACACCGCGGCCGACGTCCGTGCCTCTGTCGCCGACATCCGCTCTGCGGTCTCATCGACCGGGTCGGCGGCACGCTCGGCCGTCGGAGCCTCCGCGGTGATGGCTACCGCAGTGGTCGCCTCGACGTCCTCATCCGCCTCGACGTCCTCAACCGCCTCAACCGCCTCAGGGACCGAACCGACCTCGACCTCGACCACCGCCACGGTCGGCACGCACATCGGCAGCGCTCAGCTCAGTGCAGCGGTGCCCTTCGACTCCGACGCGACCTGACCCGCGATCGCTCATGAGTCCCGCCCGCTCGGGCGCGACTGCACGCCGGTAGGCTGATCCACGCCAATCGACCACAAGTCGTCGGCTGCCGCGAGCACCCCGAAGCGTCCACGTCGAGCTTTCGAGTCAACGCGCCCGACGCATACGTTGCGCGGGGCGAGCCGATGAAGGTCAAAGAGATCATGAAGGCTCCGGTCTACACGGCCGGGGTCGACATGCCGGTTGCCGACGTAGCGAAGCTGCTCGTCGACCACCGAATCAGCGCGGTGCCCGTTCTCGACGCCGGGGGCGCTGTGGTCGGCCTGGTCAGCGAACACGACCTCATCTCCCGCGACGGAACGACGGCGTCCGACCTAATGTCGCCCGGCATCGTCAGCGTCACTGAAGATGCCGACGTCGACGACGTCCGGCACCTGCTTGTCGACCGTCGGATCCGGCGAGTGCCGGTGCTGTCCGGCGGCCGACTCGTCGGAATCGTTTCGCGAGCCGACATCGTCGCACTGATCGCGATGGAATGGGTGTGCGAGGTCTGCGGCACTCAAGTGCGGGGTGAGAAGCCGCCGGCGTCATGCCCGACCTGCGCGGCCGACACCGTCCGGTTCGTCCATCAACCCCAGCCGCCCGGCACCTGACCCACGCACTGCCAACGTCACCGACGATCGCCCGCCCGGAGACCCCAAGGAGACACCGTGCCAACGGCACGCACAACCACAGCTGCACCTGCAGCCCGAAAGCGCACAGCTGCACCTGCAGCCCGAAAGCGCACCGCTGAGCCTGCAGCCCGAAAGCGCACCGCTGAGCCTGCAGCCCGGAAGCGCACCGCTGCGCCAGCAGCCCAGAAGAAAACATCCGGCAAACCAACCGCTGCATTCCGCGGCGAGTCGCCGGAGCGGCTGCGCGACTACTACCGGCGGATGCAGTTGATTAGACGTTTCGAAGAGCGCACTGCCGAGATGTACCAGCGGGCCAAGATCGGCGGCTACTGCCATCTGAACCTCGGCGAAGAAGCCACCGTCGTCGGGCTGATGGATGCCATGGCGCCGCACGACTACCTCTTCACCACCTATCGCGAGCACGGCTACGCGATCGCCCGCGGCATCGAGCCTGGCCGGGTGATGGCCGAACTCTTCGGTCGCACCACCGGCGTCTCGCACGGGTGGGGCGGTTCGATGCACTTGTTCGACGTCGAGAAGCGCCTCCTCGGCGGCTACGCCATCGTCGGTGGCCAGATCCCGCCGGCAACCGGCGCGGCACTCGCGATCGCCTACCGCGGCCCGGGCGGCCCCGAGACCGAGGCCGTCGTCTGTCAGCTGGGCGACGCAACGACCAACATCGGCGCCTGGCACGAATCGCTCAACATCGCCGCGATCTGGAAGCTGCCGATCGTCTTCGTGATCGTCAACAACCAGCTCGGCATGGGCACCACCGTCGAGAAGGCCTCCGGTGAGCCCGATCTCTACAAGCGGGGTGCCGCCTACCGCATCCCAGGCGTCCGTGTCGACGGCAACGACGTCGTGGCCTGCCGCGACGCCATGACCGAAGCACTACGGCTGGCCCGCGAGGAGCGGCAACCCAACATCCTCGAGGCGGTGAGCTGGCGATTACGCGGCCACTCCGTCGTCGACCCAGCTAGCTACCGCAGCAAGGAGGAGATGCAGCGGCTGCACGACCTCGACCCGTTGACCGCTTACCGCAAGCAGCTCCTTGAGAGCGGTGTGCTCGACGCCGCACAGGCCGACGCGATCGATGCCGAGGTCGAGACCGAAGTCGCGGCGAGCATCGAGTTCGCCGACAGCTCGCCGTTCCCGAGCCCCGACGGTCTGTTCACCCACGCCTATGCAACGCCGGTCGCCAACGCGCCGCACGAGCTGCCAGGCGATCCATTGGCCGCCGGCATGTCGTTCGCCGCCGATCTCTCATTCACGCCGTAGCGAAGGGCGATTCACCGTGGCTGTCATCACCTATCGCCAGGCGCTGAACGAGACGTTGCGCTCTGAATTGCTGCGTGACCCTGACGTGTTCTTGATGGGCGAAGAGATCGGCATCTTCGAGGGCTCCTACAAGATCACCGCCGGGTTATTGAAAGAGTTCGGCCCCGAACGGGTGCGCGATACCCCGATCGCCGAAGAAGGCTTCGTGGGCGCGGCGATCGGCGCGGCAATGCTCGGCCTGCGGCCGGTCGTCGAGATCATGACGATCAACTTCTCGATCGTCGCACTCGACCAGATCGTCAACCATGCCGCGAAAATCCACACCATGTTCGGCGGCCAGTCGAAGGTGCCGATGGTGATCCGCACCCCGGGCGGCGGCGGCCAGCAGCTCGCGGCGACGCACTCGCAAAACATCGAGGTCTGGTACGCCCATGTCCCGGGTCTGAAGGTCGTGGTGCCGTCGACGCCGGCCGACGCGAAGGGATTGCTCGCGGCGTCCATTCGCGATGACGACCCGGTGATGTTCATCGAGCACCTGGCGCTCTACAACACCAAAGGCGAGGTGCCCGAGGACGACTATGTGATGCCGATCGGTAAGGCCGCGGTCACCAAAGAAGGCACCGACATCACGATCGTGTCGTATTCACGGATGGCGGCCGTCGCGCTCGACGTCGCGAAACGCCTCGAAGAAGACGAGGGCGTTTCGGCCGAGGTCGTCGACCTTCGCTCGCTGCGGCCGCTCGACCGCGAGACGATCCTCGCGTCGGTGCGCAAGACCAACAAGGCCGTGATCCTCGAAGAAGATTGGCTGTCGTACGGCGTCGGCGCCGAGATCGCGGCCACGATCCAAGAGGGTGCCTTCGACTACCTCGACGCGCCGGTACGCCGGGTCGCGGCGGCCGAAATTCCGTTGCCCTACAGCAAGCCGCTTGAACTCGCGGCGCTGCCCGACGCTACTGCGCTGGTGAAGGTCATCCACGAAACGCTCGACGCGACCCGCTTCCGCGGCTGAACTGCGACCAACCGAAACAGCCGCGACCCACACATCCGCGACAGGAGTCTCAGGTGCCCGAAGTCTTCATGCCACGGCTCTCCGACACGATGCAGGAGGGCACGGTCAGCACGTGGACGAAGAAGGTCGGCGATCGCGTCGACAAGGGTGACATCCTCGCCGAGATCGAAACCGACAAGGCGACGATGGAACTCGAGGCCTACGACGCAGGCGTGCTGGAGAAGATCGTCGTCGAGGCCGGTAAGACCGTGCCGATCGGCGAGATCATCGCGGTGATCGGTGATGGTTCGGGTGTCGGCAAGGGCACCGGTACCGCCGTTCCCGCAGGCGAGGCCACTCCCGCCGCGCCAGCCGCCGACACGCCGCCTGAGCCGCCCGTGTCGCCCGCACCGGGCACGCCTACAGTGACGCCGGTCGCAGCCAAGACCACCCCGTCGAGGGCTCCATCGACCGCCGCCTCGACCGCTCCGCCGCCCGGCATCTCAGCCGGCGGCGGCAAGCCGGTCAAAGCCTCGCCCCTAGCGCGGGCGATCGCCCGCGACGCCGGGCTCGACCTTTCGAGCGTCCACGGCTCGGGTCCTGGCGGGCGCATCGTTCGTGCCGACGTCGAAGCCGCGGTCGCGGGCCTGCGATCCGCACCGGCAGCAACGCCCGCCGCTGTGCCGTCGTCCACCATCACCCGACCTGGCGACGAAGAGCTGCCACTGAACAATGTGCGCCGCATCACAGCTCGACGGCTCGTCGAGAGCAAGCAGCAGGTGCCGCATTTCTACCTGACCCGCACGATCGATGCCGAAGAGTTGATGCAGGCGCGGGCGCAGATCAATGCCGGCCTGGCAGCGATCGCCGGCGACGCCGCGCCTGCGAAGGTCAGCGTCAATGATCTCGTCGTAAAGGCCGTCGCAGTGGCGTTGCGGGCTCATCCCGAGATGAATGTCTCGTTTGGCGGCGACAGGCTCATCAAGCACAACCGGGTACACGTCGGCATCGCGGTGTCGCTCGACGACGGGCTGATCGTGCCGGTCGTGCGCGATACCGATACCAAGACGGTCACCCAGATTTCGGCTGAGACGAAGGAATTGGCCGCCCGCGCGCGAGCCGGCAAGCTCAAGCCCGACGAGTTCAGCGGTGGCACGTTCAGCGTGAGCAACCTCGGGATGTTCGGCATCGACGAGTTCTCGGCGATCATCAACCCGCCTGAGCCGGCGATCCTCGCGGTCGGTCGCGCGAAGCAGGAGGCGGTCGTGCGCGACGGACAGATCGTGGCCCGCCATACGATGCGGGTCACGCTTTCGATCGACCACCGCGCAGTCGATGGCGCCGGCGGCGCGCGGTTCCTCGCTACGCTGGCCGGGCTGCTCGAGAACCCATTTGCCGCGCTGGCCTAATCAAAGCCTCTAGGTGGCATCCGTTTGACGCGCTCTACCGCGCCGAACGTCGGCAGGCTTGTCGGTGAACCTCAGGTGCCGCCGCTGCCGCCGGGGTGGCCGAACTCCCAATGCCAGGGCTCGAACGGATTGTGCACGGCCCAACTCGGATGCACCCACCCATAGGAGCCGGCGTGCTGGGTCATCCAGCGGTACTGCGCCGAGCCGTAGTTCTGCACGCCGCAACCCAGGTCGACCGCGAGTCCCCAGCCGTGGTTGCTCGTGCCGGGAACGGCTGCGAACGACGGCTCTTCGCGAAACAGCCTGACCTGGTCGGAATACGGTCGGTACGACGCGTTGATGCACAGCGGCGACCCGAAGGTGCGCGCGTATGCCTGCGACATCTTGTTGAATGCGACGGCGGCGTCCGGCCGAAGGGCACCGCCGCCGATGATCGCGCACAGGGCGGACGCCGGGATCAAGCCGTCGGAGTAGCCGCCCCACGGACCCGATGGATACGACGCACCGGAGGCCGCCGCACACTCGGCAGGGGACGCGTTCAGGCTGTTCGCCAGCTCGCGTGCCCGGCGGGCGGCCGCGGCCCGGGCGGCTTCGTCGCGTGCCGCCTTGGCCTTCGCGGCCCGCTCGGCCGCCAGCCTGGCTTGCTCTTTCTCGTATGCCGCCTGCGCCGCCTGCAACTTCGTCGCGGCCTTGGTCGCCTCGGTCTGTAGCACGGCGACCTGGGCGTTGACCGACTTCTTCACGGCGGCCGCAGCGGCGACGCTTTGGTCGGCCTGCGCGCGCAACACCTTCGACTGCTGGGTGTCGACGGCGACCTCGCGAAGCACCTCGGTGCGGTTGCTCTCGGCATAGCTGAGCAACTGGTCAGCCTGCAATGAGCTCGCGACGTCGTCGTCGGACAAGATTCGCGTCACGATGTCGGGGTCGGGCCGCTCGTAGAGATCGCTCGCCAGCCGGGTCACCTGTACACGAAGCACGGCGAGCTTGGCGTCGAGCTTGTCGGCCGCCGACGTCGCCGCGGCGGCCTGCTGCTGCAGTCGCGTGAGCTTGGCGCGGGCCACATCGAGGGTCTTCGCGCCCGCAGCAAGCTGCGCCTGAATCGCCTTCGCCTCGGCTCGCATCGCCGCCAGTTGCTGCACGGTCGGCACGTTGGTCGCACTCGCGGCGAGGGCGGACGACGACGGAGCCGCTACGGCCGCGGCGATCATGGCGAGGCTCGCGCTTCCTGCAACGGCGATCCTGACTGCGGAGTGCCTGAGACCACGCCACGGTCGGCGGGTCGATCGGCGACGAAGGATCACAGGCCGGCGAAGTTTCCTGGTCGGGGCGGAAGCGGGTCGGTTCTGAACAGATCGCGTGGGTGACACGATGGGTCGGATCGCGATGCTATCCCGACTTCCGTGGGTGCTTGCGGCGCAGCACCGCAGTCGTGCCGAAAACCGTGCAGACTTGCCATGGTCTCGACCAGTTCGTTGCCCGATCAGGCGAGGAACACTAGGCAATCCGGGTCAGCGTGACGAACGCAACGCCCCTCCCTGTCCCACCATGCGGACTATGCCGGGTAGCCTGACGTTGACCCGTCGGCACAGTCGAAGAGGCGATCACCCCGGTGTCCTCCACATCAGCTCACCCGTTTGCAGGTTTCGGCGCCAACGAGTGGCTCGTCGACGAGATGTACCAGCAGTTCTTGAAAGATCCCGCGTCCGTCGACAAGGCGTGGTGGGATTTCTTCTCCGACTACTCCTCCGGCGCCCCCGAGTCGAGCGCCGCGCCGACCACCTCGGCAAGCAGCGAAGCATCCGGCGCCGTTACCGCGCCGACGCCACCAGCGATGCCTGCCCCGGGTGTCGCTAAGTCTGATTCGGTCGGTCCGGCCGACACCCCGTCGTCCAGCCAATCGTCGGCCCGGTCGTCCGCAGCGCCGTCCACGCCGTCCGCCCCGTCTGCGCCGTCCGCCCCGTCAGTGCCGCGGGCTGCCGCGCCGGAGGCGCGCGAGGTACCGGTTGCCGTCGACGAGCACGCACAGCTAAGGGGCGCCGCCGCGCGCACGGTCGCGAACATGGAAGCAAGCCTCGCGATCCCCACGGCCACGAGCGTGCGCGACGTGCCCGCAAAGCTGCTCGCCGACAACCGCCTGGTGATGAACAACCACCTCAAGCGCGGCCGCGGCGGCAAGCTCTCGTTCACCCACATCATCGGCTATGCGATCGTGCAAGCGGCCGCTGCGCTGCCCGAGATGAATGTCGCTTACAGCGAGATCGATGGCAAGCCTGGCGTGATCCGCCACCGTGACGTAAATCTCGGCCTCGCCATCGATATGACGAAGGACGACGGAACCCGGCAACTTCTGGTTCCGTGCATCAAAGGCGCGCAAAATCTCGACTTCGCGCAGTTCTATGCGACCTACGAAGACATCATCCGTAGGGCGCGGTCGAACAAGCTGAC
>Ga0068855_100001177_pt1 | contig 32481 bp, 31 predicted proteins | sample KBSCornC52_FD_66592 | JGI IMG/M metagenome (GOLD analysis project Ga0068855, IMG submission 66592) | Corn rhizosphere microbial communities from Kellogg Biological Station, Michigan, USA - KBS Corn C5-2 | ecosystem: Host-associated > Plants > Roots > Rhizosphere > Soil ...
CAAAGAGTGCACAAGAGGACAAAGGAATCATCGTTCAGACGAACCCATATCCCTATGATCGTAAAATATATCCCTATATTTTACGGTCTTCACGATGGATTCCTTTGTCCTCTTTAACTAAACGATGCATAACATGAGTTACTATAATAAAATCAGAGCCGCGACCATTAGGAAGCGTTCACTGAACTATGATTTATCCGCGGTTTAATATATTTTTGAATAATTTAATTCCAGTATCTGTGAGCGCTTCCTAATGGTCGCGGCTCTGATATTTGGTAGGAGGAAAATATGGGAAAAATTTTGATTTTGTATTACAGCCGATACGGTTCTGTTGAAAAGATGGCGGATTTTGTCGCAAGAGGTGTTGATCAAGTGGAAGGTATGGAGTCTATTATTCGTACTGTTCCACCCGTTTCACCCGTAACAAAAACCGCTGAACCGCCTGTTCCGCCTACAGGTGCACCTTATGTCACATTAGATGATTTAAAACACTGCAATGGTTTGGTTTTAGGAAGCCCAACTCGATTTGGAAATATGGCAGCACCCATGAAATATTTTTGGGATACAACTAGCAGTTTGTGGCTTTCAGGAGATCTTTCAAATAAACCTGCGGGAGTATTTACGTCAACATCAAGCCTTCATGGTGGACAAGAAACAACATTGGTGAGTATGATGTTACCCTTGATACATCAAGGTATGATTATTGTGGGAATTCCTTATACAGAAACAGAATTAATGACCACGACATCAGGTGGAACACCATATGGGGCAAGTCATTTTGCAGGGTTTGAGAATCAGCACCCCCTCACTGACAGTGAAAAAATGTGTTGTCAAACATTGGGAAAAAGAGTTGCAATAATTGCACAGAAAATTGGAGGTTTTATATGATGGATAATCTCACCACTAAAGAAAGAAATAGACAAATCAAAAATAAAATACTACTGACATTTGTATCAATTTTAGCAATCGTATTTTTTATTTTATATTTTTTTGATTTAACCCATTCAAATCCCCAGATGGTCATTCGGACAATAAATAATTCGCCCATTGAATTAGAGTATGCAAAAACAAATAATCAACAACAATTAGGTTTGTCTAACCGAAAGTCAATGCCAGCTAACCATGCAATGTTATTTATGTTTTTAAAAGAACAACCGCTTTTTTTCTGGATGCATAATATGAAATTTCCTATTGATATTATCTGGCTAGACGGTGCTTGTAAAATTATTGATATCTCACCTTCGCAACAGCCGTGTGAAGAAAATAAATCCTGCCCTGTGATTTCACCCAAAGGAAATGCAAAATTTGTATTAGAAACCGTCAGCGGATTTGCAGAGGCAAATCACTTGATAATTAACCAAAATTTGGATATTTGTCGATAATCTGATACATTTGTTTCATTATGACTAATGAAACAAATGCAAATAATATTACATTTACCGAATTTCCCGAAGGTATTACTCGCATAGCTTTTCCCGATCAAGGTGTGTTTCTTGTTGACTTCAATCAGCCATTAGGTGAGGGTAAAGATGGAAAAGTGTATAAAGCCTATCATCATGTCGCTCAAGACGGTGTAGAAACTGTCTCGGATGAATATTTTGCCGTTAAAGTCATTTCAAAAAGTAAGTCTTGGCTTGACGATAAAGAAATCGAGCCGATTGAAGTTTCAATTTTAAGAAATAAAGTATTTAACCAAACACTTTCTGTGCGATTAAAAGATAAACTTTTCTATCTTATGGAATACAGTAGATGTGATCTTAGAACTCTGCTTGAATCTAATGACAATTTATCACTAGTTGAATTATTTAATCTCATTTGCAGTATTTTACATGCTTTAAATATACTGTCTCATCATACCGCTTCTACGGGAAACGCTGTTTATCATGGCGATATCCACCCTGAAAACATATTATTGAATCCCCAGAATATTGATGGGATAAAGTATTTTGATGCGAAAATAATTGATTTCACGGGTGCGCATAAATTAAAATATGAATCAGAAATTATTCGTTTTAAAGATGTACCTGTGATTCCAGGTTATGCTGCTCCTGAGTTGTGGAACTGGGTGGATGTTGGCCAACAATTGGTAAACATGCAAAAAGCAGGTGTTAAAACTGATATATATTGTGTATCAATTTCAATATTGGCATTATTAGATAAATTTTTACCTAATATTCCAATACCAGATGAATTGAAAAACCTTGACGATAAAGTTGGAGAGATGTTAAGGCACGCAACGATGAACGATGACTACAACTTAAGGCCTAACATTGATAGCGTATTAAGATTTTTTAATTGTCTTTTGACTGTTATAAAAACAGTTCATAAATATAATGGTCAATTAATAAGTTCAAAGGATCAGAATATCAGTATAATCCCTGATGTTAAAATTGCTTCAGTGAATGATCCAAATATTTTTAAGAAAAATCTAGACGATTTTATAGAGCAATCTATGTTGAATCTAGCAAAATATCAAGACAGGCATGAATCAAAAAATAACCGTACTATTTTTGAAAATCAAAACTTGGATGGTAATACTAATATCGAAAACAATAATTTATTTGAGGTACAAAATGATATTGAAGATAAAAAAGCAGCAATATTAAATGCTTGTCAATTTCTGCGTTCATATTCTGGTAGCAGCAGCGGTATTATCAAACTAAAAAAATATATGGAAACTGAGAATTTATTGAAATTCAAAAACTTGAATGACTTTAATGGTTTTACCTTACAAGAATTATTGCTTTTATATTATAAAATTGATAATAATACAATAAAAATGGCGAAGGAAAAAACAGGATTTATTCGAAGTGCATGGTCTAATTTTTCCATTCAAGGGTTCAAGCTTCCTCGTGAAAAAAAGGAAGATACGCTTTATACAAATTTAGCGAAGTCTAATTCAATCAAGGGTTTTTCCTGGTAGATTATGGATACTTTGTTCGACAAAATATTATCGCATTATGCCTCAGCAGATTTAAAAATAATAAAACGTTGAATTAAAAAATTACCTAAAAAGATAAGAGAATCTGATGTTAATTTACTCCAAAATATATTAAACCCGACTAGGTGAAACAATATACTCACGAATAAACAAGATAGCATCATTGAGGTCACTGCAAGGCAAAGATAATGAAAGCTTTCTTTCATCATTTTTCCCTTGGATTTAAAAATCCATTTTTTGGCATAAGTAAAATTAAAAATACCTGAAAGAATTCTGGCAAAAATCGTGCTTGTGACGATAGACTTACTGTAATAAAAAGTTATAAAGAATAAAAGAAAATCAAGGCCGGCAGAGAGTAAAGATAAAACAGAATATCGTAAAAATACAAAGTATATTTTTAGAGAATCCCATAAGGGGTTGAAATGTGAACTTCTATTTTGTTCAATATAAACAGTTTGTATGGGAACTTCAATGATGTTCCAATTTTCTTTAGTCGCTGTTATTAACATATGCATTTCAAAGGCGTAACCATCTTCTTCAAAATCTAATAATGGTGAAATAAGATTGTGTGAGAGTGCACGCAATCCTGTTTGTGTATCTTGTATTTGAACATTTGACAATAAACCAAATACCTTACGCGTTAAAACATTGCCAAATCGACTTCTTAAGGGTACATTTGGGTCAAATTGCCTGACGCCTAAAATCATTTGATTGGGTTTTGTTAAGGCTGTTGAAACATTCAGAATGTCTTTCGCGAGATGTTGGCCATCAGCATCGGCAGTAACAACCCCAGCGGATGTGGGGTAAAATTTTAAAAAATGTTGAAATCCAGTTTTAAGCGCAGCACCTTTTCCTTTGTTGTGTTCATGTTTTAATAAATGAACATTTTGGATATTTTTCAGTAACTCAAATACTTCAAGCGATTGAATGCTTGTGGAACCATCATCTATAATAATAAAATTTTGCAGGGGTGATTGTTGTTGAATTTGCTCAACCAGATCAAACAGCCGATTGTCAGGCTCGTATGCTGGAATAATAATCACTGACGACAAAACATGCTCCATAACTCACACGAAATTTTTAAATAAACAGGAAAGATTATACACACAATGAGTAATTTATTTCATTATTTATATCAAGGCATTTGCTATATTCCCTATGCTTTGGGTATGGTAATTATTTTGCTTTACAGCCCTGCGTTAGCACTATTCCCGCGATTAACATCTTCGAGTCTGTTTTTTACAGCTATTCCACTTTTGAGTATTGCCCTATTAAATTTAATGGGGCTGATATTATTTCAATTAAATTATTACGATCATTTTATTATTATTTCACTTTCAGGAATTTTATTTATCCTCGCTGTTTTAAGGCAAATTCACTATTATCGGCATAATCAAAGTGAATGGATAAAAGAACATAAATATTTGCTTATATTAAATTTAGGTATCATTTTTCCGCTGATAGCTATTAGTGGATTAGGTGCATTTATAACGGATGATGCATTAATCAGTTGGAATTTTTGGGCCAGATTAAATTATGCCAATATTTCAAGTGGAAATTATAGCGCAGGCTATCCGCAATATTATCCATTCTTTCTATCATATTGTTATAAATTTTTAGGGAATACAGAATATCAAGGGCCTGTAAAAGTATTATTGGTTATTTTTCCCTTTACCTTGCTCAATTGTTTGGCTTTTAGCAGTAAACATATTGCAGAATCTTGGTGGCGTTATATTATCATTGCATTTATATGCATATTCCCAGGGTTTTTAAGTTTACATTTCTATCGATTTTATAGCGTAGGGTATGCTGATCCAATATTAGCCGCAAATATCGTATTATCAGTATTGTTTTTATTAAAATATATTGAAAATAAAAACTCCTTTTTTCTTTTTATTTCTACTGTATCAGCAGTTGCAGCATCATTATCAAAGCAACCTGGCTTTTTGTGGGCTTTATGGGGATTTCCTATCGTATTGATAACGAATTGCATGATAGAAAGAAAAATAAAATTAGAGAATATTATTTCGTTTTGCGTTGTAATTTTTTCTGTTCTTATATGGCTATTAGGCGCAGGGAAATACTTTACCCATAATACTGGTGTACTAACCGCATCGATGGGCAGTGCAAATATTACTTTCCAAGTGATGTTGCGTGCATTTTGGCATTCGGTCGTAAAATATTTTATTTTGCAACCCACACTTATGTTTTTGTATGTTGGAGCGTATGTATCATTAAATAATCGAATACAAAAAGTACTTTTTTGGGGTTATATTATTCCTTCAACTATTTTATGGTTGATTTTCGGAGCTTATGATGTTCGATTAGGTTTACATAATCTGGTGTTATGCGGTCTTCTCATTTGTATTAATGTTGAAAATATACATCATAACTTTCTATTGCACCTTAAGAAGGTGAGTTTTTTTGTTTTAAGTGTTGGAGTGCTGTTGTTTTTATTTTTTTCAATAAGAGAACAAAATGTGATACATGAAAATGTAGAAGATCATATATATCCATTAAACGCTTCAAAAACCATTATCTATAGATATTTTTCAACTGGAGGTGAATTTATATATGATAACATTTATTTAAAACCTCAAGTGAAGCTATGGATTCCCACATTTTATATCATTCCAATTTTTTATGACAATAATGAAATAATTAAGCCTGTTCAAGATTATTCATGTCAAGTTGTTTTAAATCAAATTAAACAAACAAAGCCTGATTATTTATTTTCGAGTGGTAAATTTAAGTCGCCTGCGTCTGATTGTTTACTTAGGCTAGTTCAGCAGCAACCAAAGGTTTTTACTGAAATTCCGCTGGGAAATCCTCATTATAAATATAGGCTATTCAAATTTAATGAAACTGAGTAGTACAGAGTTTTAATGAGCAATAATCTGAAAAAATTAAGCTTTTCTTAAGCTTTCTTTGTTACTGTTGCGCTGGGTCGTTTAATTTTAATTTGAGGAAAATGTTGTGGCAGATGATCAAAAGCAAGTGGAATTAAAAATTATTGGACACGAGCAAAATCATGCTCAAGACCAAATGCAGTTAAATATTGCTGCGCGAGAAGTAGAATTAGCTGTTGCATGTTATGCTTACGGTACGTCTGTGACGTTTATGCGCGATATATTAAAACAGGGCTCCTCCGCCGAAAGTGCTGAATTTTATGATAATGCTGTAAGCATGATTAAAAACGCTTATGCGCGATTAAAAAAATTCCTCACCGTGGGATGGTCTCATGAAAGTGGTAAAGTCGACTTTGCCCATTATCAAGTTGATAAACTGGATAAGACATTAAAAACGATAATGTCTATTTTAAATGATTTACTCCAGCAGCTCAAAATATATACATCTGAAACTGACGCTAAAATTAATGAATCTCAACAACTAATAAAAGAAATTGAAAGTGGATTGGAAACTTATGAAGCATCTGATAAAACACAAGCTAAAAATAAGTTAGCGTTAAAATTTAGTTTAAAGAATTCAGTATATGCAAAGCTTGATGCTAGATATTACCTTCTTGATGTGCAATACAATCTTGCTAAAGCCTACATTGAGTCTAACGATGATAGTTTAAAAGCAAAAGGTAGAATATATCTCCAATTATGTTTAGTTAAAATAAAAATATTAGAACAAAGTATAAAGAAACTCGCCCTTCCGCATCAGGCTTTAGCTAACAAACTATTTTATAAAATCTACTCTCTTCGGGTTAAAACTTATTTGGAAGATAAACAATATGAGCAAGCATCACAGCTTGCTTTTCAAGTTTTAGATATCAGTTATACATCATATATTAATCGTTTGCTTGGTGATATATATAAGGAATGGGGTCGATATTCTGAAGCCCATTTGTATTATATTGAGGCATTAAGAATAAAAACAACAGGAGAATTGCCTAATGCTGAATATATAAAAATTCCTGAAGATAAAAGCTTAGATGAGGTGAGAAAATATCTTGAAGAAGTTGGGCTTGCTAAACATCATATCAATGAAATTTGTGAGCTAAAGGAAGCAATAATGAATGTAAGAGTTTTATTTAATTTATCAGAAGATAAGACCGATCTTTTTGAAACAAAAAAAGAGTCCAGCTTCTCGTTCAAAGATGTTGGAAATATACTATTTAACAAGGTGTCTGGAAGAAAACCTATTGACCCAGTAATTCTTCAAAATAACCTGCCCAAATATTTAAACTTTTTTGCCGGCAAGCAATCGTCAGATGAGCAAAAACAAAAAGTAATTGATAATATTATTCAACAATATTCGGAACAGTCTTCTAAAAACAGTATTGATAGTCCTGCCAGCAAAAATTTGATAACTATGCTGGAAAATAAAGAAATTTCATTAGAGAAAAAATGCGTTGGTATTTATAACTACATAACCGAGTCGAGTAATTCAAATAACAGCAGTAGCCATGATCTTAAAAATAACGGCAAAAAACTTTTTGGCATTATTTTTAATGAGTTGCAGCAGAGCTATGATAATAATATTAAGGATAATCAAGATAATCAAAGCGCTCAAAATATCGACAACCATTACAATGATAATACTTCAAGAGAAATGCGTAATTAAGTTGGGTGACAGTGGTGGAGACTACTTTTATACATCCGCCAAGAGGAAGTGGTTCAAAGAAAAAATTGCTTAATGATGTAAACCTCGCTTGATGTAGAAGGAGTGTTGAATGCAGGGTGAAGACTGTAAAATATAGGGATATATCTTACAATCATAGGGACATGGGTTCGTCTGAACCCACATTCAACACTCCTTCTTCACACTTGCTGAATTTGCTGCATAAGATGCGTCAGTAATTATCAGCGTTTTTACAGAGGATAATGTTGGCTATCAGATGATAAGATCATCTAAGTCAACTTTTAATAATTTTGAAATAATTTTTAAAATACGGATGCTTCCTTTTTTTTGGCCGGTTTCTAATTGTGAAATGTATTGTTTTGAAATTTTAGCTTTATTAGCTAAAGCCCCTTGGGTTAAATTTCTATATTCTCGATAAGCTTTAATAGGATTTTCTCCTGACGCAATTTTTTCAATTAACTCTAAAGGAAATTTTTCAGACTTATCTGATTCGTGCAATTGAATAATTTCGAGATCTTCAATATCTTCTAAAGTTCGAACAATGGTTTCATACTCGTGATAAGGTAAAATGGCGAAAGCAGGATTTTTGCCATTTAAAATAATCTGTGGGTGTAGTTTCATCTGTATACCTCTTTTCGGTGGCCAATCTTAATCACTGTAATAGTTTGTGTGTTATTACTTATTTCATATAAGACTCTATAGTCGGATATCCTCAGTCTAAAAACGTTATGCAAACCTTTTAAAGGTGTAAGATCTAAGTATGATGAATAAGGTGATTCAGCAAGTTTTGTAAGTTTTTTTCGCTTGTCTTGAAAGTTCAATTTTATACATGCTTCACCATTTTTATTAAATATTAAAAGACTCAGGGTAAATCAATAAAAAGCATTGGTCAACTAATAGTTGACTATTTTAAAAAATCTTTGAGATTTTTCTTCATTTGTTCAGTATCCATTGGCACAGCAGCAAAATTATTTTTTTCATTTTCAAGCCGGGTGATTCTTGATTTTTTGCGTTGTTTGATTTTTTCTCTATCATACAGAGGTTTTTCAATTTCTATCATTTGAATACAATCAACAGGGCAGGGAGCAACGCATAATTCACATCCAGTACATTCTGTGTTTAATACGGAATGCAGTTGTTTTTGAGCGCCAATAATGGCATCAAAAGGGCATGCTTGAATACACTTTGTGCAGCCAATACATTCCTCTTCATCGATGACGGCTAATTTAAACACATAAATTTCCAAAGAGAGGTGAACATTGAGCTGTCATTTATTTCACTCTCATTCCTGGTGTTGCACCTGCATGTGGTTCTAAGATAAATAAATCTTTGCCCCCGGGCCCGGCTGCCAATATCATGCCTTCAGATAATCCAAATCGCATTTTTCTTGGAGCAAGATTTGCAACGATAACAGTAAGTTTCCCTATTAAATCTTCAGGTTGGTAAGCGGATTTAATACCCGCAAATATTTGACGTTGCTCACTTCCGATATCAACCATAATTTTTAATAATTTTTCTGCGCCTTCCACATGTTCTGCATGAACAATTTTTGCAATGCGCAAATCAATTTTTGCAAAATCATCGTAGTTTATTTCAGCAAAAATGGGTTCAAGATTGGGATTTGAAACAGTCTTAGATATGTTTTCTGATTTTGTTAAACTGTTTTTTAAGGCATCAATTTGATCTTGTGTAATTCTTTGAAGTAAAGGTTGATAAGGATTAATGGGGTGGTTAATTAATGGTTTATCGCGATCTTCAAAATTGATGGGTGAAATATTAAAAAATTTTTCTGTTTTTTCAGCAGTTTTGGGTAAGATGGGTTTAAGGTAAGTGATGAGCAGTAAAAATAAATTTAATCCTACACTGCAAATTTCTTGAACAAAACCATGATTATTAGGATCTTTAATTAACGCCCAGGGTTTTTGTTCATCAATATATTGATTAGCTTTATCGGCCAATTGCATGATATCTCTAATGGCACGCGAATACTGTCTTTGTGAAAAACACTCTGCGATGGAGTTTCCTTCATTGACAAATTCTTGAAATAATTCAGGCGCTATACATTCAGATGATAATTTATTATCAAAATATTTATTAATAAACATTGCACATCGACTCGCAATGTTTACTATTTTTCCAATTAAATCAGCATTAATTCGCGTCATGAAATCTGAAAAATTTAAATCTAAATCCTCAATATTTTCATTTAATTTGGCAGCAAAATAATATCTTAAAAATTCAGGATTTAAATGTTGTTCATATTGGGAAGCTAAAATAAACGTACCGCGTGATTTGGACATTTTTTGACCATCAATGGTTAAAAACCCATGAACAAAAACATTATCAGGCGTTCTAAAATCCGCACCAATTAACATGGCCGGCCAAAATAATGTATGAAAATACATAATATCTTTGCCAATAAAATGATAAAGCTCTGTTTTGGTGATACCGTCTTTTTGCCAATAGGGCGCAAAATCAATATGTTTTTGATCGCATAATTGTTTAAAGATGGACATATAACTTATAGGTGCATCCATCCAAACATAAAAATACTTATCGGGGTTTTCTGGAATTGGAAATCCAAAATATGGTGCGTCACGGCTGATATCCCATGGTTTTAAACCTGATTCAAACCATTCTTGTAGTTTGTTTTTGATACCTTGTTGTAAGGGCGTTTGAGTTATCCATTGTTGTAATGTAGAAGACAATTCAGGAAGATTAAAAAATATGTGCTGTGTTTTTTTTAAAATAGGAGTTGAACCTGAAATAGCAGATTTGGGATCTTTTAAATCTGCCGGGCTATAATTCATCCCACACACTTCACAGCCATCGCCGTATTGATCTTTACTTTGGCATTTTGGATTAGGGCATGTACCTTTGATAAAACGATCAGACAAAAATAGATTTGCTTGCGTATCAAAAAATTGCTCAATTTCTTTGTCAAATAAAACGTTTTTTGCTTTTAATTTTTTGAAGATCATTTCCGAAAATCGTTGATTTTCAGTGGAATGAGAGGAATCAAACCGATCAAAATCAATATAAAACTTTCGAAAATCACCCTCATGTTTGTTTTTTATTTCTTCAACATATTTTTCGGGGGGAACATTTAATTTTTGTGCTGCCAACATAATTGCTGTGCCGTGCGCATCTTCACCGCTCACAAAATAGCAGGTTTTCTTACGCATTTTGTGAAATCTCACCCAAATATCTGCTTGAATAGCTTCAAGGAGATGCCCCAGGTGTAAATCACCATTTGCATAGGGCAATGCGATAGTAACAAGCATTTCTTTTTCAATTTGTGGCATAATTGCGGATTCCTGATGAAAGTAAAAACCGAAGGTTAAACATTATATGCAAAGTCAAACAGATATGATACGAAATATTGCCATTATTGCCCATGTGGATCATGGCAAAACGACTTTAGTCGATAAGCTATTGCGTGAGTCTGGAGCAAGCCATTCTCACACCGAACGCGAGATGGATTCAAACCCTTTAGAAAAAGAAAGAGGCATTACAATTCTTGCGAAAAATACGACAGTTGAATGGAAGGGCTATAAAATCAATATTGTGGATACACCTGGGCACGCGGATTTTGGCGGTGAAGTGGAACGAATATTATCCATGGTAGATTCTGTTTTATTACTCGTTGACGCAGTAGATGGCCCTATGCCGCAAACAAGATTTGTCACTCAAAAAGCATTTGCCAAAGGGCTTCATCCCATTGTTGTAATAAACAAAATTGACAGGCCTAGCAGCAGACCTGATTGGGTATTAAATCAAGTATTTGATTTATTTGATAGGTTGGGGGCAACAGATAAACAATTAGATTTCCCTGTAATATACGCGTCGGCATTACAAGGCTTTGCAACATTGGATTATCATCAACAATCCTCTGATATGTCTGTTTTATTCGATGCTATTATTCAACACGTGCAACCTCCGAAAGTCGAATTAGATGGCAAATTCCAAATGCAAATCAGTTCTTTGGATTATTCAAGTTATGTGGGTGCTATTGGTATTGGGCGTGTAACCCGAGGACAAGTAAAAACCAACATGCCGGTAACAGTTCTATCAGCAGACGGAACTACCCGCCAAGGAAAAATATTACAAGTATTAGGCTACTTGGGATTAAGCAGAAAAGAAATTCCAGAAGCGGGAGCAGGTGAAATTATTGCTATAACGGGAATTGAAAATTTACGCATATCTGACACTTTATGTGATCCGCAACAAGTGGAAGCTTTGCCTGCACTCACTGTGGATGAGCCTACCATTAGTATGATATTCCAAGTCAATAATTCTCCTTTTGCAGGAAAAGAGGGCAAATATGTTACCAGCCGTCAAATCCGTGAAAGACTCCAAAAAGAATTAATCCATAATGTTGCACTACGTGTCGAAGATACTGAAGATCCAGATAAATTCCAAGTTTCAGGGCGCGGTGAATTACATTTGTCTATTTTAATAGAAACCATGCGCCGTGAAGGTTTTGAATTAAGCGTTTCTCGCCCTGTTGTTATCATGAAAGAAGTGGATGGTGAGATGTGCGAACCATATGAAGCATTGACTGTAGATGTGGAAGATTCGCATCAAGGCTCCGTCATGGAAAAATTAGGCATTCGACGAGGCAAATTGTTAGATATGGTGCCAGATGGAAAAGGAAGAGTCAGGTTGGAATACATGATTCCAGCACGTGGATTAATGGGGTTTCGAACAGAGTTCATGACAGCAACCTCGGGTACAGGGTTGTTGTATCATACGTTTGATCATTATGGCCCAATGGCAAAAGGCGGTGTCGCTGAACGACAAAATGGCGTCTTGATTGCAAATGCAGTTGGAGTTGCCAATGCATATGCCATATTTAATTTGCAAGAACGTGGTAGAATGATAATCCCTCCGCAAACAGATGTTTACGAAGGTATGTTAGTTGGAATACACTCCAGAGATAATGATCTTGTGGTCAATATTTCAAAGGGTAAACAATTGACTAACATGAGAGCCTCTGGGTCAGATGATATGATCATTCTAACGCCGCATATACAATTTAGTTTAGAGCAGGCATTAGAATTTATTGAAGATGATGAGTTAGTGGAAATTACACCGCAATCGATTCGATTGAGAAAGAAGTTTTTGAAAGAAAACGAGCGCAAAAGAACAGGGAAGAGTTAAATTTAAAGTTTTTAAAATTAACTTACGAATGAGAGAAGGCTTATGCGTGAATATGAACTTGCGGGTAATTATCTTGATGAAGTGTATAGCAATCCTTTGTCACCTGTCACATTTCTATCACAGCCAAATCAACAGCCCATAGAAAGTCAGCCTTTAATTATAAATCAAAGCGAAGCCAGTGATGATAAAAACAATCAAAAATGCAGGCCATGTTGTAGTATCGTCTAGTAATAATTATTCTGAGAATAAAGTAGCTATTGTAACGAATGCAAACTTTACAGGAGAATTTTATGAATGAATATAAGCTTCCTTATAATTATCTAACTCAAACTAAAATTAAAGACTATGAGACTAATGCTTTGCGTGTATCCTCACGTAATAGGCTGGATAACCTAAAGTCTGATGGCGTAGTGCGTGATATTATTATTAGAATGAACAATATAGAAATTCCTCTGCCGGCGAATGCAGGTTTCAACAAAGTTCTTGCTGGCTGGCCAATCAATAATGTCAGTGAAGAATTACCCGTTGTTTGTTTTGTTGCAAACAGTTATTTAGAAACTATTACGGCATATGTTTTTAATTCCAAAAACGATCTTAAAAATAATCAAGAAAATCAATACAAAGTTTCAGTTAGTTCAGGTGAGAAACAGTGGTTTGCCATTTTAAACTTAGAAAAGCTAAAGCTAGATTTAGAGAATAATAGGATTAAAGATAAAGTTAGCGCGCAAAATTCTGAAAACGAAGATAGAATCAAGCTGCTTAAACAAGCGGAAAAAACTGAGGAAAAGGATGAGAAAAAAGATACAGTAGTTGATTTGAAAAAAGCATTTAATGATACAGCAACTGAAAATACTAAATCACCTGAGAATAGCTCCGTTTATGCTCGAGCAAGTTCACCTTCAATGTATCCTCCGCCTTCGAGTAATTTCGATTTTGAAAAGCAAAAGTTGATACGAGAACAGCCTGATTCTGATAAGTTTACTGAAAAAAAACACAGAATATGTTGTGCTCTTGTCTGATAAATTTAAACAAGGAGAATGCCCATGGTATTTACATTTGATGAATTAGTCTATTTTTATGGAATAATTGCTTCGCCTGCTAAAGATAGGCCCTTGGTTGATGAAAAAAGAAAAAACTTAAAAACAGCTTTTCAAGCTTTTCTAAAAAATCCTACTGATATTAATATTCGAACGTCTTTACTGGCAGCACTGCCTCAAATTATTGCAGATAATGATTCAAAGGCAATTCCAGAAGCTTTGGGAGTGAGTTCACTTAAAAAAGATGAGGTGGGCGATATGATTATCAAGGTGGTAGAAGGAATAAGAAAAAATCCTGATAGTGTATTAACTGTTATTCAAGAAAATAGCGGCAATGATGATTCGACTATGAATTATTATGAACACCTTAATGAAGTAATGTGCAAGGAATATCCTGGTTTTGCACAAGGGTACATATTAACAGACACTGACAAATCCATGATGTTGCAAAAGCAGAAATATCTAACATATGCAATTCCAACAATTACAGGTTCAAGCTCTAGTGCTACAAATTCTTCTTTCGATTTTTTTAGGGTGAAACATTCTCAAAACAAATCAAGTGAGCCTGGATACACATTTACACTTAGCGGCTGCGGTTTTTTGTGACTATTTTATTATTGTTCTCTTGTATCAATCGTCACTTCACAACTTGATCCTGCGCGAAGTGGATATTTTGGATCGGGATTAATAATATTAACTCTCACAGGAAAGCGTTGAGTCACTTTAACCCAATTACCTGTTGCATTTTCTGGTGGTAACACTGAAAAAATTGCTCCGCTTCCCGCACTGATTCCTTGAACGATGCCCTGAAATATGACATCAGGGTGCATATCGATTTTTATTTTTGCCGATTGACCAGGTTTTACACGATTTAAATCAGTTTCTTTAAAATTTGCGTCTACCCAGAATTGTTTGTTTTCCACTAATGCGAATAAATAAGCACCTGATTGAACGACTTGTCCAACACGAAGAACAAAATTGGTCAAATTGCCGTCAGCGGGAGCATAAATATGCGTATGTTCTAAATCAAGTTGTGCCCCATCTAGCGTGCTTTTTGCAACCTTTAATGCAGCTGTTAGTTGATCAAGTTTCCCTTGAGCGTCATCTCCTTCAGATTTTGGAGCCTGGCCTTGTTTGACGAGTGATAAAGTTCGTGCGGTGTCTTTTTGTTGAGTCGATAATTCTGCTTGGGTTTGTTTAAAGTTAGCTTGTGCCTTTTCGACAGCAATTTCAAAGGGATTTGGATCTATTTCAAAAAGTAATTGACCTCGACTCACGAATTGGTGATCATAGGCATATATACTTTTAACAGGCCCTGATACTTGTGGCGCGATGTTTACTGTATTTGCTTGTACATAAGCATCGTCTGTCGAAGGAAAGATGTCTGTATATTTTGTATATCCATATAAAATCAAAAGGATGAATAGCATCACTGAAAGTGATACATAAATTTGTTTTTTCCGCATCATAAACTCTCTATTACAGGGATTAGGAGATTGATATGTCAACGTCCAATTATGTCACCATCAATGGTAACAAGATACATTATCTTTCAGAAGGCGAAGGAAAACCAGTAGTTTTTATTCATGGTATTCCGACCTCCAGTTACATTTGGCGAAATATCATGCCAAAAATTGCAACAAAGAATCAATGTATAGCCCTTGACTTGATTGGCATGGGGCAGTCTGACAAACCACAAGATATTGAGTACAGTATTTATGATCATATTAATTATTTTACACAATTCGTTAAAGCGTTAGATCTGAAAAATATTAATATTATGATGCACGGGTGGGGTTCTATAATTGGATTTGCTTACGCGCAAAATAATGCTGATAATGTTCAAGGTCTTGCATTTGTCGAAGGCTATGTAAATTTACCTGAAAATCCTCGTGATATCCCATTACCTGTCCAAGAAATTTCATCATTGGTTCATGATCCTGTCAAGATGGAATATCTTGTTGTAGAGCAAAATCAATTAGTTGAAAAATTATTGCCTGGAATTACTTTAAATAAAGTGGGTGAAGATCAATTAGCCGTATATAGAAAGCCTTTTGAAAAAAAGGAAAATCGCAAAGTATTATTGCAATTTGCATTAGAGCAGCCTTATCGAAATCCACAAAGTCCAGCTCATGAGTTAATTAAGGGGTATTCTTCTTGGTTGCAGACCACACCTATTCGAAAACTCATGATGTACGGAGTACCCGGATTTTTAACCAATATGAATACCGTACAATGGGCGACTACACATTTACCGAATTTAACTGTTGTCGATGTAGGCCATGGTTTGCATTACTTACCTGAAAGTAGACATGCTGAGATTACAGAAACTCTATCAAGGTGGTTGTAAAGCTAAGCTATCACTTTTACTTTTCATCCAGAAAAATTTTCTAGGATGATGACAGGCTTTGTAAAATATTTAAGCTGATAACTTCTAGTTCCTGAAAACTATTGTTTTTCTTGAGGTGCTTACCGCAGGTGTAGTGGTAGAGAAATGATTAAAAATCATTTTTTTAAAAATATTTTTTTTGCTGTTGTGTTATATGCATGATTGATATTAAATTTTATTTTTCTGAAAAAAGTGCTTGCTTTATTTTTGATAATAGGCGTTAATATACGGGATCATTCATTCAGTGATGAAAGTCTGATTATGATCATTAGTTTATTGTTTAACTTTGTTATGAGGATATATCCACATGTTAAAGAGTAAAGGCGTAGTATTGGCAGCAGCTGTTGCAGCTGCAGCTTTGGCATTAGCTGGCTGTGCAAGTCAAGGAAGTGCTGCTTGTGGCGAACCCACAGCGCAACCTGCTCCTGCACCAGCTCCTGTAAATGCTTGCAAAAATGTAAGTTCTTGCAAACATAAAGCTAGGCACCATCACCACCACCATCATGCTAAAAAAGCAATGAAGGCGGCGGCTGATGCAGCTCCTGCTGCTAGCACAAGTACAGATGCTAATGCTTCCAGCAGTAGCACCGGTACAACAAGCAATTAATATTTAGTTAATTGTTTTTGTTAGGTAGTAGTTCAGTGGGGCTGATTTTTCAGCCTCACTATTTTTTTACAGACATGTGAAAAAAGATGAAAAAATATCTGGGCTTTGGTTTGGGATTAAGAACCACTTACTACCAAGAAATTTTGGCGAATCTTCCTCCCATCGATTGGTTTGAAATCATATCAGAAGACTACATGGTCGAAGGCGGCAATCCAGTTTATTATCTCGATAAAATCCGAGAACATTATCCAATGGTGATGCATGGCGTGTCACTTTCATTGGGAAGCACAGATCCCTTAAATCTAGATTATTTAAAACAATTAAAAAAACTGGCAGATAGAATTCAACCCGAGTGGATTTCTGATCATTGTTGTTGGACAGGCGTGCATGGAATCAATCTCCATGATTTACTTCCGCTCCCCTATACAGAAGAAGCGTTAAATCATATCGCAGATAGAGTTAAACAAGTTCAAGATTTTTTAGGCCGGCGAATTTTGGTTGAAAATGTTTCCAGTTATGTCACATACCTTGATTCTGCGATGTCAGAATGGGAATTTTTATCAGCATTAACAGCGAAAGCAGATTGTTTGTTGTTGTTGGATATAAATAATATTTATGTCAGTGGATACAATCATCAATTTGATCCTATTGATTTTATTCAGGGCATTCCAAAAGACCGTGTTCAACAATTTCACCTTGCTGGTCACACAAACAAAGGTAAATATATTTTAGACACTCATGATGCACCCGTTATCGAAAAAGTTTGGGAATTGTATCAAGTTGCACTAAAAAGATTTGGGCCAATATCTACGTTAATTGAGCGAGACGATCGATTTCCACCATTCGCTGAATTGTTATCAGAATTACAGAGAGCGCGCAATATAGCAAATAATATTGAAAATATCGTTGAAAATAGAGAGAGTGTTGAAGCATGACATCATTGTGTGATCTTCAATCACATTGGAAAAACTATATTTTTCATCAAACATTGGATTTGATTCAGCCTGATATTGTAGGTGAAAATGCACAAGAAAGGCTTGAAATTTATAGTGGAGCGTATGAAGCTCGATTATTGGAAGCCATGGAAAAAATTTTTCCGTTTTTAACCAAATTTTTGGGTATAGATAAATTCCATGATGTTGCGCAAAACTATTTGAAATTATACCCATCAACGTATTTTTCCATAGGAAGAATTGGTGAAAATTTTAGCGTGTATTTATCAAATCAAAAAAAAATATTGTTATCTGATTTGGCCCAATTAGAATGGGCAATAAGTTGTGCAGTTGATACAGCTGATGCGATGCCGCTTGCACAACCAGATTTGCAGGCTATTCCACAAGAAGAATGGGGATATATTCAATTTGAGCTGCATCCTTCTTTGCAATTGTTAACGCTGGAAACTGATGCGATAAATATTTACAAAAAAAATAAAAAATTAAATAAAAAATCGCCACAAAAAAATACACAGAATTATTGCCGTGTTTGGCGAAAAGGTATTCAAATATTTTATCAACCGCTTTCTCAAACAGAATATTTTATGATAAATGAAGTACAACAAAAAAAATCATTCTCAGATGTTTGTGAGGCATTAACGAATATACTTTCTGAAGATAAGGTCGTTAACTATGCGTTAACACAGTTGATTCAATGGCTTAAAGATGAACTAATCACAGGAGCGAGAGTTGTCAAATGAGTTGGCTTAAAAAATTATTACCCAGTTCCATTCGGACAGAAAAATCTGAAAAAAAAGGTGTACCCGAAGGGCTATGGACCAAATGTGACAACTGCGAAACGGTTTTATACCGTGCAGAACTAGAAAAAAACTTATCTGTTTGTCCGAAGTGTTCTGCGCATCACTACATTTCAGCAAGAGATCGATTAACTATTTTTTTAGATGAAGATTTACCAGAAAATGCAGAAATTGGAAAAGAAATTATTCCTATAGATAGATTAAAATTTAAAGATACTAAAAAATACAAAGACAGATTAAATGATGCTATGGAGTCTACACAAGAAAGTGAAGCACTTGTTGTGATGCGTGGAAAGTTAAAAACATTACCTGTTGTTGCTTGTGCTTTTGATTTCAACTTTATGGGCGGATCAATGGGTGCTGCAGTGGGTGAGCGTTTTGTTGCAGGGCTTAATGTTGCGCTTGAAAAAAATTACCCTTATATTTGTTTTTCATCGAGTGGTGGTGCAAGAATGCAAGAAGGTTTGTTTTCGCTCATGCAAATGGCAAAAACAAGTGCTGCACTTACAAGGCTTGCACATAAAAAATTGCCTTTTGTTTCTGTGCTCACTTATCCAACTATGGGTGGAGTATCGGCAAGTCTTGCCATGTTAGGTGATATTATCATTGCTGAACCAAAAGCGCTGGTGGGGTTTGCTGGGCCTAGAGTCATTGAACAGATTACCCGCACAGCACTACCTGAAGGTTTCCAACGAAGTGAATTTTTATTGTCGCATGGGGCAATTGATATGATAGTCGACAGAAGGGAGATGCGAGACACAATTGCAAGGATTATTGCAAAGTTTCTCCATAGTAGTAGTGTTTAAATTTATTCGCCATAATGTTGTATTAATGATAGGTATTTTATTACCTATCATCATGGTTATTGTTTTTTCTCTTTCTCAAGCTATTCCAAAGTTTTTTATACAGCCTCCAAAATATAATTTTGTATATGCTTCGCCTTATTATGGAAATCTTCAATTTAAATTTGTGAATAAAAAATTATTTGTAGAATTTTCTTGTCGAAATTTAAGCAGCGATCCATTGTGGTTAACACGGACAGCTTTATATGTTTTTGATGTAAAAACAAAAAAAACCACAAAAACATTAATCGATTTTTCCCCATATGTCGCGCAATGTAAAAATCAAGTGTTTGTGATGCTTATTCCAGCATTGAATCAGTATCAAATTGATGCTTCTATTACTTCACCCGATGGATATCAGTTCACAAAGGAAAACCAAGATTATGTATTGTTTGATCTCCTAAACCACGATGCAACAGATGGAATATTTATTTCAAAAAAAGGAAATATAATGGGTGCTCATTCTCCTGCGCCTAAATTCATTGGATGGATTGTTGGAAATTCAGATGAACACAAGTAATGTGCAGCAAACACTGTTAAAGTTTTTGTCTTATTTTGGTGCGTTATTAATTTTATGCGGCTTATCTATTTATATTTCAACAGAGTGGGTAAATATTAATTCAACTGGCAGAATTATTATTACGCTGGGATCTGGTATTGTTTTTTTTGTATTGTCTGTTCTTGCCTTTTTCAGTGAAAATCTTGCTAAGCTATCAACACCTTTTTTAATTTTATCTGCTGTTTTTCAGTCAATAGGTTTATTTGTTTCTTTTTATGAATTAAAGGTTTTAATGAATCATTATTCATTTAGTCAGGCCTTGATTTATGGATTTTTATTTGTCCAATATCTTATTTATTGGATTTCAACTCGACATAAACAAAATACGTCGGTGTTGTTTTTTGTATTATTTTTTGTGATAGTATTTTTTCTGTCAACGTTCAAGCTAATGATGGTTCAATCAGATTATGCTTTTGTTGTTTTGGGTACATCATTAATGTGTATTTCATATAGCCTTTCTCAATCAAAATATATTGTACTCACCCCATGGGGATATTTTTTTGGTTCGTGCCTGTTAATGTCAGGGTTGTATAATATTATGGAAAAAACAGCTTTTGACTATATGTTTTTTGTGCCCGCGGGGCTTCTTATTTATTTAAGTGCTGTAGTTAAAAGTAAAACGTTATTATTTGTTGGAACGCTTAATTTAGTTTTGTTTATAGGATACTACACCGCGCGTCATTTTTTGAATGTTTTGAGTTGGCCAATTGTATTGATGGCTGTTGGATGTTTAATGCTTTTTATTGCTGCTATTGTGTTGACTGTCAATAAAAAAATTAATATAGTAAAAAAATAATTTTATTTCATGTTAGACTGTCTAAGTATTGTAAATTAAAATTTACTTAACTTATAGGAGTAACACATGGCTGTCGAGTTTGTACAAAAACTGACTACATTTGGCGCAGAAGGAACAGCGACAAAAATAATGTGTCGAATAAAAGAACTAGCAGGATTTAAAGGCTGCATGTTTGTGCATCAAAAAGATGAGATCGTCAAAAACATTGAGAAAGCATTCAATAAAGTCATCTTAAATAACTATAAGTCATACCAAGATTTAACCTCACAAGAAAAAGATGCGATAAAAGAAGCTATTGCTCAAAAGTTATATCAAGCTTCATTAAAGAACCGTACATCTGTGCTTCAATCAAAAGATACGTATGGCGTAACAGCTTTTTCTGGTCTGATTTTTCATCGCTATGAAGGCGAAGTGGTAGGGCAGGTTTATTTTCCAAATGTATTTAATACCGTCGAACCTAATAATACATGGTTAGAAGACGATATTAGACAAGTTATACATGTTGAAAAAGGTAACGACATTAATGATAATGTCGTCATTAAATGCATTTTAGACAATCATAGTAATGATAACGATAATGACAATGTGCATTATAATTTTGTTTAACTTATAGGAGAAACACATGGCTGCTGAGTTTTTTCAAAGATTGACTACGTTTGGTTCAGAGGGAACCGCAACTAAGATTATGCTGCGCATAAAAGAGTTGGCAGGATTCAACGGCAACTTATTTGTATACAATAGAGCTCAAATTGTCCAACAGATCGAATCAGCTTTTAAGGTGGTTCTTGCGCGTGGCGGTAATTATGATGCATATCAAGCTTTAACCGCGGAATTAAAAGATGAGATAAAAGAAGTTATTGCTCTACAGTTGTATAAAGCCGCAAGAGAACAGCCCACAGGACTGAATACCATAATTGATGCTTTTGGAATAAAATCTTACACATATCCTAACGAATTGGTGGGTCAGGTTTATTTTCCTAAAGTATTTTATGATGCGGCAAGAGCACCTGATTGGTTACGAGAAAACATTAAAGTTGTTTTAAAAGTTGATTATTCTTCCCAAGGTCATATGGAGATTGGTATTACTAAGCCGCCTGCTTGGGAGGTTGTTTCAGAGACAGACTCCGATGATAATGATTTTGATAACAAAAAACAAGGGTATGGCAATCGCACTTAGGAAAATCAAGGGTTTAAGATGTCCTGTGCGCCTGTCATCCAGGAAAATTTTTCTCTGGTGAAACATAAATGAAAATTAAGCTTACAGAAAAATTTATCCGGGACCTAGTTTACAAGTTGGAATATTTCTCACCTGATATCTATAGAATGTTTTTTCTGGGCCCCGGATAAATTTTTGTGGGCGCTTATCTTTCTATTTAAAAACAGCGAACAAAAATTTTCCGGGGTGACAGTATTTTTTTGAGAGTTCAAAACCCCTGATTTACACGAGTGCGATTGCCATACCTGAACCTCAAAGAGCAAAAGCTGGCGGAGAGAGAGGGATTCGAACCCTCGATACGGGTTAACGTATACACGAGTTCCAGTCGTGCTCCTTAAACCACTCGGACATCTCTCCGGATTACACTTGAAAGTAAGTTGGCGAGATTAGCATAATTCATGAATTATTGAAAGAATCTGCTTTGCCATTAATTTTTTTTACCTAATACATTCATGGGTGTTGGAGGCGGGATAGTTTCTTCTGGTATGTTGCTTATATCGGGTAAATCAAGGCCGGGATTGTTTTGACGAAAATCATCATAGTAGCTATAAGGGTTCCCATTTTTTGTGCCATTAATTGGAAGCCGCACTATCCATCGATTTGGAATTCTATTGCCATCAGGTTGATTGAGTGTTTTTCCATTTTTATCCAGTAATTCAGGAATGAAAGGTATACCATGATCATCAATAAATTTTATGGCCTCATCTTCTGTAAAAAACTTCAGAAATACAACAGGTGTTTTTGTTTTAGTAATTTCATTTCGCAAATCAGGGTATTTATTTACATTCTGATTACTACTATTACTGGAGTTGGGTAGTAAAATATTTCGATTATTTCCCGTTAGGTTTTTTTCATCGCATGCAACTTTTGATGATTCGGCTAATAATTCTGGTTGCGGTAGTGCTATTTGAATTGCATTATCAATAAATTGTGTCACGTTCGCTGTGTCGCTTGAATTTGTTTTTTGGTTTAATGGATGTTTATTCACATCATCAATCCATGTTTTTGGAATGGCATTAACACCATAGACGGCTCCGGCTAATTGCCCTGCAACTGCTGCATTGGAATCTGCATCGCCGCATGCAAGTGCCAATGTAGATATTAATTCTTCAAATGAGTTTGTATTCAAGAATGCATTTAATACCAGAGCAACGCCTTCTGTGACATAAGCACCATAATATCCTTTCTTGCTTTGTTTTGGATTGAGTTTATAGTGTTCGGAACTGACTCGCCAGTTGATGAAAATATCATCCCCAGTTGCCTCTTCTGGGTGACAAAGCTGTAATACTTTTGAAGTAAGTTTGACGGTTCCCGATGTTTTATAATCTAAATTTGTGAGGCCATCATCAGATTTTAACTTTGGTAAACTTTGCATGTTTGCAATTGTTACAAACCGTTCCAAATTTTCTTTGCTTAAAAGCCATGTTTTGAGTGCAAGAGGATCAGTGATTTTACTGTGCATGGCTTCATACGTGAGAAAAGCTAATAGACGTGAACAGTCGGCGCTTTCTCTTCCAGGAGTCGTTACAATGGATTGAAGATATGCAAATTGCATCGCTTCTTCAACACTTTTTGCAAATACTGCGCACGCACCGTAGCGCATAGTACTGCCATTACCGTCACAGAGTTCGTTTTCGAGTCCATTTTTACGCCGATATTCAACTAATGAACTGGCAGGATCTGCACTTGGTTTACTTCTTTGAATTTCCCAATTATTAATAGCCTGAGAAACAACGCTGCCTAAACCGATAGATACATGAGGATAGGATTTGCTTAATCCCGAATTAGTTCCTTTTTTATTCCAAAGATAAATGCTTTCCATAAAATACTTGCTGGGAAATTCACGAATCCCTGTTTTGCTATATATAACTTCCATATAAATGAGGGCATCATTCAAGCAAGCACCCTGGCTGGAGTCATCTGTCCAGCCACCTGGAGGAAGTTTAAAACGACCCCCTCCTTGCATATTTAATGGTTTCTGAAGTTTGTTATTTGGTACGGGATATTCAATCGTTTGAAATTCATAGGAAGAACCTAGAGCATCCCCAACAAACATACCATAAAGTATGCCTTTGGCTTTGCTGGTTTTAATTTTGAATGAAGATTCTTCAATTATTGTGTTATCCATTTTTATCTCCTCTTTAGTTATAATTTAAGTAAAATTTTGCGCGATTAAACCATGATTTAGACTGATGAAAGTCGTTAATCATCTTCCCTCATTTTCAATTTATTATTTTGTGCGAAAGTCATAATAGCTTCATATAATTCGGGATTGGATTTTTTAAGCTCTGGGTCAAGCAAAAGACATTTTTGACCATTTTTCACGACAGGTTGAAGCAAGGGAGAATACACCATGCGATGGCCGCGAAAGGTCGATAGGCTGCCGCTCATGCGCTCAGCCCAATCACTGGGTCTGAAACTTTGGCCGGCTTCGGTTTCACCTTCTATTAAAATTTTTGACTGTTTTTCATCTGGTTTGCTCATAGCCTTATTCTAGCAAAAATAGTGTATGATGTGGGTTTTTTAGTGAGAGACTATTCTGTGGTGAAAGAACCTGCTAGAGGGATATATTTACTCCCCAATGTATTAACTACAATTGCTTTATTTGCCGGTTTTTATGCCATTATTCAAACAGTAAAAGGCAGGTTTGATACATCAGCTATGGCAATATTTGTAGCTATGGTGGCGGATAGTCTTGATGGCAGAGTGGCAAGGTTAACAAATACTCAAACTGCGTTTGGCGCTGAATATGACAGCCTGTCAGACATGGTCTGTTTTGGTGTTGCACCAGCATTATTAGGTTTTAATTGGGGGCTGTTTAGTTTTGGAAACATTGGATGGTTTGCAGGTTTTGTTTATGTGGCTGCTACAGCCCTTAGACTCGCGAGGTTTAACACACAAATTGGAGTCACAGATAAAAATTATTTTCAAGGATTGCCATCACCCGCTGCTGCTGCCATTGTGGCAGGATTTGTCTGGGTTGTAGTCGATAATCAGTGGCAACCCACAGAAATATTAAAGGGCCTATTTATTTTAGTCATCGTTTTGTGTGCTTTTTTAATGGTGAGCAGAATTCGATATCACAGTTTTAAAAATTTAGAATGGCAGGGAAAAGTTCCATTTGTTGGATTACTGTTAATTGTATTAATATTCGGATTTATTTCTTTAGAGCCACCTGATGTTATTTTTATTTGTGCATTTTTATTTGGACTATCAGGGCCAATCATGACATTATGGCGCCTGAGAAAAAGAAGATTAGAAAGAAAATATCATGAAAAATTAAGCAAATCTGAAAAGATTATGGATAGAAAAACAAAATAGGAGTTAAAAGGGTATTATGCGTTTAGACAAAATTAAATTAGCTGGTTTTAAGTCGTTTGTAGATCCTACCACCGTGGGTTTTCCAGGAAACCTATCCGGCGTCGTTGGTCCTAATGGATGTGGAAAATCTAACATCATCGATGCTGTACGCTGGGTGATGGGTGAGTCTTCAGCAAAAAATTTACGTGGTGAATCCATTGTAGATGTTATATTCAATGGTGCTGGCAGTCGTAGTGCATCGGGTCAAGCATCTATTGAATTACATTTTGATAATTCATCTGGAAGGCTTGGTGGTGCGTACCAACAATACAATGAAATTGTTATTCGCAGACAAGTTAACCTGGAAGGTCATTCAACTTATTATCTTAATGGATCAGTTTGCAGGCGTCGTGATATTACCGATATATTTTTAGGAACAGGGTTGGGCCCGCGCAGTTATGCCATTATTGAACAAGGAACTATTTCAAGACTCATCGAAGCTAAACCACAAGATTTACGAAATTATCTTGAAGAAGCAGCAGGTATTTCAAAATATAAAGAAAGGCGAAGAGAAACAGAGCTAAGATTAGGCCACACACGTGATAATTTAGCCAGAATGACTGACATTCGAGATGAATTACAAAAACAATTGGATCATTTAAGCAAACAAGCAGAAGTAGCTGAAAAATATCAACAGTTAAAAGATCAAGAAAAAAATCTAAAGGCACAATTATTTGCATTAAAAGCAAAACATATTCAATCTGAAGTTACTTTGCACACGGATGCTATTCTTGAAGCTGAAAATGTATTGGAAAAGTTAAACACGGAAAAACAATCACAGTTAACGCAAAAAGAAGTCATGCAGCAAAATCGTGCAACACAACAAGAAGAGTGTGATGCTGTACAGAAAACCTATTATGAAATTAATACAGAACTCGCCAAAATAGAACAACAGTTGAGTTATCACCAAGAACAAAAAAGAAGTTTAGAATTAAGTTTGTCTCAATTATCTGTAGAAAATACAAATGCAAAACAGCACTTAGAACAGGAGCATCAACGGTATCAAGAGGTATTACAAAATATTGAAAGCACCGCACCTGCGCTTGAACAATCACAACTCGATCTTGAGCAATGCCGGCATGAGTTGGAATCCGTTGAGCTTGATTACGAAAAAGCTCAGCGTAGTTGGAATGAATTTCAACAACAGTGTGCATTTAATTTGCAGCGTTCTCAAGTAGAGCAGACAAAAATTCAACATATCGAAAAACAAATACAAGATATCCAACAAAGAATCATGCGGTTATCAGATGAGCAATCACAATATTCACAATTAGTATTAAGTTTTGATAGTACGCCTATTGAAAATCAATTATTAGAATTGCAGTCAAAAATTGATTCGCAACAACAACGAATGACCCAAGACAATCAACGATTATCAACGTTAAGAGATGATAATAAATCCTTGCATAATATGCTGGATCAAATGAAAACAAATCTTCAAACACTAAAAGGTCGATATGCGTCACTATTGGCATTGCAAGAATCCGCATTAGGAAAAGATAATGAAAAACAACAGCATTGGTTAAAACAATATCAATTGGAAAATTCAAATAGGCTGGCACAACTTATCAAAGTTGAATCGGGTTGGGAAAAGGCAGTTGAGGTTATTTTATCTCAACAACTAGAATCGCTCTGCCTTGAAAATTATAATGATATCGTTAATCCGCATTCCGCTCTTATTGATTCCTTAAATGAAATTAATTTCTCAATAAACTTACTCAATATATCTGAACAAACTGAACCATTCAGTGATGAAAGGATTGAAGGTTTAATTTCATTATCGAGTCTATGTAAGGGGCCTGATGTTTTATTAAAATTATTATCCAATGTGTATGTTGCAAAAGATATTGCCCAAGCATTTTCTTTTCTGAATCAAGTCAATTCACGCTCTTCACTGATTACACCTGAGGGTATTTGGTTAAGCTGCGATTTCTTGCGCGTGCTTAAATTAGATGAGAAAAAAGGCGATGTTATCTTAAGAGAAAAAATTTTATTGGATTGTCAAACTGAAATTGAAAATAAAACCCATGAAATCGAACAAAAAGAAAGTTTATACGATCAGAGTTTGCAAGAAATTAAAACGCTTGAAAATACGTTGCACGAAAATCAAAGAGCTCTTTCGGTGCTTATGCAGAATCATTCTGAGTTAAATACTCAGCATAAAATTCAACAAACCAAACATTCACAACATGAGCAAAGAAAAGCACAGTTAGAAAATGAAATTATTGATTTACGTGTTCAAAAGGAAAAAGAAGAAGAGAGTTTAAAACAATCTAAACAATTATGGGAAACTTCGTTGGCGCAGTTAGAAGAAGACAATAAACATAAAGAGTTGTTAAAGACACAATCCGATGAAAAAAGACAGCAATGTCAATCTGTGCGTGAAAGTCATCAAAAACAACAACAATTACATCATGCTTTATCTACACAGATACAAATTCTCAATACTCAAAAACAATCGCTTCATGATTTATGTGAAAGACTAAAATCTCAAATTGAAAGCTTTACGCAAAAAACAACTGATATTTCTTCTGAGTTAGAAAATTTAATTCCAAAAGGTAACAGTTATCAGCTTGAATTAGAAGAAAAATTGAAATTAAAATCAGATTGTGAAAAGCAATTACAAGAGAAAAGAGAACAGCTCGCACAGACAGATAACGAAATTCGTGACACTGAAAAATTATTGCAAGAATGCGATGATGAACGCTCAAAACAACAAATTCTCTTAGAACAAAAGCGAATATCGCTTGAGTCATCTTCTGTGGAGTTAAAAACACTCAGGGAAAAATGCGACGAAATTGGCGAACAATTGGAAAGCTTGATAGCCGCATTGACAGATGAATGTAATCTTGAACAAACACAGATACAGCTCAACAAGGTGAGTGTAAAAATTGAACGATTAGGCTTGATTAATCTTGCTGCAATTTCAGAACATGCTCAATTATTAGAACGTAAAACATATTTGGATACGCAACATCAAGATTTAGTCACAGCATTAGAATTATTGGAAGAAGCAATTCGTAAAATTGATCGTGAAACAAAATTACGGTTCAAAGAAACGTATGAAAAAGTAAACAGTGTATTTCAAGAATTATTTCCACGCATTTTTGCTGGCGGTCAAGCGTATCTTGAATTAACAGGAGATGATTTGTTAGAAACAGGCGTGCAAGTAATCGCAAGGCCGCCTGGCAAACGTAACAGTACGATTCATCTACTTTCAGGTGGTGAAAAGGCACTGACTGCAATAGCATTGGTCTTTTCAATTTTTCAATTAAATCCTGCACCTTTTTGTATGCTGGATGAGGTTGATGCGCCGCTTGATGATACCAATATTGGACGGTTTTGTGCTTTAGTTAAAGAAATGTCAAAAAATGTTCAATTTATATTTATCAGCCACAATAAAATTGCAATTGAAATGGCGGAGCATTTAATTGGCGTCACTATGAATGAACCAGGTGTTTCAAGACTGGTTGCCGTTGATGTGCAATCTGCAATGGAAATGGCTGAGGCATGAATTTTTCATTAATACTGATAATACTCATATTGGTTATAGTATTACCTGGATTGTTTTGGTTGTTGTTTTCATCCCAAAAAAAAGCTCAACAGCAAACGTTTATAGAATTACCCAATAATCACGATGATCAAAATCAACAGAGTGAAATAGACAAATCAAGAGAAAATCGTACTAAGCCCCCATTTTATTTTGATTATTTTAAGGATGGATGACTGACTTAGACTGTCACCCCGGAAAATTCCTGTCAGAAGGTTTTAAATGGATAATTAATATTTCACAGGAATTTATCGGGGGCCCAGAAATAACATTTTATAAAGATCAAAGGCGAAATATTCCAACTTGTCATCTGGGCCCAGATAAATTTTTGTGTTATTTCAACTACACTTTCAAACAATACTGACAAAAATTTTCCGGGGTGACACATGTTAAGAGAAAGTGATTTATTTATTAAGAGATGATATTTATGAAAGATCAGGTTCAAAAACTCCGCGATAAAATTAATCAGTATAATTATCAATATTATGTATTAGACAACCCCACTGTGCCAGATGCGCAATATGATAGATTATTGCAAGAGTTAATCACACTTGAAAGAGAACACCCTGAATTCATTACGCCTGATTCTCCAACGCAGCGGGTAGGAGCAGAAACACTTAAAGCATTTTCAGAAGTAAAACACTTTGTTCCCATGTTGTCATTAGAGAATGCATTTATTGAAAAACAAGTTTCTGATTTTGATAAAAGGATTAAAGAAAAATTAAATATAAACAATTCTATACAATATTGTTGTGAACCCAAATTAGATGGGCTTGCAATCAATTTAATTTATGAGTCAGGAATCTTAACTAAGGCTGCAACGCGCGGTGATGGGGTTACAGGAGAAAATATTACTAATAATATAAAAACCATTAAAAGCATTCCTCTAAAGTTACAGGGTAAAAATATTCCACTATTAATTGAGATTCGTGGTGAAGTATATATGCCGCTATCAGGTTTTAATGAATTAAATAATAGTGCTCAAAAAAAGGGTGAAAAAATATTTGCAAACCCAAGGAATGCTGCTGCAGGAAGTTTGCGGCAATTAGATCCTAAAATCACGGCAAGCCGCCCCTTAAATTTTTTCAGTTACGGCATTGGTTATGTAGATACTTCTCATCATTTATCTTCCTTACAATCTCAATTCGATATTATTCAACAATTAAGCGAATGGGGAATGAGAGTAAACCCTGAAGTGAACCTTGTACATTCCATTGATGAATGTATTGAATATTACAAGATGATTTTAAATAAACGAAATAAATTACCGTACGATATTGACGGGGTGGTTTATAAAGTGAATAAAGTTGAACTTCAAGAAAAATTAGGTTTTGTAGCACGCGCTCCCAGATTTGCGATTGCACATAAATTTCCTGCTCAAGAAGAAATGACTGAAATTTTAGATGTCATTTTTCAAGTAGGAAGAACAGGCGTGTTAACGCCTGTTGCAAAATTAAAACCTGTCAATGTTGCTGGAGTGATTGTCAGTAATGCAACACTGCATAACATGGATGAAATTCATCGAAAAGATATTCGTTTACACGATGTTGTGATTATCAAAAGAGCAGGGGATGTTATCCCTGAAGTGGTCGGTGTGATTTTGGAAAATCGCCCCAAAAATACACACAAAATAATAATGCCGCCACGCTGCCCTGTTTGTCATTCCATTGTTGAAAAAGAAGAGGGAAAAGCGGCCAGTTATTGTACCGGCCACTTAATATGTCCGGCACAACTTAAAGAAAGCATAAAGCATTTTTCAAGTAGAAAAGCATTGGATATTGCAGGATTAGGCGACAAATGGGCAGAAATATTAGTTGAACGTAAAATATTAACATCTGTTGGTGATATTTATGATTTATCGATGCATACTTTAATGGCTATCGAGCGTATGGGTGAAAAATCAGCATCTAAATTATGTGAAGCGATACAAAAAAGTAAAAAAACAACGTTAACACGTTTTTTATATGGATTGGGTATTCCGCATGTTGGAGAGAGAACAGCAAAGGTGTTGAGCGAACAATATCGTGATATTCACAAATTCTCGTCAGTATCAGAAGAGGAATTTATGCAATTAGCTGATATTGGCCCCATCGTTGCAAAACACATTGTAGCTTTTTTTAAACATCCCAAACACCAAGCTTTGATTGAGAAGCTATTAAAATCGGGGTTTGTATTTGAGGATCTTTATCAAGCTGAGCAACGATTACCATTAAAGGGTAAAACATTTGTCATTACAGGCACATTAGAAAAAACGACTCGAGATGAAGCCAAAAATATTCTCGAAAAATTAGGTGCAAAAGTGACAAACAGTATTTCATCATCTACACATTATTTAATTGTTGGAGCCTCGCCAGGGTCAAAATTGGAAAAGGCACAAAAGTTAAATGTTTCAATATTAGACGAGAAAAAGTTTCAGCATCTGTTGAGTGAGTTTAAGCAATCGTAAATCTTAATGTTCATGAGGGTAGTATATGAATCTGACAAGCAAGAGATGTCAGATAAAATTCAGACTTTTACACATTATGCCATTACAACAAAGTACATGGAAACGAAGTTCGAGTATTTTTTTCTTCCTCAGCGGGTTGTGTAGCAACTTCGGATTGAACAGGTTGTGGTTGAGGTAAAGATTGATAGTGAGTACTTGAATTACTGTTACTCCATATTTTTTGCGAAGCTATAAAAGAATTTTCAATGTAGTTGATGGCTTTTTGTTGTGCTATAGATTGTTTATCCTGGACAGGATGAATTTTTAACCACTCTAAATCATTTTTTATTTCTTCTCTTAATTCATGATTGAAACCATCATTATCTTTTTCTGGATCAAAGTAAGAACAAAACTTGCAAATTATACTTTTCATTCGTTCATCGCGGCCCTCTTCTGAATTGGAAGACCTGATTTCATATCGCAAATCTTGAAGGTGTTTGATTCTATTTGGAAATGAAGTTAATACCATTGGTATATTTGCAGCCGCACCCTGTGTAATATTATCTGCTCCAGGTGGTATATTGCCTGTATACTTCCTTGTAATATATTTCAATCCGCTTTCTAACACTAGATTTTCCCACTGTGTTGAATTAAAAGTATTCATGAATGTGCCACAGTACGTGAGTTGGAAAGGTTCAGTTTCCGTTATCACAACAATTCCGCCTTTTTGATATCGCATGGCAGAGAAGTGTTGATTAACTTCGCGCATCATTTCCTCAAAATCCTTTGGGTTTTTCACAGGAACATTTTCAACCTGGTATTGATTCGTTGCTCTGTTAAGAAATGAAACAGGCATGTAGTATTTTAAGTGCCTCGTATCAGGTTTCGTCATGGCTGTTCTCCAGAAGAATTATAAAATATCGTGACTACAACTTGGAGCATTATATCATATTTATTTCAAACTGCATGAGGCAATCGCGCTCGGAAAAATCAAGGGTTTTGGACTCTCAAAAATTTCTATTCGCGATAAAACTCCGAGCTGCAAAATTCCGAGCCGCGACCGTCAGGGAGCGATCACTTAGCTATAATTTATTGTGGTTTCTAATAAATATTTTTTTAATATTTATTATTTATCTTGCCTTGAATTTATATTGGTACCTGTGAACGCTCCCTAACGGTCGCGGCTCGGATACTCAGTACTATCTTCATGGAGAATTTATGAGCAATGGGTAACGCTCCCTGAGGGTCACGGCTCT
>Ga0068855_100001178_pt1 | contig 32479 bp, 30 predicted proteins | sample KBSCornC52_FD_66592 | JGI IMG/M metagenome (GOLD analysis project Ga0068855, IMG submission 66592) | Corn rhizosphere microbial communities from Kellogg Biological Station, Michigan, USA - KBS Corn C5-2 | ecosystem: Host-associated > Plants > Roots > Rhizosphere > Soil ...
ACCTGAAGTCGGGGCGGGAGCCGGAGGAGCTGGCCGAGGAGGTCAGCGAGCACCTGGCGGCGCTCGAGGGTTCGATGGGCAAGAAGCTCGGGCAGTCGGACGACCCGCTGCTGGTGTCGGTGCGCTCGGGCGCGAAGTTCTCGATGCCGGGGATGATGGAGACCGTCCTGAACATCGGGCTGAACGACCAGTCGGTGCGCGGCCTGGCCAAGCAGGCGGGTAACGAGCGGTTTGCCTTCGACTCCTACCGGCGGCTGATCCAGATGTTCGGCAAGACGGTGCTGGGCATCGACGGGGAGGCCTTCGAGGACGGGATCGACGAGGTCAAGCAGGGCAAGGGCGTCACCAGTGACCTGGACCTGGACGCCGATGACCTGCGCAAGCTGGTGGAGACGTTCAAGCAGGTCGTGATCGACAAGGCCGGCCGGCCGTTCCCGCAGGACCCGCGCGAGCAGATGGACATGGCGGTGCGGGCGGTGTTCGAGTCGTGGAACACCGAGCGGGCGGTGCTGTACCGGCGGCAGGAGCGCATCCCGTCCGACCTGGGCACGGCGGTGAACGTGTGCGCGATGGTGTTCGGCAACCTCGGCCCGGACTCCGGCACCGGCGTGGCCTTCACCCGCGACCCCGCCTCGGGTGCGCAGGGCGTGTACGGCGACTACCTGCAGAACGCGCAGGGCGAGGACGTCGTGGCCGGCATCCGCAACACCGTGCCGCTGGCCGACCTGGAGGAGCTGGACAAGCGCTCCTACGACGAGCTGATCGGCATCATGCGCACGCTCGAGGAGCACTACCGCGATCTGTGCGACATCGAGTTCACGATCGAGCGCGGCAAGCTGTGGATGCTGCAGACCCGGGTGGGCAAGCGCACCGCGGCGGCGGCCTTCCGCATCGCGACTCAGCTGGTCGACCAGGGCCTGATCTCGATGGACGAGGCGACCTCGCGGGTCAACGGCGCGCAGCTGGCCCAGCTGATGTTCCCCCGCTTCGACGACCACGCCGGTAAGGCGATCGCGAAGGGTATCGCGGCCTCGCCCGGTGCCGCCGTCGGCAAGATCGTCTTCGACTCCTACACCGCGGTGAAGTGGTCTCGCTCGGGTGAGGACGTGATCCTCGTACGGCGCGAGACCAACCCGGACGACCTGAACGGCATGATCGCCGCCGCCGGCATCTTGACTTCTCGCGGCGGCAAGACCAGCCACGCCGCGGTCGTCGCCCGCGGCATGGGCAAGACCTGCGTGTGCGGCGCCGAGAGCCTGCAGGTGGACACCAAGAGCCGGGTGCTGACGGCGCCGGGTGGGATCGAGCTGCACGAAGGTGACGTCATCTCGATCGACGGCACGATCGGCGCGGTCTACCTGGGCCAGGTACCGGTCGTCGACTCGCCGGTGGTGAAGTACTTCGAGACCGGCGAGGTGGACGAAGGCGACGATCTCGTGCTGGCGGTCGACCGCGTCATGCAGCACGCCGACGGATCGCGTCGCATGTCCGTGCGGGCCAACGCCGACACCCCCGAGGACGCCGCCCGGGCCCGCCGCTTCGGCGCGCAGGGCATCGGCCTGTGCCGCACCGAGCACATGTTCCTGGGCGACCGGCGCCAGCTGGTCGAGCGGCTGATCCTGGCCGACACCGAGGCCGAGCGCGACGGCGCGCTGGCCAAGCTGCTACCGCTGCAGCGGGAGGACTTCGTCGGCATCCTCGAGGCGATGGACGGCCTGCCGGTCACGATCCGGCTGCTCGACCCGCCGCTGCACGAGTTCCTGCCCGACATGACCGAGCTGTCGGTGCGCGTGGCCGTCGCCGAGGCCCGCGGCGAGAAGCAGGAGAACGACCTGCGCATGCTGCAGGCCGTCCACCGGCTGCACGAGCAGAACCCCATGCTCGGCCTGCGCGGCGTCCGGCTCGGCGTCGTGATCCCGGGCCTGTTCGAGATGCAGTCCCGCGCGATCCTCGAAGCCGCCGCCGCCCGGATCAAGGCCGGCGGCGTGCCGCGGATCGAGATCATGGTGCCGTTGGTCGCGAACGTCCAGGAGTTCGAGACCGTCAAGCACAACATCATCCAGGTCGCCCGCGAGGTCCGCGCCGAGACGGGCGTCCACCTCGAGTTCCTCATCGGCACGATGATCGAACTGCCCCGCGCCGCGCTCACCGCCGACCAGATCGCCGAGGCGGCCGAGTTCTTCTCCTTCGGCACCAACGACCTCACCCAGACGACGTGGGGCTTCTCCCGCGACGACGTCGAGGCCGCGTTCTTCTCCGCCTACCTGGAGAAGGGCATCTTCGGTATCAGCCCGTTCGAGTCGATCGACGTCGAGGGCGTCGGCGAGCTCGTCCGGATCGCCGCCGAGAAGGGTCGCTCGCGCCGTCCCGGGCTCAAGCTCGGCGTCTGCGGCGAGCACGGCGGCGACCCCGAGTCGGTGCACTTCTTCGAGCGGATGGGGCTGGACTACGTGTCCTGCTCGCCGTTCCGCGTCCCCGTCGCGCGGCTCGAAGCCGGCCGGAGCGTCGGCCCCGAGTTCTGACCCACCACCCGTTGGCGCAGGCGGCTCAGCGAGACCCGTCTTCGTGAGCCTTACCCCGTGTCACGCGCCGCCCTTCCGGACTTTGCACCTGCTGTGGTCGCCAATCCGGTTCGCGCTGTCGCGATAACGACCACAACGGGTGCAAGGTCAAACGAGCGGTGAGCACTCGCGGCCAATTCGCGGGACGGGCGGCGGTGCGTCAGAGGGCGAGGTAGACGGCAGCGATGTCCTCGCTGCCGTGCCCGGCGGCCGCGGCCCGTTCGTACAGCGCCCGGACGCCGTCGAGCAGGTCGGAGGAAATGCCGGTGGCGGCGTCGCCGGCCAGCCGGAGGTCCTTGAGCGCCCCGTCGAGGGCGAAGGACGTCGCGAGGTCGCCGGCCACCATGGCGCGGCCCTTGAGCTGCACCATCGGCGCGTTGGCCGGCCCGCCGTCGATCGCCTCGAGGAACAGCCCCGGATCCAGTCCGAGCGAGCGGGCCAGCGCGATGGACTGCGCGGCCGCGGCGGTGATCGACAGCAGCCAGCTGTTGACGGCGAGCTTGAGCGCCGAGGCCGCGCCCACCCGCTCGCCGGCGATGACGGTCTTGGTCCCGATCGCCTCGAGGACGGGCCGGACCCGCTCCACCAGCCGCGGGTCGCCCGAGACGAGGGGAACGAGCCGTCCCTGCTCGGCCGGCTCACGCGTGCCGAGGACGGGCGCGTCGAGCAGGTGCGTCTCGCCGGCCTTCTCGGCGATGTGGGCGATGCCCTCCAGCCCGACGGTCGAGCACTGCAGCCAGGTCGCGTTCGGCCCGAGCGCCTCCAGCAGTTCGGGGGTCACCCCGAGAACGGAGTCGGCGTCGAACAGCATCGTGACCGCGGCATCGGCGCCCTCGACCGCCGCGCCGATCGAGGGGGCGACCTCGACGCCGTCCTCGGCCAGCGCCGCCGCTTTCGAGGGCGTCCGGTTCCACGCGGTCACGGCGAGGCCGGCGCGCCGCATCGAGCGCGCCATGCCGGCGCCCATCAAGCCCGTCCCGATCACCGCGACCCGCATCGCAACCCGCTCCTCCCGCCGACGTCTCACCAAGGGCCTGCCCGGCACAACCGGGGCGCGAAACGTGAGTAACGTCGAGGCGTGTTCCGCCGCCGTCCGAAGCCCGGCCAATCCGCGCAGGTGAGCCGACGCCCCGCCGCCTCCGGCGGGGGCACCCTCGTCACGCCGACCGTCGCGCTGGTCGAGCAACTGCTCGACGAGTTCGGGCTGCGGCACCAGATCGACGAGGACGGCGACCTGGTCGTGCGCTGGGAGAAGTGCAGCGTCTACTTCTTCTTCTACGGCGAGCGGCGCGAAGTGCTGCAGGCGCGCATGTACCTGAACCGTCGCTTCAGCGTCGACACCCGGGCGACGCTGGCGCTGCTGCTGGACGAGTGGAACCGCACCAAGCTGTTCCCGAAGGCGTTCACGATCCTGCCCGACGACGGCATGGTCGGCGTCTGCGCCGAGCAGTGCTACGACTTCGACGCCGGGGTCACCCGCGCGCAGCTGAAGTACACCGTCGGCACCTGGGTCGACACGCTGCTGCGGTTCAGCGACTGGATCGACGACCAGGTCGACCAGTAGCCGCATGGCGCAGGGATACGGGCCGCCGGCCCGCGAACGGTGGGCAGCCGAGCCGCCCAAGCGCGGGGCGTCGCCGGCGACCACGGCCGAGCGCTCACCGTTCGCGCGCGACCGCGCGCGCGTGCTGCACTCGTACGCGTTCCGGCGGCTGGCCGACAAGACCCAGGTGGTCGTGCCCGGCGAGGACGACTTCCCCCGTACCCGGTTGACGCACTCGCTCGAGGTGGCCCAGATCGGCCGCGAGATCGCCGTCATGCTCGGCGCCGACGCCGACGTGGTGGACGCCGCCGGGCTGGCCCACGACATCGGCCACCCGCCGTTCGGTCACAACGGCGAGGCGGCGCTCGATGCGGTCTCCGGCGAGTGCGGTGGCTTCGAGGGCAACGCCCAGACACTGCGGGTGCTCACCCGGCTCGAGGCCAAGGTCGTCCACGCGGACGGCAGCCCGTCCGGACTCAACCTGACCCGGGCGACGCTCGACGCCGCCTGCAAGTACCCGTGGCCGCGCCGCCCCGGGTCGGCCAAGTTCGGCTACTACGCCGAGGACGAACCGGCCTTCGCCTGGGTGCGGGCCGACGCGGTGGACGGGCGGCGCTGCCTCGAGGCGCAGATCATGGACTGGGCCGACGACGTCGCCTACTCGGTGCACGACGTCGAGGACGGCGTGCACGGCGGGCTCGTCCGCCTCGCCGCAGTGACCGACGCCGACCGCGAGACGCTGTGCCGCATCGCCGCCGCCGACTACTCGACGCGGCTGGCCGACGAGCTCGCGCCGGTGCTCGACGCGCTGCTCGAGCGCCCGACGCTGCGCGACCTCGCCGACTACGACGGCTCGTACCGGGCGCAGGCGGCGGCGAAACGGGCGACCAGCGAGCTGACCGGCCGCTTCGCCGGGGCGGCGGTCGAGGCGACCCGCGCGGTGCACGGCCCGGATCCGCTCGCGCGCTACGGCGCCGACCTCGTCGTGCCGCCGGACATCGCGGCCGAGTGCGCGCTGCTCAAGGCCATGGCCGCGCACTTCGTGATGCGCCGGCCGGGCACGAAGGAGCGGCAGGTCCGGCAACGCCGGCTGTTGACCCAGCTGGTGGAGGCGATCGCCGCCGGTGCCCCCGGAACGCTCGACCGCGGGCTGCGCCCGGCGTGGGCCGCCGCGGCCTCGGACGGCGCCCGGCTGCGGGTCGTGGTCGACCAGGTCGCCCAGCTGACCGACACCTCGGCGATGAACCGGCACGCCCGGCTCGTCCGCCCCGACTGAACCGACCCGATCGGGCGTTGGTTGGCCGGCCGCCGTTGCCGGGTAGGGCTCCCAGTAACGGAGGGAGACCCGACCATGACTTACGCCAATGCACCTCGCACCCGCACCGCCGCCAACGGCATGGCGATCGCCGGCCTCGTCTGCGGCATCGTCGGGCTGTTCGTCTTCGCCGTCGTGCTCGGCGTGCTGGCCATCGTCTTCGGCGCGATCGGCCGCTCCCGGGCCCGGGCCGGCGCCGGCGGCGCGACCATGGCCACCTGGGCGATCGGCCTCGGCGTGGTCGACATCGTGCTGTGGATCGTCCTCATCTCGGTCGCCTCGCGCAACGGCACGGTGTTCTGACGCGGGTTGTCCACCGTCGGCTTGGGCGGTAGCGCGGGCAACCTAGACTCGGCGGCGTGGCCGGGCGCATCAGGGACGAGGACATCGCCCTGGTCCGCGAGAAGTCGCCCATCGCCGACGTGATCGGTGAGCACGTCCAGCTGCGCAACGCCGGCGGCGGCAACCTGAAGGGGCTGTGCCCCTTCCACGACGAGAAGTCGCCGTCGTTCAACGTCACGCCGGCCCGAGGCATGTACCACTGTTTCGGGTGCCAAGCCGGCGGCGACGTCATCAAGTTCGTGATGGACGTCGAGCACCTGTCGTTCTCCGACGCGGTCGAGCGGCTGGCCAGCCGGGCCGGCGTCCAGTTGCGGTACGTGGAAGGCGGCCCGCCCGCGTCCACGCAGCATCGGGGGCAACGGCAGCGGCTGCTCGACGCGCACCGCGAGGCGGCCGAGTTCTACGCGCTGCAGTTGACCGGCGCCGAGGCCGAGCCGGCCCGCGAGTTCCTGCGCAACCGCGGGTTCGACTCGGTGGTCGCGGCCCGCTACGGCTGCGGGTACGCGCCGTCCGGTTGGGACGCGCTGACCCGGCAGCTGCTCGGCAAGGGGTTCACGGCCCAGGAGCTCGTGCTCGGCGGGCTGGCCCGCGAGGGCGGTCGCGGCGGGGTGATCGACCGCTTCCACCGGCGGCTGCTGTGGCCGATCAAGGACACCACCGGCGACGTCGTCGGCTTCGGCGCGCGGCGGCTGTTCGACGACGACCGGGTCGAGGCCAAGTACCTCAACACGCCGGAGACGCCGATCTACAAGAAGAGCCACCTGCTCTACGGCGTCGACATGGCGAAGAAGGAGATCGCCCGCCAGCACCGGGCGGTGATCGTCGAGGGCTACACCGACGTGATGGCGTGCCACCTTTCCGGGGTCACCACCGCGGTCGCGACGTGCGGGACGGCCTTCGGCGCCGACCACGTAGCGGTGATCCGGCGGCTGCTCATGGACTCGGACACGTTCACCGGCGAGGTGATCTTCACCTTCGACGGTGACGCGGCCGGGATGAAGGCGGCCGAGCGGGCCTTCGGGGACGACCAGAAGTTCATGGCGCAGACGTTCGTGGCGATCGAACCGAACGGCCTCGACCCGTGCGACCTGCGGCTGAAGTCGGGGGAGACCGCCGTCCTCGACCTCGTCGCCCAGCGCATCCCGCTGGTCGAGTTCGTCCTGCGCAGCACCGTGCGGCGCCACGACCTGGACACCGCCGAGGGGCGGGTGGCCGCGATGAACGCCGGCATCCCGCACGTCGCCCGGATCAAGGACCGGTCGCTGCGCGACGAGTACGCGCGCCGGCTCGCCGGGCTGATCGGCTTCGGGTTGGAGGACCAGGTGCTGGCCCGCGTTCGCGGTTTGGAGCGGGCGGACGAGCGGCGCGCCACGCTGGCGCCTCAACCTGCGCCCGAGCGTCAGCCGGTCGAGGTGGACGAGGCGGTGGCGGCGGTCGAGCGGGAGGTGCTCAAGGTGGCCCTGCAGCTGCCCGGCGTCGCGGGCCCCGAGTTCGACGCGCTGCCGCCGGAGGCGTTCCTCGTCGACCGCTACCGCGAGGTGCGCACCGCCATCGCCGCGGCCGGCGGGGCGGCCGGCGGCGTCACCGGCCCGGCCTGGCCGGAGAAGGTCAGCTCCTACCTGACGGACGACCGCATCCGGCGCGGTGTGTCGGCGCTGTCGGTCGAGCCCCTGCGGCTGCGGCGCAGCGACGAGCCCGAGCGGTACGCCGCGGCCGTCCTCGCCCGCATGCACGAGATCGTCATCAACCGGCAGATCGCCGGCGTCAAGGGCCGGCTGCAGCGCATCAACCCGCAGGAGCGGCCGGACGACCACGCCCGGCTGTTCGGCGAGCTGGCCGCGCTCGAAGGGTTGCGCCGCAACTTCCGCGAGCGGGCGATCGGCGGGCAGTGATGGCGCTGTTCACTCGGCGCGAGCGGCCGCCCGCGCTGCCCGGCCTGGACGCCGACGAACGCATCGTCTCCTGGGCCGACACGGCCGACGGCGAGGTCGTCGCGGCGACGCCGCTCGGCCTCTGGTGGCCGGGGCTCCACCGCATCGGGTGGCAGCACGTCAACAAGGCGACCTGGCGCGACGGCGTGCTCTCGGTGATCGAGGCCGAGGAGGTCGACGACCTGCTGCTGGTCGACCGTCCGCAGGTCTCGGTGACCCTGAGCGTGCCGCGCGACCTGCCGCCGACCGTGCGCAAGCGCGTCGAGGGCAACATCGTGTCGCGGGAGCTGCTGGCGGTGCCCGGAGGCTCGGTGCGCTTCGTCGGCCGGCGCGTGCCCGGCCAGGACGGCGTCCGCTGGTGGGCGCACCTGCAGCCCGGCACCGTGGACACGCCGGAGCTGCGGTCGGCCATCGCGGCGCGGCTGGACATCCTCCGCGCCGGCTGAGCCGTTGGGCTAGCGGTGGTAGCCGTTGGTGCCGGCCGGCTCGTGCGGCTGCCCGGCCAGCTTGCTGACGAACACCTGCCGGGCGTGCGCCGCGACCGAGTCCAGCTGGCCCTGCAACACCCCCGCGGTCGCCTGCACCGTCTGGCTGCCGGCCACGCGCCGCGCGACGCGGACGATCTGGTCGTACCGCTCGCGGCCGGCGCGGGCGCCGAGGACGTACCCGGCGGCGGCGTAGGCGAGATGGGACAGCTTCACGGTGGATCTCCTCTGCGGCTCGTCCAGGAGCCTAACCGCCGCTGCGGCCGAGGTAACCCGGCGGCGGCGCCTGCCCGGCGTGGGATATCCTTTCGTGCGCGGCCCGCGGGTCGCGCACGGCAATCCCCCGTAGCTCAATTGGCAGAGCATTCGACTGTTAATCGAAGGGTTACTGGTTCGAGTCCAGTCGGGGGAGCACTACGGCCCCGGGGTGATCCCCGGGGCCTTCGTCGCTCGAGCCCCGCCCGTCGCGATCACGTGCAGATCCTGTGGCGGCGGCGCGCGGATCGGCACATCATCGCCACGCCGCGCCGGTGGGTGCGAGGACGCTACGCGTAGGCCAGGGAGAACCGCGCGACGTTGACCGTGCCGACGGCGTCCTCAACGACGCTGCGAGACGTCGTCAGCGCGTCGAGGAAGGCATCACGCACGCCGGTGCCGCCGAACGACGATTCGCTTCCGGCGGGGCGTCGGTCGTCGCGCACGACGGCGGCAACGTGGTCCGCATGCAGTTCCAGCCCGAACTCGACGGACGTGGCGCCGGCGACGTAGCTGGCCGTGACGAGCTCGCCGACGGCAACCGCGACCTTGTCGACCAACCGGAGATCGAGCGAACGCGCAGCGCTGAGCAGGATGGACGTCGCGTAGTCACGGCTGACGGCCGGCGTCTCGGGTTGCAGCCGGAGGATGACCCGCACGATGACGGCCGCCTCGGGTTCACGGGCCGGCGCCGTGACGTCCGGTTCGGCGAGGCGCGGGGTGCGACGGCTGAAGCGGAGGGGGCCGATGTTCGCCATTGGGTGGTCCAGGGGGTGTGCGAGCCGAAGGATGGACGGTTCCCCGATCGGCACTCCCGCAAGTGCCATGATCACGATCCCATGATCAAGCCCGTCGGCAATGGGTCTTTCGTCCTGGACCGTTAGGGCGATTCATCCGTTACCGGCCGGTCAGTTCGACGCACGGCCGTGACGGGCCGCGGCACGGTGTGATGTCCGAACTCACGCCAGGAGGGCATCAGCTCCCACTATTCCAGGAGGATCAGATGCCCAGCGCTTCCCGCTCCACCACACCGGTCGCGGTGGACCTCGACGTCATCGAGGGCCGCTACGCCGAGTTGGACGACGTCACGGTCTCCTTCGAGACCTTCAAGCAGGACGTCGACGTGACGCCCTACTTCCGCGGTCTGCCCGGTGACGCCTGCACCTGCCGGCACGAGGGGTACGTGACCGCCGGCCAGATCACCTTCCGCTGGCCCGACCGGGAGGAGACCTACGTGGAGGGGGACGCGTACGTGGCGGCGCCCGGCCACCGTCCCCTCATCGCCGCCGGCACGTCCGTGGTGGAGTTCAGCCGCACGGCCGACCTGCGCCCGGTCATGGAGACCATCGGCCGCAACGTCGCGGCACTGGCGGAGGCCGGAGCATGACCGCGCTCGACGCCCCCGCCCAGCTGGACGGCACGCTGGGCGAGCTGGCCGCGCAGTTCGTCACCTGGCTGGAGACCGGGGTGCGCCCCGACGCGATGTTCGCCGAGGACGTGTTCGCCGACCTGAGCGTGCCGCAGTGGCGGCTCCAGGCGCAGGGCATGGACGACGTGTTCGGCCTCCGCGAGGGCAGCCACCCGTTCGAGGGCAGGGTGCGCATCGAGGCGCTCGACCGGACGGCGCGCGGCTTCGCGCTGCAGTTCGAGGAGCGGTGGGTGGACGGCGGCCAGCGCTGGTACTGCCGCGAGCTCGCGCACTGCGCGGTGGCGAACGGCCGGATCACCGAACTGGCCATCTACTGCACCGGCGACTGGTCCGAAGAGGTGCAGCAGCAGCACGCGAGCCAGGTGCGCCTGATCCGGCCGTGACCGTAACCTTCCGGCGATGGTGAGCGAGCTTGCGAGCGAACCGATGTGCGCAGGGCTTTGCCAGCCGAACGGAGTGAGGCTGTGAGCGAGCTTGCGAGCGAACCGATGTGCGCAGGGCTTTGCCAGCCGAACGGAGTGAGGCTGTGAGGGAGCCGAGCACGGCAGCCTCGCTGCTGGCCCGGGCCGAACAGGCCTGGGCCGGCGGCGACCGCGCGGCCGCCCTGGCCGCGTTCGACCAGGCTGCCACGCGCGCCGAGGACGAGGGCGACCTGACCGCGCGGACGGCGGCCGTGCTCGGGCTGGCCCGCGGCCAGCAGTACAACGTGACGCCCGGCCGGCTGCCGGTCTGCCTGCACGCGGTGTACTCGCAGGTCGCCGATCCGGGGGCGCGCGCCGCCCTTGCCGCTGCGCTGGCCCGCTGCTGGGTCTACGCGAACGAACCGGGGCGGGCGCGCCCGTTCGCGCTCGAGGCGTTGTCGCTGGCCGAGCGGCAGGACGATCCGGTGCTGCTGGCCGACGCCCTCGACGCCGCACTCGCCTCGCACTGGGGGCCGGACGAGCTGCCGCAGCGGCGCGAGTGGGCGGTCCGGCTCGCCGACGCGGCGGCCCATCTCATCGACCCGAACGCCCGGTTGCAGGCGCAGCTGTGGTCGCTGACGGTCGCGTGGGAACTGCTCGACCTGCCCCGCATGCACCGCTCGATGCGGGCGATCGAGCTGCTGGGGGAGGAGTCGCCCCGCGCGGCGTTCTTCGCGGCCAGCCGCCGGCTGCCGCTCGAACTGTTACGGCGCAACGATGCGGTCGTGCCCCTGCTCGTCGCGCAGGCGGCGGCCGCGGCCGCGGCGGCGGTGATCCCGGACGCCGAAGGCGTGCTGCACAACATGCGCGGCTACTCGGCCTTCTTCGCCGGCGACGCCGAGACCTGCGACGAGGAGGCCACCGCGTTCGAGGCGCACGCGGTCGAGTTCGGCGTGCTGGCCGTCCGGGCCGAGGCGGCCATCATCTGGCTCGGGGCCGGCCGCCGGGACAAGGTCAGCGAGATGCTCGGTGCGTTCACCGCGGACGTCCTGGCTGAGGTGCCGCGCGACAGCGACTGGTTGCTGATCATGCAGTGCGTGCTGGAGGCGGCCGTCGCGATCGGTGACGCCGAGACCGCGGCCGCCGTGCTCGTCCTGCTCGAGCCGTATGCGGGACGGTCGGTGGTGAACGCCGGCGCGGTGATGTGGCACGGCGTCACTGACGACCCCATCTCGCGCGCGCACGCGTTGCTGGGCAACGAGGATGCGGCCGCGCGGCACCGGGCGGCCGCGCTCGCCACCTACGAACGCATCGGTGCCGGCTGGTGGCGCGACCGGCTGCGCAACGACGGTCCGGCGGCCGAGCCGGCGCCGGCGACCAACCGGACTTCCTACCTCTACCAGCAGCCGACCGGGCTGTGGACGGTGGGCCGCGAGGGCCGGACGTTCGTGCTGCCGGCGATGCGCGGGCTCGCGCACCTGCACGCATTGCTCGGGCGCCCGGACACCGACGTAGCCGCGATGAACCTGGCCGGCGACGAGGTCGTCGAGCAGGACGGGCTCGAGATCCTCGACGACGAGTCGCGGCGCACGTTGCGGGCCAAGCTCGCCGAGCTGGACCGCCAGCTCGTCCGGGATGAGCGGGCCGAGCTGCGCCGCGACCGCGACGCCGTCGCGGCCTACCTGGCCGGCGGCTTCGCCCTCGGCGGCCGGCCGCGCACCACCGGCTCGAGCGCCGAACGGGCGCGGGTCGCCGTGCGCAAGGCGATCGTGGCCGCGCTCGCCCGCATCGCGGAGGGTGACCCGTGGCTGGGCCGCCACCTGCGCGATCACGTGCGTACCGGCCTGCAATGCCGCTACGAGGCCGACCCGGAGCATCCGGTCCAATGGGTGCTGCGAGCGCCGACCGATCGGGCCGCCGAATAGGGTGAGCGCGACCGCGGGCCCGACCGGGCCAGCCGCGTCGCCCACCGGAGGGGTCATCGTGCCGAGCGTCGCCGAGCTGGACGTCCTCACCACGGGTTACGCGGACGACCGCGTCGCCAGCACCTGCACGTTGCTGCGCGACGGCTCGACGATCGTGGTCGTCGACCCCGGCATGGTGGCGCGCCGCTCCCTGCTGACCGATCCGCTGGCCGGGTACGGGCTGACGCCAGAAGACGTGACGGACGTCGTGATCAGCCACCACCACCCCGACCACACGGTGAACATCGCGCTGTTCCCCAACGCGCGGGTGCACGACTTCATGGCGACCTACGTCGCGGACGAGTGGATCGACCACGAGGGCGAGTTCGCCCTGACCGACTCGATCCGGCTGCGGCCGACTCCGGGACACACCGACCAGGACGTGACGACGCTGGTCACCACCGCGTCCGGGCTGGTCGCGCTCACCCACCTGTGGTGGACGGCGCAGGGCCCCGCCGACGACCCGTTCGCGGCCGATCGCGACGTGCTGCGTACCTCCCGTGAGGCGGTGCTGGCGCTGGCCCCGACGCTGATCGTCCCCGGTCACGGCGCGCCCTTCGTGCCCGCCGCCGAGACGCCCCGCTGAGAGCTCGACCCGGGATGACCCGAAGATCCTTTTTGACCGGACGCGCGCGGGAAAGGCGATCTCCCGACCGGCGTTCGGGCACCTAGACTCACCGCCCGTGAGCACCCTGCAGATCCGGCTGTTGGGCGCGCTGGAGGCGCGCGTGGATGGGCGGACGGTCGATCTGGGTGGGCCGCGGCAGCGGGCGGTGTTGGCGTTGCTGCTGGTGGGTCGGGGTGCGCCGGTGTCGGTGGATCGGTTGATCGAGGATTTGTGGCGGGGCGAGGCGCCGCAGCGGGCGTCCGCGTCGTTGCAGGCGTACGTGTCGAATCTGCGGCGCGTGTTGGAGCCGGATCGGGCGCCGCGCACGCCGGCGGGGGTGTTGGTGAGTGCGCCGCCGGGGTATGCGATGCGGTTGGCCGGCGAGGCGGTGGACGCTTGGCGGTTTGAGGCGTTGGTGCGTCGGGCCGGTGAGGCGGGCGGGGCCGAGGACGAGATCGCGGTGCTCGATGAGGCGTTGGGGTTGTGGCGCGGGGCGGCGTTGGCCGAGTTCGCCGGTGAGGAGTGGGCCGGGCCGGAGGCGGCGCGACTCGAGGAGTTGCGGTGGGTTGCGCGCGAGCGGTTGGTGGATGCGCGGGTGCGGGCCGGTCGGGCCGGTGAGGCGGTGGTGGAGGCCGAGGCGCTGGTGCGCGATGCACCACTGCGCGAGGAGGGGTGGCGGCTGCTGGCGTTGGCGCAGTACGCCTCGGGGCGGCAGGCCGATGCGCTGGCCACCCTGCGCGAGGCGCGGCGGTTGCTGTCGGAGGAGCTGGGCATCGATCCCGGCCCGCGGCTGGCCGCCCTCGAACGGGACGTCCTGACCCAGGAGGTCGAGCTCGCCGCGCCGGCTCGCCGGGGCCGCCCGTCCACGCCGGCCGTGGCCCCACCACCGCAGCCGGAGCCCGAGCCGGGTCGTGAGTTCGTCGGCCGCACGGTCGAGCGGGGCGCGTTGCGGGACGCCGCGGCGGCGACGCGGGCCGGGGTGCCGTCCGTCGCGCTGCTGGCCGGGGAGGCCGGCGGGGGCAAGTCGGCGCTGCTGGCCCAGCTGCGCGCCGAACTGGCCGGGACGGGCTGGCGGGTCGCGGTCGGGCGGTGTCCGGAGGACGACGGCGGGCTGCCGGCCCGGGCCTGGTTGGAGGCGTTGCGCGACCTGGCCGCGGCGGCCGTGGACAACCCGCCGCCCGAGCTGCTGGCGGCGTTCCTGTCCGACGACTGGCGGGCCGAGCTGCCGGCCAACCTGTTGGTGGAACGGTTCCGGCTGCACCGGGCGATCGGTGAGTGGCTCTCCACCCTGGAGGACCGGCCGCTGGCGGTGCTGCTGGATGACGTGCACCGCGCCGACGGCGAGACGAGAGCACTGCTCGCCGGACTGCTCGATCAAGGCCTCGCACCGCGGATGCTGTTCGTGCTGGCCTACCGCCCCGAACCCGGCGAAGCCCTCGACGACCTCTTGGCCACCATCGCCCACCACGCCCCGACCCGGGTGCGGCTGGCCGGCCTGGCGCCCGAGGAGGCCGCGCAGCTGATCGCCGAGGTGACCGGCGCGCCGCCGGAGCCGGGGGTCGTGCGCGCGTTGGCCGAGCGCACCGACGGCAACCCCTTCTACCTCACCGAGAGCGCCCGGCTGCTCGCCAGTGAAGGCACCCTGGTCGCGACCTCCCAGGTGCCGCAAGGCGTGGCCGACGTGCTGCGCCGCCGCCTGGCCCGGCTGCCGGCCGAGACCGTGTCGGTGCTGCGGTTGGCCTCGGTGATCGGCCGCGACGTCGACATCACCCTGCTCGTCGCGGCCGCCGAACTGGACGAGGACGCCGTCTACGACGCCCTCGAAGCCGGCGTCATCGCCGGCCTGCTCACCGAACCGGCGCCGGGCGCCGTCCGCTTCTCCCACCTGCTGGTGCGCGAGACCCTGTACGCCGGGGTGCCGGACCTGCGGCGCCGCCGCTGGCACGCCCGCGTCGCCGAGGCGGTCGCCACCCTGTACCCGGGCGACCTCACCGCCCTGGCCCACCACGCCGCGCGCGCCGCCACCGGCGAGAGCGCGCGCAGCGCCGCCGCTCGCTGCGTCGCCGCGGCGGAACTGTCCGAAGCCCGCTTCACCTTCGACTCGGCCGCCGACTTCTACGCCGAAGCGACGCGGTGCCTCGCCCTGCTGCCCGAGCCCGACCGGCCCGCGGCCGTCGAGGTCATGATCCGCCACGTCCCCGCGCTCATCCGCGCCGGCGGGACGATCCGGGCCGCCCAGGTACGCCGCGAGGCGGCGCTGCTCGCCGCCGGCACCGCCGACACCACGCTGCTCGCCCGGGCGGTGAACTGCGGGACGATTCCCGCGATGCACCGGGATCTGCGGGCGTACGGCGCGTACGACGCCGAGTTCGTCGCGCTCATCGAGCGCGTGCTCGCCGATCCGACCGTGCCCGACGACCAGCGGGCCCTCGCCCTGGCCACCTACGTCACCGAGACGGCCCGCACCGGCAATCCCCGCACGGAGCCGGCCTACCTCGAGGCGTGCGAGATCGCCGAGCGGATCGGAAACCCGATCGTCCTGGGCCTCGCCCACTGGGCGGGGGCGGAGCTGTACCACGCCGACCTGCGGCCCGAGCGGCGGCGGGCGATCCTCGAGGCCCTCCGCCGCGTCGGCGACGAGCACGACCTGCCCGTGTTCCAGGTCGTCGCCTACTCGAGCGCCGTGAGCAGTGATCTCGTCGAGCTGGACCTGCCGCGGGCGCACGCCGACCTCGAACGCGCGGCCGAGCTGAGCCGGCGGTTCCAGCTGCGGCAGGGCATGTTCATCTGCAACGTCGTGCGCGCCATGGTCACCCACGCGACGGGCGACCCGGACCGCGCCGAGCAGCTCTACGAGGCGGAGTTCGAGGAGCAGATCGCACTGGGTTCGGTCGACATCGCGCCCGGCCGACTCATCGCGCTGGCCACCCTGCGCTACACGCAGGGACGGCTGGCCGAGCTGGTCGAGGATCTCCGCCAGACCGCCGCCGACATCCCACCGTTCCGGAACCTGCTCGCCCTCGCGCTCGCCGAGAGCGGTGCTCTCGAAGAGGCGCGGGAGGTGCTCGCCGACGCGCCACCGCTCGAAGCCCAGTCGATCTGGCAGATGCTCACCACGATGCGCGCGCTGACCGTCGCCGCGCTCGGCGATCGGAGCCGGGCCCCGGAGCTGTACGAGCAGCTGCTTCCCTTCGCCGGGCAGATCGCCGGCGGCGGCACGAACGGCTTCGTGCTCGTCCCGGTTGCGCGGGCGCTCGGCCGGCTCGCGCTGCTGCTCGACCGGCCCGAGGATGCCCGCCGCCACTTCGAACGGGCTCGGAGCGTGGGAGAGACCTGCGGTTCAGCCGTCTGGATCGAGCAGGCCGTGGCCGACCTGGCCGAGCTCGCGCTGGCCTGAGCCGGGCTCCTACTCGGAGGGCGGGCCGGCCAGGATCGCGGTGACCACGTCGAGCAGCTCGTCGAACACCTGCTGCTTGCTGAGCCGCACCCGCGAGATCGCCAGCAGCGACTGCGTCTGCGGCAGGTCGCCCAGCACCTGGAAGGTCAGCGTCATCGCCTGCGTGAGCCGGAACCGGGCTGTCGTGGCCGCCAGGTCGGGGACGGCCTGCGGCAGCAGCCTCATGAACCGGCGCGCCTGGGGCGTGAACCCCTCCGCCACGACGGCGAGCGCCGGGTGGTTGCCGCCGATGATGCCGGAGACCAGCTTGACCCAGTGAGCGCCCGCGCCGGTCGCCATCTCCCAGACCGGCCGCACGAACGCCTCGGCCAGCCCGCGCGCGGTCACCGACCCGGTTGCCTCCAGCGCGTCGAGCAGGGCGCCGCGGCGGTCGGCCACGAAATCGCTGCGCTGGCGCACGAGAGTGGCGACCAGCGCCTCCTTGGAGCCGAAGTGGTAGTGGACGGAGGCGACGTTCGTCCCCGCCGCCGCCATGACCGCGCGCAGCGACACCGCGTCGATCCCCTGCTCGGCGAACAGCCGCTCGGCCGTCTCGACGATCCGCTGCTCCGTCGCCCCGCTCACGTCAGGCCGGCCCGGCGTAGAGGGTCACCACGCACGCCCCGCCCAGGCCGAGGTTGTGGGCGAGGGCGTGCCGCGCGCCCGGCACCTGCCGTTTCCCGGCGTCGCCGCGCAGCTGCCAGCTCAGCTCGGCCGCCTGCGCGAGCCCGGTCGCCCCGAGCGGGTGGCCCTTCGAGATCAGCCCGCCGGACGGGTTCACGACCCACTGGCCCCCGTAGGTCGTCGCGCCCGTCTCGACGAGGTCGCCCGACTCGCCCTCGCCGCACAGTCCGAGCGCTTCGTAGGTGATCAGCTCGTTGATCGAGAAGCAGTCGTGCAGCTCGATGACGTCGACATCACTGATCGTCCAGCCGGCTTCGGCCAGCGCGCGCTGCGCCGCCACCCGGCTCATCGGCGCCCCGACGACGTCGATCATCGAATGGCCGGCGAAGGCCGAGCGATCGTCGGTCACGAGCTGCTGCGCGACGATCTCGACCGCTTGTGCCGCGAGCCCGTGCGCACGCACGAACCGCTCGCTCGCGACGACCGCGGCGGCCGCGCCGTCCGACATCGGCGAACACTGCGAGCGGGTGAGCGGGCCGTGCACCGGCTTGTCGGCGAGCACTTGCTCGAGCGAGTACGGCTGCTGGAACTGGGCGAGCGGGTTGCGGGTGGAGTGCTCGTGATTCTTCACCGCCACCGCGGCCAGTTGCTCGGCCGTCGTGCCGTAGCGCTTCGCGTGCTCGATCGCCGCGTTGCCGAAGAACTGCGTCGTCAACGGGGCCGCACCCGGTTCGTACCGCTCGCGCATCACCTGCTGGTGCCGATCCACTGTCGTCACCGCCGGCCGCGACCCGTCCGCCGGACCGGCCATCGCCGCCTTCGTCATCTGCTCGAAGCCGAGCGCGAGCGCGACGTCGGCGACGCCGGCGGCCACCCACTCGCGGGCCAGCATCAGCGCGGTCGACCCGGTCGCGCAGTTGTTGGTGACGTTCACGACCGGCAGGCCGGTGAGCCCGATGTCGTAGAGCACGCGCTGCCCGGCCGCCGACGGCTGGAAGACATAGCCGGCCGCCGCCCGCTGCACGTCGGCGTAGGCGACCTGCGCGTCGGCCAGCGCATCGCGGACCGCCGCGCCGGCCATCTCGGGGTACGTCCACTCCTGGCTCCCGATCTTCACGAACGGCGTCATCCCGACGCCGATCACGTACGTCCTCACGGCCTCTCGCTTCCCACGACCCACACCGCATGGAACTGCGATGCGCCGCCCATCGCGTGCCCGACGGCGCGCCGCGCTCCGTCGATCTGGTGCCCGCCGGCCCGGCCGCGCACCTGCAGCGCGGCTTCGAGGAACCGCACCAGCCCGGTGGCGCCGGTCGGGTTGCCCGACAGGACGCCGCCCGACGGGTTCACCGGCAACCGCCCGTCGATCGCGGTGCCGCCGTCGTCCACGAGGCGCCAGCCCTCGTGCACCGGCGCGAGGCCGACGTTCTCCAGCCACATCGGTTCGTACCAGCTGTAGGGCACGTACAGCTCGGCGACGTCGATCTCGCGGCCCGGGTCGGTGATGCCGGCCTGCCGGTAGGCGTCGGCCGCGCAGTCGGTACCGGCGCGCGGGTTCACCTCGTCCCGCCCGGCGAAGTGACCCGTCTCGGTGCGGAAGGCCATGCCGTGGATCCACGCGGGGGGACGGGCCGGCGCGCCCACGTCGGCCGCCCCGGCCAGCACCACCGCGGCCGCACCGTCCGACGACGGACAAGACTCGAGGTAGCGGATCGGGTCCCACAGCATCGGCGACTCGCGGACCTTCTCCAGCGTGATGTCCGGCATCTGCACGTGGGCGTACGGGTTGCGCAGCGCGTTGAGCCGGTGGTTGACCGCCACCTGCCAGCCGACGTGCTCCGGCGCGCCCGAGCGGCGGATGTACTCGCGGATCACCGGCGCGAAGTGCCCACCGGCACCGGCCCCGAGCTGCGCGCTGAACGGCAGCCCGCGCGACAGCGCCCAGGTGAAGTTGCCCTCCGACTCCTTCGAGTAGGCCGCCACGAGTACCCGCCGCGCCAGCCCGGCCTGGATCAGGTGGGCGCCGTAGATCGCCGCGTGGCCGCCGACGCTGCCGCCGGTGAACACTCGAGTCACCGGCCGGCCGCGGGCGCCGAGCGCGTCGGCGAGGTACAGCTCCGGGTTCATCACGCCGTCGAACAGGTCGGGCGTCTTGGAGAGCACGATCGCGTCGATCGCCGACGCAGCGAGCTCGGCGTCCTCGAGCGCGGCGGCGACGGCCTCGCGCACCATTGCGCCGATCGTCACCTCGCGCCGCTTGGCCTGCTTGCCCTGGCCGATGCCGACCACGGCCACCGGTTCGGCCATCAGCCGTCGCCTTCCAGCAGGCACACGAGGTTCTGTTGCAGGGCCGGGCCGTTGGTGGCGTGCGCGAGTGTGCGGTCGGCCCGGCCGGTGTGGACGGCCCGCGCCGCCTCGGCCACCCGGATCAGCCCGGTGGCCGTCATCGGGCGTCCGGCCAGCGGCCCGCCGCACGGGTTGATCGCCACACCGGCGCCCAGCCCCAGCGCGCGGGCCAGCAGCGGCTGCTGGGCCGAGTACTCGACGTGCAACTCGGCGACCTGCGCCTGGCCGGCGGTGAACCCGGCGGTTCGGGCGGCCTCGGCCCCGGCCTGCGCGGCCGACGGCGCGCGGGTGAGGTCGCGGTGGCCCGGGTAGTGCCCGTCCAGGCGATGGTCGAGCCCGCGGACCCAGGCCGGCCGCTCGACCAGTTCGCGCGCCACGTCGCCCGCGGCGAGCACGACGACCGCGGCGGCGTCACCCGGGGGCGCGACGTCGTGCGCCCGCAGCGGCGCGGCGACGTAGGGCGCGGCCAGCAGGTCGTCCACCGCGACCACACCCACGACCTGCGCGCGCGGGTTGCCGGCGGCGTCGGCACGGCTGCGGGCGACGATCTCGGCCATCTCGCGTTCGCTCGTGAGGCCGGCGGCGATGAGGGCGTGGGCCTGCAGCCCCCCGAGCGCGTCCTGGTGCGGGCGCAGCGGCGCGAGGTAGTACGGGTCGAGTTGCGAGGGGACGACCTGGTCGAGGTCGGCCGGCACCGAACCGCGCCCGACCCCGTAGACCAGCGCGACGTCCCCGTGGCCGAGCTGCAACCAGGCCCACGCCTCGTAGAACGCCCAGGCGGCGTCCATCTCGACGTGTGACTCGACGATCGGCGGCCACGCGCCGACGGCGTCCAATGAGTCGATGTAGGCGAAGGTGCGGCCCTCGTGGAAGTCGTGACTGCCCGAGCAGACGAAGTCGATGCGGTCGCGGTCGAGACCCAGCTGGCCCAGCGCGGTGCGGATCACCGGCAGCAGGATGCCGGCCATGTCGTCGCGCCGGTTCGCGGCCCGGCCCGGCGACTGGGCGCTGCCCACGACGGCGACCTCACGCATCGGTCACCGCCGCAAGCACCGGTCGGTAGTGCCGGATGCTCGTCCAGGACGGCTCCAGCTCGCCGTCGGCCCACACCGGTTCGACCGGCAGGCCGATGTGCACGTCGGCGATCTCCACCTCCCGGATCAGGTGCATGAGCCGGGTGTCGGCGCCGTCCGGCCGGATGTGCGCGACGACGTAGGGCGGCTCGATCGTCTGGCCGGGGAAGGGGAAGTTGACGACGCAGAACGTCGACACCGTGCCGCGCCCGTCCAACTCGACGGGGTCGCCGAGCTCGACGAGGCAGCGGGCGCAGAACTCCGGCGCCGGCAGGTACACGTGCCGGCACGAGGGGCAGGTGCGAGCCAGCAGGCGGCGGTGCGCGAGGCCCCGCAGGAACGTCGAGCGGCCGGCGCCGGCGACGAACGTGTACTCCATCTTCAACGGCGTGGCCAGGCGAGTGACCGGCTCGGGCAATCGCGCGGTCACGGCACCGGCTCGAAGCAGACGAGATCGCGCAGGTGCCCGGTCGGCTCGTCCGTCCAGCGGGCCCGCACGCGCAGCCCGGGCCGCAGCCTGTTGGGGTCACCGCCGACGTCGACCGCGTGGAAGAAGCTCCCCTCCGTGCCGTCGATGGCGATCAGTGCCCAGGCGAAGTCGTGACCGACCGGATCGCCCGGCCGGGTCGGCACCCACGTCCAGGTCGCGACGGCGCCGATCGGTTCGAGCTCAACCAGCTCGCCGAGCGGCTCGCCGGTGATGGGGTCGAACTCCGGTGGAGGGCACAGGACGGTGCCGCGCGGGCTCCGGACGCCGAACAGCCTCCGGTCGCGCAGGCCGCCGAGGAACGTGCCCACGAGCGGGCCGACGGTGCGCTCGAAGGGGAACGCGATCTCGTAGGGCGCGCTGAGGCTCACCTCGTCGTCCGCCACGGCCACCGCCTTCCGTCCCCGCGAAGTCTGGCGTAATCACCTGATTCAATCAACCGCTTGAAATTGGGCCGGCTTACGAATCGCGGACGAAGCGGCCGGCTCTGCCCCCGGCGCCGCCAGCCGTCACTAGGCTCGCGGGGTGCCCTGCGTGTACGTCGTCGAGGACGATCCGACCGTCTCGTCCGTCGTCGCCGGCTACCTCGAGCGCGGCGGCCACCAGGTGGAGCGGATCACCGACGGCGCCGTCGCGGTCGAGCGCATCCTGACCCGGCCCCCGGACCTGGTCGTCCTGGATCTCATGCTGCCCGGCGTGGACGGCCTGGAGGTGTGCCGCCGGGTGCGGGCCGTCCACCCGCACCTGCCGGTAGTCATGCTCACCGCGCTCGCCGAGCCGGACGACCGCATCGCCGGCCTCGAGCTGGGTGCCGACGACTACGTCACCAAGCCGTTCTCCCCACGCGAGCTGGTGCTGCGGGTGGAGTCGGTGCTGCGCCGGGTGTCCTCGCCGCCACCGGGCGCCGATCGCACCCCGCTGCGAGCCGGCTCGCTCGTGGTCGACCCGGCCGCACGCCGCGCGACCCGGGACGGCGTCGAGCTGTCACTGACCGTGCGCGAGCTCGACCTGCTCGTGTTCCTGCTGCGCCACCCCGGCCAGGCGTTCAACCGCGAGCAGCTCATGCGCGAGGTGTGGGGGTGGACGTTCGGCGACCAGTCGACGGTGACCGTGCACGTCCGCCGGCTGCGGGAGAAGGTCGAGGCCGACCCGGCCAACCCCACGCTGATCCAGACGGTGTGGGGCGTCGGCTACCGGCTCGAGCCGCCGCCGCCGGAGGAGGGATAGAAGGCGTGAGCGAGCGTGCGAGCGAACAAATTGGCACAGGGCTTGGCCGCCCGAACGGAGTGAGGGCGTGGAGCTGACCTGGGCGAACCTGGGGGAGGCGCTGCTGTGGTCGGTGGTGGCCGCCTCGGCGACCTGGCTGCTGCTCTGGCCGGTGCGCCGCCGATCCTTCCCGGGCTTGCTGATCGGGCTCGTCCTCACCGGTGCCGCCGCGTCGACCGGTGCGCTGCTGGGCGCGGTGCACGCGATGCTGATCCCGGAGCTGCACTGGCAGACGACCGTCGCGCTTCTCGTCCTCACGGCCCTGGCCGCCGGGGCGGCGGCCCTCGCCGCCGGCCGCCGGCTGGCCCGCGACCACCTGGAGCTGCGGGCTGCTGTCGCCGACCTCGCCGAGGGGCGGGTGCCGGCGGCCGACGCGCCCGAGTTGACGGCCGAGGTCGCCCGCGTGCGGCAGGAGCTGCGCAGCACGGCCGAGCGGCTGGCGGCGGCGCGCCAGCGGGAGCAGGCGCTGGAGTCGGCCCGCCGGGAGCTCGTGGCGTGGATCAGCCACGACCTGCGCACCCCCCTGGCCGGGCTGCGGGCGATGGCCGAGGCGCTCGAGGACGGCGTCGCCGAGGAGCCCGAGCAGTACTACAAGCAGATCGTGGCGTCGGTCGACCGGCTCACCCAGATGGTGGAGGACCTGTTCGACCTGTCCCGGATCCAGTCGGGCGACGTCGGCCGCCAGGCCGAGAGCATCGCTCTCGGCGATCTGGTCTCCGACGGCATCGCCGCGCTGCAACCCCTGGCCGCCGCCGCCGGCGTGCAGCTGGCCGGCTCGGTGTCCGGCCGCGGCGTCGTGCGGGGGGACGGTCGCGAGCTCAACCGGGCGCTGACGAACCTCGTCGGCAACGCGATCCGGCACACGGCGGCGGGGGGACGGGTCGAGGTGCGGGTGACCGAGCCGGAGTCCGGGTTCGTCCAGGTCGCGGTCGCCGACGGCTGCGGCGGCATCCCGGCCGAGGAGCTCGACCGCGTCTTCGACGTCGGCTACCGCGGCGAGCCGGCGCGCACGCCCTCGGCCGAGCGCCAACCGGCCGGTGCCGGGCTCGGGCTCGCCATCACCAAGGGCATCGTCGAGGCCCACGGCGGCACCGTCGGCGCCGCCAACGTCGGCCCCGGCTGCGAGTTCCGGCTCCGCCTTCCGGCCGGTTGAGGCCTTCCCGCCGCTAAACCGCAGGCCATGCGTGCCGACCCGGAAGGCGTGAGGCGACTAACAGCAGTCCGCCACTCCCGGCTTGCGTGGCTGGCGAGTGCGCTGCTGCTCGCCTTCGGCCTGGGCGGCGTGTGCCTGCTGGCCGCCGCTTCCAGCGCCGCCCACGCGGCCGAACGGGCCACCCGCGCCGACGACGCCGCCTCGGTCGACATCATGTCCCGGCTGCGGCTCGCCCTGCAGCGGGAGGGCGACCTCGTCGTGTCGGCGAAGGGCTTCCGGCTGGCCAGCCGCGAGATCTCGCCGGCCGAATTCGATCAGTGGACGGCCTACTCCGAGGCGTTCTCGCGCCACCCCGAGGTCACCAGCCTGTACTTCGTCTCCTACGTGCGGGACACCGAACTGGCCGGGTTCGCCCGGCAGCAGCGGGTGCAGCACCTCGCCGTCTTTCCGAGTGGCCACCGCCCCTTCTACTGCCTGGTGAGCGGCCTGCACCGGACCTCCCAGGCCCCGGTGCCGTTGCCGCGCGGCATGGACCGGTGCGAGGTCCAGGTGCCGGCCGGCCTGCTCGCCTCCCGGGACTCCGGCCGTCCCTCGTACGGCCCCGTGCTGGCCGGCACCGGCATGCAGCTGGCCCTGCAGACCCCGATGTACGCGGGGACGGACCTGCGCACGGCCGCCCAGCGCCGGGCGGCCTTCATGGGCTGGGTCATCATGACGGTGGACCCCAAGAACATGCTGCACGCAGCGCTGGCCGGGCACCCGGGCTTCGAGGTGCGGCTGCGGTACCGCGACGACCGCACCAGCATTCCGTTCCACGCCGGCCACGCGGCCGGGAACGATCATCGCTTCGGCTCGGGCGGCAGCGGCTGGACGATCGAGACGGTCACGCGGGCCGTCCACGGTTCGATCCTCGACGACGACGCCTCGACCGGGATCGCACTCGGCGGGGGCGGGATCGCGGTGCTGTTCGGGCTGCTGGTCTACGTCCTTGGCACCGGCCGCGCCCGCGCGCGGCGGCTGGTCGAGCGGCGCACCGAGCAGCTGCGCCACCAGGCGCTGCACGACCCGCTGACCCGGCTGCCGAACCGCGCGCTGCTGGTCGACCGCCTCGAGCACGCGCTGGCCCGGGCCCGGCGCAGCGGTGGCGGGCTTGCCGCCATGATGCTCGACCTCGACGGCTTCAAGAAGATCAACGACACGTACGGCCACGCGGTAGGGGACCAGCTGCTGCGCGGGGTCGCCCAGCGCCTGCGCGGCGTGCTGCGCGACTCGGACACCGTCGGCCGGCTGGGCGGGGACGAGTTCGTGGTGATCCTCGAGGACGGCTCGCCCGGCATCGACAGTGCGATGGTCGCCGAGCGCATCCGCGTCGTGCTCGCCGAGCCGTTCGAGCTCGGACCACCGTCGGACCTCACGGTGACCACCCGGGCCAGCATCGGCATCGCCCAGGGCTTGCGGGCCACCGGGGACGAGCTGCTGCGGGACGCCGACGTCGCGCTGTACGAGGCGAAGGGCGCGGGCAAGGACCGGTACGTCATGTTCGCGCCGGAGATGCAGTCGATGCTGCAGAACCGCGTGGAGCTGGAGGAGGACCTGCGGGCCGCGCTCGCCCACGAGGACGAGCTGTACCTGCTCTACCAGCCGACGTTCGACCTGGAGGCGCTCGCGATCACGGGTGTCGAGGCGTTGTTGCGCTGGCAGCATCCGACTCGCGGTCCGCTCATGCCGGACGAGTTCCTGCCCTTGGCGCAGGAGACCGGCCTCATGCGCGAACTGGGCCGTTGGGTGCTCGATCGCGCGGCGCACCAGGCGGCGGAGTGGGAGCGGGACGGCCGGGCGGTGTCGATCTCGGTCAACCTCGGCCGCACCGAGTTGGAGGATCCGCAGCTGCCCGAGGCAGTCGCCGATGCACTCGAGAGCTCCGGCCTGTCACCGCACCGGCTCGTCCTCGAGATCGCCGAGGCGCTGCTGATGCGCGACCCGCAGGCCAACGCCACGCGGTTGGCGGCCCTCAAGGCGCTGGGCGTCCGCATCGCGATCGACGACTTCGGCACCGGCTACTCCACGCTCACCCAGCTGCAACTGCTGCCCGTCGACGCGCTCAAGATCGACCGCAGCTTCGTCAGCGGCATCGCGAACAACCCGGAGTCGGGCGCGCTGGTCCACACCCTGGTCCAGCTCGGCAAGACCATCGGGTTGGAGACCTACGCCGAGGGCGTCGAGGACACCGACCAGCTGCGGCGGCTGGTGCGTGAGCAGTGCGACCGCGGCCAGGGCTACCTGTTCGCCCGTCCGCTCGCCCTCGGCGACCTCGAGCCGCTGCTCGCCGCCGACCACCCGATCGGCTCGCTGGGCGTGCTCGCCGGCGACGCCCCGGTGGGCGGGTAGCGAGCGGTCACGTCAGCTCGGCTGGTCGCCCTCCAGGCGGATCGTCCCGCCGGTGTCGATGACGTACGCGCCGACCGCGGACAGCGTTTCGAACTCCCGCCCGTGCTCGGGGCCGCCGACCAGGCGGTAGCGGTGCAGCGTCGCGGCGCCGCCCGCCACGACCACGCTCTCGATCAGCACGTCCCGGCTCACCCGGCCGATGACCCTGCGCATTGCATCCCTCTCCCCGCGCCCAACGGCGAATGCGCTCCAGTCTGCGGGGATCGTCGGCCGAGCCGCCGGAGGCGAACGACCCGAGCGCGCGGGTAGATCGACTTCCGGCTGATCAACTCGTGGCGAACTCGGCCCAGACGAGCTTGCCGCGCTCGACGACGTCGACGCCCCACCGCCGCGACACCGCCTCGACCAGCCGCAGGCCGCGGCCGCTGCGCTCGCTCGCACCGGCGCTGCGCAGGGCCGGCCGGCCGGGGGCGTCGTCCACCACGCCGACGCGTACCCCGTCGTCCTTGAACGAGAGCTCCACTCGCAGGCTCGTGCACCCGGCGTGGACGGCGTTGGTCACCAGCTCGCTGACGCACAGGACGGCGTCCTCGATCAGGTCGGGCACCGCGGGCCGGTCGCCGAGGTGAGCGCGCAGGCAGTCGGCGGTCCACCGTCGTGCCGCGGAGGGCGCGCCGGTGTGGCAGCTGAGGTCGTGCGTGTTCGAGGTCATGTCATTGGGCCCGATGTGCTTCTGCACCGCCTTACCCCGACCGTCCCGGCGTATCACACCGTTTCGCCGCAAACCTGGCGCGCCGTTCGGTGAGCCGGGCCGGAGGTCACGGAACACCTCCGCCCGACGCCCCTGCCGGCCGCCCGCCGGACCGGCCAAGCTCTAACGCATTGCCGAGGGATCGCAACGCCGGAGCGCTTCGGCGGCGGGCGAGCAGGTTTGCTGGGTGGAGGTTCGTTGTGAGTGCGAATCTGAGTGCGGCCGGGGCCCTGGCCTCGGCGCCGTCGCTGGTCCTGGTCTGGCTGGTCATCGCGGTGAGCGTGCTGATGCTCGCCCGGGCCGCCTCGTCCCGGCCGCGGTCCAGCGCGCGGGCCCTGCTGGACGACGAGTTCGCCCGCGGTGAGCTCTCGATCGACGAGTACCGCCGTCGCCGGCGCATCATCGAACGCGTCTGACTCCTCGCCCGCTCCGCGGTGCGATGAGAGCATGGCGCGGTGGTCCGACCCGCGGACCGGCCGCGCCGTTCGGCCGGGTTCTCCGCTCCCGAGGGCGAGGTGGCGCGCCGCCTCCAGCAACTCGCCCGCGTGACGACCGAGTTGGGCGCCGCCGAGACGATGGCCCAGGTCGTGGCCGCGGCGGTCGATCACCTCACGGACGCCGTCGGGGCGGCGGTCAGCAGCCTCATGGTGCGCGAGGGAGAGCACCTGCGGTTGCTCGCCGGATCCGGGCTGCGTCCGGGCGTCCTCACTGACTGGGGCCGGTTCCCGCTGGCCGACGCCAACCCGGCCAGCGAGGCCGCCCGCACCGGGCGGGCCGTGATCATGCTGAACGAACCCGGCTGGGAACAGCGGTACCCCTCCATGCGGGGCACGGTGCCCGAGGGCCGGTCGGTGATCTGCCTGCCGTTGAGCGCCGGCGAACCGGTCGGCGTGCTCGGGCTGACCTTCGAGGCCAACTGGTCGCCGGGGCCGCGGGAGCTGGACCTACTCACGACCTTCGCCGAGGCGTGCGGCCAGGCGATCCGCCGGGTCGAGGCGGCCGAGGCGGCGGCCGAGCGCAGCCGGCACCTGGCCTTCCTCGCTCGAGCGTCGGCCGAGCTGAGCCGCAGCCTCGACTATCGCGCGACGCTCAATGACGTCGCGCGGCTGGCGGTGCCCGACCTCGCCGACTGGTGTGCGGTGGACGTGTACGAGGGCGAGCGGCTCACGACGCTCGCGGTCGCGCACGTCGACCCGGCCAAGGTCGCCTGGGCGTGGGAGCTACAGCGCCGCTACCCGCCCGACGAGAGCACCCGCAACGGTGCCGCCGAGGTCGCCCGGACCGGGCAGAGCCAGCTGATCGACGAGATCACCGACGAGATGCTCGTCGCGGCGGCGCGGGACGAGGAGCACCTGCGCCTGGCCCGGGAGCTGCGGTTGCGCACGGCGATCGTCGTCCCGCTCGCCGCCCCCGGCCGGACGCTGGGCGCGATCACGCTCATCCGCTCGGACAACGAACGGCCCTATGGCCCCGCCGAACTGTCGCTGGCCGAGGACCTCGGCCGGCGAGCCGGGATCGCCGTCCAGAACGCCCGCCTGCACGGCGAGGCCCGGGACGCGGTCGTCCAGTTGCAGCGAGCGGTGCTGCCGGAACACCCGACGGTGGCCGGCTGGGAGCTGGCGGCGCACTACGAGCCCGGCGGCGCGGCCAGCGTCGGCGGTGACTTCTACGACGCGCTGGAGCTGCCGGGCGGGCGGCTCGCGCTGTGCGTGGGGGACGTCATGGGTCACGGGGTTCCGGCCGCCGCGGCGATGGCCCAGGTGCGGGCGTCCGTGCGGGCGCTGGTGAGCGTCGACCCGGATCCGGCAGTGGTCCTGGCGAACCTGCAGCGGATGTTCACCCAGCTGCGGCTCGCCCAGCTGGTCACCCTCGTGCTGGCCGTCGCCGACCCGGTTGCGGGGACGGTCGCGCTCGTCAGCGCCGGGCATCACGCGCCGCTGATCGTCCGCCGGGACGGCACCGCCGAATGGCTGACGCCGCCGCGCCGCCGGCTGCTCGGGGCCGAGCCGGACGAGTGCCGGCCGGCCGAATGGGCGTTCGGAGCGCACGACACGCTGTTGCTGTTCACCGACGGGCTGGTCGAGCGGCGCGGTGAGGTGGTGGACGCCGGGCTGGCCCGGCTGCTTTCGGCCGCACCGGCGCTGGTTGACGGCCAGCTCGGTCCGGCCCTGGCCCGGCTGGTCGCCGAGGTGCAGGACGGCGCCAACGACGACGACGTCACTGCGTTGGCCGTGCGCCGCGCCGCCGAACGGCCCGAATAGGCAGTGCGCGGTGCGTCACGGTCGCCCCGGCCGCCATTCACGTGTTAAAAACACGCAGTGGGTGAGCTGGGTATCGCGGTCGAGCGGCAGGACGGGGTGACCCGTCTCGATGTCGCCGGCGAGTTGGATCTCGCCACCGCGCCGGCGCTGCGGGAGGCGGTGGCCGGCCTGCTGGCCGCCGGGGAGGCGCTCACCCTCGTGCTCGAGCTGTCCGGCGTGAGCTTCCTCGACTCCAGCGGGCTCGGGGCGCTGCTGCAGGCGCGGGCCGAGGTCCTGGCCGCCGGTGGCCGGCTGTCCCTGGCCGGGGTGCAGCCCGGACCGCGCCGGGTCATCGCGATCGCCGGGCTGGCCGGCACGTTCGGCATCGAGGGCTGACGCCGATCGTTTGCCCGTCCGGGCCACCGGGCACGACTCGGACGTGGCCTTACCGAGCACGACCTCCGCGACCGAATCCCTCTGGCTGGCCGGCGCGCCGGCGACGGGCTACCCGCCGCTGACCGCGAACGTCGAGGTGGACGTCGCCGTCGTCGGCGGCGGCGTCGCCGGACTGTCGGCGGCCCTCTTGCTGAAGCGGGCCGGCCACCGGGTCGCGGTCCTCGAGGCGGGCCGCGTCGGGGCCGGTGTATCCGGCTGCACGACGGCCAAGGTGAGCGCCCTGCAGTCGTCGGTGTACTCGACGATCCGGCGCCGGCACGGGGCCGAGGTGGCCCGGACCTACGCGGCGGCGAGTTCGGCCGGGGTCGAGCAGCTGGCCGCCATCGTCGCCGACGAGGGCATCGACTGCGAGCTCGAACGGCGCGACGCGTACACCTACGCGCTTTCGCCGAAGGAGCGCTCGACCGTCGAGCAGGAAATGCGGGCGGCGACCGACGCCGGCCTGCCGGTCGAGTTCGTCGAATCGTTCGGCGTGCCGTTCGAGGTACACGGGGCGGTGCGGCTGGCCGACCAGCTGCAGCTGCAGCCGGTGAAGTACGTCCAGGGCCTGGCCGCGCGCGTCGACGGCGACGGCTCGGCCGTGTACGAGTCGACCCGGGTACGGACCGTGCGCGAAGGCCGCACCGCTCGGGTCGTGACCGAGACCGGCGTCGAGGTGCGGGCGGAGCACGTCGTGATCGCCACGCACTTCCCGATCCTCGACCGGGGGCTGTACTTCGCCCGGCTGACGCCGCAGCGCTCGTACTGCATCGCCGTGCGGTTGGCCTCCGGTGCGCCGCCGCGCTGCCTGCCGATCAACGTGGGCACCCCGACTCGCTCGTTGCGCGACTACGGCGACCTGCTGATCGTGGGCGGCGAGGGTCACTCACCCGGGGCGGCCGAGGCGCGGCCCGAGCGGTTCGGGAAGCTGGCCGACTTCGCGCGCGAGCACTGGGACGTCGCCGACGTGACCCACCGCTGGTCGGCGCAGGATCCGGTGCCGTACGACCACCTGCCGATGATCGGCCCCTACCGGCCCGGCGCGCGCAACCTGTGGGTCAGCACCGGCTTCCTCAAGTGGGGTTTCAGCAGCGCGACCTTCGCGGCCACGCTTCTGTGCGACGCCATCGAAGGCCGGGCGCCGGAGTGGGCGGGCACCTTCACCCCGAGCCGCCTCTTGCCGCGGTCATTGCCGAAGGTCGCGCAGGCCGGCGGCAAGTTCGTCGCCGACATGGCGCTGGACCGGTTGCGCCGGCCCGACACCCGTTCGGCCGACGAGATCCCGCACGGCGAGGCGCGGGTGGTCGCCGACGGGCGGACGGGCCGTACCGGCGTCTATCGCGACGAGGGCGGTGGCCTACACGCGGTGTCGATCCGCTGCACGCACCAGGGGTGCCTGCTGCGCTTCAACGCCGCCGAAACGTCCTGGGACTGCCCGTGCCACGGCTCCCGCTTCGGCGTCGACGGGGACGTCCTCGAAGGCCCGGCGGTGAAACCGCTGGAGCGCCGCCAGCCACCGGCCGGCTTTTCGTCCGGTGGCGAGGCGAGGAAGTCATGAGCGCGTGCGGAGGCGAGCGTCCGACGCCTGGACCGAGGAGTCGAGCGAGCGCCAGCGAGCGAGCGACGAGGGAAGGCGTCGGGGAAGCGAGCCGAGCAATCGCGCGGGAAGCATCGAGCGCGTGCGGAGGCGAGCGTCCGACGGGTGGACTGAGGAGCGAGCGAGCGCAGCGAGTGAGTGACGAGGGAAGCCGTCCGGTCAGCGAGCCGAGCAATCGCGCGGGAAACACGGTGACCGTCTATCCGGACGGCCCGCTGGTCGTGCGGGGCGACTTCGCCCTGCGCGAGCTCGACGGGGAGACGATCGCCGAAGGGCACACGGTCGCGCTGTGCCGGTGCGGCCGCTCGGCGCTCAAGCCGTTCTGCGACGGCAGCCACAAGATCAAGAAGGTGCCGCGACGGCGCTGAGTGGGTGGTGCTCCAGCACGCAGCACTTCGCCCCACCGCCGGACTTGCGCAGCTCGTCGGTGCCGATCTCGACGACGGTCAGCCCGCGCTCGGCGATCGCCGCGCCCAAGGCCGGACGGCCCGGCGTCATGATCGCAGTCGTCCCGTCACTGACCATGTTCAGCGCGAGCGCGGCCGCGTCCGCCTCGTCGGCGAGGATCGCGTCCGGGAACAGGTCCTGCAGCACGCCCTGGCTGCGCCGGTCGAAGGCGCCCGGCCAGTAGGCGACGAGGTCGGGTCGCAGCCGGGCCAGCGCCGTGTCGAGGTGGTAGAAGCGCGGGTCGACGAGCGTCAGCGGGACGACTTCGATGTCGAAGAACTCGGCGACCTCGTCCACCGCAGCCGGGTCGGAGCGTTGCCCGGTACCGGCCAGGAACCGTGCGCCGGTCAGCAGGAAGTCGCCCTCGCCCTCGTTGACGTGTTGCGCCGGCCGGATCTCGGCGATGCCCAACTCGCGCAGCGCGGCGGCGTACACCGCTGACTCGGCCTGCCGCTCCGGGTGGCGGAACCGCGGCACCAGGGCCTTGTCGCCGACGGCGATGCCGCCGTTCGCCGCGAAGACGAGATCGGGCAGGTCCGGGTCGGGGGTCATGACGGTGACGTGGTGGCCGAGTTCGACGAGCTGGTCGCGCAGCCGGCGCCACTGGCGCACGGCGCGGTCGACGTCCACCGCCTCGTCCGGCTCCATCCACGGGTTGATCCGGTACCGCACGGTGAAGAACGTCGGCGGGCACGTGAGGTAGCGGCGGGTCGCCGGCGCGGCGTGGCTCGCGGAATGGGCCGCCGGGGCGGCGAGGGTCGAACTCATGACCGGGGCGTTCCCACGCTAGACGGCCGGTAACCGGCTGCCCGTCAGCGTCACGTGATGTCGGGCAGCCGCTGACCGCCGGCGAGCACGGCCGCGAACAGGTCACCCTTCTCGGCGATCCGGTCGCCGACGGTGCGGATCGTCCACCGGTCGGGGCGCAGCTTCGGGTCGTCCAGCTCGTCCCACTCGATCGGTGCCGACACCGGCGCCCCCGGCGCCGGCCGCGGGCTGTACGGCGCCACCAGCGTCTTGTTGATCGCGTTCTGGGTGTAGTCGAGCCGGGCCAGCCCGCGCCGGTCGCGCACCTGCCACTTCCAGCTGACCAACTCGGGGACGACCTCGCCGACCGCGGCCGACAGATTCTCGACCCACGCGCGGGTTTCGTCGAAGGACGGCCCGGGCACGATCGGCACCCAGATCTGGATGCCGCGCCGGCCGGTCACCTTCGCGCGGGCGACGACGCCGAGATGTTCGAGGGCAGTGCGGTGCAGCCGGGCCAGCGTGACCAGCTGCTTCCAGGTGGTCTTCTCGCCCGGGTCGAGGTCGACGAGGGCGTAGGTCGGCTCGTGCGACGCGTCGATGCGTGAGGTCCAAGCGTGCCACTCGAGCGCGCCGAAGTTGGCCGCCCACACGAG
>Ga0068855_100001179_pt1 | contig 32472 bp, 29 predicted proteins | sample KBSCornC52_FD_66592 | JGI IMG/M metagenome (GOLD analysis project Ga0068855, IMG submission 66592) | Corn rhizosphere microbial communities from Kellogg Biological Station, Michigan, USA - KBS Corn C5-2 | ecosystem: Host-associated > Plants > Roots > Rhizosphere > Soil ...
CGAATGGATGCCGTTACTTATCGAGTCGCCAGTGTTCGTATTTCTTGTCCTCTGGGGACTCGGTACGATCCTCTATGAGTGCCGGCCACTTAATCGCTGGCTCCGTCCGAGTATTCTTATGTTGGCGGGTTCGTTGTCTGCGGCGCGCAACTTCCCCTTGTTTATCATCACCGCTACCGATGAAGTAGACGCATACCTTGGTCGATTATGGCACCTCGTTACAGGTCCGCTGCCGTGGATGAGTCGGGTAATGACATTGTGCATTGCCGCATTTCTCGTCGTCATGGCAGTTTATGGCATCAATATTTCATTCTTGAGCCCCGAGATGGCGTATCCTACTCAAGCGGTTACCTATCTTCAGGCCCATGGCTGCAATGGTGGCAATTTGTTCAATAGCTATAACTATGGCGGCTACCTCATATGGAAATTACCAGAGATGCCGGTCTATATTGACGGGCGGATGCCAAGCTGGCGCGACACAAGCGGACAAAAATACATTGACCACTACGAAGCGCTAATCGGGGGACGTGTCCCGTATCAGACTGATTTCAACGCCTACAATATACGTTGTGCCGTCATCGAGAAAGCGCCGGCTGCTCAGCCACTCATTACAATACTCAGCAAACATGGTTGGAATATGCGCGTCTCGACAGATAGCTATGTACTGCTAACGGCACCTTAAAGCAAAGGGTGCTTTCTTGAACCCTGCATGCAATGCTCGCTCATCACCTACATTATCAAACCCTATAGATTCTCATGCACTCCAGATCAACAAAAGACAAAACCCGCCTGAAGGCGGGCTCTGTCTTTGGCGGAAGGGGTGGGATTCGAACCCACGAACCCTTGCAGGTTTCCGGTTTTCAAGACCGGTGCACTCGGCCACTATGCGACCCTTCCATCCGCGATGGTTAACGCTCGGGGATATGGTAAATTATATCCCTTCGCTACTTGGTCAGGCTGCTTCGCATTTGACTAGCCTCAAGACCGTTGCCTTAAACCACTCGGCCACTCTTCCGTAACAGGGGTGATTATAGCAGACTACTCGACAGCAGCCTATGCTTGGGCAAAACAACGCCGAGACACGTTTTACTCTAGCAACTTTAAGCGTTCGCGCTGCAGCCTCCAGTGTCGCGCCTGTCGTTATGACGTCATCGACGGGCGCTATACGGGTAGCTTGGATCTTGCTCTGCGAGGCAGCGAGCCATAAGGTGCGCCTGGTCATAACCGCGCCGACGCACCCGCGACATCACCGCGGGCACATAGGTAAGAATGGTACTCTCGGGAAGCGGGGAGCGTATGGTAAGAGAGTCTGCTGCTTCGTGTGCACTTGGTACAGGGGACTGGTCTTGCGGCAGAAGTGACACGTTTTGCCCCGTGCTCAACGCATGACAGCAGTAGCAGCGCTTGATGGCAATCGCCGACCTGCCGCGGCACATCCAACACAGACATGTGGCACAAGAACGGCAGGCAAACTGTCAAACATGGGCGTGTTGTATTTAAAGCGTTGTAAATATGGAATCCAGTTGTTGCACTCCGTTAGTCCACTAAGCTATACTGCTAATAAGACAAAAAAGCAAGAGAACTGTAGATTAACCTTTGGAGGGTAACACATGGCGCGACGTAATCAGCGCGACGATGATCTTTTATTGGAAGATGATGAGCTGACCGCGGCATTCTTGGGTGAAGAAGACCTTGGCACGACTGACGATACTGCCCAGCCGGCAGCGCCGACTGCGAGTGATTGGGGTGACGACGATCAGGCGGTCCCAGGACAGCTCGCTGTCGATGTATACGAGACGAAGGAACGTCTTGTTATCAAGGCACGTACTGCCGGCGTCAACAAGAACGACCTGGATGTCAGCATTTCTGATAATCAGCTGACCATCCGCGGCACCTTGTCGGCCGGCAATGAGGACGAGGTAGAGAACTACTTCCTGCAAGAGTGCTACTGGGGGGAGTTCTCCCGTACTATCGCTCTGCCGGTTCCGGTCAAAGAAGACGACATCGAGGCCGTCTTGAAAGACGGCGTCCTAACCGTGAGCTTTGGCAAGGTCGAGCAGAATACCGTTAAGAAGATCCAGGTTCTCTAGAGGATTCTGTATACCTACCATGGAGCAGCCAAGGGCTGCTCCATTTCATTTACACGCTAGTTTGGACCCAGCTCAAAACCAATATAAAAGAATGGCTTCCTAAGGAGCCATTCTTGACCGATTAGCATTACTGATCTAGCTAGCCACCGATATTTACTGCTTGGGCGAGAACAAAGTGGACAATAAGCTGTGCTAAAGCAACGATGACAAGGCCGATGATAGCATAGATGAGTGTCTGCTTTGCAGCGCCAACCTTGCTGGAATCACCGCCTGACGTGATGTAACGCAAGCCGCCAACGATGATCATGATCACGGCAATAACACCTACGATTGCCGAGAAGATGTTGATGATAGTCGTTAATAAGGTATTAAAGTCTGTTGTCGTACCTGTTGGCGTACAGCCCGTATTACCGCTAATATCAAAGTTGCTGCCACAAGTAAGACCGCCCTGTAGGTTCGTTAATGCGAGTACAGGTGATACCGCAAGCGATGGCACTAGCAGCATAGCCACTGCAGCTATACTTACCAGAATGGTTCGTAACTTTTTCGTCATTGATATTACCTTTCTTAATCCTTGTGTACACTTATAGCATATCGTCGACTAGTTCAGCAAGAGTTTCCCGCTTATGCTCTGAAACCTTACTGAATGATGTCGCTAATGAGCGTATGGACAATAAGCTGTGCTAAAGCAACGATGACAAGGCCGATGATAGCATAGATGAGCGCACTTTTGGCACCCGCTACTTTGGATGGATCACCACCCGAAGTTACAAATCGCACGCCTGCAATAATAACCATAACAACCGCTACGAGGCCGATGATAGCGGATAGGAGGTTGATAACCACACTGACCGCATTGTTCACGGCAGCCCCTTGGTCACCACACGTGCTACTGCCAGTTAGATCAATCCCACTACAGATTTCGTTTGCCGCCTGACTCTGCGTCCCAGCTGTACCCCCGCCCCCGACGGGCATTATACCCATGACAAATACACTTGCTACCCCCGCCAATAAAATTGCGACTCCTTTCATACGTACTCCTTCCTATAGCTTGCTTACGACTAAGCCTATGATGCTGTCTGCCAGTAAGATAATAATCACGCCAATAGCCGTGGAAACAATGGTCGCTTTGGCTGCTTTTGTCCTGGCAGGATCACCACCGGACGATATATAGCTCAGGCCAGCCAGAATCAAAATAATAACTGCTGCAAGGCCTGCGACGGCGGCCGTTATGTATGCGGCCTTCAAGATTATGCCGTTCGGACCAACGAGTGGGTTACTTGAACCATTGTTTTGATCCTGACAAACCGCACTATCACTGCCGCCATTCTGGCAAACGGTGCCGACCACATCAAAAGCATAGACCGGCGGCCCTAAGCTCAGAAAACCTTCACAGCATACTACGATGAAAGCAAGAAGAACTACGATGTTACGCTTCATACCAGATGCACCACTAACGATACGATAGACTGTGCAACGATGACGACAATAAGGCCCACAAGCGCGTATATAATTGTACTCTTCGCAATCGCTGTTGCCTTCGGATCACCTTGGGATAATACATATTTTATACCGCCAATAACCATAATAAGTACCGATACCGCACCGATAACACCGAAGGTAATACTGAGGAGCGTCTGGACAACATTAGTACCCGCCAGGTTTGGCAAAGACGTCAGATCCAAACGGCCAATATTCTTTCCTCCGTTCGTGCCGCCAAGTGCCGCTGCCAAGAATGTCACAAATGTAACCGCCAAGATAGAGGTAGCCAAGCCGCCAAGTGCGTAGAGAATGCCCGTCCGCGCCTTCGCCACCTCATCTGGCGAACCCTGGCTTGCAATGAACCGCACGCCTGCGTAGACAACGAACACGACAGCCAGCAAGCCAGCCAAACGTAGAAGATCGTCAACAATTGCCAACAAGATAAGGGGAATACTACTGTTGGGACCGAGTACAACAAATTTTGTCGAATCGATACCACATTTAGCATCTCGGGGCAAGTACGCGTACCAGGGCTCCAGAAATCCTAGGAATGAGCTATCTGAGCATTGCGCAGCAAACAGCATGAGCAGGTTACTGACCATTCAGAATTCCTCCTGGCACCATAAACTGCAAGAATGCATAGAGTAGACCATATGAGACGAGCGCAATCAGGGCATTGACAATGTGTTTCTTACCCGATGCTGCCCGCTGTGGATCACCGGCTGAGGTAATGTATTCAATACCTCCCCATATAATGCCAGCTATAATCGCTATACCGACAAGCGCCGAGAACGCCTGAATGAACGGATTAATATATTTTGTAAACAGGCAGCCTGTCGCGTCAGCCTGCTGGCTGGTCGACCCATTCTCTCCGCCTGTCGAACACAGCTGTGCATCATTGGGACAAGAAAGTTCACTACCGTTATATGCCGCCTCCTCAGTTGGACAGCAGCCATTAGTAGTGTCCACCTGGCCAGACGGGCACGTTGCCGATGATTTGTCAGCAGCATGAGCATAAGGGAGTATGGTCAGTAAACAGGCACACATCGCAATAGTAACCACAATACCTGTTTTAGCTACGAATCTGCGCATATTATTCGTAAGTATTATATGACATTTCTAGACAAGACTATACAGCGTGATTTCCGACCTAATCAATAGAGTCATATTCTGCTAGTCTTTTTACCCAGCGTTAGTTATAGTGATGCATATATAGATAGCAGAGAAATGCGCAGAATAATTAGCTGTAAAAGGTTGAGTTTGCACTGTACGGGCATCTTTTTTGCGCCCCTTCTTTTTATAGTCCTTCTCATAATTCTCGTTCCTACAACTCCTAAGACTGCATACGCGGCAACAAAATTTCAGACACCAACTAGTGGTCAATGGCAAGATGCTAATACAATAACTGCCGACAATGGCGAAACGTTCACAAAGCTAGACGTCATTAATAACGGCCAAGCGATGCGCCTTAAGGCAACCGCTTCTAGAAAATCTATTAACGGTGCCTGTTTATTGGATGGTCTTGTAGTTGGCCCAGTGCCAGGCCAAAACTTTACATCTTTTTTCAACGCCACCCAGGCTGACTGGATCGTATGGGATGCAAATTGTAATACCAATGGTCACTCTACGGAAGGTGGCCAGATATCGCTTACGAATACGTTCAGCAATGTCGTACCCACCGCAACATGGACGGGTAAGAATCCGGGGACAATTTCCTTTGACGGCTCTACATACACGCAGAGTTCTATAAACGGTAACGATATGACACTCACATACGCGGTAGCCGATAACCCCTGTACAACATCCTACACTATGGTAGTCAAGGACTATAAGAACGCCAAGACTGCAATCGAGACGGACACTCAGCATTCCAGCTCTGGCCCCCCCTGCCAGACAAACACCATAACAGTAACGCTCACAAACACTTTCGATAGCGCCCCCGATAACGGTGGTACCGATAACTCGAGCAACAAAGATCCTTGTCCAGTTGACTCTAACTTCCTACTACGGTGGGTTACCTGCCCAGTACTTGATAGCATGGACAGCACGGCATTGTTTATCAATAACATCATCGGTAGCCTCCTCGCTTTTCCTGTCGGTGAAATATTTAGCACCTCCTCCGGATTCCAGGAGCCATTCGATGTCTTCCGGAATGCTGGGCTAGCCCTGCTCGTCATTGCTGGACTTGTAATGGTCATTGGACAGGCACTAGACCTGACAATACTCGAACCATATACCGTGCGTAAGGCACTACCACGCATTGCCCTTGCTGTCATAGGTATCTCTCTGGCGTGGCCATTGTTACAATTTGCACTCGTTCTCACGAACGACCTTGGCTATTGGATTGGGTCTATTATAATATCCGTCGCGCATGCTCAGGGCAACGGCGGCCCTAACAATCCTCTCTTATTTTCTCTAAGCGGCGATCTTGCAGGAATGATCGGCCTAATCTACGCCGCTGGTTCTATCTTTGCAATAGCAACGCCAGGAGGACTGCTTGCGCTTCTCGGCACTATATTATTAGCACTCCTCATCGGCCTGCTCGTACTTGCATTCCGGCAAATTGTCATCTTTATATGCATTATGGCGGCGCCTTTAGCTATTGCCTCCTCAGTACTGCCAGGTACGGAGAAATTCTGGAAGTTCTGGAAGGATACGTTCATAACAACACTTGTCATGTACCCGATCATCATGGCATTCCTTGCGGCTGGCGCGGCCATGGGCCATATCGCCGCGTCCGTGAAGACGGGTGGCATCCTGATGAATTTCCTGGCAATTATCCTCTATATTGCACCGTACTTCCTGATTCCATTTTCATTCAGGTTAGCCGGCGGCCTAATGAGTACCATATTCAGTGTTGCCAATGACCGTACGAAGGGTCCGTTCGACAAACTTAGAAATTTCCGCGAAAGTGAAGCCGAGTGGCTCAAACAGGAGCGCATGGCAGGCAAGACACGCTTCAGCAATACACGGATGGGTGACCTGTACCGCCGATTTAACACTCGAGGTGGTATCAGCTTCAGTCCGGCCGGGGAGGCGAAATACCAGGAGGGTGAAAAGCGCCGTCGTGCTATGCTTGCCGCCAAAGCAGTGGAAGATGAAGGTGGGAACGTATCGGGCGACGACGCCGCTATGAAAGCGGGTATGAGAGCTCGCAACGAAGCCGAATACCGAACCTTGTATCAGCAGTTTGGGGGAAGAGCTGAAGATGTCGAGTCATCTATGGGATCTATCAGATCAGCATTCGGAGAGATCGGTAATGACAGCACCCAACTCGCTAGCTATATGGCACTCATGAAATCAGTATCCAGTTATAACTTAGATAATCCTACGGCGCTGGCTCAGAGGCTCGGCAAAAACGTAAACCAGCTTACTGGTGATGACTGGAAAGGTGAACGCGAGCGTGTGTACGGAGAAATGATTCGTGACACTCAATCAATGGTGGACAGGGGTTTAATCAGCGAATCCGTCGGCGTTATGGCAGTAAAGTCACAGCCGGGACGTGAGCGAGCCGGTATGGGTTTCGGAGCCGTCCAGAAAGCTGTACGCGGATATGGAAAGACTTACACTGCGGCACAGAATGCCGATCTTGGCAATGACTTACTTGATGCATCCTTGGAGGGTACGCATCCGGGCGCATTCATGGGGGGCAGGAAAGAACAAATAGAAATAGGTGCGCGGCGTATGGCCGAAAAGGTAAAACAATACGCGGACGATTTAGCACAAGCGCAAAACACTGGCGTAGGTGTTGGTGCTGCCGAAGAGAAATACTTTACTGCACTGGCTGACTTCATGTCCAAGTACAAAGTGACCGGACAAATATCAAGCGATAGGCAGCAGGCCTTCAAGGATGCTGCTTCAGCGATACAAATCACTAATGTGGCCGCAGCCGGACCTCCCCAAATGGTACCGCAACCCGGAGGGCTGTTGAACGCAAACGGAACTCCAGTGATGGTACAAGCAGCCCAGCAGCCAGCCAATGTAGACGTATGGCAGGCCGGAGAAGCTGCAACGGACAAGGAAAAGTACAGACAGCTTGTGTACGAGCTGACGGGGCGGAACCAGGCAGCATTAGCACAATACCAGGCAATGCAGCAAGGTGGGGGCCAGCAACCGGGAACACCTCCTCCAGCACTCCCACAGGGTGGTCCGAACTTCAGCCCCTCCGACCGACGGCTCAAGGCCGACATCCAGCACTTAGAAACACTTGAGAGTGGTATTAAGCTCTATTCCTTTAGATACGTATGGGGCGGGCCTACATATGTGGGCGTTATGGCCCAGGACTTGCTGGAGAGCCATCCGGAAGCCGTTTATCAAGATGCATACGGCTTCTACTCCGTAGATTACTCCGTGCTAAATCTACGGATGGCTACGCTTGAGCAGTATGAGTCAGGCCAGTGTTTGTATTCTCTCAGAAAATGACACGAATTAATCAATAGCCCGTGGTATTTGTCGCGTATAGACGGGCTCGGCTATACTGAGTAGTAAATGGCAACATATAAGGTCATCCAGGATATTGAGGCCGAAGACAAACTCATCGGGCCATTGACACTTAGGCAATGTATCTATGCAGCAATAGCCTGCGTCTGCGGTTATCTGTCACTTATATGCTTGACCAAAGGCGTTGCATTCTTGTTGACCATCTTTATCCCACCAATGCTGTTTACTGGATTTTTTGCATTTCCGTGGGGCCGCGACCAACCAACCGAGATATGGGCACTCGCCAAAATCCGCTTCTACATCAAGTCACGCAAGCGCGTCTGGAACCAGAGCGGCGCAAAGGATCTCGTCACAATTACAGTACCAAAGAAAGTCGAGAAAAATTATACGAACGGCCTCTCGCACGAGGAAGTGCAGAGTCGCCTCAACGCGCTCGCTACTACGCTCGACAGCCGCGGTTGGGCACTCAAAAATACCAACACCAATCTCTACGATCCCGTACAGGGGGCGGAAGCAGCAGCCTCCGATCGTCTCGTCGATCCGCGTACGACCATGCCTGTAGAAGTATCTTCTGTTGACGTGACGGCCGGCGATGATATGCTCGATGCCGCCAACAATCCGCGGGCACAAGAACTAGACAAGATGATGACGGCCGCTTCGAATGCTCGCCGTCAACGACTTATCGATCAAATGCAACAACAAGTACCGTCCGTACCACCGAACGATTCACCACAATTACCGGCACCCATTGCCAGTTGGTTTCTGAACAAACCCGTCGATATGCCACCCGTAGCAAATCCCGTAACACCGCCTCCGGCCGCCGTACTTACACCATCAACCAATCCGCTGTTCGTGAGCAACCTACCGGCCGCCGAGCCGACGGCCGGCGAGCGAGCACTTGCCGAAGAACTGCGCGAGCAACGCGAAAAGGCACAGCAGGTGAGCAATTATCAACACATGAAGATCATTCAACCGATTGACACAACGCCTACGCAACCGGCACTTCCGGTACAACCGGCTACCCAGCCCCCAGTGACGCGGCCGGTTGACCCTGCTACAATAGGCCTTGCCAGGAACAATGACCTCAGCGTTGCCGCGCTTGCCCGCATTGCGAACAAAGAAGACGAATCGCCAGGTGAAGTCGTTATTTCATTACATAATCATGGATCGTGAGATGGTGGGAATAGATGAATCCTTTAGCCCCTAGCCAGCACAACCCATTGCAGCCAGTGCCGCAACAACCAACGCCTGCGAGCGGCACGTATCACCCACGATCCGCCCAGGATGCTCCTGAGGAGATTGGCTACCAGAATCAGGCGCTTCATTACCGGCCGCGACAATCTCCGCTGCCAGCCACTAACCCCACTCAACCGGCCGCGACAACCGGCACTGCTACTCCCGTGCAGACCAACCCCAATAGTACGCAGAACATGCTGCAGATTGCTGAAATCCGCGACGGCATCGTCATCATGAACGACGGCTCCTTTCGTTCGGTCATCATGGTCAAATCTATCAACTTCGATCTCATGAGCCCACAGGAACAAGAAGCAGTAGAATATGCGTACCAGGGATTCCTCAACTCGCTGTATTTCCCGGTGCAAATATTCCTCCGTTCGCAACGCATTGACCTTCAGCCGTATATTGCCAAGCTAGACAAGATCCGCACTGAGCATGATAATATGCTGCTCGCGATGCTTATGGAGGACTATATTAACTACATAGACGTCTTGTCTCAGCAAACAAACATCATGGACAAGAAATTCTACGTCGTTATCCCCTACTTTCCTACACCAGACAGCCAGAAGGCTCTCGCCCAAAGCAAAAATTTCTTCAGTGGACTACAAAACCTGTTTGCCGCCAAAGAGCAGCATATTACGATCAATGAGGCGGACCTCGAGAAGGCCAAAACTGAGCTACGCAACCGCGTCCAGACGGTCCTAGCGGGCCTCATGCAGTGCAGTATTCAGGGGCTGCCACTTGATACCCAGGAGCTGATTGAGCTTTACTATGACACATACAACCCAGATACAGCTACACGGCAGCAGCTTAAGAATTTCAACGATATGACCGCCGATATCGTAACGAAGGGGCAGGGCGCAGCACCGCAAGCACACCTGCAGCGGGAGCTCCAGTAATGGCCAAGAAAATCGCCGTTGACCCCGTTGCCGTTGCCCAGATGCAACGCGCAAACGAGGAGCGGGAAGTCCAAGCCGCCTTCCAAAAGGGTATCACTGCACTACGTGATTTCATCGCGCCGAGTTCTATCGAGTTGTTTTCCAACTATTTCCAGCTCGGTACACGCTTTGCGCGCTCATTCTATGTCTATGGTTATCCGCGCCAGGTCTACACTGGCTGGCTATCCGGCCTGGTCAATCTTGACGAGGTCATCGATATCAGTATGTACGTATATCCGGTAGAGAGTCAGGTAATCCTCGACAATTTGCGCAAAAAAGTAACCCAGCTTGAAGCGGGCATCCAGATCGACTCCGAAAAGGGTCGCGTACGCGACCCCCAGAAACAAGTGGCCATCATGGACGCCGAGGAGATGCGCGACAAACTACAGGTTGGCGAGGAACGCTTCTTCCGCTTTGGCCTGTACTTTACGATTTACGCATCGTCACTCGACGAACTCGAGTTCGTTAGCCACAAAGTCGAGTCGCTACTCGGACAGCAGCTCATTTTCAGCAAGCCCGCTACCTCGCAACAGGAACAGGCGCTTAACAGTAACGTGCCGCAGTTCGCGGACCAACTCCAGATCCGGCGCAACTTCGCAACCGGTGCGCTCAGTACCAGCTTTCCGTTCACATCCGCTGATCTAACCCAAGACAACGGCATCCTCTATGGCGTCAACATGCATAACTCAGGCCTGGTCATCTTCGACCGCTTCAGTCTTGAAAACGGCAATTCCGTTGTCTTTGCTAAGTCTGGCGCCGGCAAATCATTCTCCGTTAAGCTCGAAGCTTTGCGCAGTATGATGTTCGGCACGGAAATATTCATCATCGACCCCGAGAATGAGTACCAGCGTATGTGCGATGCCGTCGGTGGCGCCTACGTGCATCTCAGCCTTAACAGTACCACACGTATCAATCCGTTCGACCTGCCGAAAGTCGTTGACAGCGAGGAAGCCAACGATGCACTGCGCTCAAACCTCATCACGCTCCATGGTCTCTTACGCCTCATGATGGGTGGTGCCCAGGCACAGCTAATTGGCGGCAGCACGGCCCTCATGCCGGCGCTAACACCCGCCGAGGAAGCTGATTTGGATGCGGCACTTATCGAGACATACGCCCGCGCCGGTATCACCAATGACCCGCTTACGCACACCTCCATGCCGCCGACTATCGGTGACCTCTATGACACGTTACTGCATATGGGGGGCCTCGGCCCGCAGCTTGCACAGCGCCTGCGCAAGTACACCACGGGAACATTTGCAGGCATCTTCAGCCAACAGAGCAACGTCTACATCAATAACCCAATGGTTGTCTTCAATATCCGCGATCTCGAGGATGAACTACGGCCAGTTGCGATGTATATTGTACTGAACCACATCTGGAACAAGACAAAAGTCGATCAGAAGCGCCGCATCCTGATCGTCGATGAAGCCTGGCAGCTCATGAAGTACGAAGACTCGGCCAACTTCTTATTCTCGATCGCCAAACGCGCCCGCAAATATAACCTCGGCATCACGACCATCACTCAGGACGTTGAGGACTTTATGGGGTCGCGTATGGGTCGCGCCATCGTCGCCAACGCCAGCATGCAATTCTTGCTCAAGCAATCTACTTCCGCAGTTGATGTGCTGAGCGACGTCTTTAAGCTGACAAGTGAGGAGAAGAAGCGTCTCAGCCAGTTTCCGGTTGGCCAGGGATTGTTCTTCGCCGGTCAAAACCACGTGCACATCCAGGTTATTGCCAGTCCGACCGAAACAAGCCTTATCACGACCAACCCGCAACAAGTCCAGCAGATGAATGCCACCCAAGCTCAAGGGGAGTTCAATCAACCGCAAGGTACAATTGATCTTAACAACCGCCTGTACCCGGGAGTATAGTTCAGGATATAATACGATAAAGTATAAGCGTAATCTGAGATAATATGGCTGCACAGTCAGGCTCAACACTGTTGCCAGGATCAAATGAAGACCCTGAGGTTCCACACAAGCCGAATGGGGAAACAGGTTCGTCCTCTAACCCCCTAACTTGGCAGCACTATAACCCCTACGAAGATGAAGAAGGTCGGCTACAAGATAAAGCAGGACACCCGGCCGTCAATAAATCACTAGCTCAAAAAGTAGGGCAGGAGAAGGCGGCTCATTCAGAACAAAAAAACCTCAACAAAGCTACGGACGGCATTGCCACCCCAAAGAAAGCTAGCCTTGATCAGAAGGCGGAGGAGCAATCGGTTCCACAGCGCATCCGTGGTTTCGCATCTAAACACAAGAAAGGTTTGTCAATCGGAGGCATCCTCACTAGCGGCAGCATAGGTGCCGTTATCTTCGGTTCGTCATTTCTCTTGCCACTAAAGATCGACTTCATGCTCAGTCGCCTGAGCTCTATCTTTGGTGCTACATCGCAGCACGCCATGAGCAGCATGGGCGACAAGTTGCTCAATCAGTACGTTGCCAAGTATGTCCTTCCCGGTATTAAGAGCGGTAAGTGCACCAGCACGCTCGAGATAACCTGCATCGGGCCGATAGAGGGCAACAATCCAGTCAGCTATCTCTACAAGGCATGGAAGCAGAACCACATCGAGACCAAAATGGCAGAAAAATATGGCGTCGTTGTCGGAAAAGACCTGACGGGGAAGTACGGCAGGCCGGGCCAGCTCTATATTGCAGTCAATGGCAAAGCGGATATTACGGGCGACGATATACTCAAGATTATGAACGGCGACGCGTCAATCTTTGACGTTGGCGAGGGGGTAAATATAACCGAATTCAGGGCAGAAATACGCGCCGCATATAAGGAGGCCTCGTTGTGGGATAAAGTATATTTCCGCTTCAAATTTGCTACGCTTCTGAAGGAAAAATACGGGGTGCGGCTCTGTGCGTTCGCTTGTAAGATTACCGACCCGCTGCTAGCCTCTGCCGCAGACTTGAAACTAGCAGCCAAAGCACAGATCATTGACTACATTATCGCCCCTATGAGCGAGCGTTATGCCGCTATCTTTGCGTGCGTACTACTCGGCACGGGAACTTGCGGCGATACATTAAATAAACCGGATAACACCGGAGGTACCGCAGACACCGAATTAACTGATGCACAGGCAGATCTTCAAGCAAACCTGCGTGAGTATACCGCATCAATGGGGGAAGAAGACCTTGCAAGCGTAGTGAAAGATTCAGAGTATTTGTCTAAGAACGGTCTCACTAAACTTATAATGCGCAAGATGCTAGAACCGATATTTGGAGACGCCGTCGACGATGTTATCGAAGGCTCTTCGGTTGTCTTGTTAGTTGTTGTGATCATGCAGATTGCCGCCAAACTGGACGACGTCGCCTCGAACATTGGTCCGTATTTGCGACACATGGACTTTAGCGCCAACTCTGCAGCGGCAGTAAAGATGTTTATGCAGTACCAGACGGTCGATTCCGAGATGAAGAGCGGCAACGTCAGCCCAGCCGGGCTTGCATCATACAGCGATGCACTCGGTACAAACCTATCCGGTTCGAGTAGCGACCAGGCAGATTTCACGACATCACCACTCTATGGAGCGCTATTCGGTGATGGAGTTGATCCCGCGAAAACACCCTACAAGTGTAATGACGGCAGCAGTGTACCAAATGGAAAATTAGTGTGCAATGAAGAGAACCTCACGGCCGGCAATGCCATAGCAGACCAAATTTCAAGACAGGCGCAAATGAATCATATCTTAGGCTTTCCGATATATATCCAGCTTTGGCTTGTAGATCACGCCTCGGACCTTCTGAACAACGTAACCGGTTTCTTCCTGAACCACGCTTGGGATCTATATTGCCATGCGGAAGATCTGATGCCACCGGGTGGAATGTGCAGTAAATCAGTCGCAGCAGCCGAAGCGCTGGGAACCAATCTATTCACCCGCTTCGCCGACTGGGTAATGGGCTTTCTTGTTCCGTCGCCATTCTCAGAGAACATGAGTGGCGGACGTACATTCGATATGATAGCTGCTGGTGCTGATGTAGCGTCGAATAAAACTTGCCAAGTGGAACTTGGTTGCGCCGTACAATCTAACCAGCAAGTGCTGGCAACGCGCAATCAGGAATTGGCGGCGGAGAAGCTTGATTTCCAGAATCAGCCGCTCATCGCACGCCTGTTCAGTACCGACACGCCGTACTCGCTCCTCTCTCAGGCGGCTATGGCTATGCCCACGAGTCTGACCGACGCCGCCACAAGCTTCAGCGGCATGCTGTCTAACCCCTTTGGTCTACTAGCAAGTCTATTTAGCAATATGTTCGACAGCAATCGAGTCTTTGCGGCAGACATGCCTATCTCTGACCCGTTCGGCGTCATACAATACGGTTACAACGATAACCAGATCCCTGATGACCCGCAGACCTATTGGGAGCAGCACTGTCAGGGCGATTTCACCACGGCCTTCATGAGTCAGGAAACTCAAGATGACAGTACTGGCGAAGGTGTTAATACCACTCCCCAGCCTTGCCTCCTTATCCAGTCAATGGTGCAGTCAAGCGGTACGATGTTCGATTCGTCGCTTGCGCCGCCAGATTCGCAAAATCCCGACCCGCCATCAAGCCAATGAAATACATATCAAACTTTCTCGGCATCATACTGCGTCATAAGCTCTTATTCGTTATGGTGATCGTGTTTGCTGTCACGACATCCCTTAACAGCACTACGTTCGCCGATAGCGCAAATCCTTGTCCACCAGACATGTCCAATATAGATTGCCAAGCCATAATAAACGGCTGGGTAAACTGGGTTCCGGACGCAGTAAGCTGTAATCCTGATCAGGGTGGTCCCGAATCTACCCTGAATGGTTACGGACTACCAGCAACCCAGGGGAAAACCGGTGTCGAAGCGGCGATTGATGCTAATGGCGACGTCAATGATACTACTAATCCGAACAACCCCGACAACGGACAGCCGATAACTTTTGCAGCGACACTACGATCCCTACCCTTAGCCAAGCGCCAACCCTATCAGGACTACTACATTACCATGCGCTGGAACTACTCGTTCTGGAATTGGGACGGCACGGCGACCAAGCCGCAGGCGGACGAGTTCAATTGGATGGCATCAACGCCACGTCTTGTACTGGTAACAAATCCGCGCAACGGCAAAAGCATTATCGCTGCCGCGTTAGAATCCGGTCCTGCACCGTGGACCGGCGTTGATACAGCTCCAAACAATACACCGAAAGAGGGCTGGACAAACCCGCAGCTCGATACGCCCCCGCAATATACCGGTAGGGTATCGGGTCTTCCGCCTACCGCAATACAGGCCCTAGATGCCAAAATGGGCATGTCGGATGGCACCGGGGACAACCTAATATATTCGTGGGCACCTGATCAGACAGCAATTCCTGGACCCATAACACTGACGGCTGCCGCTCCGGGTACAAGCCCGGATGTGTGCGGCACTGCTACGAACGGTAACTTAAACGGCGTTACATTTATTAGTCAACGTGACAAACGATGGGATGGGCAGATGCTCTGCATAGGTGCCGGACATGACCGATATTGCTTCACTGTACACGATGAGGGCTGCTGGGCGACTTCCGTGGCCATGATTATATCCACCTTCAAAGGAAGCCTCGTAACGCCAATGCAGACTGAAGGTAGCGGACAACCCCCCGAGAACTTTTCAAACAATAACCTGTACGATAGCGGCTATATCGACATGACTGCCTCGAACTTAAGTCGAGCATTACAGGCTGTCCAATCCGGCTCGCTCGTCATGGCCGGTGGCCACTACGGGGTCCCTTGGTACAACACGTCTCAGCACTGGGAAGTCATTCGTGGAGTTACGTCAGACGGAAAAGTGCTCTTGAACGATCCGTGGGATCTGCCAGATGATACAGACGGTGGTCTACCACAAAAAACCGTCGGTTATATTAAGTATGATGGGTATAGCCAATACAACTCGGCACATAGCTACCAAGCTTGGCCACAATCTGATTTACTCGCGCACGGATTTTACCTGCGGATAATAAGTAAGACAAAGAAAGTACCTGGAGCCTAATAGTGAACAAACGCCTACTCGTTATACTCATAGCAATTGCCCTAATGATCATTGGCATACTGGCCGTACTGATTGTACGGCGAACCCCCATGTCATCCACTACCTCGGACGGATCAGTCCAGTTTACCGACAGTATCACCGGCCAAACCGCCACAGATATCGTTGGGGAAGACAACAGTACCAACCTCGCCCCTGATACTACCTACCAGTCGCACGTTTCAATAAACGGCATAGACAGCCTCTATGAGGATCTGACAAACGACCAGGCATCAAGCGTTCAGACTACTATGAACAATTACCTCATGGCTCGCTCCGGCCTTGCTGATGTCCAAGGAGAAATTAAAGGCAACACTATCACACAGAACGGTAATCAGCTCCAGTTCACGCTTGTCATCATAAAGCCACAGGCCACCTACCAAGTGACAGTGCAGGCAGCGAGCCAATATCAGAGCATCCCCGATGTCACATTTAAGCAGGTGGAGCAATAAGCCATGGATACAAACGGGTCAGCAGTTTACCGCAAACTATTGGTACCGGCACTCATTACCATAGTAGTGTTAGTAGCCGCTGTGTCCGCGTATATATTTTTCTTTCAAGCAAGAATAACTATTACGGCGCCGGTAGGAAGCACAATAACAGTATCGCGCGTTATTGACGATGTCCAGGTAGCGCAGACGAAAACAACGGACACTACAACAACCATAGCCTTGAGTTCAGCTGACTATGCAGTAACTATAGGCAATTCGAACACAAGTAAGCAGCTGTTTTACGTATCCACCCGAATATTTCATGATACAAAGCTTATATTCAATGCAGAAAGTGAATTACATACCATCACAGTCGCCAAGCGGCCGGCCTACAATGTCGTAGTACAGGGAGATGCCGTAAGTTATCTCGATACCACCCGGCGAGCCATTGTAAACATAACCAACGACGGTGTGGTATCTGTCCTTGGTGACACAGCTCTGTTCGGTAGTCTCACGAGTGATAACCCCGGCACCGCCCAGGGCATGTACCCAATAGCCAACGGACAAGCGATCATACTCTCTGATGGCAAGCTTTACGTCCTGCAGAATAATCAGCTGATACCACTCAACGTCACTGGCCTGCCAAACACTTCAAGCCCCTTTATGGTTGGTACCAATCCAACTCAGAAGTCATTTGTTATCGCCATAAATCAAGCGCTGTATTATTACAGCTCACCAAACGCCATGCCTCAAAAGATAGTTAATCTCAATAAACGAATTAACGAGGTTGCTTACGGCGGAAACAAGGTAATTGCCTATTCAACCCGGATGCCGCTTGCCAAGGAGGACATTAAGTCCGCTTACAGCAGCTACGCCATCGATCCAATCATCGTCGATATCACGGCAAAAACACAGAAAGTATTGACGAACGGGCCTATCGTCGATGCTTCCGTGGCCCCAGACGGGCAGCACGCGACGATTGAACCACAATCCGAACCATACACTACTATATATGACATCGGCCAGAATACACCGCCCTATACTATCCTGAGCCCGGATACTACTACTCCTGCCTGGCTCGACAATACGCACTTCGTATATGGAAAAGGGTCAGATATATGGAAGTTTGACACTATTAATCGTATTGGTATTGCCGTTGGTACTGTACCCAATAACCAACAACCCACTTCGGTCACCTATAATTCGGATAGTGGCAAATACTACGTGACGACCTATGCAACTGACACCAACGCTACTATATTCAGCTTATCTTCGGAAATACCGGATTTAAACTCCGAGAAAGCAGCCAACCTTGATACAACCTCGCAAACTAGTGATCTATTCACACTAAATTACGTTGACATTTCCCAGCCGACCATCCATATATTAACAAATATCATCAGTAACAACCCGAGCCCTACGACATACAAGACATTAACACTTCAATCAAGGCAAGCTGCGCTTGAATATATCAAATCAAAAGGTGTAGATCCGGATAAACTGACTATTACTTACGATCCCACATTCTAACCGCTGATTTACACTGTAATAGCTATAGGGATAACATTGCTCCCCTCAGCAAAATGACGGGCAATAATATCGGCATCTGTTGTCGTGATAAACGTCTGGTAGTCGTTCAGATGCGCCGTGAGAGCACGGCGGCGAGCGGCATCGAGCTCACTGAAGACATCATCGAGCAAGACGAGCGGCTTCTGGCCGCGCCGTTCCTCTAAGATGTCGAGCTCGATGATCTTCGCGCCGAGTACAAAGGTACGGATCTCCCCTCGTGAAGCGACATCAGCGGCCGGATGGCCATTGAACAAAACTTCAAAATCCTCGCGGTGCGGTCCGAAGGACGTATAGCCACGGTTAATATCATCTGGGAGGCGCTGCTCGAGCTGCTGAAGCATTGTACTCTCGTACTGTTCGGACTGAGCCGCTATCCGGTACCGGACCGCCACCGCCGTATCGCTACGGGCTAGATCGCGATACAGCTCACCGGCACGGCTATCGATCAACTCGGTGAGCTGGAGTCGTTGGCGGGCAATGCGCGCGCCCAATTCGCTCAGCCGTACATTCCAGGGAAAGAGCTGTTCCGTAAGTGTTCGATGACTCTTGAGTAACCGATTGCGCTGGGCAAGCACCCGCCGATAGTCACGAATGACCGTACCGTACCCGATGACCATCTGGGCAAGCAGCTCATCCAGGTAGCTACGACGTCCCTCTGGCGGCCCGCTGAGTAATTGCAGATGGTTCGGCTCGAACAACACTACTGGCAGCTCATTCTGTATGCTAAGACGCCGGTAGACCCGGCCGCCGATGTCATATGACTTTTCCGGCTTCGGCTCCCGCACTAGTTTAACGATACGCTCCGTGCCATCAACAAAGGCGTCCAGGCGCGCCCAGTCCTTCCCGAGCGCGACGAGCTCAGTATCGTGCGCACGGAACGAGCTGCCATGCGCAAGCACGAGGATCGCCTCAAGCAGATTCGTCTTACCACTGGCGTTCGGCCCGACAATAATGTTCACTCCTGGTACAAGCTCAAACGACGCATCGTCGTATGAACGAAAGTGCTGCAGGCGGATATTTTGTAGCATAGTTATTCGTTAGAATAGGAAGCTGCACTCTCACGCAGCCCTACAGCCATTCTAGCAGTCACCCTAGCTCTTGAGTGGCATCACGATATGAGTGTAATCAGTACCTCCGGCGTCCTTGAGTAATGTTGGCTCAAGCTTACCATTGAAACTGAATACAACTGAATCGGTCGTGAGCGCTTGGAGTGCGTCGAGCAAGTAGCGTGAATTGAGAGTAATACTACCGCTACCATGCACCTCGGCCTCCGCTGTGGCAGTATTCTCGCCGAGCTGGGATGCAACCGAGCGAATACTCAGCTTACTGCTCGCTTCATCGACTTCCACCGTCACACTACCGGCGCTTTCGCGTGCGAATAAGCTTGAGACCTTCGTTACATTCAGGAAATCTGGCCGCTTAAGTGTAGCCGTAACTGCAAACTGTTGCGGAATAAGCTTGCGATACTCAGGGTACTTACCCTCAAGCAGTCGTGCCACAAGCTCGACGTCGCCTACACGGAACAATACCTGCTGATCATCGTGCGTGATACTGACATCTTCTTCGCTGTCGCCGAGTATCCTTAGTAGATCCTGCATAGCACTAGCCGGCACGAGCATACTAACCTCCAATTTGTTCAGCCCAAGATCCTTTTCAGCTAAGCGGTAGCTATCGGTAGCGGCTAAGTACAGGCGCCCACCGACGGTATGGAGCAGGACACCAGTCAGTACCGGCCGCGATTCGTCTGCCGAGGCCGCAAACGCAACTTGCTGCAAGGCTTTCTTAAGTGTTGCTGCCGGCACGTTCCAGGTACTGCCACCAGTAATTGACGGCATGACCGGGAAGTCATCGGCAACGATTCCGTTAATGACCGAGTTATAGCGTTCGGTGGTGATATGCAGCTTCGTATCTTCCAGGCTGAGGTCAATGACACCATCTGGCAAACTGCCGATAAAGTCCTGCATCAGTCGTGCGGGCACCGTGATAGAGCCCCCGGCGGTAATTTTGGCACCAATAAACTGCGTGATTGCGATATCAAGGTTAGTAGCGGATAGACTTAGTCGATTATTGTCTACGCGTAGCAGAACGTTTGCAAGGACAGGCAAGGGGTTACGAGCATTGGCGACACGGGCAACGGTGCCAAGTGCGCGGTTAAGATTTTCCTGAGTGACCTGAAGCTGCATAGTGTAAGCGTCCTTCCTAACTATTTCTTATATATGAATAGTCGTTATTGTTATAGGTCCTGTGGATTGTGGGCAAAACTCCTGAATAATAGATGTGCTCAGCTACCCAATCCCGTGGAAAAACAAGGGGAAGAACCGTGTATAGCAAGCAGGAAAAGCCAGTTGTTTCTGCACAAGGACTGGGACTTGGCAGGGATCGTGGGGACAAGAGTGTGAGTTTTCCGGTCGTTTGCCGCACGCTATGCACAGCTCTTCCACCGAAACCGGCGAGTAACCCCCAGGTCTTAACGGCAGATAATGTACGGATGTTAGCTGCTACTTGCTGAAAATTACGCATAGAGGCGTTCCTTTATATCGGCAATCGCCGAACGAAGGCTGTCGTCCAGGTGTGACTCCTTCTCAATCTTCTCCACGGAGTGAATAGCGGTCGTATGGTCCTTGCGACCCAGTTCCTTGGCAATTTTCGGGAAACTTAAGTGGAGCTCGCTCCGCAGCATATACATCGCGACCTGGCGTGGCACGACAATATCTTTATCACGCTTGGGGCCCAGGATATCCTCGAGTGGTATCTGGAAGTGGCGTGCCGTGCGCTCGATGATCTGTTTGGCGCTGAGGTGCTTCGGCCGCGTCTTACTGGCGCCGAGAAGGCCAGTAGCGAGCATGAGTGTCGGCTCCAGGCCGCGCATCTCGCAGTAGGCAAGCAGCTGGTTCAGTGCACCCTCAAGCTCACGGATGTTCGTCGAGATATTTATCGCGAGGTACTCACTAATGTCGCGCGGCAGATCAATACCATTGTTCTGTGCCTTGGCTTGCACGATAGCGCAGCGCGTCTCGAAGTCGGGGTTCTGCATGTCGATAGTCATTCCCCAGGCAAAGCGGCTGCGCAGGCGTTCCTCGAGTGTCGGGATGTTATGCGGCGGTTTATCGCTACTGATGATGATTTGCTTATTGGCCTGATGTAAGGCGTTAAAGGTGTGGAAGAACTCTTCTTGCATCTTCTCTTTGCCGGCGATGAACTGTACGTCATCGACGATGAGGACATCGACTGAGCGGTAGAAACTGGCGAATTCGGCTGTTCTCTTGAAGCGGATGGCGTCGACGAACTCCTGTACGAATTGCTCGGTCGATATATAGAGAACCTTGGCCGATCGGTTATTCCTAAGGACTGCATTGCCGACAGCCTGTATGAGGTGTGTCTTGCCAATGCCGACACCACCATAGAGGAAGAGGGGATTGTATTTTACGCCAGGCAATTGCGCAATTGACTGGCAAGCGGCGAACGCGAGCTCGTTACCCGACCCAACGATAAAATTGTCAAAAGTGTAGCGTTCGTTCAGTCCCTGGCGGTATGGTTGTGACAAGTGGCTTTTGAGCGGGGAGGCGGGTGGCGCTGCAACACGTGATGCCGGTGTGGGTTCGGCAAAAACCGGCTCCTCTTGTTCGAGTTTCCGCACTGGCGTGGCCTGGATCTTGAAGATCAAATCCCTGGGTGTAATGCCATTCTTCTGGAGTGTGTCGCGTAACAGGTCGGCATACTTACGCTCGAGCTGTTGCTTGATAAACACGTTCGGAACACCAATGATGGCTGCTTCGCTATCGTGGTGTAGCAGTGCTGTGTGCTTGAACCACGTCACGAAATTGCCGCGCGATACAGACAGCTCTACCTCTCCCAGTACTGCTTGCCATAAACCGTCGTGCGGCATCCTCTATATTCCCCCGTGTACCAATGTTATCGCTACTGACTATAGCGAAAACAACACATGTTTTCCACAGGCTGGCGGAAATTACATCAATTGTCTTACGCAGGCGACAATATAGAAGGAAGATTGTCCACAGGCTGATGCCATATCTGATGGCATTGTGGAAAGAGTTTGCGTGAAAGTGGAAAAGTTGCTAGACTTAGGTGGCTAAATATTGTCGATATTACTTCTGAGTCCGCTCGGGCTCTCAAGAGCGAATAACAGTTTCGACTACTAAAATAAGGTACAATACCACTATGCCTAAACGCACCTACCAACCCAAGAAACGTCAGCGTTCCGCCGAACACGGCTTCCTGAAGCGCATGGCCACTAAGGCCGGCCGTACGGTTTTGCATCGTCGCCGCCTCAAGGGTCGCGCTCGCCTGTCACGCTAGATCAGTGCGTTGGTCGTGCGCGTATGCGCCAGGAGTTATATGATCTCCAGTGAGCACCGCTTTCATGGCCGTACCAGTTTGAGCTTTGTATACCGCCGTGGCTACGTCGTGCGGGACCGCTCAATGGTGTTGCGCTTTGCCTTGAACCCGCGACGGCAATCCTATCGTTTGGCGGTAATTGTCAGCCGCAAGATTCACAAGTCGGCGGTGAAGCGGAACCGAGTCCGCCGTCGTATTTATGCTATTGTCCAAGGGTACGAGGACCGTATCACTGAGCCATTTGACCTAATACTCACAGTCTATAGCGACCAAGTTATTGATCTTGCTCCGCCCGAACTGGAACGTAGCATCGTGCACTTGCTGACAAAGGCCAAGATATTGTCCGCTCGACCGCATCATTCTTCCGCTCCTCCCCGTGCTATAGTGGATACATCGAAGGAGCGGTCCTGATGTCACTATTCACGACACTGATAGCCCAGCCAATATTCAATCTGCTCGTTTTCATCTATGCCATCCTGCCGGGTCACAACTTCGGCCTGGCAGTTATCATCTTCACGCTCATTATTCGCCTATTACTATGGCCGTTACTGTACAAGCAGCTGCACCAGACGAAGGCAATGCGCAAACTCCAGCCGGAGTTAAAACGGATCAAACGGGAGACGAAGGGTGACAAGCAGAAGGAAATGGCACTGACTCAGGCGCTGTACAAGGAACACGGCGTCAGCCTGTTCGGGCCGATCGGCATTATTATCATCCAGTTCCCGATCCTTATCGCTCTCTATGACGGGCTCCGGCGCGTTGTATCAGACCCGCACCAAATTATCAGCTTCGCGTACCCAGCTCTGCAGCACCTTCCATGGATGCAGACACTGTCACACAACATCCATTTGTTCGACGGAACGCTGTTCGGGCTAGTAGACCTGACGCGCAGTGCCCTTGGGTCAGCGGGAGTGTATATTCCGGCGCTGATCATCGCGCTGGCTAGCGCTGTTGTCCAGTACTACCAGAGTAAGCAGCTGCTTGTGACTGACAAGAACGCGCGTTCGCTACGCCAAATTCTACGTGAAGCCAGCCAAGGTAAGGAAGCCGATCAATCGGAAGTATCTGCGGCCGTCGGCGGTATCACGCGCTACTTCATTCCGTTCACCGTGCTGCTTGTTACCGTGCGCTTGGCCTCGGCGCTTGGCCTTTACTGGCTTGTCGGTGGCATAGTGGCATATATCCAGCAAACGCTCATTTTGCGTGAGGATGTAACTGAGCTCGAGGCGCTGGCCGACAGCCCGTCGGTAAAGAAAGATGCCGCTAAGATCCCTGAAGGCGAAGTCGTCATCACCCATGAAACGAAAAGCAACCCCTCTCCCAAAATAAAAATCACCCATAATAAGAGAGGGAGCTGAGTCATGGAAGATTCACTACGGTACGCCAAGAAGTTCCTGGAGGATCTTTTGTCATTTATGGGCCTGAATACCGATGTCTACGCAACGCACGACGATGATGTCATCCAGCTCAATATCCCATCGACGCGCATGAACGGCTTCTTAATCGGCCAACGTGGCGACAATATGCGCGCCATGCAATTCCTCGTCAGTAATGCGCTCAAGAACCAGAATTATGAATATACGCGGGTTAATGTCGATGTCGCTGGCTATAAGCAACAACGGGCGTCACGGCTCGAGAAAACAGCCGAAGAGTGGGTGAAACGCGTGCGCGAAAGTGGCGAACCGATGGAGCTGAAGCCGATGAACGCCGCCGACCGGCGTGTCATTCATAAGCTTGCGGCAGAATCAGGTCTCACCAGCGAGTCGGAGGGCGAAGGCCGTGACCGGCACATCGTCCTTAAGCTTGAAGCCTAGGGCAGAGTATTATTTCTCGCCCAAGACTGCCCGGTAGATGTCGAGCGTTTGCTCGGCCATGCGCTGCCAGGAATATTTCTTAGTCTGTTTCGCACCTTCACCGATGAGCCGCTCGCGCAGCTCCGGCTTGGTCAATACAGCCTTGATGGCTTTGGCAATGGCCTCAGTGTCGGTCGGTTCGAAATAGTAGGCAGCTTCGCCGTATATCTCGGGCAGGGATGTGGCATCACTGCTGACAACCGGGGCCCCATTGGCCATTGCCTCTAGCCCCGGTAGCCCGAAACCTTCACTTAAGGAAGGGAAGACATAGGCTGCGGTGTGTTCGTAGAGCCAGCGCAACTGTCCATCAGGGATTTTGCCGGTGAAGTGTACATCTGGTATGCCTAGCCCGTCAATATGACGCTTGAGGCGGCGGAATAGCGCGTCTTCCTTGCCTACGAGCACGAGGTGTAGCTGCGGCAGATCTTGCTTGAGCTTGGAGAACGCTTCGACCAACCGGCCTAGATTTTTATGTGGTAATGGCCTGCCAACATACATGATAAATCGAATGTCTTCTAGTTCTTGTATTGCATCTGGCTTGTCGAGTAGCGAGTTCCCTGCTGCATATGTAATGTAGATCTTTCGGCTATTAATACGCATAGACCGAGCCACATCATCCTTAACGTATTCACTTAGTGTGATGAGAGCCTTTGATTTATGTGCAGCAATATAGATTGCCCATCGGTAGGCTACGCGCTTTATGCCGAAAATTAATCTATTCTTTGCGGGGTTACGAAAACGTAAAGTCGTTAAGTCGAGGATAGAGGTGATGACGTCTCCTTGGTATAGAACAGGTTGCTGGGCCATTGGAAAGTGGACTAGATCCGGCTTCAACCGTACTAGTTGGTATAGTAGGCCGATCTGCTCGGCAAAGGTAAATTCTTTGTAAGGACAAGCGACCTTGGAAAAACGCTTACTTTTCGGCTCCCATAGATCCATATCCTTCGGTCGCATGAGTATAGAGTAGTGGTGTGATAGATCGGCATCGGCATCCTGGAGGTGCTTGACTAGCTCGCGTACATACCGGCCGGTACTCGTCGGCCATTCCCGGGCGTCAATGACAATCTTTTTCATACTTACCACTCTATCATGCGACCGAAGGGTGCTGACACACCTCATAGCTAGAAAATAAAGTAGTGGATTGCTATAATTACGATACTGTTTCTAATCTTTGCAAGGGGTAACGACATATGGCAAAACGAGCACTTCTTACTGGCATAACAGGCCAGGATGGGTATCACTTGTCCGAGCTTTTGCATGAAAAAGGCTATGAAGTTTCTGGTATTATCCGTGGCCAACAAAACCCAAAAAAGGAGCGGGTCGAAAAAGAGCAGCCGTATCTCACGCTCATCGAAGCCGATTTAACCGATTCGTCATCCCTAGTCCGCGCCATAGAGGTTGCACAGCCAGACGAGGTATACAACCTGGCAGCTATCAGTCATGTCGGTTATTCATTCAAGAATCCGGTGCTCACTGCGGAGGTAACCGGCAAAGGCGTACTGAATATGCTGGAGGCGATCCGGCTGACCGGCGGCACCAAAACCGTACGCTTCTACCAGGCATCAACTTCTGAAATGTTTGGCGGCCTTGATTATAATCGTCCGGGTAAGGGTTATGACGAGAATTCGCTCTTCCACCCGCGAAGCCCATATGGCGTAGCAAAGCTCTATGGTCACTGGATTACCAAGAATTACAGGGAGAGCTATGGTATGCACGCCAGCTGTGGAATCTTATTCAACCACGAGGGCGAGCGTCGAGGCATCGAGTTTGTTACTCGCAAGATCAGTAACGCCGTAGCCAGAATCCACCTTAGCAAACAAGACTCTCTTGAGCTAGGCAATCTCGACGCGAAGCGCGATTGGGGCTATGCAGGAGATTATGTTGAGGGTATGTGGCGGATGCTACAACAGGATGAGCCTGGCGATTACGTGCTTGCGACAGGAGAAACCCATACCATCCGTGATTTCCTCGATGCGGCTTTTAAAGAGATCGGTGTCGAGGATTGGCGTTCGTACGTCAAGCAGAACCCGGCGTTCTTGCGCCCAGCTGAGGTAGATATTTTGCTAGGCAATCCAGAAAAAGCGGAACGTGTGCTTGGGTGGAAGCGTAAGGTCAACTTCGAAGGCCTGGTGAAGCTTATGGTCAAGCACGATCTTGAGCTTGAAGCAGACAACAAGCTTATCTAGTGGTAACTACCTATTGTGCCAATCCTCAACCGTGTCCCTGATGGTGTCTTTTAGGAAAATTGCTGGCTGCCATCCCGTGTCGGCAGTAATTTTTGTATGGTCACCGAAGAGTACTGGAGTGTCAGATGGACGCATTCGCGACGGATCTTGCCGGACCGGGGGTGTTGTGTGAGTTTCGTCAATTATGAGCTCGAGTATCTCATGTCCGCTTATAGAATTGCCAGAGCATATGTTATATATTTCGCCGTCTTTACCATGCTCAAGTAAGAGCCGATATGCGCGAACAATATCCCTGACGTCTGTATAATCACGCTTCGCATCGAGGTTGCCAGCGAGCACTTCCGTGGCCTTGCCCTGTTCATAATCTATCACTTGCTTGATTAGGTCGGGTACTATAAACCCAAGGTTCTGTCCGGGTCCTATGTGGTTAAATGGGCGTGCTATTACGCAGTCAAACCCGCGCATTTGGTAATACTGTGCCATTTGTTCCTGTCCGAGCTTGCTAACGGCATATGGTGAGCTTGGGATTACGGCTGACTTCTCAGTTAATGGTAGTGGCGCTTTAGGGTCATATAATGTGCCTGTGCTTATAGCTAAGAACCGTGGTCGTACACCCTGCTTCAAAGCAAGCTCGAACAGGTTAGTCTCGATGCCAATGTTTGTGGTGATATAGCCCAGCGGATTATCAAACGAAGCACCTGCGACTGCTAGACCTGCGAGATGGATAATGCCCTCTATGGGGTGAAGGTCTATTGCTGCAACTTCAGCAGGGTCCATTAAGTCTACCTGCAAATATTTGTCCACGTATTGGGGCTTCGGGCTGGATCCATGTGCACCACCAATGCCCACCACCTCAATATTATGCTCGTGCAGCTCTTTGACAAGATGGCCGCCGACAAAGCCATTCGCGCCCGTCACTAAGACTCTATTCATAGCTTGCAGTATATATGATGTATAGTCGTCGGACTATATCTCGCGCCTTGGGCTAAGTTGTTCTACCGTGCAGTTTTGCTAGAATAGTAGGGACATGAAGAACTTTTTGCGGAGGTACCGTTATTCGGTTATTCTGCTTCGTGAGCTTGTCCGCACCGATTTTAGGCTTCGATACCAAGGGTCGGCATTAGGATATTTATGGTCGCTACTCCGTCCCCTTTTCCTATTTATAATTCTATATCTTGTTTTTGCCCGGTTCTTGAAGATCGGCAGGGCTATTCCCTACTACCCCGTATATTTGCTATTGGGCATTGTGCTATGGAACTATTTTGTAGAGGTCACGACCGGAAGCGTTGGTGCGATTGTCGGCAAGGGTGAGTTGCTTCGAAAAATCAACTTCCCGAAATATGTAATTATCTTCGCAAGCTCGTTCTCGGCGCTTATCAACTTAGCACTTAACTTTGTGGTCATCGGAATATTCATGGCTATAAGTCATGTTGTCCCTACTTTTGGAGCATTAGCAATGGCTCCGCTTGTATTGGAGCTGTTTATCGTTTCCATTGGAGCTGCTTTTTTCCTTAGCGCGTTGTATGTTAAGTTTCGTGACGTTTCCTATATATGGGACGTTATTATTCAGGCGGGGTTTTATGCCACGCCGATACTATATGTTTTATCGCAGGTCCCGCATCAGTATGCGCGGTTCATGATACTTAATCCACTTGCGCAAATCATTCAAGATGCTCGATACGTACTCGTTACTCATCAAACAACGACCATTTATCAAGTCTATAATGACGATAGGCTCATCTGGGTTATCCCTGTCGGCATAACGCTTGCTATTGCCGTTCTGGCCGGCCTGTACTTTAGGAGCCAGTCCAGGAAATTTGCGGAAGAGGTTTGATGGTTATGGACAGTGATATTGCAATTAGAGTCGAGCATCTCAGCAAAGACTTTGTGCTACCTCACGAAAAAATTACTAGTATCAAAAGCGCGTTTACGCACGTAAATCGACTCGGCAAATCTCGTAGGGTGCGTGAGACACAGCATGCGCTCAAGGACGTCTCACTCGAGATTAAAAAAGGCGAGTTCTTCGGTATAGTGGGTCGTAATGGCAGTGGCAAGAGTACGTTGCTGAAGATCTTGGCCGGAATATACCAGCCGACAAAAGGTAAGGTAACGGTGGATGGCAAGTTAGTGCCATTTATAGAACTGGGGGTCGGCTTTAACCCCGAACTTACCGGGCGAGAGAATGTGTATCTGAATGGCGCGATGATGGGCTTCTCGCGCAAAGAAGTCAGCGCTATGTATGACGATATAGTAGAGTTTGCTGAACTAGAACGCTTTATGGATCAGAAGCTGAAGAACTACTCTTCAGGTATGCAGGTACGCCTAGCATTTTCGATGGCTACACGGGCAAAGGCGGACATCCTGCTAGTCGACGAAGTTCTGGCTGTCGGCGACGCCGACTTCCAGCGTAAGTGCTTTACTTATTTTTATGAGCTGAAGCTACAGAAAAAGACAGTCGTGTTTGTAAGTCACGACATGGATGCGATTCGTGAGTACTGTGACCAGGCGGCACTAATCGAAGAGAATTGTATGGTTGACGTGGGTAAAACTTCCAAGATAGCAGAGGGATATGCCAAGCTATTTAATTCAAAGGCACCCGTGGCCCTAAAGCAGGGTGACGAAACCGACCGATGGGGTAATGGCGACCTAAAGATCGAGAAGATGGCAGTAGATGTTAACGATGAATCTATAACAATTCACCATACTATTGTTGCTAGTAGGGATACTGTGGACCCAATTATTGGTTTCCGTATCAGAAATAGCGAGGGCCGTAGTGTCTTAGGAACCAATACTAAGGTTGAGGAGCAGTCGGTAGGTGTAATAAAGTCTGGGGAGAAGCTTTCAGTAGCCTGGCGGTTTGATAACGTGCTTAGCGACGGGCGGTATTTTGTAGACCCTGCAATAGTAGCCAGAGACGGCATAACAGTTATGGATTGGTGGGATGGAGCGATCGCCTTTGATGCCCGCAGAGGCAGGCACCTACCGTATGACGTCGATCTTGTGTACGTTCTGAAACACGAAAGAGAAAAGGCTGTATGATCGATCAACGGGCTTTTATAACCTACGCACAATATAACGAGGATGTCATCCTTTTGGCACTTCTACACGACGTGAAACAGGGGTACTATATCGATGTTGGTGCCAACCACCCCGTAAGAGATTCTGTTACATTTCTTTTCTACCAAAGGGGGTGGCGGGGAGTGAATATTGAGCCCGTCAAGGAACTTTATGATCAGCTTGTGAAACACCGTAAAAGGGATGTGAGCCTGAACTGTGGCGCCGGTAGTAAGAGAGGAACTCTCACGCTTAGGGAATATACAGAAACACAAGGGCATTCCACTTTTGTAGATTTGGTTAAGACTGATCATGACGTCAGTGAGCCGTATCATGATTATGATGTGGAGGTCAAAGCCTTGGCACAGATCATAAAGGAGCAAGGTAATCCTCATATATCCTTCTTGAAGATTGATGTCGAAGGTTTTGAATACGAAGTCATAAAAGGGAATGATTGGGAAAAATATCGGCCGGAAATTGTTTGCGTAGAGGCCAATAATGTTAAACAAGATTGGAGTCAAATCCTTACCGATCACGCTTACACTTTGTTTATTTTTGACGGGCTGAATGAATACTACATCGCAAAAGAGGCATGGAGGCGTACAGAAGGTTTTGCCGAAAGAGTGGTTAAGCTAGACTACTTTGCGCTTAAGCAACACCAATTCAATGCGTGGAGTGCAGACAATAGACAAGCCAATCTACTCCAGGTGCAACTCGATGAGTCTGTAGAGCGGATTAATGAGCTAAGACAGCAACTACTTACAATAGGACGACTGTCTCTGGCTGGCAGGAGTATGCCCGATCGCATTAGGCGAAGCTTGTATGGTCTAACGATCGACTGGCTAAGGTATCGGAATAAGCTGAAAGATTAGGCTCGGTTAATCAGTTGCATTAAGCTAGTTATGTAATCGGACCAGCTAAAATTTTGGGCTTGTTGCATGCCGGCGCGTGTGAGGCGCTGACGTAGTTCCGGACTTCTAAGGGAAACTACACTACGTGCGACCCCAACATAGCCCCCTGTTTCTACTAGTAGCGCAGCATCACCGGCCGCTTCTGGTATCGACGAGTTGTTATAGGCAATCACGGGACAGCCGGCGCTCATGGCTTCTACAACCGGCAAGCCGAAGCCTTCGTACATGGAGGTGAAGACAAAGGCGTAGGCGTTCTGGTACAAGCCAAGTTTTTCAGCGTCAGTTACAAAGCCAACCAGCTTGATGTCTGAACGGTAAGGGCTGGTAAGGATGGAGGTCTTGCCGATAGGGTCAGTCATTTGGTCGATGCTTTCAAACTCGTTGCCAGCTAATACCAGCGCTAGATCGTTGCCGCGCCCGCGGGCGATATTGTAGGCGTATACGATATCGCAAATATGTTTGCGGCTATCCGTACCACCAACATACAAAAGGTAGGGCTTGTGGATGTGTTTGGCGATGGCTTGGTCCGGCTCAGCTGCGGACAACACTGGTGCAAGTGGCAGGGACACCAGTTTACTGGAAGGTATGTTGAGAAGCTGATGAAATGTGCGGGCGGTAGCGTCTGATATGCATAGGATCGTGTCGGCTCGTTTGTACACCGAGTAATGCAGACGGTATTTCATCCGGTAGTACAAGGCTCGCAATACGCCCCGGGCTTTACGACGGGAATGGTGCCAGGCAAATAGCAGACCGGGCAGATATTCCTGCTTCATAATGAGAGGAATGAGGTCATACCCGATTACTATGGTCCTGGTGTTACGCCAGCGAGGTATGCCAAGAGTAAAGTCGAATTGCACAAAGACGTCAGGTTGCTCCCGTCGTAGTGGTTTGAAGCGATGGTTGACGAGCCTGTAGACATTAAATATATCCTTTGGTGAACCCAAGGCCGTTTTGACGGTCGGCGTGTAGGCAATGCGGTAGTTAACGGCAGTTTTGATACCCAGTTCTTCAATCGGATTATTCTTGTCAAAGCAGTAGAACACGTATTGATCGTCGCTCATGGGCAGGTGTTCGAGCACGCTTCGTGCGTACATGCCAATGCCACGGTTCTGGTGACCGATCTGCAGCGCGCGCAGGTCAAAGCAAATGGTCTTCACTTGTTCATCTCCAGGAGCACGTCGAGCAACTTGCGTGCTTCATTATCCCAGGAGAACTTATCTACCTGCTCGTAGCCTTTCTCGATCATACTGGCCCGCAACTTCTTATTACCCAGTACTTGTGCTATAGCTTGCGTCAGCTCATTCACTGATTGCGCTTCGACCATTACCGCGGCGTCGCCGACGGCTTCCGGCAACGAAGAATTGTTACTGGTTATAGCTGGTACCCCGCAGGCCATAGCTTCCAGCGGCGGGATGCCAAACCCCTCATACAAGCTGGGGTAGACAAATAGGGAGGCGCCGCTGAAGATTGCCGCTCGGTCTTCATCCCGGACATACTCGTTAGGTGTCTGGATCCTGTTGCCTGCTTTACGTAGCCGCTGAATGGTCTCGTGGATCTCGTCGTCAAGCCATCCGCGGGCGCCGACAAGCAACAGCGAGTATTTATCGCGCAGCTTCTTATCCAGGTGTTCATACGCCAGCAGCAGGCCCTTGAGGTTCTTACGCGGCTCCAGATTACCTACAAAAAGAATATAGTCTCCTTTGACACCGTACCTCTTCTTTATTTTCTCAATTTCGGCAACTGGCCACCTGAAAAGCTCTGATTGATCAATACCAGGATAGATGACTGTAATCTTATCGGTTGGAATGTGGTAGAACTCGGCTATTTCTCTCTGGCTGTTTCGAGATATGGTAATAACCTTATCCGCCCAGCCTATGGCCTTGG
>Ga0068855_100001180_pt1 | contig 32462 bp, 39 predicted proteins | sample KBSCornC52_FD_66592 | JGI IMG/M metagenome (GOLD analysis project Ga0068855, IMG submission 66592) | Corn rhizosphere microbial communities from Kellogg Biological Station, Michigan, USA - KBS Corn C5-2 | ecosystem: Host-associated > Plants > Roots > Rhizosphere > Soil ...
TGGCCGGGGCACTGGAAATGATTGCCCGTGAGAAGCCGGTCATTGCAGCTGAGTTCCTCCATTGCGGGCCTCACAAAATCAGGGAGAAGGTTCCTGACTACCTGCACCTCTTGATCAACTACAACGTCTACCTCATTCACCCCGATGACAAAGTTATTTGGGATATGTTGAGAAGTCAGATCTCATATGCTTGAGAATATTCTTGCCATCGCTGCCATACTACTGATCCTTTGGTTTCTGTTGGCTAGAAGGGAGCCTTTCTGATGCGCCCCGGTGGTGGTAAGCAAAAAGGAGCCGCGTTTGAGCGCGAAGTCTGTGTCCTGCTTTCAAGGTGGTTGACCAATGGCACCAGAGAAGACGTATTTTGGCGTTCAGCCATGTCAGGTGGGCGAGCTACAGTCGGGCACAAGCGTGGCAAGCACCATTCTACCCAAGTCGGTGACATTTCATGCATCCACCCAGCCGGTCACAAGTTTAGTGATACGTTCGCCCCTGAGTGCAAGTTCTATGCGGACCTCAACTGGCAAGGGTTGCTCACGGGTAAGGGCAAGCTGTTAGATTTCTGGAACGAAATTAACACTCAAGCTAACAGGTACGGGAAGCACCCTTTCTTGGTTGCGCGGCAGAACCGCATGCCTGCTTTCGTATGTCTTGATGCAGCCGGTGTTGCCAAGCTGAAGCTGCACTCCTCAAGGTTTGTCTTGATCAGCTATCGGTACGATATGTTTATCATCGAGGCTGACAAGTTTTTTAAGAAGTGTGAACCATATGTGGTACCTAGTCGGAGACCTGCACTTCACCGATCGCGCAAGCGACTCATATAGATGGGGGATATTTCCTTGGCTTGTAAAACAGCAAGCCAAATACCAGCCTGAAGCTACCTTCCTAGCCGGTGACATAACTGATTCCAAGGATAGGCACTCAGCCACGCTGGTAAACAAGATTGTTGCTGGCCTGATCACGCTGAAACCCCCCATTTACATCGTCATGGGCAACCATGATTACCGTGACCCAAAGAACCCCTTTTTCAAGTTCTTGAGCCACATTGATGGAATTCACTTCGTGACTGAACCAACGGTCGTCAAGGCCGGTAAGCGCATGGCGCTTATCCCCCACTATAGGACGCAAGATGAATTTACCGCTGCTGTTAAGCTGGCTTGTGATGACAATCCTGATAGTTTTCTTTGTCATCAAACCTTTGATGGCGCTATAGCTGAGACAGGTGCCCGTTTGTCGGGCTTGTCAGCCTCACCCATTGAGTCTTTCAAGCCGAGGCTGGGTGTGTACGCTGGTGACGTCCACCGCCCCCAGACCCAAGGAATCGTGACCTACATAGGGTGCCCCTATCACGTGCGGTTTGGGGACAATTTTGAGCCAAGATGCATCCACGTCTGCCCATCAGGTGATGAAACCTACCCATGGTTCGATGCTCCGCGGAAATGGTCCCTGACGGTGCGGGGGCCTGAGAACATATTGAATAACAAAGAACTGCTTGAGGGCGATCAAGTCAAACTCACGGTGCAGCTGGCACGTGAGGAAACCATTGAGTGGAAGCAGGTGCGTCAAGCGGTGTTGGCTGCCTGTAAGGAACTGGGCCTTGAAGTTCACGGGGCCAAATTGGAGGTCAGCACCACCACACGACGTGAACGCTTAAAACTGGATGATCAAAATGGTAGAAGTGCTGCTGAAACATTTGATCAATTTTGCAAGTCGGAAAATGTCGCAGCGAATATCAAAAAAGTTGGAAAGGAAATCGTCGATGGCAACCCGGACGTTCTGTGATCATTGCGGCAATACCATACGTAATCCCAAAGTACTATCATTCGGTGATCTGAAGGGGGTTCTTAGTCGCAATGAAGCACAACACCGAGCCGTGATGCAGCAGGTGCAGGCTTTACATGCTAATGTGCAGTACATACCACCACAAGCAGGACCTGTCTCAGCAAAACAGTCTGGTGTGCCTGAGATAGGTGTAACACACGTTGACTTGTGCCCCACTTGCGTTCCTATTTGGCTGGAGCGCGTGAAGGCCCTTTGCAAGGCTTCGGACCCCGATGTTTGACCTTCACAGGATAACGCTGTTCAATTTCCGGTCTTACAACGGCAGCCACACTTTTGATTTCCCAACAACGGACGGCCTGTATTACTTCACAGGCCGTAATCTGTTTGAGCCTGAGTTAGGGGCCAACGGGGCAGGCAAGTCCACCATGCTGGATGCCATTACGTGGTGCCTGTACGGCTGGACCACGCGCGGCCTCAAAGCCAATGAGGTCCTTTCATGGTTCGGCGGGGTAAGCACTCACGTCGTGCTTGAACTGACCGTTGGCAAGAAGCGTTTCACAGTGAAGCGCTCACAGAAGCCCAATGGCATTTGGATAGATGATAAACCGGTTGACCAGCGTGAACTGGAGACCCATTTAGGCCTCAATTACGAGGCCTTTACGCATTCAGTCATCAGTCCGCAATTCGGTGACCCTTTCTTTGACAAGTCACCGTCTGACAAGCTGAAGCTCTTCTCAGATATCATGAAGCTAGACTACTGGCTCACCCTTAGTGATTTGACCGGCAAGATAGTCACCTCACTTGAAAATGACATTGCTGGCTTCGTCCGGGTGATTGATCAGCATGAGGGCAAGATTGAGATAGCCAAGGCTGACATTGAAATACTTGAATTGAAGGAAGCTACTTTCGAGGCTGATAAGCAAAAGCAGCTGACTGCTATCAAAGCTGAGAGCAAGGCCACGTATAAAGACGTTAAGAAGTTTGAAAAGATGGCAGAAATACAGGTTGACCTAGAGGAGGGACTCAAGGGTGAGCTGAGTGATGCCAAAAAAGATCTTGTGCGCTACAAAGCGCATGTGGATTTCATACTTGAGTCGATATCTAACGCAAACAGAGAGAAGGACCGCGCTCTCACCACACATGAGACTGCCTTGTCAGCAACCAAGCGTATGGGCTTCAAGGGATCATGCCCGCATTGTGGTCAAGAGATGGACGCCGCTCATGCCACTAGGGAAAAACAACGTAATGAACAAACGATGGCTCATTGTGGGAAGGTCATAAAAGACCAACAAACTGCGATTGAAAAACACCTGAGGGATTTGGTACGGGCCAAGGGTAACGTAGCCAAGACTGAAGAAATAATTGATGAAATAAAGGAGGAAATGCGGATTTGGGCTACCAAGCTGGAACGCGCTCAGGACGCAGCCAAGGGGGCAGCGGCCAAGTTTGATGAATTGGGTGAACGCCTTCACGCCTTGGAAAAATCAACCAACCCGCATACTGAGATGCTGGCTCGCAAGCGCACTCAATTGAAGGCTTACAAGAAGATCATTGCTGAGAGCACTGAAACCCTCAATGAATTGGAAGCTGAACGTGAGGGCTCAGTATATTGGGTGAAGGGGTTCAAGCGGATTCGCTTGTTTATCATCGAGCAAGCTTTCAGGACATTGGAAATTGAAGTCAACAACTGCCTTGCTCAGCTGGGTATGGTGGATTGGCAGGTTACCTTTGATGTTGAGCGGGAGAACAAATCTGGGGGCATCACCAAAGGTTTTGTGGTAATGATCAAAAGCCCCAGCAACAAAGAACCTGTACGTTGGGAGAACTGGTCAGGGGGTGAGACGCAACGGCTGCAATTGGCCGGTGACATGGGGTTATCCAACCTCATTATGCAGGGGGCGGGGCTCAGCAACACAATTGAGTTCTATGATGAACCTTCCACGCACCTATCGCCGGAAGGCATGATGGACTTGGCTGACTTGTTGCATGAGCGCGCCGTCAACGAGGGTAAGCGTATATGGATAGTAGACCACGCCTCAATCACCAATTTTGGCGGCTTTGAAGGCGTCATCACAGTGGAGAAAACAAAAAATGGATCAGCTATCGTTCACTCCTGACGTGGTCGTTGAGCCCGTCAGACGGGGCAAGAAAATAGTATGGACTGAAGAGGATCATAATGAAGCGTTGGAAATGTACCGCGCTGACAAGTCCATGGAAGAGATTGGCGTCAAGTTTGGCAAGTCACGCAGCGCCATAGCTGGCATCATTCACCGGGCCCGCAAGAATGGACTCCTCAATGATGTTCAATTAAAACGCAGCACGCCCAACAAGCACAAGGGCATCCCGCCGAGGCCGGAACCGGTCAAGGTAGCCAAGATGTTTTTGAAGGCCCCCGTGATGGTGGAGCCGGTCAAACCAAAGAGAATTAGATTGAGGCTGATCGACAACGATACGGCAGTGACTTTTGCTGAACTCAAGGAGTGCCACTGTCGGTGGCCGTTTGGGGAGCCGCGTCGTTCTGACTTCCGCTTCTGTGGTCAGCAGCGTCTTGATAACGATCCGTATTGTGCTGAACATAAGCGGATGTCGCTTCGGGTGTATGACAAGCAGTCATTTACTCAGCCGCGCGTGATTCGGCCAAGCTACCGTCGCTGATTTCAAATCGCCGCATACCAGCCCGTGGCTCCAGTTCATGGACCACGGGCTTTTCAATTCCATGAATAGCAGCAACACGTTTCAAGTTACTGGACAGTGACCCGTGCTCAGGTGCCAACAGCAAGATGACTTTGGGCAGCGTGAACACGGGTGACACCTTAGGCTCGCGGGTTGACTACGGTGAAGCCTGCCAGTGAGCGCACGTGGATGCGTGTCCGGTGACCACCTGAGTTGGGGTCATAGGCAAGTACCTTCCCGTTACCCAGAACCTGCTCAATAGCGAACACATGCCCTCTACGGGCCGCCGCCATGCCGGGGGCCGGGGCAGCGCGCGGGAAGCGCAGCCAGTTGGCAGCCACCCACAGGGACCGAATCGGGGCACCCAACAGCCTTACAGCCACGCCACAGCCACAGAACGCACGTGAGGGGCACCCCGAGGGGTGCGCTACGACCGTATTAGCGGCCCGCTCATGCGTTATTTCACTGCGGCGCTCATATACCGGCTTGGCCGCGCCAAACCCACCCATGGCCTTTACAATGCGTTCACCACGGGGGGATTTGATGACGCCTTCACAAGGCCAAAGGATGTTGCAGCCTTCCGCAGCAGCTTGGACGCGATACTTGCGGGCCTCAGCTGGGGCCGCCATGAACAGTAGAAGCGCGATGAGGGTGAGTGCGGTTTTCATTGACATTGCCTCTCTTTGTGAATGGAGGCGCAACCTACTAAAACTCAAAACAGAGGTAACCCCTTGACAGGTGAAAACCTCTATTGCAGGGCTATATGCCTGTTCCTTGAACGAAGCACCAAACATAGCCGTAACTGTTGACAAAGAGAATGGCGTGGCCGGTTGGATTGCCACGGTCGTACTTCAATTTCACATCTGGTATTTCAAATTCGGTCCCCATCGCAATGTGGGGCCTGCCCAAGGGTGCATCAGGGCGATCATCCGTTATCTTGCAATAGGTCTTGCCTTTGCGCACTGAAATATCATCGCACCAATAGGCGTCAGCCTCACCACAGCATGAATTCTGGGGCGCGTCAGGGCGCATCAAGCCTTGATACCATTCACGCACTTTAGGGTCAGCAGTTTCCCACTGACCGTTGTCACGCGCGAAGCTGGATGAGGATAAAAGGGTCAGGCACAACGCAAACAACAGTTTCACAGGCCTGACCCATTCTTGTAGATGCGGGAAACTTGGTCACGTGTGTAGAGATCCGCCAGCATTGCTGCAAACGGATCCTTCGCACGGTGATACACTTTCAGGTTTTCCTGAAGTACGTGAGCCTTCTCAGTGATGCTGTCAGCAAGCTGGCGGGACAGAATTGCCTCCGGCGCTACAGTGCGCCGGGGCTTCATCAAAGATCTCAACCAGTCAAACAGCGCCATGGCTTAAGCCGCCTTACCGTTGTTGAAAATCCTAGCGAGTGTCTCGAGAGTATTTTCAGTTTTTATCATAGCTGAAATCATATCTCTAGAGACGGTTTTGTGCTCTTCACGCTCTTGACGGCGCTCTTGACGTTCGAGCCACCACATGATTGCAAAGATCAGAGCCGGTCCCCCGGTTACTACTTTCTCCAACCAATCAGGCATTTCACTGATGACCCTTTCTTGTTTTTGAACGCCCTCATTCCATCGGTTTGTTGAACTCTTCGATTTGAGCGTCAAGAAGCGCTTCGGTCTCAGCAAGCTGTGCGTCAGTGACGGTGCCAGCTTGGCCGCCCGATGCAAGGTCCTTGATGACTTGAAGGGCCGGGCCAGCCGCCTTGCCAGCTGCAATGGCCATGCTGACGACAGTGACGGCTTTCTCAATCAGAGCAAGAATGGTGATCGGGTCCATGTCAGTTCCCCATGGGTACGTTGGCCGCCGCAGCTTGCGCTTTCACGGTCGTCACCAACTTTGAGATGTTGTTGTACACCACCGTAGCGTTGACCTGATCGTCGTTCTTCACGAACTCACGAAGCTGGGCCAAGTAAGGCGGAATTTGACGCGTATACACCTGCACAGCGCCAATCTGCTTTTCGCAGTCAGTGTTGATCAGGCGTTGGGCACAGCTTTGCTTCCACGTGTTCAAGCCAGCGAACACGAGGGTGGTTGCCGCCTCCAGCTGATTGAGGCGCGTTTTGGTCACCGGGTTGGCCACCGATGCGGTGCCAATGCTGATGACGTCCTGAAGCTTCTGAAGCTGGGCACAACCACCCAGCGACAGGGTTACCAGAGCTACTGCAAGAAGTTTCTTCACTGCGTGTCTCCAACAGGTTTGGCCACAATCGCCTCAGAGGTGGCGATGTTGACTGCGGTGGGTGAGATGAGTTCAGGGTTGACCTTGATCTCAATGGACTCAACGCCGGTCTTCTCCTTGACCTGCTCAAGCAGGCCATTCAGGCGCGTGCCGTACATCGTCCAGACCAAGTTGGCCAAGATGCCCACGATGCCTGCAATCATGGTCTTGGTGCTGTCGGGCGTCGTAACGCCGACCGTGGTCAGTCCAGCGAAGATGTTGTACAAGAGAATACGCACGTACTGTTGAAAGGTTTGACCCGTCACAGAAGCCTCCTATGCGTTCGCGAGTTTTATGGCAATTCGTGTTACTGGGCCGCCCACTCCATCCACTTTCAAACCGTGAGAAGTTTGGAATAGTTGGATAGCCTCAACCGTCGGTTTATCACGTTGACCGTTGACTGCCAAATGAAGACTTGGGCTCCATTGGTTCAATGCAGCCTGAAGCCAGTAGATGGATACCAATTCCACCGAGTTGAGCTTGGAAGTATCGGCTTCCTGTGATGCGACAGGCACATCATGGGTATGCGGTGTCGCAGGGTCGGTCACCGGGGCTGGTGTTGGGGCGACTGCGGTGTTGCCCATGGCCAACTGAACATCAAAGACCAGCTGAACCTTGTTGATGTTCTTGCCGGGGCACGTCTTATGCGTGGTGGCCTTGTCCTCTTTGTGGAAGTGAAGGCCCCGACCAGCCGTCTCAACGGTGTTGCCGCCTAGGATGAAATTATCCGGGCTAAGCTTGAATTTCGTGTGCAGCATCGCAAGTGCTGCAACCAGATTGGCTTTGGTTGGATCTTGGAACGCCTCACGTTCAAACTCACCGACGGTTTCAACCCCCAGTGAGAACTTGTTCCATGAAGGGGTGTGCGTACCGGGGGTGTTCAACGGATTGAGAACGAGGATGGTGTCAGGCGTGGGTGGGATGAAAAGGTGCGGCCCACCCTTCCAGCCCATGCTTGAGTAGTAGCTTTCCAAATTTCTGAGCCACTGCTCCGCCGTCCAGTTCTTGTACTTGCCCTCGCGTGACTCCCATTGCTTGTAGAGGGCAATGTCAGGCACGCTGGTATTGTGCACCGTGACGAACTTGGCCCAATGACCAACGTCCAACCCATCAAGGTATGTTTTGAACTCAACGTGAGTGAATTTCTTACCTACGATTTGCATCACTAAACTCCCTTAACGCGCTCTACGTGCCGATATGAACCCAAACGCACCGTTGGTGCCTGAGAAGTTGCACAAGGTGCTTAGAAAGATTGTGGTTGTACCAGACAGGCTAAAGCGAATCTTACCTACAGGTCCACCATAGGTCGCCGTCGTGGAAATGCTGTTCTGAGCGTACGCACCACTGTTGGGGGCAGTCGGCAGTGAGGCTGACGTTGAACTTATCCACGCGATGTAGGCAGTTTGTGTACCTGCGGGGGCCGTAAGAACAACACCCTCTACATCCCAATCACCAGCGGTTAGAGAAATGGAAGTTACGTTTGCTGCGGTTCCTGTAGTTAGAGATACCGCTGAACCAGACAAAACCGTTTGTGAGACAAATTCACCAACTTGGCCCGCTGCCGCGTTGTCGTTAGTGTTTGTGCCTTCTTGCTGAATACCACCACCGCCTGAACGCGACAGCGCCGCAGTGGTGTCAGCAATGATCAAGGCAGAGTTCTGACCGAGCTTGCCCGTAGCCAAGTCAAACCGGACCGCTGCATTGTCAGTTGACGATGCCGGGCCCACAAAGTCACCGCCGCCAGCGGGCACTGACCAAACACCATCGCCACGCCAAAAAGTTGACGACGATGCGCTGGTACCACTATTGAGGTTGGTGACCGGAAGGTTACCGGTGACATCGGCCGAAAGGCTGACTGCGGCCCATGACGGGTTGCCTGCCGCGTTGCCGTGCAGGACCTGCGTCGTAGTGCCTTGGTTGGCGTGCTGAGCCGATGCAAGGGTGTCAGTGGTACACGTGCCGGTGCCCGTAGCCGAGATAGCCGTGAGGAACTGGTTGGTGCAGGTTGACGTGGTGATGTTCAGATGGGACGAGGTCACCTTGCCCCAAGATGAGACAGTGCCTACACCGCCTGAAATCAGCACGTTGCCAGTCGCCACAGCTGCAAGCCGTGCCAAAGCACTCGTTGAACTGGCTTGCAGAAGATCACCAATAGCCAACGTGGTGATACCAGTGCCGCCGCCTGCCACAGTCAAGGCACCGTAGGCCAGATCAGCGCCAGCGCCGCCACTGACCAACGGGAACGCTATCGTACCCGGTGCCAAACAGACCCATGCGGACGCACCGCGATAGAGCAGGCTGCCACGCGCACTGCACGTGAATTGTTGGTCAAAGATGGCACCAATGGAAACACTGCTTCCATAGGCCGCAGTCGCGCCTGAGTTGCCCCAGACGTTGCCGGGTTGAAGCTTGCCAATCGATTGGCCGAATGCAGCACTGATGGACAGTGCTGCAATGAACAGGGCTGTGATTAGTTTTTTCATGGTCTTAGAATCCATCCACCTGAGACTGGGTAAAGCGACCAACCGCCATAATCAGCATTGATCGTAATTGAAGTGGCACCTTCTATCGTATCAGTGCCATTCCTGTTGATTGTGATGATGTTGGTGTGTGCGTTCCCTGAGATATCCTTGATGGCCAAGGGATAGCCATTGCGGCTTGCAGCTGAGGGAAGGTTGATGGCGACTGCCCCGGCAAAGTTGACCAACAAGAGTGCGTCAGTGGTCACCGGAACGTATGGCGTGGCCACTACTGACGTGGTTCCGTAGAGCTGTTCACCTAGCAGAGTTAGAGCATTAGTTATGTCCGTGAAAATGGCGTTCCACGTTGCGGACCTGATGATGTCGCCCGGCGCTGCTGTAGTAGCCCCAGCGGCAGGAGTGTAAACGCCAGCCGAATTAAATGGCATTTCATGCTCCTGCGTAAATGATTTTGTTCATGACCATTGACGGATTCAAGAGGCCAAATGGTTGGCTTGTGCCACCCTGCGGCGCTCCAGTAAAACTGGAAGCCGCCTGTTGAGGTTTTAATCTTCCAGTTAAATCAGCGGTACCTCCGCTATTAGTACCAGTGGTGATAGCTCCGGCAGAACCGTTCGCAACCGATGTGTTATCAACAATCGGAAAAGTAACAGCGCCAGCGATGACAGTGCCAGATGGTGTGTATGGCGGAAGATGGTTCGTTATAAGCGAATTAGTTTGCAAACCACCGGGATTACCAAGCACAGTTGGGTCTGCACCATAGTACGGGCTGGTTATGCGTCCGGATGCCACACCGCCCATATCATCCTTACCAATCAAACTTCGTCCACGAAGATCAGGTAAGCCAAATGTGGTGGCACCATCACCAGAACCAAAAGTAGTTCCAATAATGGCAAAAAGTGACGCATACGTAGTGCGAGAAACATTCTGACCGTAACACAATATCCAAAGCGTTGGAGCAGTTGACCCAGCATAGTCAAGAATGCAACCAATGGGGGCAACACCCTGAAGTCCATTCGAAGTAAATAGGGCAACTTGTACACCACCTACAACCACGGCCAATTGGTCATCGGTTGGACGGTAAAGGCCAGTGTTGAGGTCGTTACTGAAAGCGATGCCCGGCAACGGTGTGCTGCCGTCAGCAATACGAAGCTGACCAGTCATGCCAGCTTGCCCATCTCTGGGCAATGAACCGGTCAAGGCAGTGGCGATATCACTCAGGTCATCATTCACCGCTGCCGATGAGATGATTGTACCTGCGACAAACGCCGGTTCCGGTAGTGTATAAGTGCCTGAGCCGTTTCTTGGCATTCTAGCAACCTTAAAAAGGAGTAAACGCGATGTGGTATGTTTTCCAAACCGTCATTGTTGGCGGAGTGGCTTACGCTTGGCTGGCTCACATTTCAGATCAGAAAGATGTAGGTCACGCTATCTTTCTTGGGGTGATTGTGGCCTTCTACGCTACCTTCATCCTGTCAGGTGTACTAAACGCCGTCCGTACGCTTATCAGAGCAATCAGATCAAAGCTACTGGGCCTCAGGCCTGCTCTCAGGGCTCATGAGCAGCCGAATAAGCTGATCCCTGTCAACCGTAGTGGCAGCACCCGGCCGAATCGCTTGGTTCGCTAAGTAAGTCTGCGATGGGCTGCTGGCTACAGCTTTGCTTCCAGCACCCGCCAACACCTTGTAAAGCGAGTCAGCCATAAGATGGCCCCAGACGCCACCTTCACCGCCCGCAATAGCTCCTAAGCCAATTGCGCCGGGGATGCCACCCAAGGCATGACCACCAGCCGCGCCAGCGCCACCGTGCATGATGGAACCAAGAGTGGACATTCCAAGATCAAACAAAGGTGGTACTTTCTCAGACGGAACAGGGTGAGGCGTCATGACGCGCGAAGCATTGTCTGCCATGGGGCCAAGCGTGCCCCTGCCTTCGTTGGCAGCTTTGTTACCCCAGCTGTGGCCCACCGCTGACTTCACTTCCTGCGGCGTGATAGTAGCTTTGCCCGGCTTTGGCGGGATGTTAGCCAGCACATTGTAATTGGCATACTGGTTCTCACGCTGAGCCAGCGTGGCAGCCAAGTCGGCAGGCAAGCTCCTGCGGAAGGCTGCGTCCATCTGATCACGGACACGGCCAATGGCAAGACGTTCTTCAGGATTGTTGGTCGCTTGAGCAAGACGTTCAAGTTCGCCTCGCATGTAGTTGTATCGGCCGCCCGGCATGCTCAGAACTGGCTGACCATTGTTCATGGCACCGTATTGGATTTGCTGAAGTGCTTCGTCCATCTGAGGCGTGCGGCCACGACCAGCCGTGCGCTGCAAATTGCGGCGCTCATTCATTGCGCCTTGCAAGAAGGGTTGGAACTCAGTTGAGCCCATGTTGTTGCCACGGCGGATATTGCCGATTTCATCACCGACAGCGTGGCCCTGATTGATATTGCGGAAATCACCGGGGATGCCAGCCTCACGCATGGCACCTTCGGTGAAAGCACGTTCCTGTGCAGCCTCAGTGCCGCGCCCACGCGGTGAGCGCGCCTCCATGCCCATCAAACGTGGGCGCTCCGTCAATTGACCAGCGGTCGAAGCATTGATCAATTCTGGATTGGTTTGACGAAGCGCCTGTACGACGTTGTACTGTTCGTCCGTCATGGGGAGCGGGGTGATGGCACGTCGTGCGCCGGTAGGAAGCATCATGCCGGGCAGCTGACCCACTGCACGCGCAACCGGTTCCGCCCAAGGCTGAATGCTCTCAGGCAGTTTATCCTTGATGGCAGCAGCGCCTTCGCCTGCCAACTCAGAACCAACACCAGCACCTGCCGATTTGAGCGCCAAACCACGGACGCCGCCTACGGGGCCCGTAAGCAATGCTGGCGCTACCTCAAGAGCGGTCTGGGTAGCCTTGCCGGGGCCCGTCTTGGCATCATAGAGCTTGCCAGTAACGTTCTCCTCAACGGCCTTCTTGATATCCTTGGAAGTAGGTGGTGAAATGTTGCCACCACCCATGGCATCGCCGCTATTGGCCATGCCCGCGCTGATGCCCGGTGTATTGAGCGTCTTGGCACTCTGTTCCCTCAAGAACTTGCTGAGTTTGTTCTCACCAATCGCATCAGATAACCAACCAAAAGGATTGTACTTAGACTCAACCGCAAGTTTGCCGAGTTCACCAAGGTCACCGGGAGTACCTGCAACGCCGATGACGCCCTTAGCCGCCCCTGAAGGGATGGCCTTGGCCACGTCTTCAACATAGCCGACATCGGGCTCCTTTTTGATCCAAGGAGCTACTTCAGCTTGAGGCGTCAGCCATGGTGCTACTTCGGCCATTACTTCTTAGGTCCCCAAGTTTTGCCGCCATCGGTGGACACGCCAAGCACCTTACCACCTTTACCGTCATCAAATTCTTTTTCCATGACGGCACCCTTGGTTTCAGCCGGTGCTTCCGCTCCCTTTTCCTTCGGGGCAGTGAACAGGGTGTTGTAGTTCTTGATTTCATCAGGCGTGAATGAGGGGTGCGCAAGCGTGAACGAGCGAGCCAACTTGTCGTAGCCTGCGTCAAGGCCACGACGTGGGGCCATCTCACCATTGCGGTCAATGTTGGCCTTCAGCAGCACCTTGCCGCTAATGGGGTCCATCACCTCGTCGCCTGAAACATATTGCTGCGCCATGGAATCAAGTTGATCCATCTTTTGCAGGCCGCGTCTAGAAATTTCAAGAACAGCACGGTTGGAAGCAACTGAGTTGTTGCGGTTACCGTTGGCTTTGGTCAGCAGGTCGATTTCAGCAAGACGAACTTGGCCCAGACCAGCCAGTGTGGTCTTCATGGTGTCGAGCACGGTGCCTGCCATCAACTTGTCAAACGCTTCGTTCGGCGCGTTGGCCATGGTGGTGATGCCTGTAGCGTCCTTAAACCGTTGCCAAACATCCTTCACACCGTGAGCAAGACCTGAACTGAAGTTCGGGTCTTCCATGTAAGCCAAGGCCAGATCAAGGTTAGGCATGAGTTTGCGGGCAGCCTGTGCCTGCGTACTCATGTTGTCATACTTCTTCATTGACATCTCGACACCCTTCTTCTGAGCGTCAGTGTCAACGTCTACCTTCTGATCAAATGCTTTCTTGCGAGCATAATCCTCAGTGTCAGAAGCCGGGAAGCCACTCAGGTTCAAGCCACCGTTGGCAGCCGTGCCAGCCGGGGGCGCGACACCCGGAGGTGAAGCCTGTGCCCATTTGCCGAGCGGGGTATCCGGAACTGGCGGGGCCACAACCGGGGCCGCAGGAGCGCCGTCAGGGGCCGCTGCAACACCAGCAGCCGGGTCCAAAGATGCCACCTGTACGCCACCCGTGTTTGGAACAGCCTCAGGGGCCGGAGCGGGGGCCGCTGGTGCGGCGGCAGCAATAGCGGGCCCTCCCACAGCGGGAGCCGGTGCAGGGCCGCCAGCGGGCGCGGCAGGGGCTTCAATTGGGGCAGCATCACTTCGCGGGCCAACCACAGGTGAGGTAGTGACGGGCGCTTGATTGATGGAACCACGACCACTGGGGATGAGCCCAATGTCACGTTCCATGTCACCCAGTTTGCTCTTGCCCCACTTGAGTTCTGGGATGAACTGTTGCTGAGACGGGTTCATGGGGTTGATCAGCACCTTGCCACCCGGCCACGGCACTTCGATGGGCTGGTTCTGTTGCATGTACTCCTGACGGAGCGCCATCTTGGCACCCTCAGAAATAGTTGGGTCGGCCAAGATGCCGCGCATCTGACCTTCATTCAACTGGGGCCGCTTCGGCACAAGCTTCGGGTCAACATAAATGCCGGAATTGTTCGGATCAGGTTGTTGCAAGCGAGGTTGTGCAGCAACACCGCCAGCCGGAGCACCTGCTTTGGCCGCAGCAACGGAAGCATCAGCCATTTGAGGGCCGCGCAAGGCAGCCGCCATCGCTTGAACAGCCGGAGGCTGGGCTGCATCGGGGCCGTAGGCGTTGGCAAACCGCCTGCCATAGCTTTCCACGGTGGTTCCCAGCTGATCGTGACGCTTCATGTCATTCATGCCGCCTTCGCCAGCGAACCATGCGCGGGCTGCACCCTCTGGGCCGTACTTCCCGGCGTACTCACCCATTTTCGCGCGGTACACGGCATCTTGCGCCTTTGGATCAGCCAAGAACTGATCAGGCGTCATGGCCTTGCCGAATGTGGCCTTGGTCCATTCAGGGATGTTTTTGCCCATGACCTGATATTTGCCATAGGCTTGGTCCCCTTTGTAGGGGCCAGAAGTGATGACCGGGCCAAGCCTGTCATATCTGCCGCCGCTCTCAATACTGGCCGTTGCCTTGGAGGCACGGTCAAAATCAAGGCCCGCCGTTTTAGGGGCTTCTGGAGCGGAGCCCTCGCTAAAAGACGTTGGTTTGACCGGGGGCGGGTTGTTCACCGGGTTGCCGCTGGTGTCAGGAAGCATCCTGCCTGCCCTGACAGCATCAGACTCATTTTGCTTCTTGTTGGCAAGGAATGATTGGTTGCCACCGACGAGGGCGCTCACAATGTTGCTCAGGCCCTGAGTCCAGTGCTTGATGGGCTTCTGGCTCTCAGTGAGCAACGCCTTGCTGTACGCATTCATCGCCGCAATTTGATCGGGCGTTGCGTAGTTCTCAGGAGTTGAGAGTAGATTGCTATCACCCACCGAAGTAACCTCCTTGACCCGGAATCCTTGAGAACAATGCGCCTACCGTCGGATCAGTGCCATTGGGCATGCCGGGATAGCCGCTATCCCTCATTCCAGTGGACATGATGCCACCGGGGCCGAACGGCACAGACTGTGCACCGTTATCAAATGCTGAGCCCGTCATTTTGCTATCCGGCGCTGGCGGCACGATCGGAGGTGCCGGTGCCGGTGCCATGACTGGAGATGGCGCAGTGGCCATAGTTGGCGATGGTGCGGGGGCCATGGTCGGTGACGGCGCAGGGGCCATGGGGCCAGCCGACGGACCCGGTGCCGGGGGTGCCAATGACATGGGCGGACCCGGAGGGGTTGCCGGGCTCGCAGCTGCGGCAACTCTATCCCCCAAGGCACCTCGTTGCTGGTTGAATTTGTTGTTCCCAGCCATTATCGCCTTGACCATATTGGAAATAGCCCCCGGAACTGTGGGGTTCTTTTCCTGCTTGGTATAGTCAGGCTGTTGCGGCTGCGGCGTCATGCTGTTGGCAAACGGGTTCATATCCATCTTAGTGAGCCTTTCTGAGTGCCAAACGGACACGTTCTGGGGGGCCGCCTGCTACAATGTCATTACCTTGGTTTTTGGTCTTTTCAAAGTAGGCTAATTGCTCGTGCATAGTCTTGTCGGTGCCGACGGCACTTCTAACTTCTATGCCCATGGGGGTGTATTCCGTGATGAATACCAGCTTCTCACCGCCCTGAAGCCTCTCAGCAATGTCATGCTTGCTGAACGGGCCCAAGCGCAGGAATTCATTTTCCTTGTTCTGTGAACTCAAGTTCTCAATCATCAAGGCGCTGATACGGTCAGGACGGTAGTGAAACACGCCGCGTGAGTTCTCATAACGGACGATGCCATTGGGCAGCGGCAGTTCATCAGTGCCAACTGGAAACATCTGAACGTCACGCAAGCCTGAGAACAACTCAAGCTGCTGATGCAGCAAGGTTGCTAGGCTCTCCGGGACGTTTTTTCCAGTGTCGGTCATAGTGATGCCAATGCCGTCGAACCAAGCAGGCTCTGCATGCCACCATTCTGAGCCCAACCACCAAGGACGGCCGTTGGGACGCCCATGATACCTGAGAGCATGTTGCCGTATTTCTCATTCTCAGCTGCGTAAGCCTTCATGTTGGCATCGTTCGCGTTTGCGGTTGCACCAATGAGGTTTGCAGGCTGGATAGTCAGGCCGGGCGTCTGCGTCCACGTTGGGTTGGTTGGGGCACCCAAGCCCGCGAGCGAACCAGCCAACTGGGCTGGCATCTGATACAGCGCCGCCGCTTGTTGCAGCAATGCAGGCTGTTGAGAAGCTTCGAAACCAGTGATCGTCTGACCTTGGCTCTGCTTCAAGGCATTCATGGCCTTGTCGTAGCCCGGCGTACCCGGCGCAAAGCCTTGGTTCTTCAGCTTCGTGTCAAGCCTATCCGTATCGTAATTCATTTGCGGTTGCAGATAGGACATCTGCTTGGCCATGGCATCCTTCAGCCAGCCGCTGGACATGTCACCGATGACGTCCTTGGGCTGAGCCGCGCCATAGTTGGCCCCGCTGAGCAAATCCTGACCTTGCTGGCCAGCAATCTTCTGAGTGCCCTGTAGGGTATTAAGAAGCTGCTGTTGTGCAGGGGTGAAACTGGTACTGGCCGTGTAAAGCGGCGTGCCATCCGGCGAAGTGCCGGTTTGGGTGTAAGTCAGGCTGCCATAAGGGTTGGTCTGGTTGACCATCGACCCCAGTTGGGATTGAATGCCGGATTGTGTGTTCAGTTGCTGTTGTTGCGATGCGACCTGCGTCGGATCGGCAACTTTGGGGACGTCAGGTGCATTTCCCATCTTCAAGCAGCCTTTTTGACACGTTCAGTTAGAAGTTTTTCCATATCCTCGCGAAAGAGGACGAAACGGCACCCGGTATGTCGGGCATTGTCAGTGGGACCGTAAAACCTACGCTGAACGCCTTCGTATTTGAAGCCAAAAAGCCCTGCACCAAGCTTCTTAAGAAGATAAGCCGGACGTTTGGGCACAATAACGGTACATCTGGCTAGACGCAACTCATAAAGCGCGATGCGTGTCAATCCACGGACTATTCCGGGGGTGACCGTCCACTTCCCGTAATAGGATAGATCAGCATTGGCATAGTTGTAGGATGAAAAGATGGCCGCACCCACCAACTGCCCGTCATCAATGATGCCCAAGGCCCGGCTGAACTGAATCGGCACTTTATTGTACTCTTGGAAGGCCCAAGCAGCCACGTGAGCGTCAGCGTCAAGCAAAATTCCCTTGGTCATATAAAACCTCCCATTTCAAGGATGGCATTGAAGGCGTTGACTCGCAAAACTACCTTGGTTTGATCCAATCCAGTGTCAAACGTGGCAGTGTCAAATTCTGAGAAGTCAAAAATGGCGACACTTTCGTCCACATTGACGGCACTAACGTTCACAGTCATGTGGACAGCCAGTGCGTGCCCCAGTGCTTGAGCACTGAGCCAGTTTGTCGTCTGGACCAGCTGGCCAAACCACACTGAAGTATCCCAAATGGCTTCGTCCCACAGCGCACCGCCGTTCAAGATCTGAACTGGCGCGTTCTGTTGCTGGATTCTGAAGTCAGCGTCCACCGACAAGAAAGGGGTGACGGTCTGACCAGCCGTAATGAAGGGCTGGATAGCCGTCATGCGTTTCACATTGCCCGGCGCGTCGAAATAATTGTACGCCACCTGCATATCCGCAAGGATGGGCAGGCCAAAATCGGTGCTGCCGGTGAACGCCTTGTTGATGCCACCTGTGTTATCGCCGAAATACAGTTCGTTATTGTAGATTTCGAAGCAATTGGCGTTCCAACCAGTGAATTGGCACCATGCGCCCGTGAGCGCGTTCATGACGAACTGAACTTGAGTGGTGTTCTCTACCTGAGGCACGTTTAGAATGGCCAATGTCTCAGGTGCGTAGCTGATAAGCTGCCACCCGAACAGGTCCTGACCAACTTCAGCCGCATTTGCCATTGCATTCTGAATGCGGGCCGTAATGGCAACGCTTCGCTCAGAGCTGGGGTCAAATGGCAAGGCCTGTGATAGCGGGATCACGCCTTGTTGCGTGATAATGCCCACATCAGAACCGATTTTAGTAGCACAACGAAGACTAATAGGCGGAGACATGTCAAACGTCCCCGCCAATGACCAATTGGTAGCGTCAGTAGGGTCAACACCGCTGAAGATGCTGATCTGACCACGGCTTGAGATAAATACCATATAATCTTGCGGACCATTGCCTCCGTCAACCGTCCAATCAGCAATCGCCACAAGGTAGCCGCCCTTCCCCCAGTTGGCACCCAGATCAATGGTACCATCAATGGCACCGGTAATGGCATCCGTAGGCATGAATGCCGCCACAGTAGAACCGCCGCCACCGCCATTACTGAGGACGTACCACAGTCTGCGCTTCTGAGCATGAATGTTGATAATGGCGGAAGTAGTCAAGCCACCCGGCAAACCGGTGATGGCAGGCACCGACCACGTCGTGCCATTGTATTGACGAAGCGTATCAACACCATTGCACAGCTGGATGACAGTTGTTCCAAGGCTGGGGGTGAAATTGGTGTACTGCCATCGAGCTGAGTTGAGCCCGGTCACCACTGGGGTAGCAATTGTCGACGTCACATCGTAAATGGTGTCGCCAGCGGCAGCAAACATCTCGTCGCCATCACCATCACGGCGCACCATGAGGGTTTCAACCGGGATGCTGTTATCAAGAAATGCGTGTGGGAAGAAACCACTGCGCAACTCAACCCAGCCGGGGCGTGGAATCCAGTTATTCAAGATAGGCGCACGCTTGGGGTCCATGGACGCCAACGGTGAGATGGCATCCCAGCCATCAGTAGGCACAGGAATGACCTTGCTCACCACGTCAGGGGCGGGCGTAGGCACCTTTTGTATCGTTTTTGTTTTTCTCATTTGCCTCTAAGTGCCCTGATCGTTTCAGTTACCGGGTCAAACGCATATTGATCAATGTACTTGGTGTCCTGTGTTTCCCAAGGATGCAGGAGTTTGCGCTCAGCTGGGGTAAAATCTTTACGCTTCTGAACGTTGCGTGCCTCAACCTCACCGGCCGTCTTGTGGTACAAATCATTAGCTTGACGCTTCAAAGCATCGAAGTCATATGCACCGGACCAGTTAGGGTCAGCGCGCAATTGCTGTTCAAGTTTACTTGCATAGTAATTAGGATTATTGCCGGGGCTGAAGCCTTCAATCTTCTGAATTGAATGTTGTAGTTCATGCAAGGCAACATCACGTGCTGTGCGCCAGTCAGGGGCATTTACGAATATCTGACCTTGGTCAGTTAAGTTCATGCCAGAACCAATCGGGTCGCTACTATCCTTGGTCACAGTAAAGCTTTGGCCACGCAACTGCGGATAAGCCTTGTATGCGTCAGGGTGGTGGAACAACGACTCCAAGCTGCCAATGGCTTTGTCGCCCTCACGCTCGGGCATGTACTTCATGACGCTTTTGTTGTCTGGTATCTCATAGCGCCACAAGCGATCGGCAGGGTTGCGGAACCAGTCAGTGCTGGTCCTCACGGCATCAGGCAACATGCCATCCGAGACCATTTGCTCAGCTTTGTTCAAACGACCAAGATCCGCACCGATGCCGAGCTTGCCGCCAAAGACACCAGCTGCACCAGAAGCAGCCATGGGCGTGCCTACGCCTGCGAGGTCAACGGCAGTGCGCGCTCCAGCATCATAAAGCGGCGCGTTGGGTTGCACGGCGGCAGGGTTGTCGGTGTAATCCTCACGACGCAAGCCGGGTGTGGCCTGTGTGGCGCTGTCGATGGCTTTTTTGGGTATGCCCATCAGCGCCTTGACCACCATGGACAAAGCCGTGTCGCTGCCCTCAGGCGTGTTGCCAGCGCCAAACGGCATCATTTCCTGAAGTGGTACCCCGGCCATTACTGCGGTCCCGATCGTCGTGAACGCGTCAACCTATCTTTTATTGCCAATTCCTCAAGTTGCCTTAAAGCTTCTTGTCGTGCAGTGGCGTTAATTGGATATTTGTTCTTATCAAATACATCAATGCCAGCTTGCCGTTGTGCAGCATCAATATTCCCAGCAAGACCTTCAGGATCACCACCTTTGGAAGACATCAGCCAACGCACCACCATTTCTTCACTCAGGTTGGGGCCTTTTGCTCCCAGCACTCTCATGGCTTCTTTTGACTCTTCAGGATACTTCTCACGAAGCTTTTGCAAGCCACGGTGGGTGGATTCATGAACTATCGCGTCATTGGTCTCAGCTGGCACATACATGCGATCTTGTTTGGCATCATACAGACCAGCTAAAGATGGATTTTTGATTTCAGCATCCATGACCACGCCAGATGGATTGAAACCCATAGCCGCAATAGGACTTCTGTTGGCTGCCAAAGCAGCCTGCATCATCACATTCCTCAATTGACCTTGTAATTCTCTGCTCTTGTTTAGGTCAACATCACTGCTGGTAGTGTCATGCGTCAGGAAGTCTGCACTGTGGCCAGCACCACTCGTTGGCAAGAACATTTCACGCGCTCCGCCACGTGCGCCCTTCTTGACTGGTTCCTGAAAGGCTAAGTTCTGTCCGAGAACACGTGCCTTGTTGTTGTTCAGGTAGTCTTCATTGACGCTGTTATCGCCGAAGCCATAGTTGCGGGCGTAGTCAGCATCATGAGATGATGGGTAGGCAGGAAGTGCAGGTGCGGCCTCAAGGCCAAGCGAGGGCGTTGCCTGCGGACCACGCAGCCAATTCAGGACGGTACTGAGGGGTCCGTCAGCCAATCTTGCCTCCCGGCTTGGCTTGGGCTTTGGCGGGCTTTGCAGCGTCACTGACAACGCCAACAAAGGGGCCCGGTGTCGGAGTAGGGGCGGCGGCTTGCGCCTGTAGCGCCCCCGCTGGGGGCTTTATCTTGCCCCCAGCTTTCAGATACTGGACAACCCGTTGGAGCTCTGTGGTGTAGGCCATGATCGCCATCCCAAATTAGTCAAAATTGTGATGACGCCACGCTAAAGCCTGATTTCAGCTTTCATTAGCCCCGGAAGGACCAGGAAAGAATCCATCCTGCACGTTTGCCGGTGAGATGAATACCGGGCTGACACGCTTGTTCAGCTGCAAGGTAGGTGCAGCCCCATCGCGGCCAATGAGACGGTCCACGTAATCAACCCAGCGGCCTTGCTGAGTGACATAGCTTCCCATGCCTTTGGCTTCCCAGAACATCCACTTGATGCCCATGATGATGGCCTGATCGTCAAGAAGGGGCTGATCATCATCATTTTCAAAGTATTGGGCGAAGTTGCTGCGGGAACCATTGACCATCACCGCGTACAGCGACAGATATTCAAACACCAGCTGTAACGGTGAACTGATCTCATTCGGCGGCGGCCAAATGCGCCAATTGTTGGCGTAGGGACCGACCTGCCGGAAGTGCCTGCGCGGGCCCGTGGTGACAATACCTGACCGGTGCCACTGATCCATCTGAGGGCTGTCAGGCCCAATCAGTTCCCATTGGTTGGTGCGGTCCCACATGGTGCGGTTCTGCATCCAGTCCATACCGGGCGGCTCAGGAAAGGTATCCTTGGCGAACGTAAGGTCCACAGCTGCCACCGGGTCAGCGTTGGTGGCTTCCATGGTCATGGTGACTGTAGTGGCATCGTCCACTGACAGAAGACGAGCCCCCACTGCAATGTCAGTACCTGAGACGGACCAGTAATTAGCCTCAAGCCCCGCCGTGCTGGGGATGTTGCTGATGATGGGAGTGTAGGACGCTAAGAAATCACCAGTGGTGACGATGGGCACCGGTATCACAAGATCATACTCAAACTGACACGCGGTCCAGCCCTCAGGGTTGCACCGTCGCAATTCATCAAGCACGCGGTTTGCAAGCGCAAACATCTGCACCGTGGTGGCGTCTTGATTGCCCACCACGGTGTCAGCTTGAGGAAGCCCAAGTTCTGCTTGGGCTTTCTGTATGATTTGCAGCAACGTAAGCGGCATTGACTTACGCCAGTACGATGTAGGTCCAGAAACCCTTCTTGTACTGCCAGATGATGGCAGCCTTGTTCTGCGGCAGGTTGAGCGAACCGTTCAACGTGCCACCGAACGTATCACCAACCGGCGGATAGATGACACCAGTGGTGGCAGTTGGGTTGACAATGAAATACGGCTCGAAGATGTTGGTGCCGGTCGGGAAGATAGCACCGGTCGCACCACCAGCCGTCAGCAGTTCAGTATTCTTGGACTTGATTTTGGCAGCGGTAGCCTGCGCAACGCCAACAGTCGTCAGCACACTTGGATTACCACCAATCAGCGCGGCCAATTGGGGGGCCATGCCGAGCCCACAGAGGGCGTCTTGACTTGCCATAATGTATCTCCTCAGAGGTTTGAGTTAGGCGATTCGGGCACGCGGACGCTTGGCCGGTTCAGGCTTCTTAGCCTTGCCCTTAGCCAAATCACGGGTCTTGTGAGTGTCGTTGATCTGCGCCGTCTGCGCATCGAACGGTTGCTGCCTGCCGGGAGCATACTGCGGGCGGGCACCCTGACGACCACCTTGGTTGGCCATCATGCGTTGAACGTCTTCCATCGTGACGGCGCTGGAATTGCGCTCAAGCAGCTGTTGAAGCTGGCCCTCAAGCAACTCAATCTTGTGATTGAGGGAGTGGATCTCGCGGTCCTTCTCGTCCAAGGCTGCTTTAAGTTGACTGGCCTTGACACCCTTGTTCGCCACCTCGAGGTAGCGCTGAGCGTCATTGACCCAGTTCTGAGCACCCATGCCGATGGTTTCAATGGCGTGGGCTGAGAGCTTGGCGCACTGCTCAATGGTGTGAACGCCTGAGGCCTTCAAAGCAGCGCCGATACTCGGGTTGGCAGGGAACAGCATGTCAATGGGCGTGCCATTGGATACCTGCGGTGCGTTTTCCTTGAATTGCATGAACTGCAACGGGAAGCGCTTCTTGTCGGAGTCATTGGCAAGACGCTCGATGATGTTGAGCCGTTCACCGGGCGGGTGGATGCGGACAAACAACTTGTCATCATACTGCGGCGAGCCTTCCTCAGCCGACCTGCCGGGGTTGTGAACCGGCTTCAGAAAGAACATGACAACCATTCCGGAATCGCCGGGGCCGTAATTTACAACTCCGCCCCAGTCACCCATTTTCTGGATACCAGAATGCGATTGAAAGTCTTCCATAACTCAAACTCCTTTAAAGATTGCTGACTGCCGGGCGGAAGATAGCTCAGTTCACACTACTTGGCCAGTGTCAAGTTTGCTTCTTGAGCCGGTATGCACTTTTCGAGTTCTACCTTAACATTTTGCATCATTCCAGCCCAGTCATGCGGCTTCGGCTGGACGAACTGTCGAACTGACGGATACCACGGACTATCTGCCCTGTCACCAAACCAGCGCCAACAGCCATCCCAACGGCTAAGTATCCATGTGGGTGCGCCGATTGAAGCCGCTACGTGTGCGACAGCAGTATCCACAGTGATAACCATGTCGCAATTCTTGATGGCACACGCTGTCTCATAGAAGTCATACATATCCTCGGTGAAGTCACCGATAGTCATGCCGCGCAAGGGTTCCTTGATTTGTTCAGCTGGCGGCCCCTTCTGAAGGGACACCCAAGTGATGCCCTTGAGCAATGCCAAGGGTGCGAACGTGCTGAGTTCAGTGGACCTAAGGCTGTCGATGGCAGCTGCATGCGGCTGACCACTACGTGCCATGCCGGACCAGCACACACCAACCTTCAAACCGGGTGGAAGTTGCTTGAACTTCTCAGCCCAACGAGCAACGTCATGCGATTTGATTGTGAACTCATGGGAGGAAGGTGGGATGGCCCCCATGTTGGGAGTGAGCATGCCTGCAAGGGTGAGCATGGGCACGCCGTAGTCCAGTTTGGGCAACCGTTCGCCAACATTGATCACTGCGTAGACATTTCGCATGCTGCTGAGCAGACGGTGAACTGGCGGCCTGCATTCAACGATGACTTTGGCGGTTGGAAACCGTTTAGCAAGGATGGAAGCGTACCGGGCGAACTGAATAATGTCACCCAAACCTTGCTCACCGTACACAAGGATGGTTTTGCCGCTCAGATCTTCACCCTTCCATTGCGGGCACTTTAACCCTCGTGGCGGCAGTTGGGCAGTTTTCCATCGCCACTCATACTCAGCCCAACCTTCTTGCAAATGACCGGCTTTCAGTAGCGCCATGGACAGGCACAGGTGGCTGTCGGCATAGTTGGGATCAGCGCCAATGGCATTGCGGTAGCACTGGATGGCAACGTTCAACTGACCTTTGTATTTGTAGATGTTGCCTAGGGTCTGAAAGGTGGCTGCCATGGGGTTGATGGCAATTGCCTTCTCAAGGCAGGGGACGGCTTTTTCAGCGTTGTAAACGTCCCAGTAGGCGCAGCCTTTGTTGCTGTGAAGGATGGCTGTTTGAACTTCGTCGTTCTCAAGGGCTAGGGCCCTGTCATAGTTCAGTATGGCGTCAAGTGGAAAGCCCATCCCGGCATATGCCTGACCCCGAGTTGACCATACCCAAGGAAGGTTTTCATCGTATTTCAGTAGTTCGGTGGCCCAAACTGCCATGTCATTCAAGTTGACAGCGGCACGTGCTTGCATAAATAGTTCTTTACATTCCTCAAAGCTTTTACGCTGCATGTTATCCTCACTGGTTACTGATAAAAAGAAGGAGGGCACATGGCCCCCCTTCTTATACGCTGCCTTCCCGGGAAACTCCTTACGCCGAAGCGCCGACCACCGGGTAGTTCAGCACTGCGGTATTCGGGCCAGCGGTAGAGCCGTTGGCTTGCGAAATCACAAGGCCGTTCACCTGATAGGTGGTGCCGACGCCGCCAGCGGTCGAGCCGACGATGCCTGCCGTGGTGGCGCTCGAATAAAGCTGAGCGTTCTTGGTGGCGGTAGCTGCGGTCTTCACGTTCGGGGCATTACCCGCACGCTGGACCCAGAAGAACGCGGCAGTCTGCGGAGCTGCCGGGGCCGGGATAGCAATGCTACCAGTGCCACCGCCAGTTACGCCGATAAGCTGACCAACCGGTGCCGAAGCTGCCGCAATGGTTGCGCCGCCGATGAGGGCAACGGACCATGCGCCGGGGACGGCGCTGACCACGACCACCGAACCGGGGGCAATGGTAATCGATGCGGTGCAGTAAACCCACTCCGAACCGTCAGTGCCCCAAGCAAGGGTGCCGGGCAGGAACGGAGGACGCGGGTATTCCGGGGTACCGGAACTGAGCATGAAGACGTCATTGATATCGACGCCTTCCATCGTAGAGGTGTTATAGAGGGTCGCCATCTTAAAGCTCCTGTTTAAGTTTGTGGTACAAGTTCACTTTCAGAATTTGGCAGTGAATTGGTTTCCACTACCTAACACAGGAAGATAAGTAATTGGTTTTACTTACCTCCTTCTACTAAGAACACTTTAGACGGTCAAGCGTCAGCAACTTGCCAAGGTGAGGTTGCCGCCAGTTAGCAAATTCTTGTTCGTGGTGCCGCAGCTGATCGTTCCCTGATACGGCCCGCTGCCTGAGCGGATCAAAGCTCCGTTTGCAACCCCGGCCCCGACAGTTGGCACATTCAGTGTAATGGACGTGGACGTGGTGGACTGTGAGTATGTCGCCGTGGTCTGCGTAGGAGCAGGGATCGATGACAGGTCACTCAAGTTCCAGACAAAGCTGGCTGCAAATGAAGTTACGCCACCTTGTACCGGATTGCTGGTATTGATGGCTCCACACGATCCAAAGTTCGAGAACGTATTGACGTTTGAGAAATGCAGGATGGCATTGCCTGCGGCAGTGCTGCCATTCGTCGTTGCCGTGCCACAGCCGTTCAACTGACCGACAAAGGCCCAGCTTGTGGTCGATGGAAAGCAATCGGTGCAGTCGATGTAATTGTTCTGCATCGTGCCAGAGCCGTTGAGCCACGGCGTTTCAATAATAGCGAACCCGTTCGCAATGCCACCACCAAAAGACTGTGTGATAAGCGCCGTATTGTTCGAAACGTCCATCGACGAGGCGGAGTTATTGGTGTTGCCTGCCGCTGACAAGATGCTCAAGCCCTGTCCGGCAGCCGAACTAACGTTTGCCAACAACAGATTGTAGTTCGTGATCAATGTTGAGTAGTCACCAGCCGGGAAACTTCCATTGCCAAATATCTGTAGAAGATCGCCGTGCTGCGCACAACATTGTGCGCCCTGCCCGGCATTGGCGAGAATGTTGTACTTGATCGTCAGGTTAGTCCCAGTAGCGGTTGCTCCCAGCTGCAAAAGAACGGCGAACGCATTGCTGATGTAATTGTACTGGATGACTTGCGTGCCACCACCAAAAACAGAGACTACACCGACGTTGGGTGAGGTCTGGATGCCAGCCCCGTCTATAACGTTGTTCTTGATAGTAAAACTGGTGATGGAACTGCCACCGCTTGAGATTGGTGGCAATGCATTCGCCCCAACGACGAACTTGCTGTTTTGAACAACGGTCCCGTTGCCCATGGTGAGGCTCCAGCCGCCGCCTACTGAGAAGTCCCATCCGTCAACGACAACACCGGTATTGTTGGTCTGACAAATATGCGTCCCACTTGTGCACGTCATGCCTGAGGGTGGCGTCGTGACACCGGGTATCTTGGTTGGCGCTGTGGCGTATCCTACAAGATAGTGCACACCAGCCACACACCATGTCGGTGCGTTGGACCCGTAGGTATTGAGTATCGTAGGAAACTGAGGAGTGCCAGACGGTGCGCCAGCAAACCCGTCACTACCATTCGTAGTGCATGTGCCGGTCACAGCCGTATTGTTGACTTGAAAACTGGCAAATGCCGCGAGGGCGGCAGATGCTATACAAAGCAGCCCAAGGACCGCTGACACTCTGCGTAGAATTCCAAATAATTTCACTGATCAGCCTTTCAACGCTACGAGCAGACAAGGATACAATTTAGATTGAGCAACAGCACCAGTTATTGTTTCAGTGGTAGAGGTTGCGGTAGCGAGAGCTTTTGACGCTACCATCAAGATACTCCCGGACGAGGCCTGAGTTACCAGAGCCCTCGAAGTCATATCTGATGGCACGGCTAGGGTGCCGAGAGTCGTCACGTCGTCAGTCATCATAATCAAGAGGAGAACATCTGGCGACGAGGCGTTGGAAAGTGAGCCCGTGGCTGGGCATAGGATGTTTGTGGTCACACCGTTGGGTGTTGTGGTGGATGCAGCATCCACCGGAGTCGTCGCATTGGTACCTGTGAAATTCGCTATCACCCACGAATTGAAGACGTTATTGACCCAGCTAAAGGTATAGGCGCACGTCTCACCACCACCAACAACATGCCAATACCATGCGTAATAGCTGCCCAAGGAGGTTTGTGAGGTACCGAGCTGCGTCCATCCAGCCGGTGGGGTAATCGTGTCACTGGTTTCATTGTATAACTGGATGCCAACGATATTCGTCGTCCCAGCTGTCAACGTTCCGCAAGCTACCCCTACTGATGTCGACCCCACCGACGTGGATGTTCCTTGCGGTGGGAAGGCATTGCCCTGATAAGCGACCCAGTTGAAGGCAGGTGTGCCGCCTGCTGGTGTGGCATCAAGCGCAGCCCGGCTCTGGAACGTACCGGGCGGGAAGCCCGGTACCATGGGTGATTGAGCAGCGGCCTGCACGCATAGCAGGAGCCCGCAAAGAAGTGCGAAGACTGCCTTACGCATTAGGTGAACTTTCCATAGCAAGTGACGATAACGTTAGCCCCGGTGGTGACCTTCCACGCACCAGCGGTGCTGACTGCGCCTACCGGTACTGAGATCGGAACTAAATTCGAGGTAGAACTTGAACCACCTGCGAACGCAATGGCATTCGTGCCAGCCGCGTTCGTGTTGTCAAATACAGTCACAACACCCGGTGAGGTCGTGACAGGGTAGATGACACAATGCGACAGGTAGTCACCGGTAGCGCCAGTAGGACCGAGAACTTGAGCGGTCTGAGATGCCGCCACGGTTTCGTAACCACTTGCACCACTGATGACCTTCTGATTTCCAGCAGTGTCAGTCGCAAGGGTGCGGGCATTGGTGCCGTCAGAACCTGCTATCAGATTTGGATTGCCGCTGACCGCTGCGCCATTGGCAGCGTTGCCCTTGACAGCTACCGCCGCCTGATCGCTTGCAATGACCACAGGCGAAGAGCTGGCCGACACCGCCGAACCGTTAGCGTTCGTGTTGGTCACGAAGGCGTTGACGGCAAGGGCATTCAGGCCGGTTGGCGTGGTGCCGTATGCAGTCGAACGCATCGCCACCATGTTGGTGCCGTCACTCATGCCAACTGCGGTGCCGGGGGTCGGGAAGGCCGAACCAAAGTTGGAGCTCGTGCCACCCGCCGCCGCGCCCGCCGCCGTATTGACTTTGAGGTAGCCGTTTGCGTCCAGCTGAAGCGATGATTGCTGGGTGTTGGTCAAGGTCAGCGGGGTGGAGTTGAACACGCCGCCTGTCAGGAACGAGTTGGCCGCTGCGGTACCAGCATTCTTGGTACCTTGGAAGGTCAACAAGTCAACCATGGAGCCAGTGGCGAATGCACCAGATGCATATGCGCCAGAAGCCACAGCACCTGAGGCAAAGGCACCGCTTGCAATTGAGCCCGATGCATAGGCACCGGATGCCACTGATCCCGAAACCATAGTGGGGGCCGTAGTGAGCCGGTTCGATGCGTCAACGTTGACACCGCGCTCGTTGCCAGCCGCGTCACGGATGGTTCCGTACAAGTTGCGGTTGGCGCTCATACGCAAGAAGCCGAAGTTATTTTCGGTGATTGCGGTGGGCGAGGTATCGTCGAACACAGCCGCGTTGGCGGCGTTAATGCCGGTATTGGCTGAGGCCGAGTTCATCGTGGAAACGGGCACGGTGCCCGATTGAATGAACAGGGGCGTCATGGACGCAATACCCTGCACCGTCTGCACGCCTGCCGCAGCCGCGCCAGCGGTGCCGCTGCCAGTGATCAGCCAAGGAGTGGTGTTCGCGGTGTTGCCGGGCTGAACGGTCCACGTACCTGACTGGGTGGCCGCTACAGTACCCGAGACAGGCTGTGTGGTGGCCGAAGCGTCAACCTTGAGGGCTCCACCCGCACTGACGGACCCGCACTGTGCGGGCGTCGTAAGGTCACACAAAAACATCTGAACGTAGTGAATGCCGCCTACGGTCACCGAACCAAACGTGGTTCCTGCGCCTTGCGTCATCGCGTAGTTGCCCAAGGCCGCCGCAGAGCAGAGGCCAATCAAGGCAACTAATGAGAGTAGAAACTTGCGCATGATTGTCTCCGTTACATTCCTAACATGGGAAGGGGGCATCCTGCTGATGCGTCAATTACGCCCGTACCGCAATTAACCGGAGGCGGCGCTGTGCCGCTGCCGATACCGCCAGTGAGCGGGAAGCGACCCGTAAAGCCGTATTGGTTGGTACGGCCCAACCTTCCTGAGATGTCAGAGCCCGCAGAGGCTATCGCTGATAGCCCCAGTATGAGAAGTAATGCGAGCCAATACCTCATTAGGAGTTTGCCGTTCCTTGCACGAAGCTAATTGTGCCCGTGCCGCCTGAAATGACTGCGAAATACAAACCACTGATGCCAACATTCAACACCACGAAGCTATTGGCGGGAAGCAGGAGGTCAGTGAGCAATGCTGTGGTGTTGCTGGCAGTGCCAAGGCGGTAGCGCACGTCACTGGCTGAGTTGTTGTAGACGATGACCGTCTCACCGCACGTGCTCATGCGGCGGTTAGTTGAGACACCTGAGAATGAAACGTCAGCCGGTTGGGCTGAGATCACACAAGGCGTGATGCCTAGCTGAGGGGCGCTGAAAGCTGGCAACACCCATGTCAGGAAAATGATGGAAGCCAATAGTGCCGAAAGGGATCGTTTCACTTTTGGCTCTCCTTATTGATGGTCACCCCGTTAATATCCGCGGTGCCAGTCTGTGGCTGGGTATCTGAGGTCTCTGAAGAAGAAAAATTTGAGCCGCTGTCACCGAGGAAGTCCTCGACCTCCGCATTTGCCTCACTGAGTTCCAAGGCAAGCGACTTGACCTTGCTGGCGTTGACCTGTGCCCGTGCGGCCTCAGACATGAAATGGGCTTTGGCGTCAGCACTGCCTTTTCTCAAGGAGGCCAGAACGTCCTTCATGCCAGCAGCTAATTCCTTCACTTCGCGCATTTTTTCTGTCCACAATCTTTGGTTTTCGAGCTCCACCCATTCTTGCAGAGCCCGGTTTACTCCATGCAGTAACAACGTACACAGTGCGATGTCCTGCTGGAGGCGGTTCCCATCTTCCAAACCTGTCATCGAAACTGGCCGGTCCATGGATTGCGGCGTACAGGGCAAGCAACGCATATATGTGATAATCCACGCTACACCCACTTAGAAAGGAGGGGGCGGTGTTACCCGCCCCCTAAGTCTAGGGAGGAAACGCCCAAGGGGTGGGCCTACGCTTACGCAGTCAGAACGCCCTGAAGGAACGCGTTGCTCAGGGTCATGTTGCCAGCCCAGCCAATCAGGCGGACCATGGCATCTTGGTTCACTGAGAAACGGTCCGGATCAAGGGGGACCATGTTGCGGCGGGCATGCGGACGCCACATGATGTACTTGGTATTGAGGAAGTACATCGTGGTGGACGGTGCACCACCCAGCGCCGAGGTGGACGAGCTCAGCTGCGGCGGCAGCGGGTCCGAGGCAAAGCCTTGGAAGCCACCGTCCAGCACTACGTCGGCGTTCAGATACTTCAGGGACTGGAAGCCAGCCTCTGCCATATCAGGTGCGCCGTTCTCAACTTGGATACGCTGAATGGCCTGAAGGGCATTCAGGTAATAACGGTAGGTCGTGTTGTCCGCGATGATCAGGTCCGGGAAGTCACGGCCACGGATCAGCTTCACCCACAGCGCGTCCATTTGCTGCATGATGGTTGCGGACGACAGCACGCTGTTGCCGTCAGTTGCGGCCGACCAAGTCTGGTTCTGCCAGAACTGCCACTGCGAACGGTCAATGCCGCCCACGGTGCCCGACGACGGCGAGCTGGAAACGAGCAGCTGAAGGCCGCCCACGGAGCCGGTGACCGAACCGTCGCCGTAGATGCCCTGTGACAGGCCGTTCATGAACGTATCTTCGGCGTTCATGATGCGCGACTCAAGCAGGTCGATGATGGCCTCTTCACCCGAGTTCTGGAGCTCTTCCAGACCGCTGATGGAAACGGCAACCGCTGCCTGACGGATCGGGTATTCAGCAGCCGAGAAGACTTGGCTCGGTGCGATGTTGAGGGTCTGGTAACCCGAGTACCATTGGTACGTCTGGTTGTCAGCGTAGTTGAGCTCTTGAACGATGGTACGACCACCGCTGAAGGTCTTCACGTTGCCACGGCGACTCAAGCGAAGCAGGGCGGCGTTGTTGCGGGACATGTTGTCCGCGAGTTCGCCGGTGCGGTTGCGCAGGGTCGTGGTGACAATTTCCGAGAGATTTGGAAATGCCATAATGGGCTCCATTGGATCAAGGGGTTGAGGACGCTACGCAACACGTCAACCTAATGGTACCGCTGGAGGATGAGGCTGTGACCCCTTGTGGGGGTCACAACTTTCATATCTAGCACGTCGAACCAACTACGCTTACTGGTCTCTCAGTTCCGCCATCGCGGCCTTGAGGGACTCGCGAACTGACAGCTTCTGGCCCGGTTTCTTCTTCACCGCCGCGCTCGGCGTACCGGGCGGGTTGGATGAAGGAAGTGAAACACTGGCTTTGCGGGCCCGGCTCACTTGAGCCTGCTGAGCAGTTGTAGCCGCCGCCGCAGTCTCTTGTTGAACTTGGGTGTTCGCCTGCTGTTGTTCAGCAAGCACCTTCGCCCTTACCTCTGGGTTGAAATAAATAGCACGTTCGTAGGCAGTGTCCAGATCAACTTGTCCATCCTTCAAGGGGATGAGTCCGGATTGCAGCAATTGGGCCATTTCAAGACGCACCTCGTCGAAGTATGGCTTGCCGTTGGACCAAAGCTTCAGGTTTTCCTCAGTACGCTGCATGTTCTGCTGTTGAACCTGCTCTTCCATGGTCTGGAAGCGTCCACCAACCTGCTGAACGTAGCCTTGCACCTGAGCAAGCTGCTGTTGCATCTGCTCGATGTACTGTCTGACAGCCGGGCTAAGCTCTTCCTGAGTCGGGGGTACCGCACCCGGTTGAGCATTGGGATCAGGCTGCTGTCCTGCCGGGGGTTGCTGACCCTGCGCCTGTTGCTGCAAGCCAATAAGCTGGCCCCAGTCAAGACCTAGACTCTTCGCAAGAGCAGGGAAGGACTCCGCTGGTGAGTTGGCCAGCGCCTTGAACCAGAGGAACATGCGATCCACTGCTTCGCCGGGTGTCGCATTCATTTGACGCAAAGCGTCCTGATGCGGTGCAATGGCCTTATCAATGTTGGCGTAACGCTGTTTGAGCTCTTCCACGCCACGGGCAGTGTCCTGCTCGCGCTTGATGAAAGCGTCCTTGATGGCCTGTGGAGCAGCGTCCCATGCCGCCTTGGCTTCCTTGCTCAGCGATTCGGGGGCCGGGACAGTA
>Ga0068855_100001181_pt1 | contig 32450 bp, 33 predicted proteins | sample KBSCornC52_FD_66592 | JGI IMG/M metagenome (GOLD analysis project Ga0068855, IMG submission 66592) | Corn rhizosphere microbial communities from Kellogg Biological Station, Michigan, USA - KBS Corn C5-2 | ecosystem: Host-associated > Plants > Roots > Rhizosphere > Soil ...
CCGCTTAATCGCCTACTCAGTAATATCCCAAATCCGCTGCCGCACTTTTCTTTCTCACCGGCTACCGGTCAGTTGAAGGATCCTCAGTCGTCAGTAAGCTAACGACCCCGCAATTCAGATGAAAACCATCGTCACCGCTCTCGCCTCGCTCACACTGCTCACTGCGCTCGCCAAGTCGGAGGAAGCCTTCGACCTCAAGGCGTCCATCGAACGCGGCAAGGTGGTGTATATGCAGACGTGCATTGCCTGCCATCAGCCGACCGGCCTCGGGATCCCCGGCGCCTTCCCTCCGCTCGCCGGCACCGAATACACGCAGGGCGATTCGCGCCGCATGATTGCGATGACCCTCAAGGGCGTGAACCCGCCGCTCAAGGTCAAGGAAATGACCTACGCGGTGCCGATGCCTCCGCTCCCGACCCAGTTCCCGATTCTGAAGGACGACAACAAGCTCGCGGACGTTATCAACTACGTGCGCAATTCCTTCGGCAACAAGGACGAAAAGGGTGTCACCCCGGCGATGATTGCCGACGTTCGCAAGGAATTTGAAGCCCGCCCCGCGCCGTGGACCGAGCCCGAACTGCAAAAGTTCCCCGAGGCTAAGAAGTAGGTCCCGCCGCCCAAACACTTATGGCCACCGCAGCAACCACGCATTCCCACGACCACGGTCACGGTCACGACGACCATCATGACCTTGGGTTCTGGCAAAAGTACATCTTTTCCCAGGATCACAAAGTCATCGGTATCCAGTATGGCATCACCGGCCTGGCGTTTCTTTTCCTCGGCTTCTGCCTCATGATGATCATGCGCTGGCAGCTCGCCAACCCGGGCGTGCCGGTGCCATTCATTGGACCTGCGCTGCAGAAGCTTTTCCCGGCGATTTTTTCCAGTGACCCGAACAACCACCCGGGCATGCTCACCGCCGATGGTTACAACATTCTCGGCGCCATGCACGGCACGATCATGGTGTTCTTCGGCGTGGTGCCGGTGGCCGTCGCCGCTTTCGGTAACTATGTGATGCCGCTGCAGGTCGGCGCGCCCGATATGGCGTTCCCGAAGCTGAACATGGCCAGCTACTGGACCTTCTTCGTCAGCTGCGTGATCATGCTCTCGAGCTTCTTCGTCGCGGGCGGCCCGGCCAAGTCCGGTTGGACTTCGTATCCTCCGCTTTCGGTTATCTCCGATTCCGGTCCCAATGTGCATCCGTTCTTCAACGGTCAGACCATCTGGTTGCTCGGTATGGTCTTCAACATCACCGGTTCGCTCCTCGGCTCGATCAATACGATCGCCACGTGCATCCAGTTGCGCGCTCCGGGGATGACCTGGATGCGTCTGCCTTTCTTCTGCTGGACGCAGCTCGTCACCGCCTTCCTTCTCCTCCTCGCCTTCCCGCCGCTCGAAGCCGCCGGCTTCATGCAGCTCATGGATCGCGCGTTTGGCACCAGCTTTTTCATCCCGACCGGGTTGATGGTCGGCGGTCATCTCACTCATTGGAGTGGCGGTGGCAGTCCGTTGCTCTGGCAGCACCTTTTCTGGTTCCTGGCCCACCCTGAGGTCTACGTGCTCATCCTGCCGGCCATCGGCATGGTCGGTGAGATCATCGCCAACAACACCCGCAAGCCGCTCTATGGCTACAAGGCGATGGTCGGCGCGATCTTCGTACTCGGCTTCCTCTCCTTCGTCGTGTGGGCCCACCACATGTATATGACTGGCATGGGCGCCAAGGTCTCCGGCTTCTTCCAGACGACCACGGTCATGATCTCCATCCCGTCGGTGATTCTGGTCACGGCGCTGCTGCTCTCTCTCTGGGGCGGTTCCATCCGCTTCACGACGCCGATGCTCTTCGCCACGACCTTCCTTCCGATGTTCGGCATCGGCGGTCTTACCGGTATCCCGCTCGCGTTCAACTCGACGGACCTCTACCTGCACGACACCTACTACGTCATTGGTCATTTCCATTACGTCGTCGCGCCCGGCACGATCTTCGCCATCTTCGCTGGCGTCTACTACTGGTACCCGAAGGCCTGTGGCCGCATGATGAATGACGTGCTCGGCCGGATCCACTTCTGGTTCTCGATCATCTTCATCAACGGCATCTTCTTCCCGATGTTCCTCCAGGGCATCGCGGGTGTGCACCGCCGCTGGTACGATGGTGGCCTGACCTACGACCCGATCATCAAGCCGGTGCTGCACTGGAACAACTTCATGTCCGTCTCGGCCTTCCTGCTCGGCGCGACCCAGTTGATCTTCATCTTCAACTTCTTCTACAGCATCTTCCGCGGCCGTCGCGTGCCGAATGACAACCCGTGGGATGCGACCACTCTCGAGTGGGATACGCCGACGCCTCCGGGCCATGGCAACTTCACCAAGCCGATCACGGTCTATCGTGGACCCTACGAATACAGCGTGCCCGGTGCGGACAAGGATTTCACCCCGCAAAGCGAACCCCCGAAGTCCGACAAACCCGCTGCCGCTTCGACTCCCGCGCTCGCTCACTAATCTGTCGACATGGAAATTCCGCATACAGTAACACCCCGGCCGGATACAGGTCTCTACAACGCCAAGCTGGCCATCTGGCTGTTCCTCGCTTCCGAAGTCATGCTCTTCGGCGGCCTCTTCTCCGCCTATGTCTTCCTGCGCATGGGTGCGGACGACGGCTACTGGCCGCATGGCCTGCTCGACGTCCCGGTGGGAACGCTGAACACGATCCTTCTGATCATCTCCTCCGTCTGCGTGGTGCTCGCTTGGGCGTCGCTCAAGATGCGCCGCTGGCGGCAGTATCAATTGTTCCTCGGTAGCGCCGTGGCCCTCGGCACCGTCTTCCTCGTCATCAAGCTCTCCTACGAATGGAACGACAAGTTCCATCACTTCGGCACCTTCATTAAGAAGGAAAAGTGGTCGCAGTACGACCAGTATCTGGGCAATGATTACCTCGCCAAAAAGGGTCTCGCTCCTCGTCCGGAAATCACCGGCCACCTTCATGAGGTGGAAGTCAAGGTTGCCCCGGAGAAGAAGGCTCAGCTTGAGACACTGATCAAGGACCGTGGCCTGGAGATTTCCAAGTCGGAAGAGGACGGCAAGGCCCTGTCGATCAAAGTCAAAGGTCCGAGCGACGCGGAAGCGTTGCGGAACGAACCTGGCGTGACGATCGAGGCATTCGAAATGGCGCTCGATGAGATGTATGCCAATCCGACCGATCCGAAATATGATCGCCCCGGTTTCTGGAAGCGTCATCTGTCGGAAAAGGTAGCGACGATTAAAGCCGAAGACGTCGATTCCTGGAGCGCGTTTGTGCCCAAGCACAGCTCCTTCCTCGCCATCTACTACGCCATCACCGGTCTCCACGGCCTGCACATCCTCGGTGGTCTGGTCATGTTCGTCTACTTCCTGTTCTTTGATCGCGCTCTTTACCTGCGTAATCCCGAACACATGGCCAACCGCATCGAAGTCGTCGGCCTCTACTGGCACTTCGTCGATCTCGTCTGGATCTTCGTCTTCCCCGTCTTCTACCTCCTGTAAGCAAGCCCTATGAGTGAATTGAAACATTCCGAATCGTCGGAACCCGCTCCCGCCTCGGAGCAGCAGGTTCGTGAGGTCGAGAAGCACATGAAGAAGTATGTGCTGATCGGTGGGGTGCAGGCCATCATGGTACTGATCGCGGTCACCGTAGCGGTGAACGTGAGCGCCTCGCTGCAGGTGCTGGCCACCTTGATTGTCACGTGCATCAATGGCCTGGTCATTGCCCTCATCCTCATGCACTTGAAGGAAGAGAAGCAGACCATCTGGAAGTTCCTGATCTTCACCGCGATCTTCTTCTTCATCCTCTTCTTCCTGACCTATCTGGCGCGCACGGACCTCATTTCGCAGACCGTTCACAACCATCACTAAATGTCGATCAAGGCCTTCCATATCATCTTCATCGCCATCAGCGACATCCTCGCGGGCGTTTGTGCATGGTGGGGCTTTGCCAGTGACATCACCCTGTTTGGCGTGGCCAGCGCGCTGGCAGCCGTGGCTCTCTTCATCTACGGCATCTACTTCGTGCGCAAGTCGCGGAAGCTCATTCTATGAAGCGTTTCCGTCGAATCCTCACCCCGGCTCTTGGAAGCCTTGCCTTGTCGGCCCTTTGGCCGGCCGCTGCTTCCGCTTGCAGCGTGTGCATGGGCGCCACTCCCAAGACCGGTGAAGCCATCAATGGCGCAATCTTCCTGATGCTCGGTTTCATCTTCGCCATTCTCGGCGGGGTCGGAGCCTTCATCTATAACCTCGCGAAACGTGCCCGGTCTCCTCTGCCGTCGCATGCTGAGTTTTCGCCCCTTACGACCGTCCCAGAGGACAGCAAATAAATATGTTCAGTCTCAATAAACTTCTCGGAATTGTCCCCAACGCCTCTGAGCACGGCGTGCTGGTTGATAACCTGCTTGAGATTTGCCATTGGTTCATGGCCATCCTGTTTGTCGGGTGGTCGATCTTCTTCATCTACACGCTCTGGCGCTTCCATCGCTCCCGCAATCCGAAGGCGGACTACCATGGTGTGCAGAGCAAGGCTTCCGCTCACCTCGAGCTTTCGGTGGTGATCATCGAGGCCTGCTTGCTTCTCGGTTTCGCCATGCCCATCTGGGCCAAGCGCGTGAATGGCGACAATTACCTCAACAACCCCAAGGCCGTCCGCGTCCACTGCATCGCGGAACAGTTCGCCTGGAACTTCCATTACCCGGGTCCGGATGGCCGTTTCGGTCGCACCGATGCCGCTTTCATCACCCCGAGCAATCCGCTGGGCATTGATCCGAACGATCCGGATGGCAAGGATGACTTCATTTCCAAGGTGGAAGTCCACACCGTAAAGGGCGATCCCACGGTCATCGACATCACCTCGCGTGACGTGATCCACAGCTTCTCCGTGCCGCACATGCGCGTGGCCCAGGACGCGATTCCCGGTTCCCGGATCCCCATCTGGTTTCGTCCGATCCGTGACGGCCAGTTCGATATCATTTGCGGTCAGCTCTGCGGCAACGGCCACTACGGCATGCGCGGCATTCTCGTCGTCCAGTCGCAGAAGGAATTTGACCAGTGGTCGAAGGAGCAATCCGACCTCGCTCATCCGGCCGCCGCCGCGGCTGCTCCGGCCGCTCCTGCTGCCGCAACCCCGACCGCTCCCGCTACCCCGGCTCCAGCTCCCGCTCCGGCCAAGTAAGTTTTTGCGGGCATCTGTGGTGTTGACTGCGCGGCGCGGTCGACGACGTTCCCGCTCCTCTTGTTCGTGAATTCCGCCGATCCTCAAACGACCACTCCCAATGCTTGGCTCGCCCGTTTTGCCAAGCTGGTCGTTTGTGTGACGTTCGTCCTCGTCTTCATCGGCGGCTACACCACGACCTCCGGCGCCGGGATGGCTTTCGCCGACTGGCCGTTGAGCAATGGCTCGCTGAATCCCGCCGGCTGGTGGGAAAATTTCATGATGCGGCTGGAGCATGGCCACCGTCTCACGGCGGGCTTGGTCATGATACTGGTCTTGATCCAGCTTTTCTGGGTCCTGTCGCGCCGCCGGCAACTTCCTCGGGTGGCAGTGCCCCTGGCGGTGTGGGCGTTCGTTGGGGTGTTGTCGCAGGCCCTTCTCGGTGGCTTGCGGGTGATTCTGGATCCGAAAGGGATTGAGGCCACGACCACGACCATCGCGACGACTTTCCGCATCCTCCACGGCTGCTTTGCCCAGATTGAGGTCTGCCTCGTTGTGTCCCTCGCGGCGGTGCTTTCGCCGGTCTGGTCGCAGATCGTGGTTACGCCCGCCTTCCGCAAGGTCGCGCCACTGGGCTGGCTGACTGCCGGGTTCGTTTTTGTGCAATTGATGGTCGGCGCGACGATGCGTCACTTGGGGGCCGGGCTGGCCATCCCGACCTTTCCTCTGGCTCCCGGCGGCGGCTTCATGCCGAAGATCCATAACGCCTACGTGGACCTGAATTTTACCCATACCCGCTTCCTGGCGTTGCTGGTCGCGATCCACGTCATCCTCCTCGCCCGGCGCGCTTTCGTCTCCGGCGAGGCCCGCTTGGCTCGTCCGGCGGGCTTGTTGCTGGTGCTGCTTGTGGCCCAGGTGCTTTTGGGTATGTTCGTCATCTGGCATCTGCGTCCGCCGGTGCTCACCACCTTGCATGTTGTCAATGGCGCGGCGCTGTTCGCGACCACTGTCTTCATCGCGGTCCGTGCCAGCCATGCGCCCAATGCCGATGCTCCAAACGAATCAGCTTCAATTCATCCCCTCCCGGAGACCCAAGCGTGAACCGTAATACCTCGGAACTGACTATCCCGCTGGAGGTTGCACGCGAAGAAGTAGAGCCGGGGATTTTGAGCGACCTGATGGTTCTCACCAAGGCGCGGCTGAGTCTGCTGGTCATCATTACCACTTTCGTCGGCTTCTGTGCCGCCACGGATGGGCGTCTGGATTGGCTTCTCCTGATGAATGCCGTGCTGGGAACCACCCTGGCCGCCGGGTCGGCTGCGGTGTTGAATCAGTTCATCGAGTCCAACGTCGACCGGCTCATGGAGCGGACGCGCTATCGTCCGTTGCCGGCCGGTCGCGTCAAGCCGGCGCACGCGCTGGCGCTGGGGATTGCCATGGGTGTGGTGGGCGTCGCCTGGCTGATTGTGACGGTGAATGCGCTGAGCGCCATTCTCGCGGCGGCGACCATCCTGATCTACATCGCCGCCTACACGCCACTGAAGCGCCGCACGGCGCTCTGCACCATTGTGGGTGCCATTTCCGGGGCGATTCCGCCGGTCATCGGTTGGGTCGCGGTGAAGCCCTCGCTCAGCCTCGGCGCGTGGGTGCTCTTCGGCATTCTCTTTACCTGGCAGATGCCGCACTTCCTGGCCATCGCCTGGATGTATCGCGACGACTATGCCGGGGCGGGTTTCGTCATGCTGCGGCGCGACGACGTGACCGGCAGCAAGACGGCAATGGACAGCCTCCTCTATACCTTCGCGCTGATCGTCATTACGCTCATCCCTTACCACATGGGCATGAACGGCGACATCTACCTCGGTGGGGCGTTGCTGCTCGATGGCGTGATGCTTCTCTTCGCCGTGCAGTTTCTCATTGAACGCGAGCGGGCCAGCGCGCGCCGCTTGTTCCTCGCGTCGATCCTTTTCCTCCCGCTGATTCTTGGTCTGATGGTCTTCACCAAGTTGTAAGTGTGCGACCACTGACCTTTGCGCTGCTCGGTGCCGCCCTGTTCCTCGCCGGCTGCGGCAAGCCGTCCGATGCCGTGGTGATCCTCCAGCCGCAGGCGAAGCCCGCGACGCTGCAGAAGTATTGGCCGGTGCCGGACTTTTCGCTCACGGAGCGCAGTGGCAAGGCGCTTGGTCTCGGGGACCTCACCGGTAAAGTGTGGGTGGCGGATTTCTTCTATACGAGTTGCCCAGGGCCGTGTCCGGCCTTGCAAAGCCGCTTCACCGAGGTGCAGAAGGCGCTGGGGCCATTGCCCGATGTGCGTTTCCTCTCCATCTCCGTCGACCCACTGAAAGACACGCCGGAGGTGCTGGATGTCTATGCGAAGCGTTTCAAGGCCGGCCCGCAGTGGTTCTTCTGCACGGGAGATCGGGACGCCATTTTCAAGCTCGCGCACGATGGGTTCAAGCTGCCCATCGCGGGCGGCACGCCCCTGGACGGCCCAGTGACGCACACCACCCGGCTCGTTCTGGTCGATCGCTCGGGGATGGTTCGCGGGTTTTATGAGGGAGCTTCCCAAGAAGGCGTGGACAATATTGTCGGCGACATCCACCGCTTGCTGGACGAGAAGTAGCGCCGCATGCACGCCTCCGATCTGCCGCTGATCAACGCCAGCCTCAATGCATTGAGCACGGTCTTCATCGTCGCCGGGATTGCCTTCATCAAGAACGACATGAAGCAGGCGCATATCCTTTCGATGATTTGTGCGCTCGTCACCTCGACGGCCTTCCTCGCGTGCTACCTGACTTATCATTATCTCAAGCACGGCGTGGTCACCCACTTCACCTATCCGGGTTGGCCGAAGGCGCTCTATTTCTTCATCCTCGGGACGCACACGCCGCTGGCGGCGATCACCGTGCCGCTCGTCTTCATGACGGTCCTCCCGGCTTTCAAGGCGGTCTACGAGAAGCACCGCCAGCTCGCTAAATGGACGTTTCCCATCTGGCTCTACGTCTCGGTCACCGGCGTAATCGTGTATCTCATGCTTTACGTGTGGTTTCCGTCGGCGGAGATCGTGCGGTAAAACAGTTCTCCACCCACACCCACGATCATGGAATATAGACTCCTCGGCGGTTCGGGACTGAAGGTCCCGGTTCTCACGTTCGGCACCGGCACCTTTGGCGGAAAAGGACATGCAATGTTCAACGCCTGGGGCCACACGGAAGGCGAGGAGGCGAGGCGTCTGGTGGACATCGCTCTCGAGGCCGGCGTCAACATGTTCGACAGCGCGGATGTTTATTCCGAGGGAAATTCCGAGACCGTCCTCGGACAGGCGCTCGCCGGCCGGCGCGATCAAGTGCTCATTTCGACGAAGGCGACTTTTCGCAGTGGCGAAGGGCCGAATGATGTCGGCTCTTCCCGACATCATCTCACACGTGCCGTAGAGGGGAGCCTGAAGCGGTTGGGCACGGATTACATCGATCTCTTTCAACTCCATGCCTACGATGCCCAGACCTCGCACGAGGAGGTGCTCGGGACCCTGGACGATCTCGTGCGCGCCGGAAAAATTCGCTATGTCGGTGTCTCCAATTTCTCCGGCTGGCATCTCATGAAAGCCCTGGCCGTTTCCGAGAAATGCGGACTGCCGAGGTATGTGGCGCATCAGGCGTACTATTCGCTGGTGGGGCGTGATTACGAATGGGAGCTCATGCCCTTGGGGCTGGATCAAAAGGTCGGCGCGGTAGTGTGGAGCCCACTCGGTTGGGCGCGGCTGACCGGCAAGATTCGCCGCGGACAACCGTCGCCCGAAGTGTCGCGGTTGAAGGATCCGCTGAATCTCGAAAAGGGTCCCCAAGTGCCTGAAGAGCATCTCTACAAAGTGGTCGATGCCATCGATGCGATTGCGGCCGAAAGCGGCAAGACCGTCCCGCAAATCGCGCTGAACTGGCTGCTGCAGCGTCCGACGGTTTCCACGCTCATCATCGGCGCGCGGAATGAAGAGCAACTGCGGGCGAATCTCGGCGCGGTCGGCTGGAACCTGACGCCGGAACAAGTCGCCAAACTCGACGGGGCCAGCGCCGTGCAACGGACTTATCCGTACTGGCACCAGGCTGGTTTCGCCGAACGGAATCCGTTTCCGACGTCGTAAGGTGGTTTACAGCCCTTCGTCCTCCGGCGGGAGGAAGACGCGGAAGCGGTTCTTGTCGATCGCTTTCATGTAAGCCTCGTGCGGGCTGACGATGCCCTGCTGCATGACCTTCCAGATGGCGTCGTCCATGAATTGCATGCCGGTGCCGCCGCCGGCCACGATCACGTCCTGCAGTTTCTGGGTGGCGCCTTCGCGGATGATCGCCGAGGCGGCGCTGTTGACCACGAGGATTTCGTTCACCGCGAGACGGCCACCGCCGACTTCCGCCGTCTTTTTCAAGAGCAACTGGGCGACGACGCCGCGCAGCGACGCGGCAAGCATGGTGCGCACCTGAGCCTGCTGGTCACTCGGGAACACGTCGATCATACGATCGACGGTTTTGCGCGCATTGTTCGTGTGCAGGGTGCCGAAGACGAGCAGGCCGGTTTCCGCCGCGGTAAGCGCGAGCTGAATGGTTTCCAAGTCGCGCATTTCGCCGACGAGCACGATGTCTGCGTCTTCGCGCAACGCCGCTTTCAGGCCCTGTGGGAAGCTCGGGGTATTCTCCGGCACTTCGCGCTGGGTAATGATCGACTTCTTGTTTTTGTGCACGAATTCGATCGGTTCCTCGACGGTGATGATGTGCCGGGTGAAGTTGACGTTGATGTAGTCAATCAGCGCCGCCAGCGTCGTCGATTTGCCCGAACCGGTCGGACCAGTGACGAGCACCAGTCCACCGCGCAGGTGGCCGAACTCCTTCACGACTGCCGGGATGCCGAGTTGATCGAGCGTGAGAATTTTCGTCGGGATGAGACGGAACACGCAACCAAAGCCGCGGGTCTGCTTGAGATAGTTGCAGCGAAAGCGCGAGTGCTCGTCCATCTCGTAGGCGAAGTCGAGATCGCCGGTTTCGAGGTAACGCGCCCAGCGCTCCGGCCCCGCGATCTCGCTCATCATGTAAGCCATTTCTTCGTTGGTGAGCGCTTCGTTGCGGATGGGCATCACCTCGCCATGCCGGCGAATCTTCGGCGGTTGGCCTTCGGCAAGGTGAAGGTCGGATGCACCTGCGTTGACGAGAACCTCAAAAAATTGATCGATATAGGGCATGGGGGATTAGGCGGTAAAATGTTGCTTCATCAACGCCTTCTGCTCCGCCCGCGCGTAGGCTTCTTCCTGCGAGATAATGCCGGCGTCATAGAGCTCCACGAGGGAGTCGTCCATCAGCTTCATGCCTTGCTTCTTGCCGGTCTGCATGACGCCGGGAAGCATGAAGGTGCGGGCGTCGCGGATGAGCGCACCGACCGCTGGGGTGTTGACGAGGACCTCCAGGGCAAGCGCGCGGCCGCGGCCATCTTTGCGCGGGACAAGTTGCTGCGAGATGATGCCACGCAGGGATTCGCTGACCATGACGCGAATCTGTTCGCGTTGATCGACGGGAAAGACGTCGAGCACACGGTCGAGGGTCCGGGCGGCGTTGCCGGTGTGCAGCGTGCCCATCACGAGGTGTCCGGTTTCCGAGGCGGTGATGGCGAGCTGGATGGTTTCCAGGTCGCGCATTTCACCGACCATGATCACGTCCGGGTCTTCACGGAGAGAGCCGCGGAGCGCGGCGGCGAAGGAGCGCGTGTGGGTGTGCACTTCGCGCTGGGTAACGTGGCAGTTCTTCGAATTGATGATGTATTCGATCGGGTCCTCGAGAGTGATGATGTGATCGTGCCGGTTGCGATTCACTTCCTCGATGAGCGAGGCCAGCGTGGTGGATTTGCCGGAGCCGACCGAGCCGGTGACGAGCACAAGGCCGTTGTGATACTGCGTGAGGAGCTTGAGCGACTCGGGCAGGCCGAGTTCATCCATGGTGCGCAGGTTCGTGCTGATGACCCGGAAGACGAGATCGATGCCGATGCGCTGGCGGACGACGCTGGCGCGGAAACGGCCGATGGCATTGGCGTAGGCGAAGTCGACGTCGCCCCGCTCGGTGAGCAGTTGCTTTTGATGGTCGTCGAGGAAGCCCATCGCCAGCGATTCGGTATCGACGGCGGTGAGTTTGTCGGCTTGCAGCCAGACAGGCTCCAGAATGCCGTTGCGCCGCCAGATGGGTTGGGCGTTCACCCCGAGGTGAATATCCGAAGCGCCCGATTCCTGGGCGATCTGCAGATATTGGTCGACGTGGGCGAGCGTGTGAACGACTTCGTGAGTGACCTCTACGGAGGGCTGGTTCGGGGTGGGGGTGGTGTCTGCCATGCGCGGGCGGAAAATGGTCTCAGCAGGTGGGGGTTTGCAACCAAAACTTGCCGGGGTTTGCAAATCGGCGAGGTGGCGCCGCGGGAGGGTTTGAAGAGAATGTTTCGGGACTTGGGAAGTCGCGGAAAATATCGCCTACGCGCTGGGACGGCACGGACGTGGTGAAAATGAGGTGGAAAGGGGAGAAATTACTCCCGGAAAAGGAGCGCTGCCGGTCAGCGCGAATTGCCGCTGTAACGATTGCCTTTCTCGAAATAATCCGCCAGCCAGCGCGTGGCCCAGCCCATCAACGTCGGTCGGGCGATATCGAAAGCGATCTTCAAGGCGCCCATGAGCAGCCCCGCCTTTTCCACTTTCTCGACTGTCGGTTCGGCTTTCTTGCCTGCTTTGACCACCACCTTCTTCCCGCCGAACGGCAACCGGGAGACGAAGAGGCCGATCAAGATCGCGGCGCCAATCCAAACTGCGGGGTGGGTCTTGAAAGCACGGCGCGCCCGCGAAGCGAAGTCCAGGTCGCGCCCCAACGCGTGCACGTTGGTCGTGATCTGTCTTCGCGAACTCGCGAGTTGGGCGGTCAGTTCGGCTTTGCGTTCGTCTTCAGCCATTCCTGGTCTTTTTTAAGTTCTGCGAGGGTGAGCGGGAAGAGGGGCACGCCGAGGCGGGTCTTGGCAATGAGCAGGAGCAGCCCCGCGCCGAGCAGATGAAGCACGGCAGCGCCAAACAGAACCCACACCCAGGCATGCCCGCCAAAGGCCAGGCCGATGAGAAAGGCCACGGCAATGACGAGAAAGAAATAGCCGAAGATCAGCAGGACGAGCCCGACGATCGCCAGCCCGAGGATGATGCCGAGATGAATCGCGGCTTCCTTGCTTTCGATCCCCGCCAGTTCCAGGCGCGCGTGGAGGTAGGCCAGCTTGGCGGCCAGCAGCGCGGAGAGATGTCCGAACAGCCCGGCTTCTTTCACAGAACGCGTTTCTTCCGTAGCTGTGTCGAACATGCGGAAGCTAGCGGCGGAACAAGGCGCCGAGAACGAAACCTGCCGCGACGCCGGTGAGGACGGCCTTCAGCGGGTTCGCGCGGATGTAAGCTTCGGTGTCTTCTTGAAAGGTGCGCACGCGTTCGGCGGTCTCACCGTATTGCTCTTCGGCACGGCCGCGGAATTCCCGCGCCTTGGATTCCGCGGTCTCACGAAACTCGCGGGCCTTTGCCTCAGCGGTTTCGCGCAATTCGCGGGCCTTGGTTTCCGCGGCGGCGCGGAGATCGTCCGCTGCTTGTTTCAGGTGTTCCTTGGAGGAGTCGACGGCTTCCTTGAGATGGCTCTTCGCCGCCTGGGCCGCTTCCTTCGCATGGGACTTGGCGCTTTCGAGATTCGGGTTGCTGGGCTTTTCGTCGGACATAACGCGTGTGGGATTGGTGGATGTTTCTTCGGACGAAACAGACGGACGGGTGCGCCGTGGTTTCATCTTATTCGCAAGTAAAGGGTAGAGTGCGCGCCAGCGCGCTATTGTTCACGGAAAATAATGCGAGCCTTGCCCAAATCATAGGGCGAAAGCTCCACCTCGACCTTGTCGCCCGGGACGATGCGGATGAAATGTTTGCGCATCTTGCCCGAAATGTGGGCGAGTACGAGCGCGCCGTTGGGAAGCTGCACCCGAAACATCGTCCCGGGAAGCACATCCTTGACGACGCCTTCGGTCTTGATCGCGTCTTCTTTGGCCATGCGGCGGCTAGGATGCCGGGCCGCCGTCCGAATGCAATCCTACAGTAGCGTTGGCAGGACGTTAGGCACCCAACTCGCAGTCGATCCAGCGGACCAGCGGAGCAAGGACGGGCTGGCCGTCGTGGTGCCAGGTGATGGGAGGGAGCTGCATGCGGCCGACGGGACAAATACGGGAAACCCCGACTTCAGCTAATACCCGGGCGTTTTCCAATGTCGGGGGCCAGATGCCGGCGCAATTCAGGTGCGGGCGCACCTCTGCCAGGGCCTCGGCGAAATCCTCCGGGAAGGGCTTCACGAAAACGAAGCGATTCAAACGCGGATGAGGAAAGCCGGGCAAGGCGTCGAAGGCGACTGTCCATGCAGTCGAGTCCATGCTTTGGAAAAGGGCCACCGGTTCATCGTGCGCGAGACGGGAGGAAAGTTCGGTGCGCAGGTTGCGAATGGCATTGGCATCCGAGAGCGAGAGTGCGCCACGCGGTTCGCGCTCATGCACGCGCTCCATTTCCGCGGCCAGCTTGGCGGCGTAGGCGAGGGGATCGTTTGCCACGAAGTAGACGTGCGGCGCCAGGCTGCCGTGCGCATCGAAGAGGGAGACGTCGCGCGCGGCGCCCGCGGCCGAGGCGAAACCGGGGTCGTCGAAGACCACGCCGAAACTGAGCTTGGAGTCGTGGGTGAGAAAGATTTGTCCCGGCCGAATGTACGGCCGGATCTTGTCGGTGATGTTGGCGCCGCCGAAGACAATCACCGCGTCGGATTCCTCGATCCAGTCCGAGGTGAGTTCGCGGTCGATCTCGATTCGCGCGGCCAACGCGGCCGGCAGCCAACTCTGGAATTGCGTGAGTTCCGGCAGGCCGGCGTGAGGAACCTTGCAGAGGTTGTGCGCGCCGAGGAGCAGGCCGCGGATCACGCTTCGAAGCCCCGCGGCGGGTGTATCGCTGCTGATGATATGGAGGATCTGCTTCGGCCCCACCGCCCTGGCGTAGTGCGCGCCATAAGGGTGAAAATCGTCGAGCGCCTCCGCGTTGCCGAGTTCCGCGTGAATGAGTGCCAGCAGATCGTGATAGGTAACGCCGCCGAGACAGGGGAAATGCGCCGCCGCCGTGGCAAGTTGCGCGGCGATCTCGCGGGTGGTCATTCGCTGGTGAAGCGGGGCGTGCATTAATTGGCTCAGGGAATATCGCCCCACGAAAAACCCGCCAATTGCGAAATCGGCAGCATCATGGGGGATGCGAGCTTAACACGGTCTCGCCGGATGAATCCAGATTCCGGCGCGGATTTTTAGCGTGGCCAAAACGCCCGTAGATTGGCGTTGTACGGCGTCTTTCCCTCGCCAGGCATTCATTTATCCACCGGTGGCGGCATCATTTGCCGCTCCAGTCCCATGTTTGACGAAATGCCCCTCAGGCCTTCGCTCGTTTCCGGCGAAAGGAAAACTGGCCGACGAAGACGCTCAGAGCCCCCCAGGCCAGCACTGAAGGTTCGGGGATGGTGAAGAGGGAGATGGCGACATCTTGGACGCTCCCTGGAAAGCCGGTGGCGAGGGCGGTGGGGTTCGCATTGAGCACTCCGCCGTGGTTGGCCTACTCCAGAAGGAAGCCGCCATCGGAAATCACGCCAGTGCTATCGACTGTCGAGATATAGATGTTGCCGTGAGAATCGATGACCATGGGGTGGCATGACCGATTAGTTATTCCTGACGAAGAGTTAGGTCACTCCCGAGAGCGAACCTGCAACCGCCCACCGTCGACGATGGGTCGCATTCTGTGGGTGTTATAGAACCTTAGCTAACACCCTGAGAGCAGGGTCGTGATGGAGCGCAATATTTTTGGTGGGCGGTGGACAAGCGAGTTTGACAACTCGTCCAGGCGATGGACAGGGTGGTTCATTATATTGGAAACAGAACCCGTGACCATCATCCGCTGCCAGCCCGGACGACATACCGAACCGATCCTCGCCATCTTCAACGAGGCCATCGCCAACTCCACGGCGCTCTATGATTACAAACCGCGCTCTAAAGAGATGATGGAGAGTTGGTTTGAAGCAAAAACGCGGGCCAATTATCCGGTCATTGGGTTGGAAGAGGAGGGGGAATTGATGGGCTTTGCCAGCTACGGTCCGTTTCGCGCCTTCCCAGCTTACAAATACACGGTCGAACATTCCATTTACGTGGACACTCGCTTTCGCCGTCGTGGTGTAGGGCGCGTGTTGCTGGAACAGGTCGTTCAGGCGGCGCGAGGCCAGGATTATCACGTGCTCGTCGGCGGCATCGATTCCACAAACCACGCCAGCATTGTCCTGCACGAAAAGTTGGGCTTCACCCATTGCGGCACGATCCGGCAGGCGGGTTTTAAGTTTGGCCGCTGGCTGGATCTGGCGTTCTACCAGTTGACGCTAAATACGCCACTGCTCCCGATTGACGGATGAAGCCGAAGCCCGCCACTGCCGCCACCGATACAGCGCTCGACTTTGAATCGGCGTATTGCCAGTCGGTGCGCGAGTCATATGTCGCGTAGGGATTGTCGCTGGATTTTCTGGCCAACCGAAGCGGGGTGAGTCGTTCGATCTCGCACCGCTGTCGTGAAGTAAATAGGGCCGCGTTTGCGAATGACGGCGAATGCTTGGTTAAGAAAATTTAATTTTCCCCTCATCCATTAAAAATGAATCATCCGTAAAACTTCGTGTGTGAACCACCCACCCGACAGCAGCTCCCGCGCGACTGTGAATCTTTGGAGTGAAGGCTGGTTCGAGCGGATTGGCCGTCAGCCGAGGCGGTGGCTAATCACGGAAGGTCTCGTGTTGATGGTGATGGTGACCGTGGTCGACCTGATGATTCCGTGGCGCTTCAGCATGTTTGGTTTTTTCTATGGGATCGTCTTTTTCATCGCGCTGCACCTGCCGTCCCGCCAGACCCTGGCTTTCGCTTCCGTGGCGATTGCGCTGACGATGGTGGGGGAACTGGACGGAATCTCGATGCGGGGGTTGGATGGCTTTGCCTGGACGGCCATGAACCGCCTCTGCGGCATGTTCTTCGCTGCCGGTTGCGGGATTTCCCTGCGCAAACTCCGGGTAGAAATGCGGCAGCGCCTGGAGACGCTTGAGCATGCCAATGAATTGGAACGGGATTTGGTGCGGGCTGGGGAGCAGGAACAAATGCGCCTGGGGCAGGACCTGCACGACGGTGTTTGCCAGACCCTGGCCGCGCTGAATTGCGCCGTCGAATGTTTGCGGTTGGACCTCGAGACCGACGTGTCTCCGCGGGTGAAGATCACCACTGAGATTCAAAAAAGTCTCTCCGAGGCAACCTTGGAAGTACGCAACCTGGCCCGTGGAATTTATCCGAGCTGGAAGGAAGGCGAGACCATGGTCAGCGCGGTCCGCAGCCTGGTCGTGAGGCTGAATACGCTCTGCCGGGGCAGAATTGAGTTTCGGAATAGTGGGGACGTTTTGCCGCTGGAATCGGAAACCGCGATCCATCTCTACCGGATCACGCAGGAGGCGCTGCAAAACGCGATGCGGCACGCCAATGCGTCCCGGATCTTTGTCGAGATCGTGGTCGACGACGAGCGCTTGACGCTCACGGTGGGAGACGATGGTTGCGGCTCGGCGATACAAACGCGCCCGGACGGGATCGGTTGGCGCACCATGAAATATCGGGCGAAACTGGTTGGGGCGGAGATCTCGATTGCCTCGCCGAAGGAGGGCGGCACACTCGTTCGGTGCTCGCTACCCTTGAGTGTGCTGGCCGGAAATGGCAACGGCGGGCCGGAGCCATTGGTCGTTCGGCACTGAGCTGGCGGCGGAGACGGTGGACAGTCGTATCGTCTCCGGCTTGAACGTCGCGGCGAGTCCAGTAATCCTCTGGCATGCAGAAGACCGTTGTCATCGTCGAAGACGATCGCGCTTTGCGGGAAGAACTCATCCGCATTCTGAACACGGCGCCGGATATCGTTTGCCTCGGTGCCGTCGGCTCCGCCGAGGACGCGCTGCAGGTGATTCCCCGTCGTCCGCCCGACACGGTCCTCATGGACATCAAGCTCCCGAAAATGTCTGGCATCGAATGCACTGCGGAACTCAAAAAGACCCTGCCGCATCTGCAGATCATCATGCTGACGGTCTATGAAGAGAGCACGCAGATCTTTCGCGCGCTGCGTGCGGGCGCCAGCGGCTACCTGTTGAAATCGAGCCCGCCGCAACGGCTCTTCGCGGCGATCCGCGACGTCCAGGAAGGGGGCGCTCCGCTTTCCAGTCACATCGCGCGACAAGTGGTGCAGCACTTTCACGAAGAAGGCCGCCTCGCGCGCGAATCGCATCATCTTTCACCGCGCGAAGCGGAGGTGCTCGAATTGCTCGCCGTCGGCTACATCTACAAGGAGATCGCCGACCGCTTGCAAATCGGCCTCGAGACGGTGCGCACCCACGTGAAGAATATCTGCACGAAAATGCATGTGCGCAGTCGCGTGGAAGCGGTCGCCCGGCATCGCTCACAGACACATTTGTAGGCTGTTGTTCTCACGCCAACGGGACGGAGAATCGCACCTCCGTCCCTCGATTCGCGGAGCTTTCCACCGTCATGGTTCCGTGAATCGTCTCGAGACGCTGGCGCATGTTGCGCAGGCCATTACCGTCGCCCTCCGTGTGGGGGTCGAAGCTTTGTCCGTCATTCCGCACCGAGATGATCAGTTGCTCATTTACGATGCCGATGCTCGTCGTGATCTCGCTCGCCTTGCCATGCCGGATCGCGTTGTGCATCGCTTCGGAAAAAGCCATGCTCACGTGATGCCGAAGTTGACTCGCGACGGGACGCTCGCGGGACAGCTTCGCGACCTCCAGGCGGCAGCGGACGTGGGCCGCGTCGCACTGCTTGGTGGCCAATTGGCAGAGATGATTGGTCAGCGCCTCAAGATGATCGTTTTCCGGATTCACCGCCCACACCGTCTGGTATAGCGCGAAGATCAACTCCCGGCTGAGTCCGGAGATTTGCGCGAAACTGGCCCGCGCTCCTTCCGGCGAGGCGGCGTGCTCTTCCGCCATGGCACTCAGGAGCGAGATATGGGTGGCCCTGGCTCCGAGGTCGTCGTGCAGGTCTCGTGAAATTCGGAGCCGTTCATTTTGCAACGTTCGCTCCTGCTCCAATTGCCGGGAGTGCTCGCGGATTTTCCGCCGTCCCGCCGCGCGATTCAGCATCACCACGCCGAGGCCGGCGAATCCCGCGCCCGCGACCCAGAACCACGGGCGTTGCCAAACCGGAGCGGTGACGATGAGGGTGAGCGTGGTTTCCGTGCCCACCGGCTTGCCCAGCGGATCGACCCGCGTCGCGACGAAGCGATAACGGCCCGGCCCGGGCACCGGATAGGGGACTTCCACTCGATCCGCCAGGCCGATGCTGAAGGCTTCATTCCACTCCACGAGCAAACGGTCCCCGCCCTGAACTTTCGGCGCGGCGTCGCGACTGGTGTGCCATTCCGCGTGGGCGAAGGGATCATCGTCAATTACCGCCAGCCCTTCCGAGGCCGGCTTCGCTCCGAAGTGAACGACTTGGGCCATGCTTCGGTGCAGTCCATCGCGCACCCAACCCGCTGGCAGCGCGTCGGACTCATCGTGGGAAAAATCGGGCCGCACCAGCAGTTCCGGTTTGTCGCCCTTCGCGGGGAGCCGGGAGATGGAGAGCCCTTCAATCGCCAGGCAACCCATGGTGGCGGGTGGTCCGGCAGACGAGATCGTTACCCAGAATGACGAAGCTCCCGACGGCACCGGCACGATCTCCCGGCGGTGCGTCAGCGTCGCTTCGCAGTGGATCGGCGTTTGCGGAGGCTCCTCGTCCGAAGGCTCCACGGTGAGATTCCAGCCGGGGCTCTCGCCGGTCGCCTTGAAAGTGACGAGCTGCAATTGATCCAGCGTCGGATCGAGAAAACGCAGCGCCAGAAACATCTCCCCAGGGCCCTCATGCCACCGATCGTCCACGCCCTCGAGTCGGTAGCGAATCCGGGTGGCCTCGTGCGTATCCGGCGTGCGGCCCACGGCGAAGAGCATCCGTCGGGACGAGGAAGCGATCTCCATTGGCCTCTGCGTATCGATCGCGACTGGCCGGCCATCCACCAGCATCGTGATCGCCACCGGCACCCTTGAGCCTTCATTGGCTGGAGCGACTTGAGCTTGAAGCGCGAGGCTAGCGCACCAAACGAGACACGCCAGCAGGATCCGGCTGACGGGCGATGGCTGGAAAAAAGATCGTCTACGCTCGGGGGAGAGCATGTTCAAAGGGGGCCTCTCCTATAGCCACAATCCGGCGCCGGTGAAATCTTCTTTGGTGCTCGCTGCCGTGCGAGCGCCCGGACCGGCGCCGGGCGTTCGCGCGGTTAAGCAGGCTACTGCGTGCCCAACGTCACCGAGAACGTCTGGGCGGCGCCGATCGACGTTCCGCTGCAATCGAGCTGGCCGGTGGAGGTCACCGTCAGGTATTGGCCGTTGACCGTGCGCAAGGCGATGGAATCGCCATTCACGAGCGTTCCGCTGCCGTTGAGTTTGACCACCGTGAATTGCTCCCAACCGCCCGCCCGCCGGCGGTTGACGGAGAGTTGGCCGCCCCCGCCGCCTTCCGCGCTCAAGAGCAGCCCATCGTGCGCTTGCAGGTTGATCACGTCGTTGGCCGCGAGGGTTCCGCCATTCGTATCATCCGCGCTGAATTGCTCCCAACTCCCGATCGCCGTCCGGTTGGCGATGATCACATTATTGCCGCCGCGTTCCGCGGTGACGTAGAAGCCGTTGAGTGCGGATTTAATGGTGAGCATCGGATCCACCTTTTTCACGAAGAGCCAGTCCAAGTCCACGCCTCCGTCGACGAACATCACCTTCAGGGTGTGCGTTCCCCAACCGATCGTCTTTTGCCCAAGGCTGATCGTGTCGAACGTATTCATGCTGCTCGTGGCGGGCAGCGGGACATCCGGCAAGGCCACGCCGTCGACATAGAGGCGCATACGCGAGTTGGCCGTCGTGGTGGCATAGCGAATCGCGAAGCGATAGTTGCCCGGGCTGAAGTCGATCTTGTCGAACTGCACCCATTCTCCCGCGGCGGTATTCGTCACTGCCCAACCGGACCCGGTGAGCGCGCGGATGTCCAGGTTTCCCGAGCGATGATCGACCTCGCCACTGGAATTGCCGGTGGTCGTGTCCGCATATTCATCGCACGATTCCGCTTCCAAGCGCTGCGTGACGGTGCGCAGATCGCTGTAGCGCCGGATCAAGTTGATATACTGCCCGGGGGAACTCCAGGCCGGCGCCGAACTGCGGTAATATCCCGCCCACTCGCGCACGTCGTTGAAGCCTTCCAGCACGGTTAGCGTCGCGTTCGCCGCCACGGCCGCATCCAGGCCGGCGACGAGGGTGTCGCCGTTGACGCCGGAGCCATCGATCTTATTCCGCGGGATGACCATGTTTGCGTTGTGATAGTTACTGCTCGTCGGATCGAAGTAACTCGGGTTGATGAAACCGGGCACTGCGGTTCCGCTGATGAAGGAACCCAGTGCCGTGTAGCTGTAAGACTTGCTCGGCGGACCAAACCAATCATTGACTCCGATGACATCGGGTTGATCAACCGAACTCGGGTCGAGTGACGTTGCCCATGGTCCATCGATGACGAATACCGGCCGCACTCCATAGGCGGTATTGAACGAATCCGAGATGAATTGGAGCATCTTGCTCGCGTTGCCGTTCTGGTTGGAGAACCATTTCGAGGCGAGCGACCACCATTGAATCACTGGCCGGTTGTTGACCTTGTACCAGTATTGCGAGGGCACGGTATCGAACCACGGCTTGACCCCGCGCAACCAAAAGATGTCGTTCCAGTCACTCGCGACCGACATGTCCATGACCGTTCCGCCCGGCAGTCCGTGGAAGCTGGTGTAGATGCCCTCCATCGAAGGCGTATCGACGAAGCAGGCGATCTTGAGCAGGTTCGTCGCTCCGGCGCGTTGCAACGCCGCGATCATTTGGCTGAGTTGCCGCGGATTGAGCCCGCCGTTCAAATCAGTCGGACTGGTCGTCAGCGTGCCGCGAGTGGCAAACATCGCCACGGGCAAGCGCGCCTGCAAGAGGTCCGCGACCAGATTGTCCCACCAGCCCGGGGTGCTCGAATCAAACGGATAGAAGAGGGGCGCATCGTAGAGCACCGTCGTGCCGCCCAGGACGGTGGAGACCGCCTCGCTGTCCGTGTAGTTATAAGCCGTCAGGCTCGTGAAGATGGGCAGGTTATCCGTCACCACCGGTTGCAAGGTAATGTCCGCGCTCGGCACCGCCGCCTGCATCGGGTCACTGACCGTCCAGAATAGGGTTAGCAATGCCAGGATCGTGGAAAGACGATGGTCGGGACGATTCGCCAATGGAGGAATGGGAGTAGTCATAGGGGGGATGTCAGACAGTGAAGCGTGAAAAGCATGCTTCCCCGAAAATGTCTTCGCTATCCCCTAAAGCGGGGATGAGTTGGGACTCCGCGCGTTAGCGTTGCCAGGGCGCCGGATCTTGAAAGGCACAGGCCTCCTTCGAACAAAAGCATTGCTTGCCTCTCCTGTTCTGGGACTCTTTTCGGCGGCGCTTCCCGATTGGTGGAAGATCCGTAAGCCGTCTTATTTTCTATGCCCTACGAACTCAAATCTGCTCTCGGGAAGGTGGGACCTTCTCACATGAAATTTGGTCTTTATCGAGGCAGCAAAGGCGTCCAGGTGCTGATCAGTGCAGCCAAACCCACGGATGCCCAACTGGGGGATATGATGACCCAAACGGGAAGCAAGAAGCCGGTCTTCGATGGCATTTGTTTCCGCGAGGAAAGCACCGTCGTCTTTGCCTCCAAAGTGGGGGTGGCTGGGATGAAGCCGGTCTCGACCGCGATGAAGGATCACGCGACGGGCCTCGCTTTTGAATTGCGCGATCTCGCCAATGGAGATGACGCGGCCAGCGCTTCCGAATCGGATGCGAGCAATGGAGGGACGCCTCCGGGGTCTGCAACCACGTCTCCTGCGCAGGCGGCCTGGGCGAAGACTGCGCCGAAGCCAGGTACGACGCCCCGGCCGACGGCTCCCGGGCAGGCGACTTCGAAATTCGGAGCGTCGGCAAACGTTGCGAACAAGCCGACGGCACCGGGCAATCCTGTCGTTACGCCCGGCGCGACCGGGCCGGCGCCCACACCAGGCGCGCAGCGGCCCACCGGAAATGCGGGTTGGAAACCGGCCGCCAAAGCGCCCCCCGGCGGGGCGCAGACCAATCGTCCCAATGTGCCTCCGACGGCTACCTCACGGACGCCCAACGTCGCCCGGACGCCCGGTGCGCCGAGTCCTGGGCAGCAGCAGGCTGCTACCAATCGCCCACCCGGTGCCCCGCCGCCGCAGACTCCGGTGCAGGGATCTGGCCAGCCGGGCAGTCGCATTCCCGGTGCGCCGCCACCGCATACGCCCGGACAGCCGGGCGGCATTCCGCCACGCCAGGCCCAGCCGAACGGACCCGTCCGTGCCAGCCAGGCAACCGGCCAACCGAGCGCCCCGCCGCCCACGGCGCCGCCGCCGCGAGTTCCCAACCAACCCACTGGCCAGCAAGGTATGCCGCCGCAGCCGGCTGCGCCGCCATCACCGACTCCAGCGACAGGGCAGCAGGGTACACCGCCACCGAACACGCCGGGCGCATCGACGCCGGGGACTGGTCAATCGGGCACCCCACCTCCAGTCGCCGCACCACCATCGACTCCGGCAGCCAGCCAACCAGGCACGCCGCCACCGAATACCCCGCCTCGGCCTACACGGACCCCGGCGACCGGTCAGCCAGGTACGCCCCCCCCGGTCACACCGCCCCCAGTCACACCACCGCCGACTCCCAATCAGCCGACCGGCCAACAGGCTCCGCCCACCGCTCCGCCGCCGCAGGCCATGCCGGTGCAAAATCCCGGCCCGGTGCGTCCCGCGCAGGGACCGAAGGGCGCGGCGGATGCCGCCGGAATCAAGACCGCCAGCCTGCGTGCCGCCGCCGCGTTGCAGCAAGCGGATGCCGTGGCTCTGGCCGCCGCACAGAAAGCCTTTCCGCGCGGCGCAGCCAAAGCCGCCAAGGCCAAACTGGCCAAGGGGCCGGTGGCCGTGGATCGTAAAAAGCTCGCGGCGATGACCGAGAAACTCGACAAGACGGGAGCCTTGGCCGACTACGTCGGAAAGGCGAAGAACGAAAAGGAAAAAAAGCAGCGTGAAGCCGTGGTGCAACGGGAACGGGCGGCCGCCGATGGGATGGCGATAGCGATGAAAAATGCCGAGGGCAGCAAGGTCCCCGCCAAGAATCTCGACGAACTGGAGGCGGCCTGCCAGGAAGGCGTTGACAGCTTCGGCGAGCGGATCATGGCGGCCGTGAAAGCCGCCGATCGCGGCATCGGCATGGCCGTGGGCGACGACGCGAAGGCGGCGGCGGTACAAAAACGCGCTGCCCTGTTGCAGGGACCGGAAGCCGCCCGTCTCACGGCGGCGGCCGATGCGCTGCTCGAGGCCAAGCTGCGGAAGAGTGAAAAAATGATCGCCGATCTGGGCACGGCGCTCACTGCTGCGGAAGGCAACAAGGCGGACATTGCCGCAGTCGAGAAGGTCCAGGCGTTGGCCAGCGCATACCGAAAGCTCTTTGCCGAGCATGCCGCGCATTACGAGAAATTGCCCGGCGTCGCCCGCCCGCCGGCGATTGTCCAGCGAGAGCAAATGATCGATAACATTCTCGAGGAAGCGGACGCCACTCTCTTCAGCGCGAAGCAAGCCAAGCTCGGCCCGCCTCCTTGGGGGCCGGCGGACCAGGCCGAAGGAAACAATCTCATCGACAAAGGCCGTGAGCTCATGGCCAAGGATCTCCTGCGCAATGGCAAAGTCAGCCGGCCGAAGGGGGGAAGTTCGGACGTCTCGGTGATGAAGACCGCGGCGGGCAAGACCCAGTTCGCCTTCAAGGCGGCCAAGGGAGAATCGAGCCAGATGAAGCTGCCACCGGGCGGCGGCGCCATTCGCGAAGCCGTGAGCAGCAAAGTGGCCGACGCGGTCCTCGAGCAAACCGGCCTCGATTTCGGCTTTCCGAAGGTGACGATCGCCACGCTCGACGGCAAAGTCGGCGCCCTCGTGGAGGGAATCGATGGCACGGAATTGCCCGCGGCCGACAAGGTCAAACCGCAGGACAAAGCCGCCACCGCCGCCTTCCAAAACGCCATCCCGGGCAAGCAATTGCAGAAGACGGTTTTCGCCGGCCTGGCCACGGGTAATTTCCTCGACCTGAAATGGGACAACGTCTTCTGGGAAGGGCAGGGGAACAGCGCGGTGGCGCGTCCCTTCGACGCCGGGGCAGCCTTTCTGCCCACGAAGGAAATCAAATATGCGCTCTACGGACGGTCTGGGCAGCCGGGCTTTGATGCGCCCCTGCTCTCCGACGCCGAGGGAAACACCGTGCAAGGCGCCACGGAACCGATGGACGACGAACTCATGCAAGCGATGCTCAAGATCGACGTGCCGGCCCTGGAGAAAGTCATCGACGACGAACTCCAGCGCCAGGCGCCCACCGGCCTCGATCAGTGCCTTGACCTCGACTCGAAGAAGAACGGCCTCAAATGCCTGACCGCCCTGCAAACCGTCCTCCTGGCTCACAAGGATGACTTCCAGCCGCCCTCGCTCGCCGACGTCATGGCCGACATGCAAATGGAGATCATGAAGTTGTTCCCGGATACCTAATCGTTTGCCTCCGCGTCGTGATCCGCCGCGGAGACTTGCTCGAGTTAGATGCGCAGCCGGCCGACGATGTCGGGAACCAGCTTCCAACCGTCGTCTGCGGAGCGCAGGTCATCCCCGGTCTGCTGAAGTATGGCGACACGCCGGAGATCGGTTCCCTCATTGCGCCGCGCGCGGCCATTTGGGAAATCGGCCGCAAAGATCCTTTGCTGCCGCCGGCTTGGGCGGAGAAAGCCGCGGAGCGTCTGCAACGTGCGTACACCGCCGCCGGAAAGCCGGAGAATCGACAAATTTACCACCACGATGGCGGACACGTGTGGGTCGAAGATGCGGCGGTTCCCTTCCCCGCCAAATTACTCAAATCGGAATGGGTGTTGAGGAATGGGAGAAGGGAGAATGGGCGATTGGGGCAAGTCTCCCTTTCCCCGTTCTCCCCTCCCCATTCGTTCTGATCGAAATTCGCCGGGAAATTTTATAAAGCTGTCACACGGAGTCGCACGATGAGGGACCAATAGAGCAACCCCCGCCCCCGCCCCCGCAAACGACATGAAACCATGCAGCCCATGCTCGCCCTGAATGGAGCCAGCCGAACTAGAGGAGCGCTTGAAGACATTGCATGCCGAGAGCTTCTCCTGGGCACTGACCTGCTGCGCGGGAAATGTGGCCGATGCCGAGGATGTGCTGCAGACCGTGTACCTGCATATCCTGCAAGGCAAAGCGCGCTTCGGCGGCCATGCGGAATTCAAGACCTGGCTGTTTTCCGTGATCCGAAATCGCGCCGCCAAGGAGATGCGTCGGCAAATGGTGCGACGGATATTTCTGCTGCGGCCGGAGCGTGCGCGAACCTTTCCTCAGAGTGTCCCGTTGCCCGATGCTTCTCTCGAAGGGACCGAGCAGGAGGACGCCTTCGAGCAGGCCATCGATGCGCTTCCTTCGCGCCAACGGGAAGTGTTGCATCTCGTCTTTTACGACGACCTCACGCTCGACGCGGCGGCTCAGGTGATGGGGATTTCGCCGGGTGCGGCTCGGCAACATTACGAGCGCGGGAAAAAGAAACTGCGCCGCGACTTTCAAGAAAGAAAGACTGCCCATGAACAAGGACGATGAATCGCCATGGCTGCGCGATCGGATGCAGCAACTGCGGGAACGGCGAAACGGGTCGGTGATCGCCTTCGAGCGGGTTTGGGGCGCAGCGCGGGCGCAGCAAACTTCCCTGGAGACGAAGTCGGACTGGCCGGCGTGGAGATTTGCGACCGCGACCGTCGCCGGAATTCTCCTGGCCGCAGCGATCGTGTTCCATATCGCCGGGGATCGGAAGCAGCGCCGCGAAAAAGAACAGGAATTCGCCGCCGTGGATGGAGTGCTGATGACCTACTGGCAGGCGCCCAGCGACGACCTCCTTCCCGTGAGCAATGCCACGGAACTGCCCAAGCGAGATGAATGATTTTCTCCGACAAATGGACGCCCTTTTCTCGCGCGGATTCGCTGCGGTCATCGCTAGCGTGATTTTCGTTCTGGGATTGACGGCCAGCGCCAGCGCCCAGGGAGGCACCTCGAAAGAGTTTCGGGACGATCTGTTTCCGCCCGATCTCATCTTGCGCGAGGCGGAATCGCTGAGCCTGACGGATGAGCAGCGCAACGCGGTCACTGCTTTGGTGAAAGAAACGAAAAAAGCGTTCATGGATGGACAATCCAAACTGCGGGACACGACCGATCTTCTCTCCAAAACGATCAAGGCTGCCTCCATTCCGGAGCAAGCGGCCATGGATCAATTCACGGCGACTTTGGAGGCCGAGAAGGAGATGAAACGCGCCCAGTTTCTGATGCTGATCCGCGCGAAAAATCTGCTCACTCCCCTCCAGCAGGAAAAGCTTCGCGGCATCGTCGAGAGCCAGCCGCCGAAGGGCAGTGGCAAAAAGTCACCGGCCACCGGCAATGCTCCGGATGTGCGCCAGGAATTGAATGCGAGAATGCAGAAGGTGCAGGCTGGAGTGGACCGCTGGCGAAAGGAGGGGCGCGACCCCGGACCCATCGTCGAGCTGATGAAGACCTTCGGAGACCAGATGCAGGCCGGACAATTTCCCGAGGCCAAGGAGACCCTGCAGCGCGCCCTCGACCGGTTGAATGTTTCCGAACGTCCTTAAATTTCCCTCGCCCAACACCCCGTCACTAACCTCATGAAAACGCTCCTGTCTCACCTCGCGCTCGTCCTCCTTCTGTCGAGCTTTGCCCTGGCCGCGCCGGCAAAGGAGACCAAAGAGAAACGCGCGGGCGGCACCGATTATCCATTCTGGTCTTCGAAGAAGCGTATCGATGCGCCGCAATTCGTCGCCGGGCTCAACGCCATTCTTCAGCTCACTCCATCGCAGCAGGAACAGATCGCTGCGGCACGCAACGAAATAGCCAATGGTGAAGCGGTCAAGGCGGCGCGTTCGATTTCCAAGAACGATCCCTCGGTGACGCAGGAACAGCGGGACCAGGCGCGCGCCGCCGTCGAAGCCGCCAATGCGAAATTTCACGAGAGGGTGGCGGCCATTTTGACCGCCGACCAAAAGGCGCTCATCGCGAAGGTGAATGACGCGTATCAAGCCGCCGTCGATGAAGTCGGGAAGGTGTATGAAGAAAAGTTTGCCAGCATCAAGGCGGACCCCGCCGCGCGGCAACGGGTCCAACAGGAAAAGAACCAGGATACCGAGGATCACTTTCTGCACAAACTCGATAGCCTGCTGACCGCGGCGCAAAAGAACGCCATGACACAGGCTGCGGATGAAGAACAACACCGGGCGGCGGCCGCCCCGAAGAAGCTCCCCAAATGAGCATATGAAATCGTCCGTTTTTTCACGGATTCGCCTTTTCCTCGCCGGACTGGCTTTGGTGACTGGGGGCGCTTCGGAGAGTGTCGCTCTCGCGGATGCCGTGCCGGCGCCGGCGCCGAGTTTCCGCCGTCACGTGGTCCCGCTCCTCAGCCGTGCCGGATGCAGTGGACGCGAGTGCCATGGTTCTTTTTCCGGACGGGGTGGATTTCGCCTTTCGCTGTTCGGTTACGATTTTGAGGCCGATCACCAGGCGCTCACCGCTGACGCCGGCGGCGACGAAGGCGAGGTGCGAGTAAACCTGAAAGACCCGGCGAACAGCCTGATCCTGCTGAAGCCGACCCTGCAGATGAAGCACAAGGGCAAGGAGCGCTTCAAAAAGGATTCGTGGGAATACAACCTCCTGCTTCGCTGGATCGCCGCGGGAGCGAAGGACGACTCTGCGCAATCCGCCGAGTTCGATCGCCTGGAGGTGTTCCCCAGGGAAATCGTCTTCCAAGGCGTCGGCGAGAAAACACCGGTCAAGGTGCTCGCGCATTGGAAGGATGGCGCCGTCGAGGATGTGACATTGCTCACCCGCTTCCGTTCCAATGACGACTCCATCGCGACGGTTTCCGAGAAGGGACTCGTGGAATGCCAGGGCAAGGGCGATACCCACCTCGTGGCCTTCTACGACAATGGCGTGGCGCCGATTCCGGTGATGCTGCCGGTCGGCGAGTTGGCCGGCGCGAGATACCCGCAAATCCGCGGCACGACCAAGGTGGACGAATTGGTCCTCCAGAAGCTGCGCAAGCTCGGCATCGTCCCTTCGGAGTCCTGCACGGATGCGGAGTTTCTGCGGCGGGTGAGTCTCGATCTCGCGGGCACTCTGCCGACTCCCGCTGAAGTGGTGAAATTCCGCGGCGACAAATCGCCGGACAAACGCGCGAAGAAAATCGACGAACTGCTCGACTCTCCCGGCTACGCCGCGTGGTGGGCCACCAAGCTCTGCGATTTTACCGGGAACAGCGCCCGCCAGATCTTCTCGGAAAATGTCCCCGGACTGAATGGTAAATTTGCGCGCGAGTGGTGGGACTGGCTCTATCGCCGCGTCGCGACTAACGAGCCGTACGACAAGCTGGCTGCTGGAATCATCCTCGCTACCAGTCGCAGTTCACCCGAGCAATCTTACAAGGACTACGCGCTCGAGATGGCTTCGTATCTCCGGCGCGATCAACCGGCTGATTTCGCGCAACACGCCACGATGCCGTATTTCTGGGCGCGCAAGAATGTGCAGAAACCCGAGGACCGCGCCCTGGCATTTGCCCACACCTTCCTCGGAGTGCGTATCGAGTGCGCCCAGTGCCACAAGCATCCCTTTGATCAGTGGACGAAGACGGACTACGTGCAGTTCCAGGCGTTCTTCGAGTCGGTGCGCTATGATGCCGACATCCGCCGCGACGATGTGAATTTTGCCACCGTGACGAGGGATCTGCGCGCTGCGACCGGCGCGGGGCGGGAGATGCGCGGCAAGATGGAAGAGGCGCAGGCGAATGAGATCCGCCGCCGGATCGATGCCGGCGAAATCTTTCCCATTCACGAAGTCTACATCGCCACGCGGCATCCGCGGAACACCACGGCGAAGCTGGAAACCCAAGTCTACGCCGGACGCGTACTCACCCCGAAGCTCCTCGGTGGCCACGAGGTTTTGCTCAAAGGCTACGCGGACCCGCGGGAGCCACTCCTGCAATGGCTGCGCAGCAAGGACAACCCGTATTTCGCCCGCGCATTCGTCAATCGAGTTTGGGCCGCGTATTTCCACCGCGGCCTCATCGAACCGGTCGATGACATCAATCTCGCGAATCCGCCGGTGAATGCCGAACTCATGGATTATCTCGCCACAGACTTCATCGCGCACGGATATGACATGAAGCGCCTGCACCGAATGATCCTGAACAGCGATACCTATCAGCGGAGCTGGCGGCCCAACGCGACCAATGAAAGCGACGAGAAGAATTTCAGCCGCTTCATCGTGCGGCGATTACCGGCGGAAGTGCTGCTGGATGCATTGACGCTGGCCACGACGACGACCGAGCGCCAGCAAAGCTTTGCGACCGATGTTTCGAACCGCGAGATCGGACCGAACGTCACCGCCTTCGGTCTTGCAGAGCCCTTCGCTAATCGCAACCTCCCGGATTATGCGCTGACCGCTTTCGGAAAACCGGCGCGCGAGATGAATTGCGATTGCGAGCGCACCACCGCGCCGACGCTTCTGCAGACGCTCTACACGCGCAACGACCCGGAAATGCTGGCCCGCATCGAGAACCAGCGGACCAACGTGCCGGCTTGGATCACCGAGTTGCGAGGGGAATTGCGCTCCCAAAGCACCGCGCCCGGAAAGCTCGATCAATGGATCGCCGAGGCCTTCCTGCGCACCGTCAGCCGGCCGCCCACGGCGGAAGAATTACAGAAGGCTCGCGGCGATGTCGCGGCCGCAAAAGATTCGATCGATGGCCTGCGCGATCTGCTCTGGGCCCTGCTCAATACCCGCGAATTTTCCGTGAATCACTAACCTCCGCTTCAACTTTGGGAAGAATTATGAACTACCTCAATTGTGACCGGATTCCCCGGCGCGATTTTCTCCGTATCGGCGCGCTGGCCGGCCTCGGCATGGGCTTGCCGGAGTATTTGGCATGGGCTGGCGATGGGGCGATTTCCGCGCGAGCGAAGGCGCGCGCGGCGATCTTTGTCCGGCTTGGCGGCGGACCCAGTCACGTGGACACATTCGATCTCAAGCCGGATGCACCGGACACACATCGCGGTGAGTTCAAGGAGATCGCGACCAATGTCCCAGGCATCCGCATCTGCGAGTATCTGCCCAAACTCGCCAAGTGTGCGGACCACTATGTCATTCTGCGCGGGGTTAGCCACAATCTCGCGGCGCACGAGTTGGGCCTGCTCTATCTCGCCACGGGGAATCGGCCTGGGCCTGCATTGCATTATCCCAGCTACGGGGCGGTCGTCGCCCGGGAACTCGGCGGTCAGGCGGAGATTCCGCCCTTCGTGGCCATTCCCACGGAAGGCGCCGACCCCAGCGGGTATCTCGGCGTGGAATACGGACCGTTTGAAACCGCTGCCGTACCGGTGGCCGGCAAACCCATGGAAATCCGCGGTCTCACCTTGAAAGACGGTCTTACGCTTACCGACGTCGATCGCCGCCACGATATGCTGCGGAAATACGACCAGGCCTTCGGCGATTTTGCGACGCGGGACAAACTCCTCGCGGGCATGGATCAGTTCAGCCAGAAGGCCTATGCGATGCTCCATTCGAGCAAGACGCGCGATGCATTTGATCTTCGCAAAGAGTCCGCGCCCATCACCGCCTTGTTTGGTGCCGATTCCTTCTCGCAGAGTTGTCTGCTCGCCACGCGTCTCATCGAGGCGGGTGTGCGTTTCGTGACCGTGAATCTCGGAGGCTGGGACACCCACACCAACAATTTCGCCACGCTGAAGAATACCAATCTCCCCATCCTCGATGCGGGCCTCAGCGGTCTCTTTCTCGCGCTCGCGGCCAAAGGGCTGCTCGATTCCACCACCGTATTTGTCACCGGAGAATTCGGCCGCACCCCGAAGATCAACGATCGCGCGGGCCGCGATCATTGGCCGCGAGCCATGTGCTGCCTGTTCGCCGGCGGCGGCATTCAGGGCGGTCGCGTGATTGGGGCATCCGACGCGAAGGGAGAAGGGCCGAAGGACGATCCGATTTCGCCGGACGATCTCGCGGCCACTTTCTACCAGTCGCTTGGCATCGATCCTCACAAGGAATACCGCACGCCTACCGGTCGGCCGGTCATGATTGTGCGCAACGGGAAGCCGATCAAAGAATTGGCTGCCTGATTGCTCGCCCGGCTTAGCTGGAGCCGAGATCGCCGAGCATCTTGTCGAGGTCCGAGGCGGTTTCGCCTTCCCGGGCGGGAGGTTCCGGGGTGGACATGGAGGCGAGAAGCGAATCGAGATCGCTCGTTCCGCTTTCCGCTGGCGCATCGTCTGCGGCCGGCATCTCTGTGGCGCCTTCTTCCGGGGCTTCACCGTAAGTTTCGATGGCAGTTTCCTCGGAAACTCTCTCCGCCGCGGAACCGGCCGGCACTTCTTCCGGCACCTCTTCAGCCGGTGCCGCTTCTTCCGTGGGCGTAGCTGCGGCGGCGGATGCAGTCCACCAGCCGGCGAGTTCCCGGCCGGCGAGCGAGTGGAATCCTACGAGTCGCACCTCCGGGCTGCCCTTGACCGCCAGCACCGGCATGAACCCCATGTCCGTGAGCAGACTGGCCACCCGCGTGGTCACGAGGCGTTCGGTGCAGGGCAGGGCGATCTGATCGCCGTCCTTGTCGGTGTAATAGTAGAACGGCAACTCATCCACGCTGAGGGCCGACCGGGTATTCATTTTGGCGCCGCCCTTGGTGAAGCTCGTACCGAGGAGCAGCGCCACCAGGATCGCCGAGTTTCCCCAAAGCATCGCTCGCAATCCAACGTGCGGAGCAAACTCCTCGAAGGCGAACGAATCGATCGGCTCCGTTTTTTTCCCGTAGGGGAACCGCAGCATGAAGCGAGGCAGCGTAAGGCCGACGTAGGCGGATTCCGGCATCGCGCGCAGCGCGTTCCATGCTTCCGAGATCAGCGGATGCACGTGGCTGGC
>Ga0068855_100001185_pt1 | contig 32417 bp, 26 predicted proteins | sample KBSCornC52_FD_66592 | JGI IMG/M metagenome (GOLD analysis project Ga0068855, IMG submission 66592) | Corn rhizosphere microbial communities from Kellogg Biological Station, Michigan, USA - KBS Corn C5-2 | ecosystem: Host-associated > Plants > Roots > Rhizosphere > Soil ...
GGACACTGTTGAAGGCGTTCGCTCCCGCGAAAGCGCCATTCAGCGTGAGGATGCGGTTTCCGGTGCCGGAGGACACGATATTGCCCCCATTCGTGAAATTAAGCTGGTTGATGTTGTCCGTGATCGTGCCTCCATTGGCGGTGATCGTAAAAAGACGGTCGGTGGAGACGCCAAGGCCCGTGTAGATGAGGCTGCCGCCGTCGAATACCAGGTTGGCAGGCGCGTTCGAGGAATGACCCACGCCGCTGTTGATCCCACCATTGACCAGCGAGTTGGTGGAAAGGGCACCGCCGGAAATCGTGGTGGCGCCGCCGTAGGTGTTCGCGTTGTTCAGCACCAACGCCCCGGTGCCGCTCTTCGTCAGCGTGAAATTGTTGCCCCCGTCACCCACCAACCCAAGCGCGAGCGTCCCGGTGCTGGTGCCGTTGTTGGCCACGGAAAACTCGGAGTTGTCCGTCAATGTGGTGACGCCGAAAGTAGCGCCGTAGGTGGTGTTGGTGATGACATTGTTTCCGGGCGCCAACGAAAGCTTCCCGGCCATACTCAAGGTGCCCAGGATGTCGTTCACACCGTTACCCGAAGTGGCGCGGCCGATGTTGAGGTTGGAATTGCCCGTGCTGGTGGTCTTGTAGGGAGCAAGGCCGGAATCGACGTCGAACTCCACGGTGCTGTCGCCAACGGCCAGGGTGACGGTGGAGGTGCCCAAGGCGGAGGCGTTCCCGACGAGGAGCGTACCGCCGGTCACCGAGACGGCACCGCTGGTCCGAGTGCTGGCCGTGGCGAGCAGCAGTGTGCCGTTGCCACTCTTGGTGAGCGTGAATCCGCCGGTGAGCGCCCCAAGTGTCAGCGTCCCCGTGCCGGTCCCGTTGTTACTTATCGAAAACCCGGCGTTGCCCATGAGCGTCGTGGCGCCAAAGGTTGCCCCGTAGGACGTGTTGGTGTTGACGTTGTTTCCGGCAGCCATCGTCAGCGTGCCGCCGGTGCCCAAGGTTCCAAACGTGTCCGTCACTCCCGCTCCCGCAGTGCCGCGCCCGATGCTAAGGCCGGAAATACCGGAGACGGTGGCATTGTAGACCGGAAGGCCGGAATCGACGTCGAACTCGGCCGTGCCGCCATTCAGGATCACGGTCAAGGCGCCAGTGCCAAGGGCGGTCGGATTAGCGACAAACAGCGTGCCGCCCGCCACCGTGACGGCGCCGCTGGTCCGCGTGCTGGCGGCGGTGAGCGCGAGTTGTCCGCTGCCCTGCTTGGTAAACGAAAAATTGCCGGTCAGCGCACCCAGGGCGAGGAAGGCATTGCTGCCCACGTCGAACACCGCTCCGGCCGCCGTCAGCGTGGTGGCGCCAAAAGTGACGCCGGCCGTGCCGCTGGTCACGTTCGGACCGGCGGTGATGCTCAGGGCATTTGCCCCGATGCTCAGCGTTCCCAGCGTGTGGGTTACGCCGGCGCCAGCGGTGAGGCGGTCGGACACGATCGCGACGTTGCCGTTGACGATGGTATTGCGGTTGAACGCAAGGCCGGTGTCGTTGGCGAGTTGCAGCGTACCTCCGGAGAGCGTGAGCGTCCCCGCTCCCAATGCCGAAGCGCTGGTCGTCGCCCGCAACGTGCCCGAACTGAGTTGGACCGCGCCGGTGATCGTATTGGCGCCCGAAAGCACGAGGGTGCCCTGGCCGGTGACATTGAAGCCGCTCGTTCCCGCAAGTACCGCGCTGATCGTCGCCGTGTCGGTCGCGTTGGTCACCTTGATCGTCGGGGTGCCGGCCGTGCCGTCGAGAGTGATTGTGTCCGTCGCAACATGATCCGCATTCATCAACGCGTAACCGGTCGTATCGAACTCGAGGGCGTTGGCCACGATTGCACCATTGACCTCCACCCCGCCCCCGGTGGTGCCGCCGAAAGTCACGAGCGCGGCGTTGGCGCCAGCTGTGTTCGGGTAAACGACATCCGCTGTTCCATTCCACCAGATCGGACTGGTCACGTCCCAGTTGCCGGTTCCCCCAAGCGTGGTGCCTGCGGACACCGCCGGGTCAAACGAATACGTCGGCTGGATGGCACGCACCGCGACCATGTGCAGCGCGACCAAGGCCGCCACCGAACCGCAGAGAATGGGCACCCGCTTGACCACGTTCTCACTCAAAGCCTTGCGCCAGCCTCGGCGGCGGCGTGAGAGATAGTGCATTTTCCGACGTGCGCGATTAGACTTCATAGGTCGATAGGGCCTGAGGTTTGGGGGGAAATCGGAGAATTCGGGAATCGCGCAGAAAACGGGTCTACCGCCTTTTGCCGACTTGGACTCTTGTCACCAGAGACTCGCCATGCTGATTCCAGCAGCCCGCGAAACTTAGGCCGGTCGTGGTTCTACCGACGTTAGTGTAGCGAATGCGAGGTTCTTCTGAGGAGTAAGTTTATTATCTCTTGTAGCTATTCTCCGGCTATCGCCACCGCAACAAACATGCCACGGACGCCGGAAGACGACTGGCTAGCTAACATTCTAATCCGCAAATACCTACGCCACGATGAAAGATCATTCCTAACTCTTTGCGCGCCGTCCAGGACCCCTGAGCCCATCATGGAAATGGACTCTCAAATACTAGAGTACATTGGCAAAATTACAGCGCCGGTCAGGCGCGACAGGAGGGCACTGGCGAGCGCACGCTCACCCGCCAACCAGCCGCCTCTATTCCCCTCCGCCTCTTCGACCCGGGCGCTGGTTTCGGCATCCCTTTTATTTAGAATGCGATAACGTCGGCGCCATCGGCCGCGGCGCTAGCTTGTGTGTCGCCGATCGCAGACAATCCATATCGATTAGCCTAACTCCAGGCTAATCCGCCACCCTTCCGCGATCGGCCTCGGAATATCCCTGGCCAATCGCTTCCATCTCACCCGGCGGGGTGCCTGCGTAACTTACTTCGGCATCAGGGGCAATTCCTGCGGAATGATTTCCGGCGAAGGGACCTTGTCGATCACTTCTTCCTTCTCATCCTCCACACGAACCGCTTCGCCAGCCGCGTTGACGAGGCGGGCGGTCACGAAAATGATCAGGTTGCGCTTGATGTGCTGGTCGATGCTCGAGCGGAAGAGACGGCCAACGATCGGCACATCACCGATGAGGGGAACCTTGTCCTCGACCTTTTGCACATCCTCACGAATGAGGCCGCCGAGCACGACGGTCGAGCCGTCGTAGACGCTCACGCTGGTCGTCACCTTGCGGGTGCTGAAGATCGGCTGGTTGATCACGTTCGGCGTAATGACCGCCTGGGTGGACACACCGGTGATCGGGTTGGTCACCGACGAGGTAATCGGACTGCCGTAGTTGATGAAGCCTTCGAATTCCACGACCTGCGGCACGAGGTTGAGGTCGATGGTGTAGCCGTCCGGACCGATGACCGGTTCGACTTCCAGCGTCACGCCGGTATTCCGGGTTTCGAACGCCGTCGGGGTGGTCGGAGTGACCGGAAAGCTGCCGGTGCTGGAACTACCGCCACCACCGCCCAGGATTCCCCCACCCGTATTACCAAAGGTCTGCGGGATCTGCGGTGGGGTGAATTCGGTCGGGTAACGGAACTCGCGAATGATTTCGATGACCGCGCGCTGACCGCTCTTGGTCGTGACTTTCGGCGAGGAGAGGAGATCGACGCCCTTCTTCTGGTTGAGCGCGCGAATGACCAATTGGAACTGCGGGTCGGTAAAGACGCCCGAGATCGCACCGATGGCGGGGGCCACGGTCGAGGACCCGTTGATCGGGAAGAGCAATGCATCGATCGCGTTGGCGCTGATGCCGTTGTTGCCACTGCGGTTACCCGCCGTGACCGAATTCTGACCGACCGGAACGCCGCCGTTCACGAAGGGGAAATCCGCCGGGTTCAGTGCAGGCGCGGTGCCCGTGGTGCCGCCGCTGGCGAAGGCGTTGTAGGTGCTGGGAAGATTGAACTGGCCGACCAGCCAGTCGAAGCTCAATTCCTTGAGGTTGGTCTGCTGAATTTCGACAAACTTGGATTCGATCTCCACCTGGACCGGCCCCTGGCCCCCAGGGGAAGTGACGATCTGTTCGACGAGGTCGAGCTGATCCTGGGTATTGCGAACGATCAGCCGGCTGCTCCTGACGATGTAAATGGCCGAAGCGTTGCCGTTGAAGGACACGCCATTGGCGATCAGCCAGTTCTTGGCCGATTCACGATCGGCGATACCACTGCCACCCTTGGTCACGTCGTTGCCCGCTGCCGCACCGCCTCCAGCCACTGGAGCAGCCAGAGCGCTGGCCGCCGCGCCACCCGCACCGGGATTGCGCGGAATCAGATCCGGCGGGATCTTCCATTCCTTGGTGACCAGCACGTCCGTGTTTTCCGTGATCGGGACGACCGAAACGGCATACGGCTCAACCTTGTATTTCAAGTTGGCCAGGCCGGTGACGTACTTCAGCGCTTCAATCAGCGGGATATTGGTGAGCGAAACCGTAATCCGGGCATCCGCCGGATTGCCCAGCGCCGCCGCCGGAGCTGCTGCTGCCGCACCGGGAGCAGCCGCACCATTGTCCAAGCCGGGAATGCCGGGAATCGCCGCCGCGGGCGCAGGAGCCCCGGCAGGCGCGGGAGCCCCGCCACCGGCGCTCTCCAGCTTGAGCACGATGTTCACACCCTTCTCACCGGGAGGCGAAAAGTCGTCGAGCTCCACGCTCTTCTTCTTCAAGAAATCGATCGCCTCACGAACCGTCGCTTCGCGGAATTCCAGCTTGGGAATGATGATCCGCTCCAGCTTGCGGCGGATGCGCTCGGTAGTGGCCTGCACTGAGACATTGTCCACGGCGACCGAGATGGGCGCATTGAAACGGCGCACCGGGCGAGCCCATGCCATGTCGGTCTTGGCGATGGCGTCTGCCCGGGTCTCGTTATAAGCAGCGACGCCGTAGTCGCTCAACGCGCGGTCGATCTTCTCTTCAAACTTGCGGGCCGCGATGTTCGTCGGGTCGAGATTGAGGATCTGCTCGCAACGCTTCTTGGCCAGGAAGTAGCGGCCGGTGTCATACAGGCCCTGCGCTTCGATGAACCACTGCTTCACCTGCTCGACGTTCGCGCGGAACTTCGGCCCGATGGTCTTGTTGTAGTAGTCGGGCTGTTCGAGACGGGCAAGGATGATGATGGCGTCCTTGCAACGGGGATCGTAGCGCTCGTCGAGCACGATGTGGAGGGTGCTTTCCGCATCGGCATAACGGCCTTCGGTGATGCGCTGTTCGGCGAGTTTGACGCTCGCGTGACAGAAATCTTTCAGCGCGGTGTCGTAGAGGGACTGGGAGTAGGGCGCGTTCGGGATGGTGTCGCAGGCCTGCTTGTAGAAAACCGTGGCCTTCTCGTAGTCCTTGTCCTTCATCGCCGCGTCGCCGGCGGCGATAGCCTCATGTCCCTGCCGTTCGTAATCGGCGCGCCGGGCTTTTTCACGCTCCGCGGTGCTTTCCACGCCGCCACGGTTGTAGCCGGCGGCAATGCTGAGGGTCGGCGTGATGATCATCGAGCAGACCAACAGCGAGGAAATAGTGGAAGCGAGTGGGGGTTTGATCATGGCGGGCTGTGTAGGGTTTGAGAGTATAAAATTTTTTTTCGCTGCGCAGCAAAAAAGCGCAAAGAATCTGGGCTTATAAAGATCTGGTGAAACGACAGTGAGTTATTTACCCGCGTGACGCGGATCCTTTTTCACCGTGTAGTCGCTGCCGTCAGGAAGTTTTATTTGGGCTTCCGTATCGTTGATGTCAATCAGTTTATAGTGATGGGCATCGTCGACTTCCGGCTTTAGAACAAACTCCTGCAGCTTCTTGACCCGGATCAGTTGCGGTTGATTCGGATTGGGCCATTCGTATTCGAAATTGGCGTAAACGTCCGGCGAGTCGGTAACTTTGTTGAGTACCAGAACGATGTGGTCATTCGTAACAGTATCAACCAGAGTCAGTTCCGAAACGTCTTCCTTCTCCTGGATCTTGTCGTTGTAGGCTTCCTTGAACTCAAACTTCTCCAGTTTGAACTTGGTATTCGGCACCATGCTGCCGAGGTTCAGGAAGTCGCTGGGTTGCCGCAGGTCGAGGGTATCGATCTGGAAGCTGAACTTGCTGTAATCCTTGGTTTTCTTCGGATCGCCATCGTAGGCCTTGAAAATCAGGCGGAAGGCGACCTTCTCAAAGCGCTTGAGGAAGAGCTTGGAAACGTAGGGCGGGTGGGAGTCCTTGTTATTCGGATCCGTTTTGGCGCGCCATTCGTCTTCGTTGAGGAATCCGTCCTTATCCGGGTCCTGAGAGACCACCTTGGGATCGAGCAAGGGCAGACCGGCGTCGAGGAACCACTTGTTGGGAATCGGCTCGCCAGTCAGGCTGTCCTTGTAGAGGGAGCCGATGTAAGGTTTTTCCGGGGTGCCGGATGGTCCGACGATATAGAGTTCGGAGACGAAGAGAGAACCTCGCGCAGCTTCACCCGCTGCACTTTTGGGATCCGTCCATTCCGGAGGATGCTGTAGCTTATCCTTGGCGTCTTCGATCTTTTCCAACCGAACGGGAGGGATCTTGTTGTTAGGTTGAACGGTCGCAGTGGCCTCGGAAAACTTTTCCGGGAAGCTTTGAACGCGCAGGAAAATCGTGATCGCGCAGGCAAGCAACACCACGGCGAGCACGGCCAGCAGAAGCTGGTCATAACGCTTCTTAATCCAATTCATATTTTACCTCCGGACTGGGTTTGATTTGGGGGACGAGGAGGACGAACCGGAAGGGGATACTTCCGAGGCTACTTTCTCACCGGGAGAGCTAAAATCAACCATTTCGAAATGAGCTGTGACTTCGATCGATTCCGTTCCCACAATATATTTCACGGTATCCTTATCCTTCTCAGTTTGAGTGGGATCGCCGGCCCGAGACGGGGGCTTTGGTTGGGAATTGGCGATCTTGATATTCCGCAAGACATAGAATTGCGGTGCATTGGCTGCCGTGATCTCCTTGAGAGTGTTGCGGAGGCCTTCCGGCTTGCAAAGGACGGCGATATCGAACCCGAAATACTTCACCAAACCACGGCGATCATTGATGTTACCACCGGGGATGCCGGTGCCCCCGCGTGCGGCGCCCGCTGGGCCACCTTTGCCAGAGCCGCCGCCTTTTTGCCCAGAGCGTCCACTACCTTCCTCGGGCAGGTCTGCTCGTTTCAGGTCGACAATTTTTTCCACTTTACCCGTCGGCTGGGAGAGGAACCGTTCGAGAACCCACTGGATGGACTTGAGCTCGCGACCTAATGGTGCCGCCGCTTCCGTGCTCGGCGGGGTGCTTTCGTATTTTTCGAAAGCAAGATAGAACTTTTCGGGGAGGGTGACACCAGCGGCTTCAGCCTTGGTCCGAACTTCCGAAACGGACGCTTTCAGTTTGTCCTGGAATCCCGAGGGAGTCATCGGCTCCAAGGGGAAGGCCTTTTTAGCCAGATCCGCTTCGAAGGCATCGATAACGTCCGCCGCTTCTTTCTTCTGTTGATCGTAAGCTTCGAGATTCGGCCGGCTCGGGAAGGGGACCAAGTGGCGCAGGCGGTTATATTCCGTGGCCTGCTTGGTGTAATTGTCGCTAGCTTCGTCGTTTGCTGAGCTGGCGGCGTAAACCTCGTAACCCAAGGCGCCGACGCCGATCAGCATGACGGCAATGTAACCGGTGAGGAATTTGTTTTCTTTAACCCAGTTCATTTTTCGGTGTTAGCAATCGCGTTGATGGGTTTCAGGATGAGAGGAATGGCCCAATCGTAAGCCCAGTCCGTCTCGTTGGGGGCAGTCCGCACATTGTGGGACGGTTCCTCGTCCACGGTGTAGTAGGGCGAGTCTTTCAGCTTCGTCTTGAAGTCGTCGACTACCTGCGCACCGCGGCTGTTGAAAAGATACAGGCCCCGGAGCATGAGCACTGGACCTTTGGGTTCTCCGGCTGCGCCCGCAGTTCCAAGGGCTTTTTTGGGTCCGAAACCGGTAGAAGCGGCAGCGCTGCGCGGGGTATCCTTGGGCGTTTCGATGCCGAAGTTCGTGACCCACACATTTTCGCGGGGCAGACGACTGTTGATATCATCGATGACCTGAATCCAATAGGTCTTGTCCTCGACGGCGGTCAAGTAAGGCTGCGCGGTATCCTGCTGGGCCTTGATGTCGGCCTTCGCTTGATTGATTTTCCGCTCGAAACCCTGCAATTCGGTGATCTTCGGATCCAGCGCGGTCGTCGCCGTGGCCGTGGTTTTGGCCGCCTGCACGAAGTATTGCCACCACGCGACGAGGGCGAGCAACGCGCAGATACCGGCGACGATGAGGAAGGGGCGCTTGACCGCGAGATCATGCTGCCGCACGACTTTCGCCGGACGGAGATTCAGCTCCATCGGGCAGTCACTCGTGCCGCGCAAGGCGAGGCCGACGAGTTCACCCATGCGATGGGCATTCCGGCCGATTTCATCGATGTTCAAGCCTGACCCGACGGCGACGTTGCGCAGCGGGTTGAAGAACTCGACGGGGAGCTGGAATTTTTCCTGAAAGAATTCCCGCATGTAGGGCAGCGTGGAACTGCCGCCGCTGAGGAAGACGCGCTCGGGTTGATGGCCGCTCTGCTGGGAACGGAAGAAGCCGATCGAACGGGCGATTTCCGCGTGCAAGCGGGTCATCGAATTGCGGATCATCTTCGAGACGCGCGCCACATCCGGATCATCGGGCTCGGCATAAGCGCCGCCCAAGCTGACGAAACCATCGCGCTTCTTGCGCTCTTCAGCTTCCTGGAAAGCTTCGCTGAACTCCTTGGCGATCTGGCCGGTGATGGTGCTGCCGCCGTTGGGAATGCTTCGGCTGAAGACCTTGTGCGGCTCGATAAAGATCAGGTTGGTCGTGCGCGACCCGATATCGATGACGAGTGAACATCCCTGAACGTCGCTGTAATTGTAGCGGAAGGCGTTGTAGAGCGCCATCGGGGCGACGTCCACGAGGGTCGTCTTCAGGCCGGTTAGTTCGACGGAATCGTTGATGTCGTCGAGCAGATCGGCCTTGACGGCGACAATGACGACTTCGACTTGCGAAGCGTCGCCGCTGTCGACGAGCTGATAGTCCCACACCACCTCGTCGATGGGATAGGGGACGTTCTGCTGCGCCTCGAAGCCAACGATTTGATCGACTTGTTCTTCACCGACGGACGGCAATTTGACGAACCGGGTGAAGACCGACTGGGAGGAAACGGCGTAGTTGACCTTGCCGCCCTTGAGTTTGCGCTTCTGCACGATTTCATCGAGCACAAGCTTGGTTTGAGCGAGACGGGTGGCGTCGGCTGCTGGATCCGCGAGCAGTTCCCGCGTTTCGTAGGCCGAGAGGATGAGGCCGCCGTTTTGCCCGGTTTTAAACTCTGCCAGCCCGATGGTTTGGGTGCCTAGGCTGAGACTGAGGATGCGTGTGGATGCTGCCATGAAGCTCGGGCCTTGGTGCTAGCGGTTCGCCTTGATCGCCTCGTAGCGATCGTAAAAGAGCGGCGCGAACGGGGTGTCGTTCTTGTTGAGCAGAAGGCCGGCTACACGGGGCAAATTTGGAATCGCAGCGGGCTTGAACGCGGCCTGGCCCAAAATCTGGCCCTGACGGGAAACCGAGACCCAGGCGTTCTGGACGCTGGCGCCGCTCATCGCCTTGCCATTGAGGAGTTTTTCCAACGCCCGGGGCGGGATATACATCACCGCGTAGTGTTCCTTGCCTTTTGGAATATTGACGTAGGTCACGCTGCCGTCGGCGAGCTTGTTTTCGACCATGACCGTGTAGTTGAAGGTCAGTTCGTCGATGTCCTCGGGAGCGGTCTCGTATTGGACTTCGACTTCCAGCCAGGTCCCGACCTTGTAGCGTTTCTGCGGGCCACCGGTGATTTGATATTCGGGCGACTTGACGCCGGCGGGCTCGACTTTATCGAGCTTCACCGAGCCCGGTCCGACAGCCGCTTGCTGGGCGAAAACCTGAGTAGCAAACGCGCCAATGGCGAGGAGGGAGAGGGAGAGAGTTTTCATGGGAGGGATTTCTTAGGACTTTCGCGTCCGAGAAAGTGGGTGATCTTGTTGATTATTTGTTTGGGGTTGGGAAGGAAAAAGTTGCCGATTTCTTCTGAACTTCAATCCAGACGGGTTCGGAAGTAGTCAATGGTCTTGCGGATGCCTTCGTCGAAGTCCACCCGCGGTTCCCAATGCAGCACGTTCTTTGCCCGGGTGATATCGGGCTGCCGAACCTTCGGGTCATCCACCGGCAGCGGACGGAAATCGATCTCCGACTTGGTGCCGGTGATGCGAATGATTTCCTCGGCGAATTGCTTGATGGTCATTTCCCGGGGGTTGCCGATGTTCACGGGTTCGTGGAAGTCGGACTGGGAGAGCTTGAAGATACCGTCGATCAAGTCCGAGCAATAGCAAAAAGAGCGGGTCTGGGAGCCATCGCCGAAAATGGTCAGCGGCTCGCCGCGCAAGGCCTGGCCAATGAAAGCGGGCACCACGCGACCGTCGCGCAGGCGCATGCGCGGACCGTAGGTATTGAAGATGCGGACGATCTTCGTGTCCACTTGGTGGAAGCGGTGATAGGCCATGGTCATGGCCTCGGCGAAACGCTTCGCTTCGTCATAAACGCCGCGCGGTCCGATCGGGTTGACGTTGCCCCAGTAATCCTCGCGCTGCGGATGCACGAGCGGGTCGCCGTAGCATTCGCTGGTCGAAGCAAGGAGGAGGGTGGCCTTTTTTGCCTTGGCGAGACCGAGGGCGTTGTGGGTGCCGAGCGAGCCGACCTTCAGGGTGGGGATGGGGTGCTCGAGGTAATCGATGGGGCTGGCCGGGGAAGCGAAGTGGAAGATGTAATCCACGTCCTCGGGCAGGAAGATGTAGTTCGAGACGTTGTGCTTGATGAACTTGTAGTTCTCGTTGCCTGCGAGGTGCTCAATGTTCGCGACGTTGCCAGTGAGAAAATTATCGATGCCAATGACCCGGTGTCCTTCGGCGAGGAGGCGATCCGTCAGATGCGAGCCGAGAAAACCGGCGCCGCCGGTGACAACAGAAGTGGGACGCGAGGAAGGCATGGGCCGCGTCTTCTAACGGCTGAAACGGGCGGGTTGCAAATGAAATGACTTCAAAGAGGCAAAGATTCTGCCCGCAAACGGCTTGAGATAATCTTTTGTCGTCATTTCCACCTCACAAATCCTACCTCCGCGAGTTGGAACCCCTCAAGAACTTCTCTTTGGGTGAAAAATTACCGCGCGCCAAAGCCCAGGAGCACCACGGGGATGGTCTTCAGCATGATTTCGAAATCCAGCACCAGCGACCAATTGTCGATGTAGCGCAGGTCGAGCTGCACCCATTCGTCGAAGCTGGTGATTTTGCTGCGCCCGGCGATCTGCCACAGGCAGGTGAGCCCCGGCTTCATGCTCAAGCGACGCCGTTGGGCGGTGCTGGCGAATTGCTCGACTTCATAGATCGGTAGCGGGCGCGGCCCGACCAGGCTCATGTCGCCTTTGAGCACGTTGTAGAGCTGCGGGAATTCATCCAGACTGGTCCGACGTAGAAATCTCCCGAAGGGAGTGATGCGCGGGTCCTTGTCAATCTTGAAAACCGGTCCTTCCATCTGATTGTAGGCGGCCAGTTCCGCCTGGCGCATCTCGGCATCCGTCTCCATCGAGCGGAACTTGAACATCGTGAACGGCCGCCCATTTTTACCCGCCCGCTTTTGCTTGAAGAAAATCGGCCCGGGGGAGGTAAGCTTGATACCGATGGCGATGACCAGAAACAACCAGGAGGTGAGAACGAGACCGATGAAGGCGCCGGCGCGATCGATCAGGCCCTTGATGGTTAACGCCCAGGAAAGATCCGGGGTGGTGCGGAAGACCAGCATGGGACGGTCGCCGAAAATATCGAAATCCGCCCGGGCGATGGAGGTGCGAATGAAGTCCGCCGCCAGCCAGGCTTCGACTCCTTCGATCTCACAGGCGGCGATGCCTTCCTGCAGGCGATTCAGATGGCTGTGGCCTCCGGCGAAAATGACGCGGCTGACCGAATGTTTGTGCAGCGCATCGATAAGATCCCCAATCGGCTGGTTTTCGATATCGATCTCCTCGACTACCTCCATCTCCATGATCTGCTCGGGGGTGAAGGTATGGCGCAACTGGTGGATATCGTCGGGGGTGCCCGCGAGGATGATCCGCTCGCGGAGATCCGCGATGCGGGAGCGTTTCCGGTAGTAAAGGAGGCTCAGGTGCTCACGCAGCAGCAGCAGCACGGTGGTCAAGACCACGAAGAGCGGCATGACCGCACGGCTGGGCACATCCAGGCGCAGGAAATACGAGCATGCCGCGATGATCAACCCGAGCCAGAAGATGGCGCGCGCGATCTGCACGAGCGATTTGCCCAGCGTCTTTTGCAGGAGATGGGAATAAAAGCCCTGCACTTCCAGCACGATGGGACCGAAGGGCAAAATGACGAAGAGCAGCCACTGAAAATCGGCAAACGGGCCGATTGGCCTGTTGTTGAAAAAGAAGAGATCCGCGCCAAAGAAACGCAAGGTGTGCGCCAGCCAGAAAGCAATGACCATCAGAAGGCCATCGGCAATCTGAAGGAATTGAAGATTGAGTTCTTGTTTTCGACCGAGCATCGGGTTTGCTGCGCGAGCATCGCAAGAAACATGAGCCGCACAAAGAATTCGAGAGATTTACGTAAATCGCCACAAGTTGTCGGGGCGGTCCATTCGCCAGGTGCTCTTCAGGCGGCTCTGAAGATTCGGCCTGGGGAGGTCGATTTCCTTGAAATTCGCGTCGATAATTTCGCTACTGACCCGGCGCGGTTGCTTGCCGCGCTGCCCAAACTGCGGGTCCCGCTTCTAGTGACCGTCCGCCATCCGGCGGAAGGCGGGGCGAATGCCCTCGGCTTTCCGCAGCGCCGCGAGCTGTTTGCCCGCTTTTTGCCGCATGCGGCTTTGATCGACATCGAACTGCGCTCTTTCGAGAAGCTGGCGGAGACCATCGCTGCCGCCCAGCGGGCCGGAGTGAAGGTCATCGCCTCCGTGCACCATTTTCATTCCATGCCCAGCACGGCGAAATTGGAACAATCCATCCGCCGGGCGCACGCCGCCGGAGCCGATATTTGCAAGGTAGCCGCGCTGGCCGAGACGCCGGCCGCGTTGGCGAATTTACTGGGTATCTTCGCGAAAAAATATCCGCTGCCACTCAGCGTGATGGGCATGGGCCGTTTCGGCCAGATCTCCCGCCTTTTGCTCGCCCAAGCCGGCTCGATCCTCAACTACGGCTACCTCGACCGTCCCAATGCCAGCGGACAATGGGAGGCGCGATTGCTGAAATCGCGTCTCGCAGAATTGATCGAAATCTAAGCGAAAACCCTAAGCGGAAAATTCTACGCCTTGGCAGGTTGCTGCTGCTGCTGTTGCTGCTGCAGCACACGCATGAGAGCCGAGTAAATCTCCGAAGGCCCGAGGCCCTTGCTGACGTAGCCATTGGCGCCCGCCTTGCGCGCCGCCTGCATGGCATCTTCGTCATAGCCCAGCCCGGTAAACATCACGATCGGCAGGCTCGCATGCTTCTCGCGCACCTTTGAAATCAGAGTAAGTCCGTCGATTTTCGGCATGCCGATATCGAGGATCAGCCCGTCGCAGGGATTCAGGTCGAGCCAGGATTCCACCTTGGAACTGTCCGTCAGCGAAGCCGCCGAGTGACCCTTGCCGCGCAGGTAAGTAGTCAGGAAGCGGTTCAGGAGCCGATTGTCGTCAACAACGAGGAAATTCATAGGATGGTTTTTGGGCTGCGATGATCAGTAAGTTTAGCAGTGCCCATGCCATGGCCCTAAGCGAATATACTGAAGCGTGCTTCCAATATTCCTGGGCCGCATGGTAGGTTCCTACTCTGTCTGTCGTGGTTAGTTAAACTGAATTTCGTAAACCTTCCAACGAATCCCTCCATGATGCCATCCTTTTTTCCACTGCGTCCCATTCTGGGTGTTTTGGCGGCCGTGACCGCTTTCGCCTCCTTCTGTTTCGCGTCCACGGCATCCGCCGCCGCCACCCTCGTCCTGGATATAAAAACCGCCAGCGCCGTCGGAGCACCGACGACCAATTATCGCAGCCGGAACGGCAGCTACGAGACCTCCTTCGACCGTGAACGCACGGTGGACGTCACCCTGCGGGCGATCGGCCTCGATCAACCGCGTCCAATCAATGTCCAGATCTGGTGGATCGGCCAGTTGCAAGGGAGCACCACCAAGGTGGTCATGCACAAAAACACCACGACCAAAAACGTCAGCAGCACTGTTCCGCAGAGCTGGCAGGAAATTTCCGGCGAAGTCAAGGGACGCGACCGCAACCTCCGCGGCATTCATTATCGCAAGCAAACCGGTGCTCGCATCCTTGGCTGGATCGTTCAGGCGGATGGGGATGGCCTGCACGCTGTCCAGGCGAGCGAGGCGTCGCTACAGGCCCTGGCCGGGACCCAGGCTTTGAAGGATATGGAGCAGGCGGCGGAGGCCAAATAGCGGAACCCGTTTCGCCGCGGGGTCTTGATCTAAATCTTAATCCCTCGCCGGACAGATTAAGATTAAGAGCTGCCCCAATTCCGCATCTCTCGCTTGTTTTGCGGCAAACCTCACCCGAAACTCCCGCCGCATGTCCAAACTTGACCCCCTCCGCCAGGCCGTCGCCGTTTCGCCGGACAACCTGCCCCTGCTGCTCCTGCTCGCCCATGCCTGCCTCGACGAATGGTCGCTCGACGAGGCGCGGTCGGTATTCGAGCGTGTGTTGACACTCGATCCCACGCGGCCGGAGGCCCGGGTCGGCATCGCCCGCGTCTTGCATCTCAGCGGCAAGACCAGCGAAGCTGTGGTTCGCACCGAGGCGCTCATCGTCCAGAATCCGCAATTTGCGCCCGCGCATCTCCTGCTCGCCCGCCTCCATGCTGGGGAGGGAAATCTCGAGGCTGCTCGCACGAGCTACGCCCGGGCCCTGGCGCTCGATCCCACGGGCAAGGATCCCTCGCTGGAAAAAGAGCTCAATGGCCACGTGCCGAAGCAGCAGTTCCCGGAGCCCGAAAAGGTCACCGTCTCCGGCCCCGCCTGGACCTCGGAAGCCGACGAGGAAGAAAACTCCGGCCCCGACAGCGCGGATGTCGAGCGCCCGACCCTCACCTTCGCCGACATCGGCGGCATGGAAACGGTGAAAGAAGAAATTCGGATGAAGATCATCCATCCGCTCAAGAACCCGCAGCTCTTCAAAGCCTACGGCAAGAAGATCGGTGGCGGTGTGCTGCTCTACGGCCCGCCCGGTTGCGGCAAGACCCTGCTCAGCCGCGCCACCGCCGGCGAGATCAAGGCCAGCTTCCTTTCCATAGGCATCCACCAGATCCTCGATCTCTACCTGGGCAATTCCGAAAAGAACCTGCACCAGCTTTTCGAACTCGCCCGCACCCACGCCCCGGCCGTGCTTTTCTTCGATGAAGTGGACGCCTTGGCCGCGGACCGCAACGACCTCAAACGCAGCGCCGGCCGCACGCTCATCAATCAATTCCTTGCCGAGATGGACGGCAACGTCGGGAGCAACGATGGCCTGCTCATCCTTGGCGCCACCAATGCCCCGTGGCATCTCGACCCTGCGTTCCGCCGCCCCGGCCGTTTCGATCGCATCCTCTTCGTTCCGCCGCCCGACGAACCCGCGCGCGCCTCGATCATCGAGGTCATGGCGAAGGATAAGCCCATGCACCAGCTCGACGCCGCTGCCGTGGCGAAGAAGACGAAGGATTTCTCCGGCGCCGATTTGAAAGCGGTCTTCGACGTCGCCATCGAGCGCTCGCTCGCCCGCGCCATGCAGGAAAATCGCGTCATCCCGCTCGGCACCGACGATCTGCTGAAATCCGCGAAGGACGTGAAGCCCTCGACGAAGGCGTGGTTCGAGAGCGCCAAGAACTACGCGATCTACTCCAACCAAAGCGGGTTCTACGACGACGTGCTCACGTTTCTCGGCATCAAGAAATGAGCACCGCCTTCCCGCATCCGCAAATCATGCGAGGACTGCAGCTCAAACAATTGGGCCGCTTCGCCGACGCCGTGAGCGCATTCAGGGAAGCGCTCGCCCAGGAGCCGAACGACGCCTTTGCGCTGCATCAGCTCGCCGGTTGCCAGTGGCGCATCGCCGAAGCGCGCCGGGAAGCGCTGCAAACGATCGATCAAGCCATTGCCATCGAGCCGAATGGCGCCGAGCACCACGTACTGCGCGCTTTTATCCTCTGTGCGCTCGACCGCCCGAAGGAGGCCCTCCTCTCCACGCAGATGGCGCTCTCGCTGGACCCGAACGATTCCTACGCGCACACCGCCGAAGCGCAGGCCTACCTGCAAATGGAAAACTGGCCGCTCGCCGAGCGTTCCGCTCGCGAAGCGCTGGCCCTCGATGCCGACAACTCCAGCGCGGCCAATCAGCTGGCCCAGGCGCTGCGCCTGCAAAACAAGCTGGCCGAAAATGCCGCGCATCTTGCCGGCATGCTTGCGCGTGATCCCGAGGATGCATTCACCCATGCCAACGCCGGCTGGGGCGCCTTGCAACGCGGAGAGCACCGCGAAGCCGAGATGCATTTCCGGGAAGCCCTGCGGCTCGACCCGGATTTCGATTACGCCCGCGAAGGCCTGCTCTCCAGCTTCCGCGCCCGTTCGCCGCTCTATCGCGGATACCTGAAATACTGCTTCGCCATGGCGCGCCTGAACCGCGGCGCGCGCTGGGCGGTCATCCTCGGTTTCTATTTCGGCTCCCGCGTCGCGCGCTACCTGCCCGGCGGTTACATCATCGTCGCGCTCTATTTCCTTTTCGTCCTCTGGGTGTGGGTCGCCCGACCCGTCGGCAATGCCATGCTGCTCGCCGACCGTTTCGCGCGCTACGCCTTGCGCCCCGCGGAAAAGATCGAAGCCGCCGCCGTATCCGGTTGCCTCGCCATCGGGATCGCCGGCTTCGGGCTCAACCTCGCCCTGAATTGGGACCCGGCCCTGCTCGCCGGCGTGGGTGGAGTGGCCATCGCCTTTCCGCTTTCACTGGTTTTCACCAACCAATCCATCTTCGGTCGTTGGATCTTCGGCGGCATCTCCGCGGTCACCTTCGTCGCGACCGTTCTCGGCGTGATTGCGGATGCCATCCCGCTCGCCATCGCGCCTCTCTTCGTGAACCTGTCCCTCGGTGCTTGTATCGCCTGCGCTGCCTGCACCTGGCTCGGCAACATCCGCGCGCTCTATAAGCGGGGGTAGGGGAGCCCCTCCTAATTCCGTCGCAGCCCCGGCGCCCGTTTGCCCAGCGCTGCATAAATCTCCGCTCGAATCGCCGCTGCCGTTCTCCCGCAACGCCCCACTCCCTGCGGCCAGCACGCGAAGCGCCCATCCCCCTTTGACCAGGGCCACCGCTATTTGAAATTGCCGTTAGTCGTCAGCCCATCAGGCGTCCGCGGTTACAGGTTGTGCTTCTTCAGTTCCTCCACCGCGAAGTCCGCGGCGCGGGCGGTGAGGGCCATGTAGGTGAGCGAGGGATTGACGCAGGAGGTGGAGACCATGCACGCGCCGTCGGTCATGAAGACGTTCTTTACCGCGTGGATCTGGTTGTGGCCGTTGAGCACCGAGGTCTTCGGGTCGCGGCCCATGCGGGCGGTGCCCATTTCGTGGATGGCCATGCCTGGGAAGGAACCCTTGTCATAGGTCTTCACGTCTTTGAGGCCGGCGGCTTCGAGCATTTCCTTGGCGTCATTCGCCATGTCCAGACGCATCTTCTTTTCATTGTCGCGGATCTCGGCGTCAAACACGACGACGGGCATGCCCCACTTGTCCTTTGTTTCCTTGTCGAGCCACATGCGATTGTCACTGTAGGGCAGAGTCTCGCCGAAACCGCCGAGGCCCATCGTCCATTCGCCAGGCTGGGTGAGCTCGTCCTTGAGATCGGCTCCGAAGGAAAGCTCCGCCACGCTGCGCTGCCAGTTGCCCCGGCTCGCGCCGCCCTGGTAGCCGAAGCCGCGGAGGTAATCGCGCTTGTCATCGCCGATGTTGCGATAGCGCGGGATGTAGATGCCATTCGCGCGGCGGCCGTAATAGTAGTGATCGTGTCCGCCTTCCCAACGGCCGCTGGCGCCGGTGCGGAAGTGGTGATCCATGAGGTTGCGCCCCAGTTGATCGGAGTCATTGCCCATGCCGTTCGGGAACCGATCGGACGTGGAGTGCATGAGCAGCGCGGTGGAACTGATCGCGCTGGCGCAGACAAAGATGATCTTCGCGAAATACTCGCGGTCCTGCATCGTCACGGCATCGCGCACGCGCACGCCGGTGGCCCGCTGGGTGTCGTTGTCGAAGGTGATCTCCGTGACCACGGAATCCGGACGCAAGGTCAGCCGGCCGGTCTTCGCCGCGGCGGGCAAGGTGGAGGATTGCGTGCTGAAGTAGGCGCCAAAGGGACAACCCCACGAGCAGCGATTGCGGAACTGGCACGGGCCGCGACCGACGCCCAGTTGCTCTTCAGCGGCCTTGGAAAGATTGGCCACGCGCCCGATGGTCATGACACGACCGGGGAAGGATTTCTCCAGCCGTTTCCGCACTTCCTTCTCCAGGTAATACATGTCCATGGGCGGCAAAAATTCGCCGTCCGGCAATTGCGGCAGGCCGAGTTTTTCGCCCGAGATGCCGGCAAACTTTTCCGCGTGAGAATACCACGGCGCGATGTCCGCGTAACGGATGGGCCAGTCGACGGCGATGCCGTCGCGCAGGTTGGCCTCGAAATCGATATCGCTCAGCCGATACGACTGGCGGCCCCACATGATGGATTTGCCGCCGACGATATTCGGGCGGAACCAGTCGAAGCGCTTCTTCTCGCGGTAGAGCGAGTCGGAATCATTCATCCAATACTTCTCCGTCATCTCATTGTACGGATAGTCACGCGAAAGCTTGGGGTGCGATTCGATCTGCTGCGTCGTCAGGCGTCCGTCGTATTTCAGCTCCCACGGCGCCTTGAGGGCATTCTCGTAGCCGGTGATGTGTTCGAGTTGCTTGCCGCGCTCGAGCATCAGCACGCGCAGACCTTTTTCGGTCAGTTCTTTCGCCGCCCATCCGCCGGAAACACCGGAGCCGATGACGATGGCGTCGTAGGTCAGTTCCTTTTTTGCGTCGATATTGAAATTAGCCATTGGTCGAGGATCGAAATGTTGAGATTAAAGGGCCCACGCTTTTTGGCCGGGCTTGAAGGGGACGTCGCCTTCGAAGCGGCCGGGGATGGGGAGATATTCCAGCGCTTTGGTCGCGCCGATTTCCGAGCAGAAATAGCCGGTGACGGTGAGCGTGCGGAGGTTGTGGAAGAAGGCTTTGTTGCTGATGGCAGTCTGTTTCACGATCTCGTGCCGGCGTGCGGCGTCGAGGTCGGCGAAGCTTTGGTTGTGCAAGCGATGGCTGTCGTCTTCCAGCTTGGACAGGCCGTCGTAAAATGCCTCCTGGTCCTCGAGCACATAGCAGTCGCGCAGGACTCGGATGATGAACTGCTCGGCCCCGGCCGCTTTGGAGCCGGGAGTATCGGTGGTGGGGATGATCGTGTCGGCGACTTCAGTCAGCAGCTTTTGCTGCGCCGCGCTGACCAGGACGCTCGGGCCCAGGTTGATGACTTGGCCCAGTACTCCGGCGGTGAGTTGCGCGGAAAGCGCGCCGCCGAGCAGGAGAGTGAGACGTTGGAGGGCATCGCGACGGGAGATCATGGAGGAAGGGATAGACAAAAAAGCCCGACTATTTACTCATTTCCCCCCAAAGCGCAATTGGAAGGGCGAGGGGGCGGAAGAAAGCGCAGGAAAGGCAAGGTCGTTACCCCGAAGCGCGCGGTTTTCTTAGTCCACGGCGGTCGAAATTGAACGGAGGCTGATTCTGACGTTCTCGTGTCTGACGATAGTGCCGTCCCTCACACGGCCGGGAGCGCCCGCCAGGAGTTCCGCCGTCAATTCAAAACCGGCATTTCAAATGGCTCGTCGTCACCGGCGGCAATCAGCACCGGTGTTTACCGGACGGTAGACGCATGCTTCTGCCAATATGTCGTATCCGTGGCAGATCTTACAGAAATCGTGCGGGCTTTTTAGTTTAGTTGGGTTCGCTGGCTCGCGCCTCGCGGGCACCGCCCCGGCGGTGCGAGGAGAGTGACGATTATGTCCTGGGGTTGACCACGTTTTGGGGCGTGCCGGCGAGGAAGGCGCGGACATTCGCCACGCTCGTGGTCAGCAATCGCTGGCGCGAGGCCTTCGTGGCCCAGGCGATATGCGGGGTGATGAAGCAATTCTTCGCCGTGAAGAGCGGGTTGTCGACCGCCGGCGGTTCCTTGGCGAGCACATCGAGACCGGCGCCGGCGATCTGGCCGCGATTCAGAGCATCGGCCAGCGCGGCTTCATCGATCAATGGACCCCGGCCCGTGTTGATCAAAAATGCCGAAGATTTCATGTGCGCCAGTCGCGCGGCGTTGACCAGTTCCTTGGTCTCGGGCGTGAGCGGGCAGTGGAGCGAGATGACATCGGCCCGCGTGAAGAGGGTATCGAGAGAGACGTTCTCCACACCTTCGACGGGGCGGCGGGAGTTCACGATCACCTGCATTCCGAATGCGCGTGCGATGTTGCATACATCACGACCGATCGCGCCGAAGCCGACGACGCCGAGCGTGAGTCCCGAGAGTTCGACCAGTGGCGCATCCCAAAAGCAAAAGTCGCGGCTTCTGGCCCAACGTCCTGTGGATACGGCGCGCGCGTGAGCGCCGGTGCGGTTGGCCAGTTCCAGGATGAGCGCGAAGACCGCCTGTGAGACTGACGCCGCCGCATAACCGGGCACGTTCGTCACCGGGATTCCGAGTTCCGTCGCCACGGCGATGTCCACTACGTTGTATCCCGTGGCGAGGACGCCAATATAGCGCACGTCCGGCAGGGCGCGTAGCGTATCGCCGGAGAGAACGGTCTTGTTCGTCAGGACAATCGGTGCGCCTTGGACGCGTTCCCGCGTTTGCTCGGGTGCGGTGTGCTCGTAGAGATCGACTGTTCCCAATTCCTCCAGCGCGGCCCAGTTCAGGTCGCCGGGATTGAGCGTGTGGCCATCTAAAACGACGATGCGGTTCGGTGCGGTCATAGCCGACAATTAGAAGGCGGCGCATGCGTTGGGCACGCCTAAATCCGATGCGTGCCGCGAGTTTGAGCGGTTATCGTCCGCACGAGTGTCGCTTGTTTGCCGGTTGGCAAGTATCACCCACATTTCAAAAGAGACAGCCTGCGAATCCCGCGGATGCGCCGAATGATGAAGAATTCCATTCGCGCGCTTCGCGTGATTCGCAGACTTTCTTTCCTTCGCAGACTCCTCCGGACGGCAGTCCGGAGGAGTCGCAAAGAGAGACCCAAGGGTCCTAAACTTCGAGTTAGAAGGTCAGGCCGATCGTGCCTTGGAAGACGTTCTGCGTGCGCCGGCCGGCGGCGGTCACGTCGGTAGCGGCACTGCCCAGGTTGTAGTAGGTGTAAGCTGCGGTGAAGGTCCATTTGCCGTAGCACTCAGGGATGAAGCTGAGCGGAACAGCCGCCTGGAGACCGGCGGAGAAGTATCCGTAGGTATCACCAAGGTAGAAGTGCTCGCTGCCGAGGCCGACGGTGAGCGGGACGGTGAAGGTCACCGGGCCGCAGGCGTAACTCGGGGCGAGGCCAATTTCGTAGTAGTTGCCGTTCGGCGCGAGACCGGCAAAGCCGGGAGCGGTGATCTCCCGCAGATAGGTGAAGTGCGGATGGAGCGCGAACTTGCCGAGCAGGTCCGTGTCGTCATACGCGAGGTTGAAGTTCAGGCTGCGCTGGGTGTCGAAGGCATTCGCCGGGCTATCGAATTCGAAATAGCTCGCGGTGAAGGTGAAATTCTTCGCGAAGGTGACGGCGATGCCGGGCGTGTAGTCAAACTCGTACCAGTTGCGGACCGAGGATACGTTGCCGGCCGGCTCGACGTGCGAGTGGATCGAACTCCACAGGCCCAGATTGAGCGTGACCTTGTTGATGAAGCCGGTGCCTTCATAGAGCTTGAAGTAAAGGTCGAGATAAGGCTGCGCGACGACCCCCTGGTCGACTTGGACGAGGCCACGGGAGATATAGGCGTTGGCCATGGTCACGCCGAGGTCGCCGGTGATGCACGATTCCTTGACTTGAGCCTTGATGTCCTTCGTTTCTTTCACGTCCTTGCCGTCATCGGTGGTCAGGCTGTTCGCGGCGAAGCCGTTGGCAGCGAAACCGAAAGCGGCCAGAGTGAGCGCGCAGAAGCCTGCAATGCTGTGTTTGGTCATGTTGGGTCTTTCTTGAGGTTTCTTGGTTGGTTTAGGTGTTAGCCGCGCCTCCGGGTTCACCCCTGAGGCGGACGTTGTCGCGCGTTCCTAGCAAGCGCTTTGCCAGAGCCCTGAGAAAATGAATTGGCGAACCGCGCGAGCCGGATGCGTTGCCCGAATTTACTCTGTGAAGGCGGCTATTTTTCCTTCGGAAAAAGGTCCGTAATTTTTGCCGCGAATTCGTCGGCGTTTAACCGAGCCGCGGCAGCTAAGGGCAAAAAAAGCCAGCGTGACGAGCAAGTGGTTAAGTTCGCTCACCTGCGGAGATCGTTAATTTCATTCGAGCACTTCCGTCCAGTGGTGCTCGGTTGTTGAGCCGTGCAACATGCATGACGAGTTGTTGCATTTTGCCCGATGGTGTGGACGCTGGGCAGAGAGGCGCGAAACGCTCAAAAATACGGTCATCCGAGCGGAGAAGTACGGGCGGAGTCGAAGCACCTCTGCTATCCGAGGGTTTTCATGCGGCGCTTCCCGATTTGCGCACGGCCAGACGCTTCTTTTCCTACCGGCGACGCTTACCGCCAGCGATGCCTGTTCTCGGAAACGATTCCGCCAATCACCCTACACCACTTCTACCGGACACTTCGGCAGCGCCCGCATAAACGCCTGGCCATAACTCTTGGTGAGCACGCGATTGTCGAGAATCACCACGATCCCTTGATCCTGCCTTGTGCGGATCAAACGGCCGACCCCTTGGCGCAGCTTCAAGATCGCTTCCGGGAGCGAATACTCGGCGAAGGCATCGCCGCCATTCGCTTCGATCAATTCCAGGCGCGCCTCGATAAGTGGGTGATCCGGGACCGCGAAAGGCAAGCGCGTGATGATGACATTCGACAGCGCCTCACCGGGCACATCCACGCCGCTCCAAAAGCTTTCCGTCCCAAAGAGCACATGACGCTCGTCCTTCTTGAATTCCGCGATGAGCCGATGCCGCGGCAACCCTTCGCCCTGGACGAGCAGCTTGTAATCGAGGTCGTCAAGCCGTTCGCGCAACGCCGAGGCGAGATTGCTCATCGCCTTGTAACTCGTGAAAAGGACAAACGCCCGTCCCTTGCTCATGCCGACGAAATGCTCGATCTGTTCCGCCAGCGCCGCTTCGTAACCGGAGTCGCGCGGGTCGGGCATCTTGCGCGTGATGTAGAGCTTCATCTGCCGCTCATAGTCAAACGGGCTGCCGATCTGCCGCGCTTCCACCTCATCCGCTCCCACCCGATTGCGGAAGTAGGTGAGCGCTTCGTTGCCGACGCTCAACGTCGCGCTGGTCATGATGCAGCACTTGCCTTCGGGAAAGAGCAACGCGCGCAGATACGCGGCGACGTCGATGGGCGCGGCGTGGAGCGCGTGATACTGCTGCGTCTTGCCGGTCTTCTCGATCCAGTAAACGTGATCCTCCGCTTCCTGTTTGAGAAACGTGGCGATGGCGCTGCGCGCATCGCGGATGCGCCGCCCGAGATCCTGCAGCTCCGCTTTTCCAATATCATCGTCGACCCCGCGCAAGGTCTCCACGACCATCTGCTGCAGCTTCGCCAGGGGGGCGGTCAGCGAGTCCCTCACGATGTCCGGCTGGCGCACGCGATACTCGCGGCCTTTTTTGAAATCGCCGCGCTCGCCGAGCTTGTCGAAGAAAGAGTCCACCTCCTCGATGAGCGTCGCGGTTTCCTTCACCGCGTTGGGGTTGCGATGCACTTGGAAAAGCCCCTTCTTCGTCTTCGGGTTGTAGAGCCGCTGCAGCGCGTAACGCAGGCCGTATTGCGAAACGCCGAGGCCGATCTGTCTCGCGGCCACTTGCTCCACGGTGTGCGCTTCATCGAAGATGACGAAGTCATTGGAAAAGAGGTAGCCGCTCTCGTTTTCCTCCTGCTCTGCAATGCCGCCGAGGTTGAGGAAAAAGAGCGTGTGATTCATCACCACGACGTCCGCGGTGAGCAGCCGCTTACGGGCACGCTGGTAGAAGCATTTCGGATTATTCCCGCACGATTTCGTCGTGCAGATGTGTTGCTCGCTGCAGACCTGCGCCCACACGCTGGCGTCCGGTTCCACGGAGAAGTCCGAGAGCGTGCCGTCCTGTGTGGTCTGCGCCCATTCCCAGATGCGCTGCAACTCCGACTGCTCGGGCGAGGTGAAAAGCTCCTGGGCATGAGCGATCGCCCGCTCCAGCCGCAGTGGACAGATGTAATTCGCCCGTCCTTTCCAGAGCATCGCCTCGAACTCCACTGGCAGGACTTTTTGCACGATCGGGATGTCCTTGTAGACGAGCTGTTCCTGGAGGTTGATCGTGTAGGTGGAAATGACCGCCTTCTTCTTGTGCTCCAGCGCCCACAGCACCGCGGGCACCAGGTAAGCGAGCGATTTGCCGACCCCCGTGCCGGCCTCGATGACGACGTGCCGCTGCTCGCTCAGCGCCGTGGCCACCGCAACGGCCATCTCCTGTTGCTCGCGCCGGTATTCGAAGTTCTTCGCCTGGGCCAGCATGCCGGTCTCCGAAAACATCTCGCGCACGCGTTCGGGGAACGCGGTCGCGGCATTATCGGGATCGAGCGAAATCATGAGCCGTCCATCTTTCCCCGTCGCGCCCCGCTCGGCAAGCGCGAGCCGTTGAAATCGTGGAAGTCGGCAACCAAGAGCGCGAAGGGCTTGAAGTGCGCAAAGACGCGAGGAATGTCAAAAATTGACATATCACCAACGCCGGTCTACTTCCGACGCATGAGCATGAATGTTTCCCTGGGCCTATTGGAGGAATTTGTTCGCCAGAAGGTCGCCCAAGGCGATTACGAAACGGCCAGCGAGGTCGTGCGCGATGGTTTGCGTTTGCTCAAACGTCGGGAAGAACTCTGGAAGGCGAGGATTCAGGTTCAAATCGAGGGAGGTATGGCCTCGTGTCGCGCCGGGCGCACCGTTCCGGCGGAAAGGGCGTGGTCAGAACTCCACGCGTGGCGTGACAAGCAAAAGAAAAAGTTGAAGAAGTGAGTGCTGCGTATGAGTTGACCGCGGAAGCGATCGACGATTTGCGGGAGATTTGGAGCTTCATCGCCATTCAGAATCACAACCCGCAAGCCGCCGACGCACTCTGGGAGGACATCGAGCTAGCCTGTGCGCAACTGGCTGCCAAACCTTCCTTGGCCCATCGCCGTAAGGATCTGACGCCGGACCCTGAAGTGCTCTTCTTTTGTGTGCGTGAATTCTACTTCGTGATCTACCGGAAAGGGACTGCGCCGTTGCAAATCGCCCGGATTCTGCACGGGGCGCGTGACGTGGCTGATGAATTGGAGGAGGAATAGGAGAGTGTCCTATTCCGAGCTGATGGAACTCCTCCCCGGCGAATCTGCCGGCTGGGTCTTTAGAGCGAGCGCCGCTTGCACTTCCTTCGCGACCCACGGTGTATCCGACTGGTGGGGGTAAGCGGCGCGATATTCACGGGCCATGGCCAGCGCCCGGGCGGCGATGTCTTGGGAATCCCGTTCCGGCGTATAAGTACGGGCCAGGTCCATGAGCGAAGAGTCGAGGCGGATCTCCAGCAGAAAGGGGAGGCGGTCGGCGTGGCCGTGCCGGACGAGTTTGAGGTACTGGGTGAACTCCGTCGTGCTCAGTGCCGCGTGGGAGAGGACCAGCTCTTCAAAAATCTCGTTCGACGTGGGTTCGGTCTTTTTGGCCTCACCGTAAACTCCCAAGACGAATCCGCCGCCCAACCCAACGAACAGAGTGAGGACAGGAATCAGGACGCTCTTGCTGAGGATTCTCATAGATGTCCAGTGGTCTAGAGCAAGAACCGGACGACGCCCCGGCGGATCTAGCCCGGTACACTGTTAAACTGGAGGAATGACACGCAAGGAGGGGGCTTCATTTATTTCACAGCCCCTCAGGCATCTGCGGTGACCAGCACGAAGGCGAAGCCGTCGTAGCCCTTGGCGCCGACGGTCTGAATGGCGGTGGCGCTGACGCGAGGTTCGGCAGCCACGAGATCGAGGAAGCGACGGACACCTTGGACGCGCGGGTCGATATGGTCCAGCTCGATGACCGCGCCCTTGCGGATCACGTTGTCGGCGATGATGACCGTGCCGCGCCGGGAGAGCCGCAATGCCCAGCGGAAGTAGTCGGGATAGTTATCCTTGTCAGCGTCGATGAAGATGAGGTCGAAGGGGCCGCGTCCTTCCTTTTCCAATTGAGGCAGGGTGTCCAGGGCCGCGCCGACCCGCAGATCGATGAGCGAGTCGACACCCGCACGCTGGAAATTCCGGCGCGCCACCTCGGCGTGCTTCGGTTCATACTCGAGCGTGACGATCTGGCCATCGGAGGGCAACGCGCGGGCGAGCCAGATAGTGCTGTAGCCGCCGAGCGTGCCGAGTTCCAGGATGCGCCGGGCGCCATGCATGCGCGCGAGGAGATGGAGCAGCTTGCCTTGGGTGGCCGAGACCTGGATTTCCGGCAATCCACCTTCGGCGCTGGCGACCAGCGCGTCCTTCAAGGCGACATCATCAGTCCCCAACAAGTCGCCCAGATATTCGTCCACGGCACTCCAGGTTTGTTCGGAATTCATTTAGTGTTCTTCTACGAATTTCTCGCCGTCCCAGGTGTATTTTCCTTTCAGCTTTCCGCCCTTTTCGGTGCGGACGACGATGGTGCGACCTTTGCGCGGGAGTTCGAAAACGTAGCCCTTTTCGTTGGCGATAGGAAAAATGGTCCGTGGTACTTCGAGCATCCGGCCATCGGACGCCGCTTCATAAAAGGCGAGATACTTCGAGTTCTTGCCTTCGAGTTCGCCCTGGCAGACGGCGAGGAGCGGTCGGTCATCCTTGTAGCGAAACAACGCGGCCTCAAATGGCGCCTGGGCACCGTCGCTGGTGCAACTGAGATAGCCGTTCGCGGCGTCGTACACGCCGCTCTTCGGTTGGTGCAGAAACTTCAGCCAATCCTTCGCCGGTGCTTCAAAGGTGCCGCCCGGGAGTCGCACAAAATAATCTCCGATCGTCAAACGTTTCGCATCCGCAGCGTGAAGATGTGCTCCCAGCCATAAAGCGAGGCTCAACAGGAGAACGATGAAGGATCGCATGGCGAAATCCTTCCTGATCATTTCCGGCGGCGCGAGCGTAAAGGTGAGCGCGCGAGTTCAGGTTTAAGGTTTCTGGTTCTCCATTGCGCCACGCAAACCGATGGCGTTGGGAAAAACAAAGAACCAGAAACTAGAAACCTGAAACTTTTCCAGAGCCTATCTCTCCATCGCGGAAGGAGAGGCGCGGCCACCCCCCGATGGCCGCGCCATCCTCCCGCGACCAGCCGCCATGACCCGCGCCCCGGCACCGCAGTCCCGCCCATCGTCCGCCGCCAACCTTGTTTCCGCGCTTCGCCAACTCTCCTTATCCATCACGCCCGCATGCCCGCCGGTTCGCTGATCATCTGGAAGCACCATACGCTTCCACTAACTAAGACGCCGGGTTTCCTAGGCCTTGCAGAAAAATTCGTATTACCGCGCAGATTTTTTGCGGGGGTCAGGTTTTTCTGCAGAAAATGCCACTTTTTCTGCAAAACGGCGTTAAACGCGCATCTAAACCAGTAGATATGAACGACGATCTTTCTCCGCTTTTGGAATTTCTGGACCGCTGTGGACCGGAGGTGTGCGGCCATGGGTTGAACGGCCTCGAAGCCGAGCAGGTGGCGATGATCGAACGTTTCATTGCCGGCCGGTGCGACGATGTGGAGCGCCGCGAACTCTCGGAATTCCTGCAACTGCATCCGGCTTGGATCCGGTGGATTGCCGACCGCGTGAAACTCGCCCGGGAAATGTCCGAGCAAGGCAGCGCGGAAGGTGCGTCCAACGAGCAGATGCGAGCCTAAGAGACAGTCTTTGAAATTTGGGAGGCGGGGCGGTCGCCGATTCTCAACCCCTCAGGGCTGATCCTGCAGCGACCACTTCAGGGGAATGCGATTGACGAAGCGGTCATCGATGTCGTGGATCACCACGAACCCGGTCCCGTTGGCTCGGAGATGCCGGGTGGCATCGTGGAGCGAGGGGAATTCCATTCGGGCGCTCTCGCCATCCTTCTCTACGCTGACGGCATATCGGTCGAGAGATAGGAAAAGGTGGAAATCGGAAGCCATGCTAACCGGTTAACGCCGCCGCAGGGGAAAAACGTGCGTGGAATTTCGAATATTTTGCGGAACGAGGATCGAGCGCCGGAGAAGGCCGGCAAGAAAAGTGCGGACGCCAGGTGGGGCGGGGACGAATCTGAGGGACGGAGGACGAGTTATGAAGATCGACTTTGCTCTCTCTATTGCGCCAGGTCTTCCCCCCGGGTCTGGAATGTGCGGGCACTCCTTAATGGGGCCGTACGTTGCTGGCCGCCCTCACCCCACACCTATCCTTTGCCGTAAAAGAAGGGAGGGCGGGCCATGAATGCACAAATTCATAAGCCGGAGTGGCAACGGGTTGAAATCTGGACTCTCGCGGTGCTGATCGTCGGCGCCATCCTGCTCGTGGTCCCGCCGCGGACGGCGGATTTCGACCGCAGTGTCGCTCCCAGTGAGTCCGCAACGGGAGCAGCAGCGTCGCTGCCCAGGAAGACGGCTCCGCAAGACGAAGCGTTGCCATTCACTGCATCGGACGTCGTGCAGTATTTTTCCTCTACCTTTGAAACCTCCGCGGAGAAAGGAGAGGGCAACGCGATGGTCTTTGAGAATCACGAACTGAAATCTCCCGACGATCGCTGGTGCATTGCCATCTCCACAGAGGGGAAGGCCGTGATCGTGGAATTTACAGCCGGCGGTGATTACGGGGTGAGCCTCGCGCGGGACTTTTTCGAGAGCCCTCTTTTCCAGCGCGAAGAGAGTGAGCAACTCTACGACCTGTTCGCGCATGCGCAGAACAACCCTGTAAAGAAGCTGCCACGTTTCACCGTGAGCATGAGCTACCGGCAAACGTCCGAGCAGGAAAACCTAATACTACGATTTACCCCGCCGAACGCGACGTAGGAAAACGCCCAACACGCAACGCCCAACCTCCAATCGAAGAACCCGCCACCGCAGATCGCTTGCGCGATTGGGCGTTGGATGTTGGGTGTTCTGCCTTTCCCGCCCTACTTCACCGCGTAGCAGAAGATCAGATCCTGATCGCGGAGATACATCCGGCCATTGGAAATCACCGGATGCGTCCAGATGTGCCCCTGCGGGCTGCGGATCGTCGTCTGCGGATCGAGCTTGAAGCGGCTGATCTCATGCCAGCCATTCGGCGTGGCATCGATAAGCACGACGTTGCCGCTGCCTTCTTCGAGCAGGTAGAAGTGGCCGTCGGCGTAGGAGATTGCCCCCTTGCCGAGCTTGGCTTTCTCACTCCACACCAGCTGGCCGGTCTTGAAATCCTGGCACGTCCAGCCGACGCCGTCGCTGTAGCCATAGAGCTTGTCGCCGAGGAGGATCACGCCGCCGTGATGGTTCTTCATCACCTTGTTCGGCGTGGCACCGGTCTCGTCATAGAGCATCTTGATCTGGTTACCGGGTTCGACATCGAAGCTCATCGAGCCGACTCCGTAACCGCTGGCGAAGTAGACCTGGTTGCTCTTCACGATCGGCGTGGGAATCATCGCCGTCTTGCCCGGATACGGTTGCTCCCAGAGCAACGCGCCATCCTTGGCGGCGATGCCGACGATATTAGTCATGCTGCGCTGGACGTACTGCCGCTGCCCATTGATATCCGCCGGGACGATTGAAGAATACTGCGCGCCGTCGGTCCACTTGTCGCTTTGCCAGATCACCTTGCCGGTCATCTTGTCGAGCGCGGCCATCGCGCCCTTGGGACCGCCAGGCGTGCAGACGACCTGGTTGCCGTCGACGAGCACGCTTTCCGTGTAGCCCCAGCCCGGCCGTTTGCCGCCGAGCGTTGCCATGCTGGTGCGCCAGAGTTCCTTGCCATCCTTGGCCTGCACTGCGACGAGATCGCCCTCGCCGCTGAGTGTGTAGACGCGGTCCCCATCCACTGTCGGCGTGCCGCGCGGGCCGTTGCCCCATTTATTGTCGAGAATGTTGCCGAGTTTGGCCGTCCAGAGCTCGTTGCCCTTGTCCGCGTCGAGGCAGATGAGGATCTCGCTGCCGTCCCGCGTGCCCATGGTATAGAGATGCCCGTCCACCACGGAGAAGCCCGAGTAGCCGCTGCCCGCGTTGGTGTAGTTCCACAATTTCTTCGGGCCCTCGGCCGGCCATTGTTTGAGAAGGCCGGTTTCCTTCGAGATGTCATCGCGATTCGGGCCACGGAACTGGGGCCAGTTGAAGGCGGGATTATCGGCGTAAACCGTGATGGCGCAGAGCGCGCTGAGGGTGAAAGAGAGGATGTTCTTTTTCATGTGGGAGAAGCGGCGAGGGGTTGTTGGGAAAACCTTTCGCAGGAAGGAAACGTTAGGTGAAACGCCGGCGGTTGGCGAGTAGTTGCGCTTCGGGGCATATAGGCGGCGAAACCATTTCTTTCCCGCTTTCAATCGCGGCCACTCTCCGCCCAAGGCGGCGCGAAAAAGAAAACGCTATGATTTCTTCACGAACCACGGCGTCGCGTTGGGATTTTTGGTGAAGAAATCGAGTAACAGGCGGGCTATTTTTTGTCGGCCGCTGTCAGAAGGATGCGTCCCATCGCCGCCGCAATCCTCCGGCAACCATTTGAGGTCATCCATCGCGCGGCCCTTTTGACCGTTCGTCCAGAGATACGGACCCCAGAGGATCACCGGTCCGTCGGCCGGCTGATCTTTGATCACCGCGCGCATGGCGAAGGCGCCTTCATAAGCGTAGGGCTCCGGGTTCAGGCGCGTTTTGGCGTAGCCACCATAGATGCGGCTGGCGAGGAAGATCAGGCGCAGGTTCGGATATTTCTCGCGGGCGCGCTTGATGTCGGTGCGGACGTCGTCGCGCAATTGGTCGGTCGCCGCCGGATATCCACCCGTCGGATTCGCATTGGCCTGCTTCAGCCACATGATTTCCACCTGCGCGGGACTGACGCCGGCCTCTTTGACGCGAGCGATTGCCGTTTCCCATGGCTGATCATTGGTCGCCCAAGCGGCGGCGGTCTTCCCGCCCTGCGCACAATCGACGATCACCAGGTTGGGCGCCTTGCGTGAGTCGGCGTCGGCGACGCGCTTGAAAGCCGAAAACTCCATCGTCGTATTCGACATTCCGAGGGAAACCATCGCGATCTTCCCGTCGGCCGCGGGTTTGCCCTCGGCGTTGAGCGGGCGAATCTGCGCGAGGGCCTGTTTCGCACGCGCCTCGAGAGCCGCCGGCGGCTCATTCTTCCCGCCACCATAAAGACCGCCGTCCTGGTCCTGATACTTGCCGGTCAAGTCCGTGAGCGGCACGAGATTCTCGGGAGGTGGAGGGGGCGGCTGTTGGTTTCTTTGCGGATTTTGCGGGCTCGGTGGTTGCCCATTCGGACTCTCGCCGGCGGCATGACGGCGTTTGGCTTCATCGAGGATCTTCTGCTCGTCCGGCGTCAATTGCGCCCCGTTCTGAGCGCGTTGAAAGATTTCTCGCGCCTTCTGCCAATCAAAGGGAGCGTCCGCCGCGAACAGCGGCAGGGCGACTAAAGCGAAGAGGAGGGGGAGGCACAATTTCATGCGCAATGAAGCACCGGCAATTTGTGAAAGTTTCGTTAGTTGCTCAGGAGGAATAGGCGTATTTTCCGCGAAGTATCGGCCGACGGAGCGAAGAGACAGTCAGAATGAGGTGATCCGATGGTGTGGCGTCATTCTCTAAAGAAGTGCGTCACTCAAATGTAACATATGACAGCTTGGCTCCGAGGCTTGGGCGGGCTCAACTTTGGCCACTCCTATTCACCTATGATGAAACTGAAAACTCTTCTTAGCATTCCCGTCGCCCTTGCCATGACGACGCCTGTCTTTGCAGGCAGCATCGTGATCAAAGGCTCCGACACGCTCGGAGCCAAATTCGTCCCGCAGCTTGCTGAAGCGTTTAAGGCCAGGCATCCCGACACGACTTTCAACATCGCCGCCGAAGGCTCGGCCACAGGCATCGCCGCGATCATCGACGGCACCGCGCAGATCGGCATGTCGAGCCGCAAGGTTGAGTTGCCGGAAGAGGCG
>Ga0068855_100001186_pt1 | contig 32411 bp, 34 predicted proteins | sample KBSCornC52_FD_66592 | JGI IMG/M metagenome (GOLD analysis project Ga0068855, IMG submission 66592) | Corn rhizosphere microbial communities from Kellogg Biological Station, Michigan, USA - KBS Corn C5-2 | ecosystem: Host-associated > Plants > Roots > Rhizosphere > Soil ...
ACGCCCATGAGATATCTCACGGTGCTGCTCGTTTCGATCGCGCTTGCCGCCATCGCTCCGACAGCGCAGGCGCACAAGCCGAGTGACAGTTATCTCACCCTCACCCAGCCCGCCAGCGGCGCGGTCCTGGATGGGCAATGGGATATCGCGCTGCGTGATCTCGAGTACGCGATCGGAATCGATCGCAATGGTGATGGCGCGATCACTTGGGGCGAGCTGAAGGCCACCGGGGATCGCGTGTACGCCTACGCGTTCTCGCGCTTACGGATTGAGGGAATCGCTCGGGGAAACCGGGAGCCTTGCTTCTTGCAGCGACGCGACATGCTCTTCGACGAGCATGTCGATGGCGGCTATGCAGTCCTGCGATTCACGGTCGCTTGTCCGTTTCGTCCCGCGCAACTAGCCGTCCACTATGGACTGCTCTTTGATCTGGACCCCAATCACAGAGGCCTCGTAGATATCAGGACGAGTGGTGCGACTCAAGCCTTCATTCTCAGCGCGCAAGCGCGTTCGACGACTCTGAACCTGGGCTCGCCCAAACGCTGGCGGCAGCTATGGGCATTCGTGGAGGAGGGCATCTGGCACATTTGGAAGGGGTACGATCACATCCTCTTCCTGCTGACGCTGCTGCTGCCGGCCGTTGTCGTATATGGTAACGGCAGCTGGCGACCGCGAGCCTCTCTGCATGACGCGGAGATGGATGTTTTGAAGGTCGTTACTGCGTTCACCATCGCTCACTCAATCACGCTCTCACTCGCCGTGAATGGCTTCGTGAATCTACCGAGCCGACTGGTGGAGTCGGGGATCGCGCTCACTGTGCTCCTTGGCGCGCTCAATAATATAGTTCCGATCGTGCGCGAGCGGCGTTGGGCCGTGGCCTTCGCGTTCGGACTCATTCACGGGTTGGGTTTTGCCTCGGTGCTCACGGACCTGGGGCTTCGAGCCTGGAATCTCGGTGTGGCGCTCCTTGGGTTCAACATCGGAGTGGAGCTCGGGCAGCTCGCGATCGTGCTCCTGTTCGTTCCAATCGCCTACTGGCTGCGCGAGACGCGCTTCTATCGTCTGGCGTTCATGCGTGGTGGCGCCGCGGTGATCGGCGGTATCGCGGCATATTGGCTGGTGGTCAGGGTCACTGGTGGGGGCTTGCAGTGACAAGACTCAATGCAAGTTGACAGGATACGGCTGCTTGGTAAAAACAGGCACACCCAAATGTTTAGCTAAATTCGTGACGGTGTTTCATCAAGTCGGAATGGGTTGGCGCATTCCGCGCGGATTGTTTCTGAGTGATCGGTATCCGGATAGCCGGAACAACTTCCTTTCAAGCCGGTGAGTACTGCTGTCTCGTATCGTTTCACGAGATCCGAGAACGCCGTGCATCTCGCACTTCACTGGGAAAGTGTCTTTGTTCACGTACAGCGGACTCAACACTCTGCGCCCATCGCTCGGCCTCGCGTTTATTTGGAAACGTCTCTAACTGTGCAGGACGACCTTTAACTCTCACCTGTACACGATATGAAATCGCACCGGTGAGTTCCGACTTGATGCGTTGAATGGATGCCATGACGTGCAACTCCCCGCGTGCGATTGAGTGTGCACGAGTGAGCAGCTAACTGCACGAATTTGCACTGAGCGCAAAGATGGGCAGCTGCGATCCTTTCGTCTATCGCCGTAAATGCATGTAAATACAGCGTTTAAGTGGTGCCCGGGACCGGACTCGAACCGGTACGGAGTTTCCTCCGAGGGATTTTAAGTCCCTTGCGGCTACCAATTACGCCACCCGGGCCCAAGAAAAATCGTTCAGGGATTTTTGGGGACGCGCATTGTAGCCGGACGAATACGTCGCTGCTTAGCTACTTGCGGGGTGTTGCTGGCGCTTCTGCTAAACTCCTGCGCCCTATGTTAGGTCGCGCGTCAATCCATGGGTTCTAACGCTTCGCAGGCAGCCCAAGTGCTGTTCGAGGCGCGTGCACTGCATTTGTGGCGGGGAGACCATCATCTACTGCGCGGCGTGTCGTTTGCTGTGCAGCGAGCGGAGCTCGTGCAGGTCGTGGGACGCAATGGCGTGGGTAAAACCAGCCTATTGCGTGCGGCATGCGGGCTGTTACCGGTCGAAGCGGGTGAGCTGTTCTGGCAAGGGCAGCTGCTCGGACGTGTACATGACGAGTTCAACGGTGCGCTTGCGTATCTCGGGCATGCGAATGCACTCAAGGCGGATCTCACGCCGCTCGAGAATCTGAAACTGGGTGTTCACGCCACGCCGCACGATGGAACGCAGAAGTTCGAGAAGGTGCTGGACGCATTGGGTGTTGCCGCGTGTGCGCGATTGCCTGTGCGTGTGCTCTCGCAAGGCCAGCGGCGCCGCGTCGCGCTCGCTAGGGTATTCGCGTCGAATGCACCGCTGTGGATTCTGGATGAGCCGATCACGAACCTCGATGCGGATGGTGTCGGCAGGGTTGAACATTTCTTAGCGGAACACCTGAATGGGGGCGGCGCAATAATCGCTGCTGCACATCAGAGATTGCTGCAGAACGACGCACGCGTGCGGAGCTTGGAACTCAACTGATGGTGCAAGGGCTGGGGGAGGTTGCTTGGACGGTCGTCGTTCGCGAGCTCAAACTGACCTCGCGGCGCTGGGATCAGGCCGTGCAACCGCTCGTGTTTTTCTGCGTGGTGACTACGCTCTTCCCGCTGGCAACGACATCAGATCTCGCCGAGCTCAGGCATATCGCTCCGGGCGTGCTCTGGGTGGCGGCGATGTTGGCGTCGCTGCTCGCGCTCGAATCGCTGTTTCGTCCGGATGTCGATGATGGAACGATGGAGCAGTGGGTGCTGTCCCAGCAACCACTGGCATGGCTGCTGCTTGCGAAAACCGCGGTACATTGGCTCGTCACCGGCGTGCCGCTGGTGCTCATTTCACCGCTGCTTGCAACGGCGCTCGGCATGGCTCCGGAGGCTTGGAGTACCGTCATAGCATCGCTTGCCATTGGAACGGCGACGCTGAGCGTGCTCGGAGCTGTTGGGGCGGCGCTCACTGTGAGTCTGCGCCGCGGTAACATGCTGATGGCTTTGCTGGTGCTGCCCTTGGAAATGCCCGTTCTGATCTTCGGCGCGCGAGCCATCGAAGTTGCGAGTTACGGCGAGAACCCCAGCAGCTCGTTGATGCTACTTACTGCAGTCCTATTGTTCAGCGTGAGCTTGGGGCCGTTTGCGATGGCGCAGGCCATGCGGATCGGGATCGAATAATTGCGGATGGAATGATGTGGACTTGGTTTCACAAACTTGCGTCGCCGCCGTACGCCTATGACGTTGCGGGAAAGTGCCAGCCCTGGTTTTGGTGGCCGTCGCTCATTTTGATGGCGGTGTCCGCCTACGGTGGATTGGTGCTCGCGCCGCCCGACTATCAGCAAAAGGACGCCTTTCGCATCATCTACGTGCATGCGCCCAGCGCATGGATGTCCTTATTCGTGTATTCGACCATGGCCATCGCGGCAGGTGTCGGGCTGATATGGCGCATCAAGCTCGCGCACGCATTCGCTGCCGCATGTGCGCCCATTGGCGTGTGGTTTACGGGACTGGCGTTGATCACAGGTTCTGTGTGGGGCAAGCCGATGTGGGGGACGTGGTGGGCGTGGGATCCGCGGCTCACTTCGGAGCTGATTCTGCTGTTCCTGTACTTGGGCTATTTGTCACTGCGTTCTTCCTTCGAAGATATTTCGCGCGCCGACCGGGCGAGCGCCGTGCTTGCAGTGGTCGGTGTGGTCAACGTTCCCATCATTCACTACTCGGTGATCTGGTGGAACAGCCTGCATCAGGGGCCGAGCGTGACCAAGACGGGCGCGCCCACCATCGATCCCTCGATGCTGTGGCCGCTTTTCTGCATGATCGTCGCGTTCATGCTGTTCTTCGCCGCAGTCATGTGCGATCGGTTGCGCGCCGAGATTTTGAAGCGCGAGAGAAGTGCGAAGTGGTTGATGAAGGAAGTAGCAGTCGCGCACGAGCGCGACGGAGTACCCAATGTTTGAACATTTTCTGGCGATGGGCGGTTACGCCGCGTACGTGTGGTCCTGCTATGGGATCACACTATTCGCGCTGATCGTGATCGCGATGTCCGGTCGCGCCGTCTATCAGCGTGAGCTCAATGCCGCGCGGCGGCGCACGCTCGCGAACCAAACGAATTCTGCAGGTCTAACGGCATGACGCCACGTCGCCGACGGATGATGTTCGTCGCGCTCATCGTACTGGGTGTGGCTGGCGCTACGACGCTTGCGCTCAGCGCGTTTCGCGACAACGTGCTTTACTTCTATAGTCCGAGCGATGTCACTGCAGGCAAAGTGCCGGCCGGACGCACATTTCGTGTGGGCGGCATGGTCGACAAGGGCAGCGTGATGCGCGAGCCCGGCAGTCTCGAAGTAAAGTTCATCGTCACGGATTTCGCGCACGACGTCACCGTCAAATACAGCGGCGTGCTGCCGGACCTGTTCCGCGAAGGGCAAGGCGTGATTGCACGCGGCCGTCTCGTCGATCCGCAAGGACACGTATTCGTCGCCGATGAAGTGCTCGCCAAACACGACGAGAAGTACATGCCTCCCGAAGTGGCGGAGAGTTTGAAGAAAACGCACGAAGCGCAGCGCGCTTCCAGGGCATCTACATGAGCGTCGAACTCGGCCATTTCGCATTGATCTTGGCGTTCTGCCTGGCGGTGGCCCAATCCGTCTTCGGGCTCGTCGGCGCCATGCCCGGCAAAAGCTATTTGCAAAGCGGTGTGCGGCCCGCCGTCGCCGGTCAGTTCGTGTTCGTCGTGCTCGCGTTTGCGTCTTTGGCACTCGCGTTTCAGCACAACGATTTCTCGGTGCTGTACGTGGCGTCCAATTCCAACTCGCAACTGCCTGCCTTCTATAGATTCGCCGCGATCTGGGGTGCACACGAAGGATCGTTGTTGCTGTGGCTATTGGTACTTGCGTGTTGGTCGATTGCAGTGGCGGCCTTTACCAAGAACATGCCTGCGACATTCGTCAGTCGTGTCTTGGGTGTACTCGGCTTGGTGAGCGCGGGCTTCGCGCTTTTCATCTTGGCGACCTCGAATCCATTTGCACGCCTTCTGCCCGCCGCACTCGACGGTCGGGATCTCAATCCGCTCTTGCAAGATCCCGCGCTCGCGATCCATCCGCCCATGCTCTATACCGGCTATGTGGGTTTCGCAGTGCCGTTCGCATTCGCAGTGGCAGCGCTTCTCGAAGGTAAGCTCGACCCAGTGTGGGCGCGATGGGTGCGTCCGTGGACCACGGTTGCTTGGATGTTTCTGACGGTGGGTATCGCGCTCGGCAGTTGGTGGGCGTACTACGAGTTGGGATGGGGCGGCTGGTGGTTTTGGGACCCGGTCGAAAACGCATCCTTTATGCCGTGGCTCGCGGGCACGGCGTTGATTCATTCGCTCGCGGTCACGGAAAAACGCGGCCTCTTCAAGAGTTGGACGTTGTTGCTCGCGATCTTTGCCTTCTCGTTGTCGTTGGTCGGTACGTTCTTGGTCCGCTCGGGGGTGCTCGTCTCCGTGCATGCGTTCGCCAGCGATCCAAGTCGCGGCATGTTCATTCTTGCATTTCTCGTTATATGCATCGGCGGCTCGCTATCTCTATATGCATGGCGTGCGCAACGCTTCGGCTCGACGGCGGGCTTTGCCGTGGTGTCGCGTGAATCGTTCCTACTGCTCAACAACGTGCTGTTGGTGGCAGCCGCAAGCCTGATTTTGGTAGGCACGTTGTATCCGCTGTTTCTCGACGCCTTGCATCTCGGCAAGATCTCCGTAGGGCCGCCGTACTTTGCGACCGTGTTCATGATCCCGATGTTGCCGCTCCTTTTCTTGTTGGCAGTCGGCATGCACGCTGCTTGGAAGCGCGCCAAGCTGGAAAGCGTCAAAACCAAGTTGCTCGTGATGGTTGGCGCATCCATTGCGCTCGCAATCATCGTGCCCCTCGTGTCGTATGGTTCGGTGTCGGTGTTGAGCGTGATCGGCTTCACCGCGGGTATGTGGGTGTTGCTCTCGTCACTCATCGAGCCCGTTTCGCGCTGGCGAGCCGGTCACAAGCTTTCGGCGAGTGTATTGGGCATGAGCGTCGCGCACTTGGGACTCGGCGTATTCGTGCTGGGCGCGACCGTGGTGAAGGCCTACGAAATCGAAAAGGATCTGAGTCTGACGCCAGGACAATCGGTAACGCTCGGCAACTACGAATTCAAACTCAACGACACTCGTAACGTCGTCGGTCCCAATTACGATGCTATCGAAGCGACCGTCGTCGTTTCGCGCCTCGGGCGTGAGGTGACGGTGTTGCATCCCCAGAAACGGACTTATCGCGTGCAGACGAATCCGATGACCGAAGCGGGCATCGATCCCGGTTGGAATCGCGACGTGTTCGTCGCCATGGGCGAGCCTCTCGGACAAGGCGCGTGGAGCTTTAGATTGCAATACAAACCGCTCGTGCGTTTCATTTGGATCGGTGCAGTGATCATGGCGCTCGGTGGATTCATCGGCGTGACGGATCGCAGATACCGTGCGCGTGTACCGCGTAGTGCCGATGAGGCAGCACGCGAAGCTACGGTCGGCGCCTGAGGCAGTATCGATGTGGCGCTATGCAATACCGGTGGCGATTTTTGCAGTGCTGTTCGGCTTTCTGTTCGTCGGACTCAATCGCGATCCCAGTTACGTGCCTTCGCCACTCATCGGCAAGCATGCGCCTGCATTTTCGCTGACGACGGTAGAAGATCCGAACAAGCAAGTATCGCCTGAAGATTTTCACGGCAAGCCGTTCGTGCTCAATGTGTGGGGAACGTGGTGCGCCGAGTGCCGCAGAGAACACGAGACGCTGCTCGAAATTTCACGCCAAGGATTGGCGCCCATCGTCGGCTTGAATTGGAAAGACGAACGCGAATCGGCCGAACAGTGGCTGCGGCAACTCGGCGATCCGTACGCAGCGACGGCTTTCGATCCGGAAGGCCGGGCCGGCATCGACTGGGGTGTGTATGGCGCGCCGGAGACATTTCTGATCGATGCGAATGGAGTCATCGTCTACAAACACATCGCGCCGCTCACGATGGAAGTGTGGAATCGCGAATTCGTGCCGCGCATTCGTGCGGGCGGGGGGCGTTCATGAGAGCCTACGTCGCGATCATGGCGGCAATCATGTTGTTAGCGCAGACTGTATGGGCCATCGATGCGGCTCCGGCATTCAGCGATCCGCAATTGCAAGCACGCTATGAAAAGCTCACGCATCAACTACGCTGTCTGGTGTGCCAGAACGAAACCATTGCCGATTCGAACGCAACGCTCGCAGCCGACTTGCGCAAGCAACTGCGTGAAATGATCGCGGCGGGTAAAAGCGATCAAGACATTCTCAACTACATGACCGATCGCTACGGTGATTTCGTGTTGTACAAACCGCCCTTCGAGGCGCGCACCGTATTGCTGTGGAGCGCGCCGGTGTTGTTGGTGTTGGCAGGTGTGATTGCCGCGTTCAACGTCATCATGCGCCGCGCGCGCTTACCCATGGAAGAATCGAACGACGCGATGTCCGACGATGAGCTGGATGAGTCGAGGCGCCGCACTGTATGACCGGGTTCGTCATTGCCTGTGCCGTCATGGTGGTGGCGGCGGTTGGTGTGATTGCGCGCATGCTGTTGCGTGCACCGTTGTCTTCTGAAGATTCTCATCGCACGAAAGAGCGCCGTTGGGTCGTCACCGCATTTGCGGTGCTCATCCCGGTTCTCGCGGGTGCGCTGTACGCGCACTTGAGCACTTGGGACTGGCGCGCGGGAGACGTGCTCGATGCCAAAGGGCAAGTGAATCCTGAAGCGATGGTGGCGAAGCTGGAAGCCAAGCTGAAAGAGAATCCCAACGACGTGCAAGGCTGGTTGATGCTGGGCCGTTCGTACAGCACACTCGGGCGCACCGGGCGTTCATTCGATGCATACAACCAAGCCTATGAGCTCACTCAGGGCGAGAACGTGGACGCCATCACCGGAGTGGGTGAAGCGCTCGTCATGATCGATGAGACGACGCTGTCGGGTCGGGCCGGCCAACTCTTCGAACAAGCGCTCGCCAAAGATCCAGGCAATGCCAAAGCACTTTGGTATGGCGGTATCGCTGCGTTGCGTGCAGGACAAACCGCTGTGGCGCGAGACCGCTTGCAAGCGCTGCTGACGAAAAATCCGCCCTCTCAATTACGTGCGCTGCTCGAACGTCAGATCCAGGACCTCAATCAACAACTCGGCGTGGCTGCAAATACTGATGTACCGAAAGCGTCGGCACCCGCACAGTCCGCAAACGCAACGAGCAGTCGCTCGTTGGACGTCACGGTGAGCGTGGCGCCGGAAATTGCCGCAAAGCTGTCGGGTGAAGTACCTCTGTTCGTCATGGCGCGCGATCCCGCTGCGCCGGGGCCGCCGCTTGCGGTCGTGCGCAGGACGTCGGCGCAACTGCCGCTCAAAGTAGCGCTGACCGAGCGTGATGCCATGTTGCCGAGCCGTTCGATCGCGAGCGTGCCGCGAGTGCAAGTGGTCGCGCGTCTATCGCTGAGTGGGTCGCCGCGTGAACAATCCGGCGACTACTACGGCACCGCCGAGTACGCTTTCGATTCAGCAGGACCAGCGGGCAAAGTGAACATCTCCATCGATCGCGCGGTTCCGTAATGCAAAGCGCACGTCATTCCTACAGCAGCTTGCCTTCGATGATGATTCCTTACCTGCAAGTGGTGCTGGGCCGTAAGCCCATGCTCGCGCCTGAGGGTTATCAACTCGTTCCCGTCGAGTTCGAAGCGCGCAAGGTCTCGATCCGCCCGGCACATCTCGCTCGTTATAGAAGTGTCTGTGGTATTCCCGACGGGCCGTACTTGCCGCACGCGTATCTGCATGCGCTCGCCATGCCGTTGCACATGAAAATTTTCACGGCTCATCATTTTCCTGCGAAGGTGTTGGGGCTCGTGCATTTACGAAACATCATCAGAGCCTGGAGGCCGATCGACAACGGCGCGAGACTTAGGCTGACTGCAACTGCCGCGGCGCTGCGCGAAACCGACGGCGGTCAGGAATACGACCTCGTGACGCGCGCGTATATCGATGAAAGCTTGGCGTGGGAAGAAGTGAGCACCATGCTGGCACGCCGGCAAGTCGCCGGTAAGCGTCCCAACATCGAACGCTTGAATCTACAAGCAGGCGCCGTCCTTGCCGAAGAGACTTTACCGGTAGCCGAGAATACGGGTCGGCGCTATGCGTTCGTCTCGGGTGATTTCAATCCCATTCATCTCATGGCGCGCACCGCGCAACTCTTCAACTTCAAACAAGCGGTGGCACACGGAATGTGGTCGTTGGCGCGTTGCGTGGGACGTGCGACCGAACATTTGCCGCGGGGTCCGATCGAACTCGACGGTCAATTCAAATTGCCCATCTATTTGCCGAGCGAGATCGTGTTTCGAGCGCAGACGATAGGCGAGGGCGTGGATCTTTCCTTGGCAACGCCGAAAGGCGACCGCCTGCACTTTGCGATGCAAGTGAGAAAGATGGGGTAATGGGGTCCGCGGGCTACTTCCTCATCACCCACACACCACCCACCAAGGCAAATCCGCCGGCGGCCCAAATCTGTAAGTCCCCGTGATGTCCCCACAGGCGCAACAGCAGAAAGGCGCCGATGAGCACGAAGGCGGCGATGCCTGTCCAGTCGCGGCGGCGCCATTGCGCAACGAGACAGAGAACTGCGCCCACTAGGGCGACGAGTGTGGGAGTGACCCAAAGATCGAAGTGCATGGTGCTCCATATCGAATGAAATCGACACGGGATTATACGTGCAGACAACCAGGCAACCAGATAACCAGACAACCAGCCAGCTTGCCAACCAGCCAGAAGGGCTCTTTAGCTTTCTGGCTCATCTGGCTGGTTAGCTGGTTGGCCGGTTTGCAATTCCTCAGCTACAGTAAACTCCGCAGCTCATGAAATCCCGCTTACTCGTCCTGGCCGCGGTGTTCGTGTTGATCGCGATGGTGGGCCATTTGCGCCCGCGCACGTCTGCCGTTGCAAATTCGCAGCCGGCGCGCGACGTATTGACGATCGGCACGTTGCGTCTCAATCGTTGCGAGCTACGGCAGAAACTTTCGGGTGCTACGACGGCGGCGTATTGCACTCGTTTTTCTGTGCCCGAGAATTGGGATGACGCACGCGGTCGGCATATCGAACTCAACGTAGCCTTGGTCAAAGGCACCGCAGCCGTGGCTGAAGCCGATCCGGTAGTGTTGTTGGATGGTGGACCTGGGCAAGCCGCGACTGAAGACTATCCTGCAGTGGCTCCCGCCCTCGCGGGACTGCGCCGCGAACGGTACATCCTATTGATCGATCAGCGTGGGACCGGTGGCTCGAATGCACTGACGTGTGCATCGAGCAAAACGCGCGAATCTGCTGTGACGAGTGCGCGCAAGGACCCGCAACGCTCCCTGGCTGAAATAAATACTTGTCTGCAAGAGCTGAGCGGTCGTGCCGATCCTCGCTACTACACCACGACGGATGCCGTGCGTGATTTGGAGGCCGTGCGTATCGCTCTCGGCGCGCCCAAACTCAATCTCATCGGCGTGTCGTATGGAACGCGAGTGGCGCAGCAATATGTCGCCCGCTATCCGCAAGGTGTGCGCAGTGTCGTGCTCGATAGTCCGGTGCCGAACACGATGGGTTTGGGCGCAGAGCATGCACGCAATCTCGAGACGGCGCTGCAAGCTCAATTTCGAGTCTGCATACAAACGCCGAGTTGTAAGCAACGATTCAAAGATCCATACGAGACACTGCAAACGTTGCGTGCGACTTTGCGTAAAGGCGCGCCGACCGTAGAAGTGCGCAATCCGGTCACTTTTGCGTCCGAGACGCATACGCTGACGGAAGACAGTCTGGCCGGAATCGTGCGCATGTATGCCTACAGTCCGGAGACGAGCGCGCTTTTGCCGCTCACTTTGGATGAGGCTGCGAAGGGAAACTATGCTCCCATCCTCGGCCAGGAAGTATTGATGACGGCGGACTTGAGCGACCGCATCGTGGGTGGCGTGCAGCTCTCTGTGATATGCACCGAAGACATCGATTTGATGCAGGAAACTCAGGCCGATGCAGACACCATGCTCGGCAATGAGCTCATCGCGAATTTCAAATCGGCATGCCGCGCATGGCCGCATCACGCAGCGCCTGCGGAGTTTCATCGGCCGCTGCAGTCGTCACTGCCTTTTTTGATCATGTCGGGAGAGTTCGATCCAGTGACACCGCCACGTTACGGAATCGAGATCGCGCGCACTCTGACCAATGTGCGCACGCTGGTAGCGGCAGGTCAGGGGCACAACGTTATCGTGCGGGGTTGCATGCCGAAGTTGGTCGAGGATTTCGTCACCAAGCTCGCCACCAAAAATCTCGATACGAGCTGCCTCGACGTGTTGCGGCCTGTCCCTGCATTCATCAACTACAGCGGAGCCGCGCCTTGATCGAAGTCATGGATCTTGCCAAACGCTTCGGCGCCATTGCCGCCGTCGACGGCGTTTCGTTCATCGCTCGCGATGGCGAGGTGACCGGGCTCTTGGGCCCCAATGGCGCGGGCAAGACTACGACGTTGCGCATTCTCTACACGTTGATGCGTGCAGATCGCGGCCGGGTGCTGGTGGATGGCATCGACGCTGCCGAAAACGAACTCGATGTGCGCCGGTGTTTGGGTGTGCTGCCCGATGCTCGGGGCCTGTATAAGCGCCTCACGGCGCGTGAAAACATCGAATACTTCGCGCGTTTGCAAGGACTGTCCGAAGAGGCCGTGCGGCAGAGAACGAATGCACTCATCGATGTGCTCGGCATGCGAGCTATCGCCGATCGTAGAGTAGAAGGATTCTCGCAAGGCGAGCGAGTCAAGACGGCGCTCGCGCGTGCGTTGGTACACGATCCCAAGAATCTAATTCTCGATGAGCCCGGCAACGGCCTCGATGTCATGGCCATGCGCGCGTTGCGCGAGTTGTTGAGAAGCTTGCGCGGCGAAGGACGATGCGTGCTCTTTTCGAGCCACATCATGCAAGAGGTCGCGGCACTCTGCGATCGCATCGTCATCATTGCTCGCGGACACGTCGTTGCACAGGGCACTCCCGACGAACTGCGCGAGCGCGCCAACGAAGCGAGTTTGGAAGAGGCGTTCGTGAAATTGATCGGCTCGTCCGAAGGACTGGCGGCATGAGGGCGATCAAAGTCGTGTGGCTGAAAGAGCTGCGGGAAAGTTTTCGAGACCGGCGTGCAGTCATCAACGCAGTACTGCTCGCGCCGCTCATCGGGCCCGTCATTTTCGTGATGATCACGAATATCGTGCTCAATCGCGAGTTCGAGAAAGCAGCGAAGCCTTTGCCCGTGCCGGTGGTCGGCGCCGAACGTGCGCCGAATTTGATGCAAGGTCTTGCCGAAATGGGGCTCGCACCGCTACCCGCGCCCTCAAATCCAGAGACGGCCGTGCGGGATCAGACAGCCGAGGTCGTGCTGCGTATTCCCAGTACATTCGAACAGGACTGGCGCGAAGGTAAGCCCGCCCAAGTGGAAATCATTTACGACTCGTCGCGGCGCGATGCGAGCAGTCAAGTCGAACGGTTGAATGCCATGTTGGAGATGTACGGCAAACGTTCCGGCGCCATGCGTCTCATGGTGCGCGGACTTTCGCCCACGCTGTCCACGTCGATAGTGGTCGCACGGCGCGATCAAGCAACGCCACAAGCACGCGGCGCATTGCTCTTTGCCATCTTGCCGTATTTCTTCGTGCTGACCGGCTTCATCGGCAGCATGTCGCTCGCGATCGATACCACCGCCGGCGAACGCGAGCGTCAATCGTTGGAGCCGCTGTTGCTGAATCCGGTGCCGCGTACGCATATCTTGGCGGGCAAGCTGGGCGCGACCTGGGTGTTTTCGATCCTGAGTCTTTGTCTCAGCATCATCGCGTTTGCGCTGGCATCACGCGTGGTGCCGACGGAGAAGCTCGGGATGACGTTCGAATTGGGATTCAGCTTCGCGGCGACAGTGCTCATGTTGATGTTGCCGCTGCTACTCTTGGTGGTGATTCTGCAAACATTGGTGAGTGCCTTTGCCAAGACGTACCGTGAAGCGCAGACGTTACTCGGTCTGTTGCAGTTGATTCCGGTCGTGCCTTCGATACTGCTGACAGTGCTTCCCCTCAAGCCGCAGCTTTGGATGTACGCCGTGCCGCTGCTCGGCCAGCAGCTTGCCATCATGGAACTGCTGCGCGGTGAAGTCGTACAGCCGGCGCAGATGAGTGTCTCTCTATTCGTCACATCGATCGCCGTCGTAGTAGCGTTCATGTACACCGCTCGTGTGTACAAGACGGAGAGATTAGGTGTGAGCGGTTAAAATTTTCCTGCCGAGAGCTCAATTTCTCCTGGCCAGCATAAACATCACCGCCCTCAGACGGGTGAGCGCAAGCCCCATGATCGAAAAAGCCAAGGCGGCGCCCAGCACATCGTAAATCGTGAGCCCGAGGTGCGGCGCATAGGCGAGGAGGGGAAGGAGACACTCCGGTAACTGATCGATCAGCGGTACCTCGGCACCCGGAGCGCACCGCAAGCGGCGTTTGATGAAACTCGAAAGGGCGTCGCCCGTGAGTGACAGCGCGCCGAATCCGGCGCCGCTCAAAACGTTGCCGGTGCAGAGTTCCGACACCATGGCGCTCGCCAAGATGCCGCACAGAAACCCGCGCCAAGTTTTGTGACAGCCGAGCCAGCGCTCGCCGTCCCAGGCAATTCGACCGCCGTCCATCGGCCAAGCGGCGCGCCCCGCGGACAATTTGCCCACGATCCAGGGGGTCGAGTTCGCGGTAATTAGTAGGATCAGTACGTACAGCGATTCCCAAGACATGATCATCCGTTCTCTCCATTTCCATAGATCGGCGCCCCGCTCAAGGGTGCTTGCAACCGTCTAGTCGTGAAGTTCGCTCGAGAGGCTCTGGTTGCCGTGCTTCTTGTTACTCGTTACACGGGCTACCGCTACTTTGTGCAACGCTGCAGCAGAGAGGAAGTTGCCTTTTGCCCCACCCTAGTTGCCCCCACGGGGCAAGGAAACTAGGACTCCGTCTCAAGCATTGTCGAGTCGGGTCGTGAGTATAGGTCGCAAGAGAGGAGACGGCGATGAAAGTGCATGTCAACACATCTTGGCTGGCGATATCGGCGTTGTTGTTCGTAATGGGATCTGCTTACGCGGCCGAGCCGGCCGCCGGCGCGCCAGCGCCGAGTAAGCAGGACCGAGAACAGATGGCGCAGCTGCACGAGAAAATGGCAACTTGCTTGCGCAGCGACAAGTCCATGGAGGAATGCCACAAGGAAATGGCAGCGCAGTGTCGCGAATCGATGGGCGCGGATAAATGCAAAGGCATGGCCGAGCACGCAATGAAGCACGAACACTCGCACATGGACTCGTCCAAAGACACGAGTACTACCAGCAAGCCGTAGCGTGCTGTAACGCCCAAACCGATCGGGAGCGTTGCCTGGCGTCTGCTTAGCGCATGCAATACACAAACCGCCGTGAGGCCGGTCGTCTGCTCGCAGACAAGCTGCAGGAATGGAGCGGCCGCGAAGATGTCGCTGTCATGGCGCTGCCGCGAGGCGGCGTTCCCGTCGCGTTTGAAGTTGCGAAACGTCTCGAAGCACCGCTCGATGTGCTGATCGTTCGAAAACTGGCTGCGCCCGACGAACCTGAATTGGCGTTGGGCGCGCTCGCGTCCGGCCATGTCATCGTCCTCAACAGCGAGATCATGTCGCTCACGGCGGAAGCAGAGCATGCCTTGCAAAGTGCGTTCGCCAAGGAAGAACCCGAACTCGAACGACGCGAGATGGTTTATCGGCGCGCAGCACCGGCTGTCGAAGTGCGGGGGCGCACAGTGCTGCTGATCGATGATGGTCTAGCCACGGGTGCAACCATGAGCGCGGCGGTGCAAACGCTCAAACAACAGCAGGTTGCAAAGGTGATCGTGGCGGTGCCGGTGGCATCCCAGCAAGCGATTGAGCGACTGGAATTCGAAGCTGACGCAGTGGTCTGTCTGCAAACGCCACTATTTTTCAATGCAGTCGGCGAGTGGTACAACGATTTCACGCAGACCGAGGATGAAGAGGTGTGTACCTTGCTTGCCGAAGCTGCCGGTACGCGGCGCGCCGTCCGCGCGAATGCGAAGCGCGAAAATCCGCCGCCCTAACCTCGGCATCCATTACTCACGGATCAGGCTGAGCACGGGAGGGGATTCGTGGAGCCGCAAACAGCGTTACTCACCGATTGGTATCAACTCACCATGATGAGTTCCTACTATGAACTCGGCATGGAAGACACGGCGGTGTTCGAGTTCGGCTTCCGTCGATTGCCGTCGGAACGCAATTTCCTGATCGCCTGCGGACTCGAACAGGTGCTCGATTATTTGGAACACGTTCACTTCACGGAGTCCGAGATCGAATGGCTCGCCGCCACGCAGCGTTTCAGCAATGCGGTGCTGGACCGTTTGCGTAAGTTTCGCTTCACGGGCCAGGTCTACGCGATGCCGGAAGGCACGCTTTGTTTCGCGGATGAGCCGCTGTTGCGCGTGACGGCGTCGCTGCCTGAAGCGCAGTTCGTCGAAAGTCGCCTCGTCAATTTATTGCACTATCAAACGTTGATCGCTTCGAAAGCGGCGCGGTGTCGTTTAGCTGCAGGTTCGAAAGCACTTGGCGATTTCGGAATGCGTCGCGCCCATGGCGCTGAGGCCGCGGTGTATGCAGCGCGAGCAGCGTACATCGCAGGCTTCGATTCCACGTCGAATGTGGAAGCGGCTCGCCAATTCGGCATTCCCTTGAGCGGCACGATGGGGCATTCATTCATCGAAGCGCATATCAGCGAGATCGACGCATTACGTGCCTTTGTTAGAACGCAGGTCGTCGATGTCACGCTGCTCGTCGATACGTACGATATTCAGGGCGGCACAGAGCGTGTCGTACAACTCGCACGCGAATCCACGAACAGTCCCATCAAGATTGCGGCTGTGCGCATCGACAGTGGCAATTTGGGCGAGGAAGCGCACAAAGTACGGCGCATTCTCGATCGCGGCGGTTGCGCGGACATCAACGTGTTCGTGAGTGGCGGCATCGATGAATATCAAATTGCCGCGCTCTTACGCAGCGGCGCTCCGATCGATGCGTTCGGTGTGGGCACGCCGTTGACGACTTCGAGCGACGTTGCCGCACTCGACTGTGCATACAAGTTGCAACAATACGCCGGCCTGCCGCGCAAAAAGAATTCACTGTGGAAATCGACATGGCCGGGTCGCCGACAAGTGCATCGCGGCTACGGCGACGATGGGCGTATCGCTATGGACGTCGTGAGCTGTGCAGACGAGGTCGTCGAAGGCAAGCAGCTGTTGTCTCCGGTGATGCAAAACGGTCAGCGTTCCTTTCATTCGCCGCCGCTCGCGCAAGTGCGCCATCATTGTCACGAGGAAATCGTCACGCTGCCGATAGCGCTTTGCAGCCTCGACTCAGGCCCTCGCTCGCCCGTGAAGATTTCGCACGGCTTGCATCAATTGGTGGGGGAATTGGATGCCGTGAAGCATTGAGGGGTCATCAACCACGTAGCCGCTTGCGTCATTCCCGGGTACGACGATTGTTCGTGAGTCAGTAGCCTTTCCCTAACCGCAGCCTGGAGGGGTGCGCTGTATGACCATCGAACCCGAATGCGGATTGTGGTACCAGCCTGCAGGGGTGACCGACTGGTTTCGTGTTCTGCACGTCGATACGCAGGGTCAGGTCACCATCGAGTATTTCGACGGTTACGAAGATGTCGTCGACGTGCAAGGATGGCAGGAGCTGAATCCCGAGATCGTCATCCTGTCGACGGAGTTGCGCCGCTGATTGTCCGCGTCAGCAGGTTTTCACCAGCGTTGCCTTGATGACGCGGTAGAGCTGTTTTCGCTTCGTCGGCGGCGTCATCCACAGCGGTGGCACTCCGCCGAGATCGGGATGCGGTGTTTGCCACCAGAGTGTTGCACCTTTGCTCCCTAGGACCTCTCGCACTTGGCGAACCATCTGTTCGCGTTCGTTACCTTTTTGCATACGGCCTCCGAGTGCTCGCTCGGTAAAATTCTTTCAACCTACAACCTAAACGCACGACAGTGCCCTGCGGCTAACAGTCATTCCCTGAATGCCAGGTCCAGGGTTGCACCCGACGGTTGTTGCGGAGGCCCGAGTCTCTCAGATTGCGCCAGTCTCTCAGCCTGTAGGCACCGGCACGAAGATTTGCGCCTGCTCCCGTTGAATCAGGAGCGCCACCGTCTTGCCGGCTTTTTCTACTGCGGTGCGTAGCTGCTCGACCGTGCTGATCTCCTGGCCGTTGACTGCAAGAATGACGTCGCCCGGTTGTATTCCGGCGTTGGCTGCCGCGCCGCTTGCTTCTTCGACTACCAGCCGTCCCGTGGTGTCGACTTCGTTACGTTCCTGCGGCGTCAGTGGACGCACCGCTAGTCCGAGCTTGCCGCCGTTCTGCTCCTTACCCGGTGCACCGTTGCGGGCTTGCACATCTTTGAGTTCATCGACGGTGACCGTGAGATCGCGCGTGCCACGGTCGCGCCATACGGTGAGTTTGGCGTTCTGGCCGGGCTGGATCTTCGAAATCATCAAGGGCAATTGATATTCGCGATCGACCGCTTGATCGTTCACCGCGAGGATCACATCGCCGGGCTTGAGTCCCGCCTTGTCGCCCGGGCCGCCTTTTTCCACGGAGCTGACCAATGCGCCGCGCGGACGATCGAGCGCGAAGGATTGCGCCAATTGTGCGTTCACGTCTTGGATTGCGACGCCGATGCGGCCGCGGCGCACGTGACCGTTCTGGATGAGCTGCGCTTCGACATCGCGGACGACATCGATGGGAATGGCGAAGGACAAGCCCATGTACCCGCCCGTTTGTGTGTAGATCTGCGAGTTGATGCCGACCACTTCGCCGTTCATGTTGAAGAGCGGTCCGCCCGAGTTGCCGGGATTGAGCGGCACGTCCGTTTGAATGAGCGGCACATAGCCTTCTTCGCCCGGCAGCGATCGTGCCGTCGCGCTGACCACGCCCGCAGTCACGCTATTTTCGAATCCGAACGGCTCGCCGATGGCGACGACCCACTGTCCCGGCTTCAGATTCGAGGCATCGCCGAATTGCACGACGGGTAAATTTTTCGCATCGATCTTGAGCACGGCCACGTCGCTGCGCCGATCGGCGCCGACTAATTTGGCGGGATATTCGCGTCGATCGGTCAAGCGCACCGTGATATCGGAGGCATCCGCTGCGACGTGCGCATTGGTGAGAATGTAGCCGTCGCTGCTGATGATGAAGCCGGAGCCCAACCCTCGTTGCAATTGAGGGTTGGGTCGCATCCGCGGCGTGGGTACGCCGAAGCGCCGAAAGAATTGGAAAAAGGGATCGTTCTCCGGGATGTTGGCGGCCGTCTGATCGCTGGGAGCTTTTTCGACCGTGCTGACGTTGACGACTGCCGCGCCGTATTGTTCGACCAGCGCCGTGAAGTCGGGGAGCCCGCTCACCACTGGTGTATTCCGCGGCACACTTGGAGGGGCCGCTGCGGACTTCGCGGGCGCAGGGGATGATGTGGGTGGCGAAACCGATTGTTGTGATTTCGAGCAGCTCGCGGTCAACACGCCGCAAGACATCATCACAAGCAGCAACGAAGTCCAACGCATCGCCTCTCCTGGAAGATCCTAGTAAGGCCATCGGCCCAACCTTCACGCTACGCTCTGCCGCCGCCGGGGTTCCCGTTCGATTGGGGTAATGTGTTACAAAGTCTAAAAAGGACGGGTCATGTGGAAATCGATCGTTGCAATCTCCGTCGGCGCCGCGCTCGGGGCGCTGCTGCGCTGGTGGTTGGGTCTCAAGCTCAACAACTATTTTCCGACCGTCCCGCCCGGCACGCTTGCGGCCAATCTGATCGGCGCCTATATCATCGGTCTTGCCATTGCAGTGTTTGCGACGCTGCCGGCGCTTGCGCCCGAATGGCGCCTGTTCGTCATCACGGGATTCTGCGGCGGCCTCACCACGTTCTCTACGTTCTCCGCGGAGCTCGTGACGCTCTTACAACAGGGGCAACCGTTATGGGTTTGTGCTGCCACGGCCATGCACTTGGCAGGTTCGTTGCTGATGACCTTGGCCGGCATCGGTACGATTGCGTGGATTAGAAGCTAGTTTGCGCGCCGAACGGAGACTGCCATGCAAGGTTCATTCTTGAGATTCTATGTGAATGAAGCCGACCGGCACGGTCACGTGCTCTTGTGGGAATGGTTGCTGGAGCACGCGAACAAGCTCGGCATCCGCGGCGGTTCGGCGTTTCGCGCCATGGCGGGCTTCGGCCGGCACCACAAGATGCACGAGCAACGTTTTTTCGAGCTGGCGGGAACGTTGCCGGTGGAAGTGGAATTCATCGTCACCGATCAGGAAGCGCAACTGCTGTTCAAGTCGCTCGAAGAGGCAAAGGTGGAACTCTTCTATGCCAAGATTCCGGCGTTCTTCGGGGTGATTGGCGGGGAAGTGCAGGACATAACGAGGGAATAGCGAACCAGCCAACCAGCGAACCAGCCGGAATCGCTCTCTGGCTCGTCTGGCTGGTTATCTGGTTGACTGGTTGACTGGTTAGCTGGTCTTTCCCGGTAACTTCATTGCAACAGGGAAGTGTTTCGATAACTCTTTTCCCACTACGCGCGAGAGTGCGATGAAGAAGGCATTGATCACCGGCGTCACGGGCCAGGACGGCGCCTATTTGGCCGAGTTTCTGTTGGCTAAAGGCTATGAAGTGCACGGTATCAAGCGCCGCTCGTCGCTCTTCAACACCGAACGCGTCGATCACCTTTATCAAGATCCGCACGATCCCGCGCGGCGTTTCTTTCTGCATCATGGCGATCTCACCGACGCTACGAATTTGATTCGCATCGTGCAGACGGTGCAGCCCGACGAGATCTATAACCTGGGCGCGCAGAGCCACGTGGCTGTTTCGTTCGAAACGGCGGAGTACACGGCCAATGCAGATGCCATGGGCACGCTGCGATTACTCGAAGCCATTCGCATATTGGGTCTCGAACACAAGACACGGTTTTATCAAGCATCGACCTCCGAGATGTTCGGTAAGGTTCGCGAGATTCCGCAGCGCGAGACCACGCCGTTTCATCCGCGCTCGCCGTACGGTGCAGCGAAAGTGTACGCGTATTGGATCGCGGTCAATTATCGCGAAGCGTATGGCATGTACGCTTGTAATGGGATTCTCTTCAATCACGAATCGCCATTGCGTGGCGAGACCTTCGTGTCGCGCAAAATCACGCGCGGCCTCACGCGTATCAAGGTCGGTCTCGAGGAATGTTTGTATCTAGGAAACTTGGAGGCGAGACGCGACTGGGGTCATGCACGCGACTACGTGGAGGCTCAGTGGTTGATGTTGCAACAGCCTGCCGCCGAGGACTATGTGATCGCAACCGGCGAACAGCATTCGGTGCGCGAATTCGTGGAGCTGGCCGGAAACATGCTCGACATGCGCATCCGTTGGGAAGGCACAGACACGGACGAGCGAGGCATCGACGCCAAAACGGGACGCACGGTGGTGCGTGTCGATCCTATGTACTTCCGTCCCGCGGAGGTCGAGACGTTGCTCGGCGATCCTAGTAAAGCGCGCGCTCAATTGGGATGGAGCGCCAAGACATCCTTTCAGGCGCTCGTGCAAGAAATGGTGGACCACGACTTACAACTCGCCCGTCGCGACGAACTCGTTACGCGTGAGGGATTCAAAGCCTACGCGCATCTGGCTTGAGATCAGACCCTCACCCTAACCCTCTCCCGCGAGGCGGGAGAGGGGACAGACTCATCAAGAGTTCATCTTTCCAGAACAGATTCGCAACTCCCGCGCTGGATGATTACAGCGCCTGCCATCGTGCAGGAGTTAGCTTTGCCATTCGTCGGCTAACGCTTTTGGGGAACGTCGACCGGCGCAAGCGGTTGCACGCCGGTCGCGTCCCCCGGGGCGGATTCACATCGCCTTGCACTTGACCGTGAACGTCGCGCCGGACTTCTCGTCCAGGCCGGTCCAGTTGCCGACACGCACTTGTTGATCCGGAAATACGGTGCTGGTTTGTTCGTCGGAGATCGCGGCCAGTGTGCCGTTGTCGAGGTAATGGCCTTCCATGTGCGTTCGGCAGCGCAGGATGCGTGTGTCGTGACTCGTGATGGAGATCGTGTAAATGATCTCTTCCATGTTATAGCCCGCGACTTCCCATTGCTGGTCGGTGGTGAAGCGAGCTGCGTCCGGCGTGGTGTCGGTTGTGGCGACGACAGTGGCCGAATGAGTTGTTTGTGGCGTCTTGGCAATACTCGCGTCATCGTCCGCGATCGCGGGCAATGCATGCACGAGAGAGGAAATCAGTGCCATGACTACGAGCGTTCTCATGGAGTGCTCCGGGAAATCGTGAACATGGGCTTGGGTTGTGCTTTCGACAGCGACCAAACGAAATCGAGCGGCATGAATATCCGCCGTTCGACGCCGGCATCGGATTTCTCATAGAACCATTCGCGCTGCGGTTCGCCGACGTACCCTTGTTTCGAGGGGTGCGTCGAGTCGGCAGCTTGTTTGAGGATCGTAAGGCGTTGCGGCTTATCGTTTGCCACACCGATCGATGCGCGTGAGTGGCACGTCATGCAGGAAGCGGTGGTTTGGATGCCGGATTCGAATCGCGAATTGGCGAGCTGCGTGGGTTTAGCATCTTTGTCGACGAAAGCAGTTTGTGTCCCCCGCAACCTGTAGTACTTCCACACACTGTGTTCCACGGCTTGTGGCGCGCGATTGCAATCGGCGGTGGCCGAGCCGCACGCGTATGCATCGGCTGAACGTAACAACCACGGTTCGGCATTCGATCTCGATGGATTGTCCACATGTTCGAAAGTCGCCCAAAACCAAGTCGGTAAATCCTTACTCATGACATGCAAGGCCGTCAGGCCGAACACTCTAGCGGTGCCGTCGGCACTCTTCAGCACCAGAGTGTGATATTTGGAGCGCTCTTTGCCGTCGATCAGCGTCCATTCGGCTTTGACCTCTTGCGACCCGACCGGAAAGGCAATGGGGTCGTTATCGCGCAGATGCTTGACTTGACCGTCGACGTTATAGAGCTCGTTGGCGCGAACGTAGTCGTATGCCGTTTCGTTCATGCGCATTTCTTTGAGCCGTGTAGCCGTCGCGAGAGAACTTTCGAGCGGCTGCATTGTGCCGTTCACGATCCGACGCGCATTGACTTGCTGCTGGGGTGTCAATATCTGAAAACGGCGCGCATTGTCACCCGGCGTCGCCCACGGACCCGGATCGACACCGTCCTGCAAGTAGATGTCGTTGGCGTTCTTCCAACGTTCCCAAGCAGCGGGTTCATCGGGTTCTTGTGGCTTATCCGCCGGCGTGCTCAGTGCGATGAACAACCGCCATGCATATTCGTCCGGGCGATCACGCGCCATTTGTGCATCGGGCACGTGATAACCGTCCGTCAACGTTTGCAAGAACGCGAGCAAGTCATCGATATCTTGGGCCGACATCGGGGGCTTGTCGCCCAGCTTGCGATCGAAGGGCGGTTCTACATTCAAATTGGCGATCAACTCGGGCGGCAGGTCGTCGGCTTTGCGCACGCTGCCGTCTGCATTGTGCGAGTACCACTTTTCCGGATGCGTATCGCGCTCGGCATAGAACTCGAGCACTTCACGCAGTGTGTGAAATACGCCGTTGTGAAAGAACGCATCGCGCAGTGCCACGTTGCGCAATGTGGGCGCGCGGAACAGGCCGCAATATTCTTTCGTCGCGGCTAAATCCTTGCGTTTCGGGCCGCACAAACCCAAGTCGTAATAGTGTGGATCGTCATTGACCGGAAGGTTGCGATTGCGCGGCACGCCGACATTGATGTAGTCGAAGTCCGTGAATACGGGAAATGCGCCGTTGCGCTGTACCGGAATGTGGCAACTCGCGCAGTTGCCTTTGTTAGGGTCTTTGAAGACGGCGACGCCGCGTTCCTCGGCATCGGTGAGTTCTACTTCGCCGCGTAAGAATGCATCGTACTTGCTGCTGTAGGGGTAGAACTCTTGCGGAACTTTTTGAAAGGCTTCGAGCGCAAGCATGGCCCGTTCGAAAGCTTCGTTTGGGTGTTGGAACACGTCTGCGCCAAACAGCTTGCGGAATTGCGTCGCGTAGGTAGCGCGACGCAGTTTTGCCACGACGCTCGCGACGTCGGGGTTAGCCATTTCATTGGCGTCCAGCAGAGGCAGACGTGCTTGTTCGTGGAGCGATGCGGCGCGTCCATCCCACATGAATCCGCCGCCGAGAGCCACATCGCCATCGGTGAAGTGCATGTGCTCTGAGAAAGCAGGTATGGTCTGCAAATAGCGCAAGGATGGCACCGCGCGCGTACCGACTCGGTCCATGTGCTCGCCGCCGATGGCAATGGCTTTGCCGGGCGGAGGGCCGTAAGCGTAGTTCGGGTCATGACAAGTGGCACAGGCCATCTTGCCGGACGCGGAGAGCGAACGATCGAAGAAAATTTCTCGGCCGAGCGCGGCCACATCCTTGTCGTAGACGATTGCCTGTGTAGGCGTGCGCGTCTCTGCGTCACTGCGAGCGACGCAAGACAGTACGCCAAGTGCAGCGAGAAAAATACTTGCGATGCGAGTAGTTGTAGGTAGCACTGCATGTTCCCTCTCCCGCAAAGCGGGAGAGGGCTAGGTCCCGATCTCAAGCATTCAACGATTTGCGACGCAGACCGCCGAGGCTGAACAACCCGCTCATGAGCAACACCAACGCACCCGGCAGCGGCACTGCCGATACTTGTGCGCCGAAGTTGAAGCCCGAATTAATGTTATAGCCGTCGCCATTGTTGAAAGCATAAGCCAACGCAGGTGTTGCGCCGTTATTGGGTGCCCCGATCGGCAACGCCAAGTTCATGGCGCTGTCGAGAATGCCAACTTCGAAAGCTGCCCAGTAATTGCCGGCGGCGAGCCCGGAAATGCTTAGTTTGCTGAGGCCATTCCAGCCGTCGGCTTGAAACGTCGCTTGCCCCGACCAAATGGGCGTGGCGCGCACGTCCGGCGCAGCAGCTCCTGCATACAGCGCCACCGTGAACGTATCTCCAGGGTTGGACGTTCCAGCGGTGAAATAGCCCTGAATCGACGTGATGGTCTGACCCGCACCGAGCGAAAACTCGGCAGCGGCGAAGTCAATTGCATCCAACGAAAGTGGCGTGCTGGAGCCTGTGGGAGTTCCAGTGTCCATGATGAGTGCCGCGTGAGCGCTATCCGCCAGCGTGGCGGCTGCGAGTGTTGCCACCGCAGCCAGTGCATAGAATGTTTTCATGACGATATCTCGGTTTTTAGGTGCGGCTTATTGCAAGCCGTTGATGGTGACCACGGTCTGTGTCGGGCCAAACGCATCGTTGAAAGCATAGGCATTGAGTGTGACAGCGCCGCTTTGATGGATTTGCACGAACGCCCAAGCGTAAGAACGATCGCTGGGGTTGGTGAACACGGGCTCGGTGCACGACGGGCAGGCGTTGACCAGCTTGTCATCGAAAGGTGAGCCGCCGGAGCCGACGAGAATTTGCCAAGCCGAGCCGCTGTTGGTGCCGGTCGGATCGGCGAATTGTTCGGCGTGCACGATGTGCTCGTGACCGCAGAAGTACGTGGCGTTGTATTGCGTGATCAGGGTCCAGAACGCGTTGCGATTGCTAGTGTTCGCATCCAAGCCGGCAGCCGCCACCGTGCCGTTGCTTGCCGCTGCATAGTTATAGGTGAAGGCGGGCTTGTGACCGAACACGAAATACTTAACTGCGCCATGCGTCTTGGCGGTCGCAAGGTCGTTGGCGAGCCAGCCCACCGGTGCGGAACTGTCGGCGCCGGTTGGATCGGTGTTGACGACGACGAAGTGCAACAACCCTGCGGTGGTGGTCACGTCGAATGAATAGCTCAATTCAGCCTGGCTGGTGGTGAGTCCGTCCGTCGTCGCATTGGGCGCTGTTGCGGCTGTGGTACCCGAGACGTTCTGTGCCGCTTTGCCGGTCACGTTCGAGAATCGAACATTGGTGATGAGATCGGTGATCAAGTCACCCATGTTCGCGCGCCATGCATCCTCGTTCTCTTGATAAGAGTGTTTACCGCTTGCGCAGGCGCTCGCGCCCGTATTGGTGGACACGGCGCTGTTGCATTCGGTCTCATGATTGCCGGGGACCGGAAGCACGTACGTGCCGGTTTCGAACAGGTTGGCAATGGTGCCGCGCCAATAAGCATATTGGGTGTAGAACTGCACCAAGTCGGAACTGACGACGCCGCTCACGGTAGGCACAGTGGTGCCCCAAGCCGTCGGCACGGCTGCGCGGCCGTAGCCCATAATCATGTCGCCGTTCAAGAAGAACAGATTCGGCTTCTGCGTCTGCGTGGTGCGCAGAATGCGGGTCCACGCTTTGGTGTTTTGTAGCCAGATCGCGTCCTGCGGCAGAAGCGCGCCGGTCGTGCTCGGTACGCCGGCACCGGTGACGGGCGAAACCGAGAGCAGGGTGGTGGGATCGGGGCTCTTCGGGTCCTGACGCGAGTCGCCGACGGTCACGAAACTGAACACGACGGGATCGGCGGCCTGCGCATGCGCGGTCGCGAAAGAAGCTGAAGCAACTGCAAGGGACACGATCGCTCGGCACGACGTGCGAACGAGGCTACTGGAAGTGAGCATGAGTTCTCCCACACCGGAAAAGTTGTTGATATCGGAATACCGACCCGGATCGCAGCACTTGTCGTTCACTGTGCTGCTGCGATCGGGACGCGGCCGGGGAGAAATTTAGGCAGAAATTATTGCTGCCACATTTTTACGATTTGCTGACACCGCGTTGTTCTATCCATCCCTACGCACCGGTTGATTCCCTCCCCCGCTTCGCGGGGGAGGGTTAGGGTGGGGGCTCTAGAATTTCGCACTCACCGTGAAGCGCACCTCGCGCGGCTCGACGGGATGGAAGTGGATGTCGTTCACGGGCGCTGCTTCGCCGCGTAATTGGGACTCGTAGTAGTACGTGATGTCGTTGGCTTTCTCATCGAACACATTCAGCAGCGTGACCGAGGCCGCGATCGACTTTGTGATGTGATACCCCACGTTCAAATTGACGAGCGTCGTAGCCTCGGAACGCACGCTGTTATCTTCGATCAAAGGCGCCGGTCCCAGATAGCGCAATCGTGCGCCACCGAACCAACCATGGTCGGTGTTGTATGTGATGCCGAGAGAGCCGACCCGTTCGACCGCATTCGGAATGCGATCACCGACGGGATCGTATTCGGTGAATCTTGCGTGCGACCACGCGAGGTCGCCATCGATTATCAAACGGTCGATCGGTGTGTAGTAGGCCGAAAGCTCGACACCGGTGCGGCGGCTCGCGCGGCTCGGCTCGGTGGTGCCGCCATCGCCGACAAAGAGTAATTCGGAGTCGAGCTTGAGAGTCCAAAGCGAAGCGGCGAGCAATACATGCGGAATGATCGCTGTGCGTACACCCACTTCTTCGCCCGTCGCCTTTGCGAGCGGTGTGACCTTCTCAACAGGCGTTATGCCGTCCGTCGGATCGACCTTGATCGTCGCGCCGCGCGCGTCGTTGCTATGAAAGCCCTGACCCCAATCGACGAAGAATTCAGTTTGACTCCAAGGCCCGAACGCCAAGGTGAGCTTGGGGCTCACAATGCTGTCGTTCGCTGTGCCCGAATTGATGGGCAGGCTGCTATCGACCTTGAAATGAAAAGCATCTACGCGCGCGCCCACTTCGCTACGAAACCATTCCGTCCAATGCGTCGATTGACTCAGGAACGCGGAGTAGCTGACTTGCTCCACTTTGTCCTGACGAACGGTCGAGTAACGTTGGCGTGCTTGAGTGAGATAGAGGCCCACGGGTGAAATATCGTCGTATCTCACCTGCACACCCGTAGCGAAATCACCGTCTTTGCCGAAGAGTGCGAGCGGTTGTGTGTATCGGACATCGGCGCCGTACACATGACGCTTGTCGAATTGCTCGAACTGATCGCCGTGATCCGGGTCGATGAAGTAAGTGAAGTTGTAAAACAGATTCAGCTGGTAGTCGATGCCGTAAACCTGAGCCTTGATACGGCCGGGCCCGACGCTGTCCCACCAACTGGCCGACGCACTGTATCGATGCGTCTTGCCGCCGTCCGTGGGATCGATGTAGCCGAATCGATCGATCTGCCCGCTTTGCACGGCGCGCAGCGGAATTTGATCGGTGGAGCGCCATTTGCCGTCGTATCCCATGCCTTCGATGTTGAAGCCGGAGATTGCATCGCCGTGAGTGTATTTGATGACGCCGTTGACCTTGCGCAGGCCCTCGTCGAGATCCCAAGGCCCATCGGTATAGGTTGTGTCAAAACCCAATAGCAGATCGCCGCCGCCCGCATCGATCGATCCGGCGAGTACGGCGCGAGCGTATCTGTCTTCGCCCAGCGTTGCCGATAGCAATGTGCTGTCGAGCGCGCGTCTATAAGTGATGTCGGCTGAGCCCGCCGCCGAAAAATTACCCTCATCCGCGTAGTACGTTCCTTTCTTGTATTCGATGCGGTCCACGAGCTCGGGAATCATGAAGTTGATGTCGCTGTATCCCTGGCCGTGCGCATGCGTCGGCATGTTGACCGGCATGCCTTCGACACGCGAGGCGAAATCCGTCCCGTGATCCAGATTGAAGCCGCGCAAGAAGTATTGATTGGCCTTGCCATCGCCGCTGTGCTGGGTCACGACCAGCCCCGGCACGACCTCGAGCACTTCGCCGGTGCGCAGAATGGGCCGATTCTCGATTTGCGCGGCGGTGACGGTTCCTTCGCTCGCGGCTTCGGCGTCACCGACCAGATCGGTAACGCGCGTTCCCGTCACAATTACGGTGTCCAGTTGACGGCCGGGAAGGCCGGCAGCCCACGTGAAGGAAGGAAGTACAGATCCGCAGCCAACAACCGCTGCCAGATGCATCGCGCGTCGAACAAATGCCATCGCTTTTAGCCTTAAAGTACCGCTCCGTCCTCTCGATACGTGATGCAATGAATATTGGATGCATCGGTAAGACAGAATTTATTTTGTTCATACGCTAACACGGGTATGTGACGGCAAAAATAATCATTCGTCATACTTCTAAGGGTTCGGGTAATACCGCTGCGGCAGGCAGTCTCTTCCGGTCACGGCTCGGTTATGCTTCGGTCTTCATTGTTGGAGAGTCTGCACTCATGCGCCGCATTACTATTTCCGTCGATGATCATCTCGCGGATACCTTCGATCGCTTGGTGAAACGCAACGGCTACGAAAATCGCTCGGAGGCTTTTCGCGATTTGGTGAGAGATGCTCTGGAACATGAGCGGTTGGAGCAAGGCGCTACGAAACATTGCATCGGCACGCTGAGCTACGTCTACAACCACCATGAGCGTCAGCTGGCCGGCCGTCTCACGCACATGCAGCACGAGCATCACGACGTCGTCGTCTCGACCATGCATGCGCATCTCGACCACGAGAATTGCATAGAAACCGTCATCCTTCGCGGTCCCACCGCGACGGTGCTCGCCTTTGCTCGTTCAGTGATGGCCGAGACGGGTGTGCGACATGGGAAGTTCTATCCCATCTCCGTCGAAGCCGATGCCAAGAAACGGCATGCGCATGTCCACCTGCATCCGCACGTGTAGCGCGCCGAGAAGAGCGGCCGCAATCAAAAAAATACCCCGGCGCGAGGCCGGGGTAAGTGGGTAGCAATGTGAACGATTGGAATTAAACCAGCGCTACGTTACAGTCGTGTGTATGATGAATATAAAATTCGTCATACCGTAGGCTCCGCACTCGATCGCATCATGGGACCAGGTCTTGTTTCGAAATGGACGTCCGCCTCCCATCCATTGATGGTCGTGGGTGTAGGCGTTTTGTTCGCCGTTTCGTTCGATACGTTGAGTCAGGCTGTTTTGTTCGGCACGATGGCCGTGCAATTTGGAGCCGACTACAGCGTAGTATTGTTCGCTTTCGCGTTCATTTTGGGAATGCTGTTGGTCGATGGCGCGAATGCTGTGTGGGTCACATCGATGCTGCAACGTTCGGAAAGCGGTGCGCGCATCGTGTCGCGTATATTGGGCGTATCGATCGCCGTCCTCAGCCTAAGCGTCGCCGGACTAAAGATCCTGAGCTATTGTCTATCTGACGCTTGAGTCTCGGGCCGCAAGCACGTGCATACGCACTGCGACGGAACGCGTCCTCTCTTTGCATTCGAAATGAATGACACCGCGCAAATGCAGTTGCAGCTTTTGCGACGCTACCTCATCACTGAAATGTAACTCGTTGGAAACGAGCGGCACGCTACCATCGATACAGTCAGGCACTAGTCAGACGGTTTTCAGTCACTAGTCAGACGTCTGCGGCGGTCCGATCGTTTCCAAAATAAAGGGGTAGTTACCGTGAGCTTCAAGTTGATTTCAGTGTTTGCGGCGGGTCTGTTGTCGGCCGCGCCGGCGTTTGCGGCAAACGTGACCGTCGATTTCGACGATTTGAGCGGTTATGGCACGAGTATCACCAATCACTACAGCGCGCAGGGCATCACTTTCGGAGCCGATGCGCTGACGGCGTCGAACGATGAGCTCGGCCCGTACTTCTCCAATTCTCCGTCCGGTCCCGCCGGCTCGGTGATGTTCGCTTTCGGTTCGAATGCAGCCATGAACGTGGCCAGCGGCTTCACGGGCACCGTGTCTTTCTATTACTCGGCGTTGGTGGATACGGTAGTGAGCGTGTACTCGGGTCTCAACGGCACCGGCACGCAGCTCTACACGTTCAATCTCGCCGCGAATACTTCTAGTTGCAGCGTGCCTGCCGCGTGTAATTGGGACGTAGCCTCGGTCGATCTCGGCGGCGTGGCGCAGTCCATCCAATTCGGCACGGCCTTCATTTCCGATGTGAACGATCCGCACTACGGCTCGACGGCGGTGTTCGACAACGTCACCATCGCTCCCGTGCCGCTGCCGGCCGCAGGTTGGTTGCTGTTCTCGGCATTGGGTGCCTTCGGCGCAATGGCTCGTCGCAAGCGCGCATAACTGAAGATAGAGAGTTTGGACCGACCTCGGTTTGATCGAGGTCGGTCCGGTGAGAGACATCGGAGAAACGTTGTTTCGAGATTTAGCGCAGGGAGTTGTGTCGGGCGCTGTTTTCCCGACCGCCGTGAACCCTGCCCAGAGAATGACTCACACCCTTAAACGAGCGCTTGGGCGCCGACGGATGGCCTCGCGGTTCGACACCCAGACAGCGCCTCTTACACTTTCACCTCACCGTCATACGCAGCGTTAATCATAGCGGTGATGGATGAAATCTTCGGTTTGTTTCCCACGCCGTTCATGCGGTCTGCCGCGACATTGCCTCGATCACTGGTGACGGCGCTCGTCGACTATTTCGTGGCGCGAGCTACGCAAGACAACAATACCTCGCCGCGCCTGACGCATACCGACATGCTGCAGCCGAGCGACAGTCCGCTGTTCGTCGATGCGGCGAAATCGATCACGCCCAAGCTGAGCGAGTTCGGCGTGCAGCTCTTCGGCGAACGGTTGGGGTGGTCGCTCAAGGAGATGTGGGTCAACGTGCTCGAAACCGGCGGCCATCAGGCCATGCACAATCACGCCAATAGTTTCATCTCCGGCGTCGTCTATCTCACGCCCTGCCATCCGAGTTCGAACACGGTGTTCATGAAATCGCCCGGCGGCACCGACTTCAAATTCAGCAACGATCACAAAGGGGTGACGCCCAACGAATTCTGCGCAGACAAATGGGTGAGTCCGTCGCCGCAACCCGGGGACATGGTGCTGTTTCCGAGTTATCTCATGCATGCCGTGCCGCCCAATCAAGGCGAGCGGCGCATTACTTTGGCCTTCAATGCGATTCCGGCGCGTCTCGACTCGTGGGGCTATCTCATCAAGTTCAGCGGTTGATGCGTCTCCAGCCTGTTTCCCTTCTCTTGATGCTTGCGTCCGGCTTCGCCGGGCTCGGCTACCAGATCGTTTGGACTCAGCAGTGTGCGCTGTGGCTCGGCCACGAAGCCGCTGCCGTATTCGCTGTGATCACTGCGTTCTTTGGCGGATTGGCGCTGGGCGCTTTCGCGTTCGGGCAAAGAATAGAAGCAAGTATGCGGCCTGCGCTGTGGTATGCGGCGTGCGAACTCGTCATAGCACTGTGGGCGCTGGCGCTGACGTTCTTGATGTCTCCCATCAGCGATGAGCTGCTCAAAATCACGGGTGTTCAGCCCACGCCTTTCTGGCAATGGAGCGTAGCGTTTTGTGGAACGTTCTTGGTGCTGCTGCCCGCGACCGTGGCGATGGGTGCGACGTTGCCTGCGATGGAACGGGTTGTACGTGCAATGCAACCGGCAAATACATCCGTTGCGGCACTGTATGCAGCGAATACGTTCGGTGCAGTGGTCGGCGTACTCGCTACCGCGTTCTGGGCCGTGCCGCAGTGGGGTTTGCTGAACACTGCATATATTTGTGTTGCGCTCAATGTGCTCTGCGGAGTGGCTGCGCTTAGTTTATTTTCCAGCTATGCATCGGGCGCTCGCGGGAGCGCGCCGCAAATATGCTCGCCGCAACCTCGTGCGCTGGTGCGTTTGGCGTTTACCGGTTTGCTCGGCATCGGCTACGAAGTCGTCGTGGTGCGGGTGCTGAGCGAAGTGACCGAAGGCACCGTCTACACCTTCGCCATGTTACTGGCGGTGTATTTGATCGGAAGCGCCGTCGGCGCAGCGGCGTATCAGCGTTGGTTGGCGCATAAAAGCGGGCAGCGCGAGATGAGTGATGTGCTGTTGTGCGTGTTGGCAACAGCGTGTCTCATCGGTACTGCATCTCTATGGGAAGCAGAGCACATCAAGGTGTGCGCAATACAAGCTCTGGGGACGAGCGAGAATGCTGCGATCGGCGTCGAAGCGATTCTCGCGATTGCGGCATTCGGTCTTCCGACCATTGTAATGGGTGCGTTGTTCAGTCATTTGAGCACGTCGGTCATTGCAGATCGCTCGGGCTTTGGTCGTGCCCTCGGGATCAACACTCTCGGAGCGGCGGCTGCATCGCTCGTATTCGGCGTCGTGTTGTTACCGGCGCTGGGGTCCAAAACAACGCTTCTCGTCATCGCTGCGGGTTACTTGCTTATGATCGAGCCGCGCAGTGGGTTGCGTCCATTTGTATGGATACCGGTATGTGCCGTGGTTGCAATTGCGGTGTGGTCGCCGCGTTTGGCGTTCATCGATATTCCAGACGGCGGTCGAGTCGTGAGCTACGAAGAAGGGCTCATGGCAGCAGTCAGTGTCGTCGAGGATGCCGATGGCGTGGCGGTC